>JAABUK010013648.1_pt1 | contig 10102 bp, 6 predicted proteins | sample 5559141 | NCBI WGS metagenome assembly JAABUK01 (sample SAMN10711869, study PRJNA513367) | rock metagenome | isolation source: Antarctica rocks | place: Antarctica: Victoria Land, Pudding Butte nord | collected 2016-01-03 | reverse complement strand
AAAGGAAATAAAAACAGATAAAATGATGATTGATGAAAAAAGAATTCAATACCATCCAACTATTCCTGAATTAAACTATAGAATCTTTCCATAAGATGCGGAATTTATTTTGACACCTTTACTAAGCTAAAAGCAGTGTTTTAAACTTCTTTATTTCTTGCTCTAACTGTTCATATGATTATTTATGAAAGGGTTTTATTAATAAATATTTAAAAGCCCACTTACCTCACACATTATTTTATATTGTTTAGTTCTTATCATCAAACTTTTGCAATCACTCAACATTTCCCTGGTTATTCTTCTAAAAAGATATTGATTTTAATTGAATAAGCATTTAATTCGCGTAACGTTACTTTTTTAAATTCTTTTCCAAAATCTTATATAAACTATACATCAGGTTGCTGGATAAAAAACCATTATTATCATTACATGCTAATCATTCTAAAAAAGTCTTATTTGATGAAAAATTCATTCTTATTTATCCTGTTGTTTATTTTTCTTGGTTGTAAAAATAATACAGATAAAAAATTACAGCCTGATTTTTTAGCTAAAAACATTGATAGCTCGGTCAATCCTGCTGACAATTTTTTTGATTATGCAATTGGCAACTGGGCAAAGAATACACCGATACCTGCAGAAGAAAGCGGCTGGGGAATTGGAAACATGGTGCAGGAAGAAATTTATAACCGCCTGAGAAAAATAAATGAAGACGCCGCTGCCAAAAAAGCAGCTTCAGGAGTGGAACAAAAGATTGGTGACTTCTGGTATAGCGGTATGGATACTTTGTCTATAGAAAAGCAAGGGCTTCAGCCGCTAAAGGCTGATCTGGACAAAATAAATAAGATAGGTTCTGTAAATGACCTGATAACTGTTGCTTCAGATTTTCATAATAAAGGAATAAATGTTTTATTTAATGATTATGTGTCGCAGGATGACAAAAATAGTGAAGTATACGCCTACCAGATGGCGCAGGGCGGATTAGGAATGCCTAACAGGGATTATTATTTCAACACTGACTCCAGAACCGAAGGCGTGCGCAAAGCTTATAAAACTTATCTTGTAAAAACCTTTCGTCAATTAGGCAATGACAGCGCAACAGCAGTAAAAATAGGAGAAAGCTTCTATAACCTCGAAAAAAGACTTGCTAACTCGAGCCGTAAGCTGGCTGCCTTAAGAGATCCTTATAAGAACTATAACAAAATGGATGTAAAAGGTTTGCAACAGTTATCGTCTGCTGTCAACTGGGCTGTTTACTTTAAAAATATCAATGCAAATAAAATAGATTCGGTAATAGTCGGTCAACCTGAATTTTATAGGACACTGAATGATGAGCTTACATTGACACCTGTAGAAGAATGGAAAAATTACCTGCGATTTCACCTGATAAGAAGCAGTGCGCCCTATCTTGATAAACAAACTTTTAATAACCTTTTTGAATACAGAAAAAGCTTAACAGGCACAATAGTGCCCCGCCCGCGATGGAAAAGAGTAATAGATGCAGAAGAAGATGCAATGGGCGAGGCATTGGGACAAATATTTGTAAAAGAATATTTTAATGAAAATGCAAAAAAACGCTATAATGACCTTGTTGAAAATATAAGAGACTCTTATAAAGACAGGATCAAAAAGCTTACATGGATGAATGACAGCACCAAAGAAAAAGCGTTGCAGAAATTAAGCAAAATCAGGAAAAAAGTGGGTTATCCTGATAAATGGAAAGACTTCAGCGCTTTAAAAATTGATCGGGGGCCTTTTATCTTAAATGTACAAAAAGGAAATGAATGGTGGCATAATTACATGATGAATAAGCTGGGCAAACCCGTTGACAGGGATGAGTGGAATATGACTCCGCAAACTTATAATGCTTATTACAACCCGGCCAATAATGAGATTGTTCTACCGGCAGGTATTTTTGCAGTGCCAGGTATGAAAGACGAAGAACTGGACGATGCATTTGTTTATGGATATGCCGGCGCATCAACTATTGGCCACGAAATCACGCACGGTTTTGATGACCAGGGACGGCAATATGACGAAAAGGGAAATCTGCACAACTGGTGGGTTGCAAGCGACGGTAAGCAATTCAGCGAAAGAGCCAAAAAGATCATTCAGCAATATAATGAGTTTAACCCTGTTGATACATTGCACATAAACGGCGATGCGACACAGGGAGAAAACATTGCTGACCTCGGCGGTGTTTTATTAGGATTGGATGCATTTAAAAAAACCGCAGCTTATAAAAGCGGAAAAACGATTGGAGGTTTGACACCTTTGCAGCGTTATTTCTTAGGCTACGCGTACGGCTGGATGTATAAGGAAAGAAAAGAACGCCTGGCAAGCCAGGTAATGACAGATGTGCATTCACCAGCCAGGGAACGTGTAAACGGTCCTTTTGTAAATGTTCCGGAATTTTATGAGGCTTTTAATATAAAGCCTGGCAGTAAAATGTACAGAACAGATAGCCTGAGAGTGCACATCTGGTAAAGAAATTCTGATATTTTATGCAAATGTTCTCCCTTTAGGGCCGGGGCTTACAGCACCAACATTGCATCGCCATACGTAGAAAAACTGTATTTGTCTTTAATCGCTTTTTTATAAGCTTCTGTTATAAGATCATAACCGCCAAATGCGCTGGTTAAAATAAGTAAGCTGCTTTTGGGCAAATGAAAGTTAGTCACCATTGCATTAGCTACATTAAACTCATAAGGCGGATAAATAAAATTATTTGTCCACCCCTCGCTTGGTTTAAGAAATTTTTGTGAAGTATAGCTGCTTTCAAGCGCACGCATGGTAGTTGTGCCAATTGAGCAGATACGTCGTCCATCTTCCTTCGCCTTATTCACTATTTTACACGCAGTTTCATCTATCTGGAAATATTCAGCATCCATTTTATGTTTATGCAAATCTTCTACTTCTATGGTTCTGAATGTACCTAAACCTGTGTGTAAGGTAATCTCTGCAAAACGAATCCCTTTAATTTCACAGCGTTTAATCAATTCTTTGCTAAAGTGAAAGCCTGCTGTCGGCGCTGCCACCGCTCCCTCGTGTTTGGCGTACACCGTCTGGTATCTTTCACGGTCTTCTTCGTCAGGCTTACGTTTTATATATTTTGGCAAAGGTGTTTCACCCAATGCTTCTAACTGCTTTTTAAAATCCTCTTCATTTCCATCCCACAAAAAACGAATGGTGCGGCCGCGGCTGGTAGTATTGTCTATTACTTCAGCTACCAGCTCTTCAGAATCTCCAAAAAAAAGTTTATTACCCACACGTATTTTTCTTGCCGGGTCAACTACTACATCCCACAAACGGTTTGTATGATTTAATTCGCGAAGCAAAAAAACTTCAACAAGAGCGCCGGTTTTTTCTTTTCGCCCATACATTCTTGCCGGAAAAACCTTGGTATTATTAACAATAAAAACATCTTTATCATCAAAATATTCAAGAATATCACGAAAATGCCGGTTCTCTATTTGTCCTGTCTTTCTATGCACTACCATCATCCTGCTGTCTTCTCTTTTTTTTGCAGGATTTTGGGCAATCAAATTAAGAGGCAGATCAAAAATGAACTTCGAAAGTTTCATACTTTATTTTTAAAATTTAATTATTAAAAGACTTATTATTGCTGTTGCCAATACAATTGATTTTACCGGCAAAACATTTCATAAAGCATGCAAAGGTAAGTTTGTTTAAAATTTAAAATGTAACAACATGTATATTATTTACTAACGTCAGGTTTTAGATACTTAGATAAGAACCTTTTAAAGTAACTGATTTATCTTTTTTTACTGTTTTTTTTTTAAAAAAATATACTTGTTGGTTTTTATAAAAAATTATGCTTATTTTATTAATATAAGTAACGATGCTATTACTAGGTATAGATGTAGGAACCTCTTCTGTTAAAGTGTCTGTTGTTGACTCTCAGACACAGCAATGTATAGGATCAGCGCAATTTCCTGATACGGAAAGTGAAATAAAATCTTTGCAACCCGGCTGGGCCGAGCAATCTCCTGATATGTGGTGGCAGCATGTGCAGCAAGCTATTAGCCGTCTTAGCAATTCTAAAGGTGTTAATCTTAAAGATGTCGGTGCTATCGGAATTGCTTATCAAATGCATGGTCTTGTGGTAGTAAATAAAGAGCAAACCGCTTTGCGGGATTCTATTATCTGGTGTGATAGTCGTGCTGTTCCTTTTGGCGAAAAAGCTTTTCATGCAATTGGTGAACAAAAATCATTATCGCATCTGCTCAATTCTCCGGGAAATTTCACTGCAGCCAAACTTGCCTGGGTAAAGGAAAACGAACCCCAGGTATATGATTCTATTGATAAAATAATGCTTCCCGGAGATTACATCGCCATGAAACTTACGGGTGAAGTAACAAGCAGTCCATCTGCACTTTCAGAAGGTATTTTTTGGGACTTCCAGGAAGACAAGCTTTCCGAAGATGTAATTAAATACTTTAATTTCAGTACATCTTTCATTCCCCAGATTAATCCTGTTTTCGCTGAACATGGGAACGTGCAAAAATCAGTTGCGCAATCATTAGGCTTACAGGAAGGAATACCTGTCACCTACAAAGCAGGAGATCAGCCAAATAACGCTTTATCGTTAAATGTACTAAAGCCGGGTGAAGTAGCCGCAACTGCAGGCACTTCGGGTGTTATTTATGGTGTAAGCGATCAGCTTACCTACGATAAACAATCCCGCGTAAACACATTTGCCCATGTTAATCATAAGGGAGATAATAAACGTTTGGGGATATTGCTTTGCATAAACGGAACAGGAATTTTAAACCGCTGGGTACGTGATAATATTGCGCCTGATATGGCTTATTCTGCAATTGATAATGAAGCTTCCAAAATACCGGCAGGAAGTAATGGATTAAAAGTACTGCCTTTTGGTAACGGAGCAGAAAGAATGCTTAACAATAAAATAGTAGGCGCCCACTTCATTGGCGTAGATTTAAATATTCATACCCGTTCACATATATTCAGAGCAAGCCAGGAAGGCATTGCCTTTGCATTCAGATACGGATTGGATATAATGCGTGAAAATCAAATGAACCCAACGATTATACGGGCAGGAAAAGCAAATATGTTTTACAGCCCCGTATTTACAGAAGCTTTTGTAAATGCTACAGGCGTGCCTATAGAGTTGTACAACAGCGACGGAAGTATCGGCGCCGCAATAGGTGCCGGTATCGGCGCAAAGGCTTTTAATAATGAACAAGAAGCATTCAGTAAAATGAACCGGTTACAGTTAGTCGAACCAAAGAACCAGGAAACATACAATAGACTTTACCAGGAATGGAAAGAGGTGCTGGAGACGCATTTGTCTGAACCATGATTTATTGGATTTTAAAGGATTAGAGGGAAACAAGTCATTCGGTCATTAAGTCAATAGGCCAGTGAGTCATTGGACATTAAGCAATAAATTATTAAACTACGTCATTAAGCTATTTGGGGAAAAGCTCGCAGCTTGCAGCTAACAGCTAAAAGCTAAATCATAAAATACATAAACATAAAACCATAAGCTATGTCAGTTTTAATTGGTGAAAAAGAGTTTTTTAAAGGCATTCAACAGGTAAAATATGAAGGGCCTGAAAGTGATAATCCGCTTGCATTTCGCTGGTACGATGAAAACAGGATGATTGCCGGCAAAACAATGAAAGACTATTTGAAGTTTTCGTGCGCTTACTGGCATTCGTTCTGCAATGACGGCAGCGATCCTTTTGGCGGGCCTTCCCATATTTTTCATTGGAATGAAAAACAGGATGCCATTGCAAGAGCAAAAGATAAAATGGATGCAGCATTTGAGTTTATGACAAAGATGGGATTATACTACTACTGTTTTCATGATCTCGATGTGGTGGATTATACAAATGATATAAACGAAAACGACAGAAGATTGCAGGAAATGGTTGAGTATGCAAAACAAAAGCAATCACAAACGGGCGTAAAATTATTGTGGGGCACAGCTAATTTGTTTTCTCACCGCCGGTATATGAATGGTGCATCTACCAATCCTGATTTTCATGTGCTTGCACATGCAGGCGCACAGGTTAAAGCTGCTTTAGATGCAACAATCGCTTTGGGCGGAGAAAATTATGTTTTCTGGGGTGGCAGAGAAGGTTATATGAGTTTGCTGAATACCAATATGAAAAGAGAACAGGAGCATCTGGCGAGGTTCTTACATACGGCAAAAGATTATGCGAGAAAACAGGGTTTTAAAGGAACTTTTTTCATAGAGCCTAAGCCAATGGAACCCACAAAACACCAGTACGATTACGATGCTGCAACCGTTATCAGTTTTTTGCGCCAGTATGATTTAATGGAAGATTTTAAACTGAACCTTGAAGTTAATCATGCTACTTTAGCCGGCCACACTTTCACTCATGAAGTGCAGGTAGCTGCCGATGCAGGCTTGTTAGGCTCGATGGATGCTAACCGCGGCGATTACCAGAACGGCTGGGATACGGATCAATTTCCAAACAGTGTAGAGGAGCTGACAGAAGCGATGTTGATCGTATTGGAAGCAGGCGGTTTGCAAGGAGGCGGCGTAAACTTTGATGCCAAAATCCGCAGAAATTCCACTGATCCTGCTGACTTGTTTTATGGGCATATCGGTGGAATGGATGTTTTTGCCAAAGCATTAATAAGCGCAGAAAACATTCTTACTAAATCTGAATACAAAAAAATACGCACAGACCGGTACGCCTCTTTTGATAATGGCAAAGGGGCAGCATTTGAACAAGGTCAATTATCCCTTGAAGATATAAGAGCCTATGCCGTAGAAAACGGGGAGCCTGAAGTAAGAAGCGGAAGACAGGAATATTTGGAAAATCTTATAAACAGGTATATATAAAAGAAATAGATTCATAGATAATGCAATCATTTTTAATTTTTAAGATATTAAGGAATAAAAAATATTTACGGTAACTGGTATTCTTCATATTATTTTAACAGTTTTGCCAGAACTGGTTAACATTGTTTTAATTAATTATATAAATTAAAAATCAAACTTATGGTAAAAAAAGTACTTATATGCTTCTGTTGCAGCATTGTGCTGGTGCTTACGGGAATAAGTCAGGCAGTTTCAGTAAAAGGTAAGGTCACAGATGATAAAGGAACGCCGGTAGCCGGAGTATCTGTAGTGGAAAAAACACTTCAAGAGGAACGCTTACCTCTGCTGATGGAACATTTAATTTATCTGCACCAAAAGGCGCCAGGTTGGTAATAAGTGCAGTGGGTTTTGAAACATCAGAAGTAACTGCTGCTGCTAATGTAAAAGCGAGGTTGAATCCAGTCACAAATACTTTATCTGATGTTGTAGTAACAGGTGTTGGCGTTGGCACAAGCAGAAAACGGGTACCGATTGACGTTGCATCGGTTTCTTCCAGAGACTTTGCTAAAAGCGCTACATCTTCTATTGAGCAAGCCCTTACCGGCCAGATAGCCGGAGCACAGATACAGCAAAGCAGCGGACAACCAGGTGCCCCTTTTAATATTATTCTTCGTGGTATTAACAGCCTGGGCAGCACTTCACCGTTAATTTTGCTGGATGGAGTGGAAGTAACTGACCTTACAAGTCTTGACCCTGCTAACGTAGATCGTGTAGAAGTCGTAAAAGGTGCTGCCGGCGGTACACTATACGGTGCGCAGGGTGCAAACGGTGTTATTCAGATTTTTACTAAAAAAGGGTCATTAAATAGCAAATTAAGTATAAATGTAAGTTCTAAGATTAGTGTAGATAATGCCCTGAAGGGCAGCCCGGTCCTGGCAAACTATCATCATTATGTTACCGATGCAGCCGGCAACATTTTAAATTCATCAGGTGCTCCTATCAGTCGTGGCAGTACAGGCGCATGGGCCGATCCGGCTGTACCCGACCCCACTGCACAGCCTCAGACAGTAAATGATAAAACTTATAACATTCCTGTTTTTGATCATTTTAAACAGGCTTACCGTCAGGCCCTGACTTCTACAAATTCAATCAGCTTAAATGGCGGGGGCCCAAGCACTGACTATGCTTTTACTGTATCCCGGCTCGATCAGCAGGATGTTTTTAGTAACAAATTCACCCGTACCAATTTGTCTATGAACATTGGTTTTCAGCCTTTTAAAGGTTTTACTATCAGAAGCATTTCGCAGGGAATTATCGGTTCAAATAATTTATTGAATGGAAACCGGTTCGCTGTTCTGAACGCCTATCCGTGGGTAGATCTTAACTGGTTGGACTCTACGGGTCACAGAGCTATAAAAACTGCTACAGCATCTAATCAAAACAACTCACTTTCTGAGCAGGAATGGCACCAGACAAATAATCAAACTTTACAAGTAGTGCAAAACTTTAATTTAAATTATAAATTCCCAAAATTTGTCGAGCTTGATTTTAAATACGGTATCAACTACAATACAACTGATGGAACGGACTATTATTTAAACCAGACTTCAGCTGTACAAGACGTTTTACACTGGGGGCCTGACCGCGAAGGGAGCCTGAGAAATACGTTCAGCAGGGATACTTATAAGAATGCACTTTCTACTTTGTATTTCAAAACAGATTTTCAAAAAGATTTTAATTCGAAAATACCTCTTCGTACGGTTACCCAGGTTTCTTACGACTGGCGCCACGATAATTATCGCCGGTATTTCGCCCAGGGAATTCAATTGCCTGTATACCCGCCGGCAAATATTAATGTAGCCAAGATTAAAACAAATGAAGACTTTTACAGTGCGTTCACCACATTTGGAGTACTGGTAAATCAAACTATCGAATACGGAAATATTGCGGGTATTTCTGCCGGTTTCCGTTCAGATTATTCATCTGAATTCGGAGCAGGTTCCAAACCTTTTACTTTCCCCAGGGGAACCATTTTTTTTCGCCCTTCAGAATTATTTACCAATCATAATTTCATAACCGACTGGAAGTTAAGAGCAGCCTATGGAAAAGCAGGTATTCAACCAGATCGTTACCAACGCCAGGCGACTTTTGAAGTCACCACTTTAGGCACAGGAGTCGGGCTCTCTCTTCCGACTGTAGCGAGCAATCCTGAGCTGCGGGTACAGGTGAGTAAGGAGCTGGAGGTGGGTACTGATATGACTTTAAATGTAACTCACAGCGGTGACTGGCTTCACAAGTTAACTATCAGCGGCACTTACTGGAAAAGAAATTCGGATGATATTATTCAACAGGCCAACGTAGCTCCATCATCAGGTTTTAATAACAGGATTGATAATCTTACCTCTATTTCATCAAACGGCGTTGATCTGTCTCTTGACGCTAATATGTATTCTTCTCCTAACGTAACCTGGAACATGGGCGTACGCTGGGGATTTTCAAAAAGCAAGGTTGATAAAATTTCAAACGGGCTTGATGTGATTTCAGGAGAGTTTGCATTAAAACAGAGCCAGGAGCTTGGAATATTTTATGGCCAGTCAGTGCTGCATTCTTTAGATCAGCTAAGACCAGATGGCACACGCTACATAGCGGAGACTAATAAAGGTAATTATACAATTGCTGATGGTAATGTAGTTAACATTAATACTAATGGTGTAGTATTAACTGCTGCTAATGATCTGGCAGTAATTGGTAAAGCCTATCCTGATTTTACATCTTCTCTTATTAATACGGTCAATTTGTTTAAATCACTTACTGTTTCCTTTCAGTTTGACTGGGTTCATGGCAACAATATTTACAATATAACCAGGCAGTGGCTGTATTCTCCTGCCGGCGGTTCGGGTGGCTCAGGCGGTGTCTCTGCTGATTTTGATAAACCGGTAACAATAAATGGCAAAACCGGTGCTTTTGTCAATTATTATCAAAGCTTATATAACCTGGTAAAACCTACTTCATGGTTTGTGGAAGATGGTTCTTTTATCAGGCTGAGAGATGTATCTGTAAGCTATGAATTCTCTAACCTTCTTAAATTGAATTGGGTCAAACGTGTTTCTCTAACTGCATCGGGCCGCAACCTGCTTACGTTTACTAAGTATAGGGCACCTCTAAAAACCGATTTAACAATAAATTTATTTTGTAATTATTTGTAATTAATTGATCTTTAGTATATTACACTATTATGAAGCGATTTAAACGACACAGAGA
>JAABUK010013646.1_pt1 | contig 10103 bp, 9 predicted proteins | sample 5559141 | NCBI WGS metagenome assembly JAABUK01 (sample SAMN10711869, study PRJNA513367) | rock metagenome | isolation source: Antarctica rocks | place: Antarctica: Victoria Land, Pudding Butte nord | collected 2016-01-03 | reverse complement strand
CTCGTCCTCGGTCAGCGTCAATTTTGGTCTTCGGGCGTCCGGTTCTTGGCATGCCCCACTCTACAACTTAACCAGCGAATTTCAGGCGCACGACACTAGCCGTCGGAGTGTGTGCACGTGGTGTTCCGGCACGAGGGTCGACTCCGGGTGGTCCGGCGGCCACCAGATCACGCCGTGGAGCATGTAGACGATCTCGCTCAGCCACAGGCGATTATCGAGATCGGGATGGGCGAAGAGCTCCGGATAGTCCTCCTCGAGCCAGCGGAGAATCGGAACGTCGGGTCCGAGCCCGGGCAGCGACATCCGCACGAGCGTCACGAGCTCATGGTCGGGCGGTCCCCAGCGAACCCATTCGAAGTCGAGCAATGCACTGATCTCGCCGTTGCGGACAAGGACGTTCCCGGGTGCTGCGTCGGTGTGGACGACCGACGTCGACTCGCCAGGATCGGCGAACGGGTCCGACGACGCCAGCTCCTCGATCCGCGCTCGGGTCGCATTTAGGAGCACCGGATCCAGGTAGGGAACCGAGCGCGCCAGCTCGGTCATCGTCAAGGCACGCTCGACCGGGAGCGGCATCAGATCGGTCGCCCATACTGACAGCAGATTGCCGGGAACCGTCGCCGGACGCTCCCGAAGCGAAGTCCGAATCTCTTCCGGCGGCGACCACGCATGCAGCGAGCGGAGGATATCGGCGAGCTGGGCGTATAGCTTCCGGACTTGCGGCTGCGGCACCGCCTCGGTGATGGCGCGCAGCGACCGCCCGGGTACCCGCTCGGCGAGCATCCAGCTGACGTCCTCGGTCGCGCCCGCGCCGATCACCGGAGCGTGCGGGACGCTCTCCGGAAGGGCGGCTAGCACCGCCGCCTCGCGCAGGAGCCGGTCGCGGTCGCCCCGCCAACAGACGCGCAGGACACTGTCGCCGCCGATCCAGACGTCGTTCGACTCGCCGCCACTGAACGGCGTGCCGGCCGGTAGCGCGATCGGCAGGACGTCGCGTAGGCGATCGAGCCGCCATCGAGCGGCAGCCGGGTCCCACGGGTCCGCGCTCACGTCGGCAGGGACAGGCGTGGCATCGACGTAGCGCGGTCCGGGGAACACGCGCATCAGCGTATGGGCTGACCCGGCGCTGCGACGCACTCTTATCTGGTCAGGGCATGGTGGCCACCACCGCGTAGATGGCCGGTACCCGAGGTGCAGCATCGAGCGGCCCGCGACGTCAGGCAGGAGGTCGGTATCGATCTCGTCGAGAGTGCTTCCTCCCGCGCTGAAGAAGGCGGCCGGCTCGCGGGTGGCCGTCGGACAGCGATGGAATCCCAGCTCGCCCGGTTGACGGCGGTGTGCTGCCAGATCTCGTCGTCCTCGTCCATCTCAGTCGGTCGCGGTGGGCTCGGCCAGTCGGGCCGCCCGCCCTTGCAGGTAACGGCTTTCCGGTTCGCTCGTGGTCAAGAGCGCGGCTTCCCGGTACTGAATGACGGCTTCCTCGGTGTTTCCGGCCATCTCGTGCAGATGTGCGCGAGCGGCTGCCAGCCGATGGTGGGCGGCGACCTGCGGATCGCTGTCGAGGGGAGCGAGCATCGCGAGACCGGCCCGGGGCCCGTGCACCATCGCCACCGCAACGGCCTGGTTGAGCGCGACGACAGGACTGTCGAGGTAGCGGCGGAGAACGCCATACAGGGCGAGGATCTGGGGCCAGTCGGTCTTCGCTGCGCTCGGCGCCTCGTCGTGCACTGCGGCGATGGCGGCCTGGAGCTGGTACGGCCCCAGGGCGGTCTCGGTCATGGCGCGGGTCACGAGGTCGACGCCCTCGGCGATCATCGTCGCGTCCCACCGGCCCCGGTCCTGGTCCGCGAGCGGGATCAACTCACGGTCGGGTCCGGTCCGTGCCCGTCGACGGGCATCGGTGAGCAGCATCAGCGCGAGCAGCCCGGTGACCTCGCCGTCGTCAGGCAACAGCCGATAGACCAAGCGGGTAAGGCGGATCGCTTCGGCGGCGAGTTCGTGCCGGACGAGGTCGGGACCGGCGGTGGCGGTGTAGCCCTCGTTGAAGATCAGGTACAGGACGTGGAGAACGACGCCGAGACGGCTCTGGAGTTCTTCCGGCGGGGGCATCAGGAACCGACCCCCAGCCGCACGAACGGTCTGCTTGGCACGGCTGATGCGCTGCCCCCATGGTGGCGTCGGGGACCAGGAATGCGCGGGCGATCTCGGTGGTCGTCAACCCGCCGACGGCCCGCAGGGTGAGCGCGATCTGCGACGTGGGACTCAGCGCTGGGTGGCAACACAGGAACAACAGCACAAGCGAGTCGTCCCGGGTGGCGAGCGGACTCGGACTCGCATCAGCAGCGGGTGCGACGTAGCTGTCCGGCACCGCAAGCATCGCGACGGTGCTCTCGCGGCGGGCCCGGGCGTCGTCGCTGCGCAGCAGATCGGTGAGCCGCCGGGCCGCGACCCGGATCAGCCAGGCCTTCGGATTGTCAGGCGTCCCGTCCGGGTCGCTGCGCAGCAGATCGGTGAGCCGCCGGGCCGCGACCCGGATCAGCCAGGCCTTCGGATTGTCAGGCGTCCCGTCCGCCGGCCACTGCGTGACGGCGGCCAGAAGCGCTTCCTGTACGGCGTCCTCGGCGATGTCGAAGTGGCCGTAGCGACGGACGAGCGCACCGATGACCTGCGGCGTGAGTTCATGCAGCAGATCCTCGGTGGCGTTCGTCGACGCGTTCACGGCATGACGTCAGACCTGCGGTGCTTCGCCGACGCGGCGGATCTCGATCGGCGACTTGACGAAGTTGACCACCTCTGCGGCGATCTCCTCGGCGCGCGCTCGGTCGACGACGTCGACGATCCAATAACCGGCCAGCACTTCCTTGCTCTCGGCGAACGGCCCGTCGGTCGTGATGGTCCCGTCGCCGTCCGGACGCACGGTCCAGGACTGCGAGGGATCGTCGAGACCCTCAGCCGACAGCAGTTCACCCGACGCTGACAGGCCGGCATTGAGGTCGGTCATGAACGCGACCATCTCGCCCACCCACTCCGTGCCCTTCTCGTCGATGAAGCTCTCCTGGTCGAAGTCCCGGCCGAAGTAGGTCAGCAGCATGTACTTCATATCGATCGCCTTCCGTTGTGGCGCCCGGTCGGCGCCGCTCACCCACGATGTCGGAGCCGCCCCGGCCATTTCTACATCGACGGGCTGGGTCGGCGCGCAGATCCTCCTCCACCGGCGCGGCTCGACACCGTGCCAGAGTCGGCCCGGTGACGTCCCGCGTGTTCTCCACCGAGGCCGCCCGCTGGTGGCACGGCGGCACCGCCCTCGTCATGCTGTTCGGATTTTTCGTCCAGCTCGGCCTCGTCATCGGCGGGGCATCGGTGCTCACGCCCGATGATCCGCCGACGGTGGCCGTTCGGCTGGTCCGCTTCTTCGGTTACTTCACCATCCAGAGCAACATCCTGGTGGGGATCGGCACGCTCGTTCTGGTGCGCCGGCCGAATGCCGACAGCCTGCTCTGGCGGGTGATCCGCCTCGACGGGATTCTCGGCATCACGGTCACCGGCGTCATCCACTGGTTCTTCCTTCGCCCACTGCTGCACCTCGAGGTTTGGTCGTATGCGACCGACAAGATCCTGCACGTCGCGGTGCCGCTGATGGCGGTCATCGGATGGGTGGCCTTCGGGCCGCGCTTCCGGATCACCTCCCGCACCATCCTGGCGGCGACGATCTGGCCGATCCTCTACATGATCGGCGTCGCGATCTACGGCGAGATCGCCGGTTGGTACGCCTACCCGTTCATCGACGTTTCGCTGCACGGCTATCCGCAGGTGATGGTCACCGGGGTGGCGATCCTCGCGCTGCTGCTGGCGGGTATCGCGGCGTTCGTCGACCGCAAGCTGCCGACCGGACGGTTCGACGAGATCAACCCGGCTGTGACGGCGACGCAGGCGAGCCCGGCCAGCGGCTGACCACCGCCCGGATCACCGCCGACACCTCGGGTGGGGTGAGTTTCGTCGTGTCGACGACAAGGTCTGCGGCCGGCACCATCCAGGCGCGGGCGGCGCGAGCTGCTGGAAGTCGGTGAACTGGTGGTCGCGCAGGTGCTCGGCCACCAGGTACCCGACGTATTCGGGATCGAAGAGCCGCGCGTCGGGAAGATCGCCGACGAGCTGGGCCGCCGTCGTCGTCTTGCCGACCCCGAAGGTGCCGTTGAGCCAGATGATCACGTGGTCGTCACCTCGACGTCGTTACCGCTACCCCGACGACGGCTCCCTGCCGACGAAGGTTGGCTGGCCGCCGGCCTAGCGGTACGCCCACTCGACCGAGCGCGAGATCCGGGTGCACACGACGGGGCCGGCCGGGCGTTCGTCGCGGTACTGCCGGTACTTCGCTGCCAGTGCGTCGAGGGCCGCCCCACGTGCGTCGGCCTCGGTCGCGTCGTCCAGCACACGCGCGCGACCGTCGACGCGCACCCACCACAGCTGGGTCCAGTCGTCGTCGTAGTGGTCCACCAGGAAGCTCACTCTCGATTCGGCCGCGATGTTGGCCAGCCGCTGCAGGTCCGTCGTCGACTTCGGCTTGTGATCGACGGCGAACACCACCTCGTCCCCGGCGGCAGAGAGCGCGAACGTCACCGGCACGACGTGCGGCGAGCCGTCCGGGCGGACGGTGGCCAGGCGGGCGACCGCCGCGGCGGCGAAACGCGCCAGCGCTTCGGGTGGGCGCGCACCGGCCGGGTGGCTCACCTCGGAATCGCGCCGAGGTCGATGGTCGCCGGGTCGATATCGGCCGGCTCCACCTCTGGCACCGGAGCCACCAGTGGCAGCCGGACCTGGAACCTCGTGTCACCGGGCTCCGACGTCACCGAGATGTCGCCGTGATGCTTCTTCACGACGATCCGCCAGGAGATGTCGAGCCCGAGGCCGGTGCCCTCGCCGACGGCTTTGGTGGTGAAGAACGGCTCGAAGATGCGGTTGCGGATCTCCTCCGGAACACCCGACCCGGTGTCGCCGATCTCGATCAGGGCCACGTCATCCTCGCGTGCAGTCCGGACCGTCAGGGTTCCGCCGTCGCGCATCGCACCGACCGCGTTGTCGATGAGGTTCGTCCAGACCTGGTTGAGCTCGGCGGCGAACGCCGGGATCTTCGGCAGGGCAGTGTCGTAGTCCTTGACGACGGTGATCCGATGGCCGATCTTGGCGCTCAGCATCAGGAGTGTCGCGTCGAGGAGCTCGTGCACGTCGATGACCTGGTATGGCGCACGGTCCATCTGCGAGTACTGCTTCGCGGACTGCACGAGGGTGGAGATGCGCGTGACCGAATCCTCGATCTCGTTCATCAGAAGCTCGGTCTCAATGCTGTAGTTGAGCCAGCGGATCGCGCCCTCGAGGACGTCGTCGTCGACCGCGGCCGACACCTGGTCGAGCCAGTCGACCGCCAGCCCCGCCTGAACGAACGTCGGCGCGAGGTCCCAACCGCCCTGGATCGAGCGGGACTCGAACCACTCACCGAGCGCGTCCTCGCGGTCGGACGCCTCCATCGGGGTCAGCGTCGGGGCCTTGGCGACCTGGTCGACCGCGGACTCCTGGATGCGCATCAGCAGTTCCAGCGTCGTCCGGTCCCACGGCCCGTTCGCGATCGTCCCCAGCTTGTGCCGCATCGACGCGACGCGATCCCGCAGCGACGAGGTGGCACGCACCGCGGCCGCAGCCGGGTTGTTCAGTTCGTGGGTGAGCCCGGCGGACAGCGAGCCGAGTGCGAGCAGCCGCTCGCGCTGCTCGACGGCCTGCTTCTTGGCCTGGGAACCCCAGAAGATCCCCTCGAGCATGTGCACCGCCATCGGGAACCACTCGTGCATGAGCGTCGCGAGATCCTCGGCGTCGAGCACGAAGAACCTCGATGGAACCGTCACGCGCAGCGAACTCGGGTACACCTGCGGCACCCGGTCGCCCATGTAGGCCTGCCACGCGCCGGTGTAGGAACCTCGCTGGGAGCTGCGAGTCATCTCGACGTCGTCCGCGCCGATCAGTCGTGACATCACCAGCGTCCCGTCGAGCAGGATGTAGAAGCAGGACGCCGGTTCGCCCTCGGCGTACAGCTTCCCCGGCTCGACCAGGATCGTGTGGCCACGCCGGCACAGCCAGTCCAGCTTCTCGTCGTCGAGCTTCTCGAACAGGAACAGGGTTCGGAGCTCGGCGATGTCACACGGGTTCGGATCCGGGATGCTGGTCATGACTGGCCTTCTTGTCGGGTAGAGCGGGTCTTGTCGATCGGCGGGACTGGTTGGAACTGGGCTCGAACGCGGGGAACCGGGCTAGAGCTTGGCGAGATAACGGTGCACGAACATGACGGCCATCGCGCCCTCGCCGACCGCTGACGCGACGCGTTTGGCGGACTCCGCCCGCGCGTCGCCGGCGACGAAGACCCCGGGCACGCTCGTCTCCAGGTGGTACGGCGAGCGTTCCAGGGTCCAGCCCGGCGGCCGCCCGTCGACGGAGAGATCAGGCCCGGCGACGACGAACCCGTGACCGTCACGGATGACGACCCCGTCGAGCCAGTCGGTGTGTGGAGTTGCCCCCGCAAAGATGAACAACCACTGGGCCTCGATGGATTCCTCGACGCCGGAAGCCGTGTCGCGCAGAGTGAGGGACTCGAGGTGGTCGGAGCCGCCGGCCGCGGCTACCTCGGTATGCGTGCGGACGGTGATGTTGTCGATACCGGCGATCTGCTGGATGAGGTAGTACGACATCGACGCCTCGAGCGACGGGGCCCGGACGAGAAGCGTCACCGAGCGCGCCGTCTTCGCCAGGTGCACAGCGCCCTGGCGGGCCGAGTTGGCCCCGCCGACGATGTAGACGTCCTGGGCGGTGCAGCCGGTGGCCTCGCTCAGCGCCGACCCGTAATAGACGCCGACGCCGGTGAAGTCGGCCAGCCCTGGTGCGCCCAGCTGCCGGTAGTTCACTCCGGTCGCGAGAATGACGGTATGAGCGTCGATGCAGGCGCCGTCGGCGAAGTGGACGGTGCGCGCCGAACCGTTGACGTCGAGCCGGACGACATCGCGGGTGGTGATCACCTCCGCGCCGAACTTCGTCGCCTGCCGCCGGGCCCGGTCGGTCAGCTGGGCGCCGGAGACACCGTCGGGGAAGCCGAGGTAGTTCTCGATGTGGGAGCTCTGGCCGGCCTGACCGCCGGTGGCGGTGCGCTCGACGAGCACGGTCTTGAGGCCCTCGGACGCGCCGTAGACGGCCGCGCCGAGCCCCGCCGGGCCACCCCCGATGACCACCAGGTCGTAGAAGTCTCCGACCGGTGACGTCGTCAGCCCGACGAGGTCGGCCAGTTCGGCGTCGGTCGGCTGGACTGCGACGGTTCCGTCGGTCGTGATGACTACCGGCAGCGCACGGTCGTCGGCGCCGGCTGCGTCGATCAGACGTGCGCCTTCGGGTTCCTCGCTCTGGTACCAGTGGTAGGGGACCTGGTTGCGGGCGAGGAATTCCCGGACCTCGGACGACCGAGCCGACCAGCGGTGTCCGACGACCTTGATCTCGGCGACCGGACGTCGGTCGGACGTCAACCAGGCGTCGAGTTGTGCGTCCACGACCGGGTAGAACTTCTCCTCCGGGGGGTCCCACGGCTTGAGCAGGTAGTGGTCGAGATCGACCACATTGATCGCCTCGATCGCCGCGCCGGTGTCGGCGTATGCCGTCAGGAGCACCCGGCGGGCCCACGGGTAGAGGTCCATCGCCTGCTCGAGGAACTGCAGGCCGCTCATCTGCGGCATCCGGTAGTCGGCGAGCAGGACGGCGACCTCGTCGCCGCGCAGTTTCATCTCACGCAGCGCCTCGAGCGCGGCCGCGCCGGACTCCGCGCGCACGATCCGGTAGTTCTCCGCGTATCGCCGGCGCAGGTCGCGGGCCACGGCGCGGGAGACACCGGGGTCGTCGTCGACGGTGAGGATCGCCACCCGCGCGGTGGGCTGGCCACCTGGAAGGCCACTCATGCGGCGGTGAACGGGGAGGGACGGCGGCTCTGTTCCACGTCGCCAACCATAGGGTCCGGTCCCATGTCGCCGCTGTGACGAGATCTGTAACTCCCACTTGCGACAATGCGTGCATGACTGCGTCCTCCTGGCTCCGACTCCGGCGCGTGAGCCGGGTCCGACCGGACTGGTTGACGCCGAGACGCAGCCGGTGGATACGGCGCTGGACGGTGCGCGCAGTGCTGGGGCTGGTCGCTCTCATGCTCTGTCACGTCGGCGGCGTGATGATCACCGACGCGTTCCCGGCGCGCGCCGACACCGACCACTACCAGGTCGAAGCCAGCCTCGATCTGTCGCCATGGCGGTGGTCACGGATCCGATCGTTCACCACCGTCGGCGACCTCACGATCAGCTTCAACACCTTGCTCCCGGCCGCCGGGATCGAGGCCCGCCCGCAGATCAAGCGCTCGATCGTGAGCGCCGTCGACCCGGTCTCGTCGGCACCGACGACGTCGTCGTCGCTGGTACCGACGAAGGCGGAGATCACCGAGGCCGGCCGCCAGCTCGTGGTGAACCTGGCCGCCCGATACCTGATCGGTGTGCTGATCGCGATAGCACTCGTCCTGACCGCCACCCACCTGCGCTGGAGCGCGCACCGGCGCAAGGGTTTCCTGCTCGGACTGTTGGCCGGGGTGATCGCGATGGCCTACACCGCGGCGAGCACCGTCGCCACCTACCGGCCAGAGCAGGTGAAGACGTACTCCACCACCGAACTTCTCGCCACCTTGCAATCGAGCCCAGAGGTCCTGGCGTCGATCGAGTCACGCGCCGGCCAGGTCGAGCCGTACGTGACGAACTGGCTTCAACTGCAGAACGCACTGCAGGAGCGGTTCATCTCACCGGAGGTCGCCAAAGCCGACACCGTCCGGTTCCTGCTGGTCTCCGACATTCACGGGACCAACGAGTACGCGGTGATGAAGAAGATCGTCGCTTCCGAGGACATCACCGCGGTCATCGACACCGGCGACCTGCTCAACTTCGGCGAGGTGTCCGAGGGCGAGCTGAGCGGCCTCTACAAGGGGATCGCGAGCCTCGGTGTGCCCTACATCTTCGTGGACGGAAACCACGACGCGACCTCGCGGACCGACGAGGCCCTGCTTCACCGGCTCGCGGCCATCAAGAACGTGATCCTGCCCGACCCGACCGCGACCGACTATCGACTGATCAGCATCGCCGGGGTGCGCATCGCCGGCATGAACGACCCGCGCTACTACGGCGACTCCAACACCGACGTCGGCGCCGTGGAGAAGCCCGCCGCGGAAACGTTCGACGCGGCGTTCAAGGACGTTCCCGACCTCGACATAGCGCTCTCCCACGAGCCGACCGCAGCGGACGCGATCGACGTCGCGACGGTGAAGATCCGTGGCCATCTACACAAGGCCTCGCTCGACGGGAACACCATCGGCGTCGGCTCGTTCACCGGTGGCGGACTGATGAGCTACTACCGCAACGGCGACGCCGAGATGGCCACCGACGAGGCCGGAGCCGAGCTCGTGGGGCAGCCGCAGGCGTTCGACGTCCTGCGCTACAACGCCGACTGCTCGATCAACTCGCTGCAGCGGCTCGTGTACAGCGACCTCATCGAGGGATCACCAAAGTACGACAGCGTGACGGTGATCAACGGCTCGACCGTCAGTTCCACAACTCCGACGGCCGGCCGTCGTTGCGTGACGACCGAGCCGACGGCGGAGACGCCGGTGGCCCAGGTCGAGAAGTAGCACCCACTCGCGGCTGCCGTCAGACCGGTTCCACCAACGAGATCACCTGGCTCCCCGGCACGCTGTGGATGGCTCTCGCCGACGAAATCTCGATTCGTCGTTGAACCCCTCCCTCGGGCGGCAACTATACGAAATCTGCATGGCTTGACCGGGTTGGTGTCTTGGACATATGCGAGGGATCGGCGGTGGACTCGGATCCACCCGATCAAGGAGGACGTCACATGTCACACCACATCAGACACGGCACGCTCCAATAGGATCGGAAGGGAGGAACGTACACCGTACACCGTATAGAGAAGAAGGGGTGTCGGTGCCGCGCGAGCCCGAGAGAACGACAGATCCGGTTCGGACGCTGGAACTCCTGTGG
>JAABUK010013645.1_pt1 | contig 10103 bp, 10 predicted proteins | sample 5559141 | NCBI WGS metagenome assembly JAABUK01 (sample SAMN10711869, study PRJNA513367) | rock metagenome | isolation source: Antarctica rocks | place: Antarctica: Victoria Land, Pudding Butte nord | collected 2016-01-03 | reverse complement strand
CCTGAGGGGGTCTGGGGGGTCCAGGGGGTCCAGGAGGCCTAAAAGCAGAAGATAGGGTGGCGGGTCCAGGGGGGCCAGGGGGTCTGGGTGGTCCGGGGGGACCAGGGAGCGCAGAAGAGGAAGCAGGCAGTTTGGGGGGCCCTGGGACCCTCTGAGGGGGCCCAGGAAGAGGCCCAGAGTCAGGGGTTGGGCTGGCAGTCATAGGAGGTGGGGGCAGACTCTGAGTGTTTTGGTTGCTGGTGCCTGAAAACAAGATGGTCTACATATATCAGTGCATGTGTCGACCCTCCTGCTATGCCATCATGAGCAACATTGGACTTGCATGATGGACGCCCATGCATGCAGACAAGGTGAGTTGACTAGCTATTTGATACACCAATCCTGTGCCAGAACGGGTGCATCAGCTGTTTGAGCAGCGTGTTGATGAGCACAGCTCTCAATTCTGACATCGTGCTGAACCTGTTGGTGTGAATCTTGGATTCGACATGTTCTGGCTCTCAAATCAGCAGCGAAACGTATTTTGTCTCTCTTGAAGCATTCTACATCAGGGACAAGCATGCTCTTGGCATGAATGCTGAGCATGTGACTGCTATGCATGACTGTGTGTTCCCACCTCTGGCAGAAGGGGGTCCAGGAGGTCCCGGCAGGGGTCCCCTTGGAGGGCCGGGGGGGCCGGGGGGTTTTCTCTGGGCTACTGCCTTCAGGACCTCACTGGGGGATTGGTAATGCTGCCAATCACCAGCACCCCTCTCTTTCTCTTGCAGCTGAGCTGTCTGCAATATTGCAGGCATGATCACTCTTAGTGTGGTTTGCCTGGCACAACCTGCTGCAGACTGCAGGATGCTTTGCCTGGCACAACCTGCTGCTGACTGCAGGATACCTTGGACACCAGCAGACAAACTATTGGCTCGAATTGCAAGCGCGCAGATTTGGCACTAATGATAATTGGAAAAATGATAATATTCACGCTTTCCAGATGACTTTGGTACTACGATTGGGTGTATGCATCAAGAGCTACTAGGCAGATAGCACAAATACAGCATCTATGTTTTAGGCATCATCTGGGATTTACCTGGTGCTTTTGACGAGCATCAGCTTCCATCCTCATTAGTCGTTCCTGCAAGGTGCCAAAATGCCCTCATTGTTGCCCGCCATCACAAGCTTGGAGCATGAGATTGGGTTCCAGACTGTGCACCTTTGTTGCTTCTATGCTCATGTATGCAGCACATGCGGTCTGCAAGCTGCGGCAGTACGTCTGGAACATGCATGTGCCTTTGCGCGCAGATTGTGCAGATCGCGCCGGCTTGCATGCAACTGCATTGCGATGCATGAATGCAGGTACTGAGTTGAGGGGCTGACACACGTTACCTTGAGAACAGCTGGGTCTTGAGGAGCCTGTGAAGGGGCAGCATCATTACCAGCGTTTTCCTGCCCACTGCAACTAACACGTTTGCTAAGCATGCACTAATGCTGATACACTTATGCTGGAAGCACTTGATGAGCAACAAACATGCTGTGCAATGCTGGAGGCTTGCCAGTATAAACAAATAGTAGATTGCAGCAAAGAAAAGGGCTGCGCACCTGTTGGAAGCTATTGCCTGCTGCACAGCAAGCTCCTGCTCCTGTAATACTTGTGCTTGCGCCGCTTCCACTACGTCAGCCGAGTAGGAAGGACCTGTGCATGAGCTGGCATCACAGAGACTGCCAAGAGCAAAACAATTCATTATGGCCATTGGCATACAGTGACTGACCTGTGTCTACAGGTGGGCTAGAGGTTGCAGGGAGACCAGCAACCAAGGCTTCTGGAGCGCCTGGAGCATGTGTTTGGGTCATCCACGCAGGCAATGTTGCCCCTCGGCCACGTCCAGCCATGAGGCTGAGCCAATTGACGCAGCGCGCCTGTTCGACTTTACAGTGAGTGATCAGGGCCTGCAAATCATCGACACGAACAGACTGAGCAGTATACTGTGAACGGCTTTCAGTCTGCTAGATACTTATCTGTAGTGAATGCGTTCGTGAGGCAGCGGATCATCATGTGGAGTGACTCACCGAAAATAACACAGTTCGTTCAGCCTGCAGAAAGAATGTTTGCAGTGAATCAAGACTAAATGGGTTTGACGGGACGACAGTAAGCTGTGAGTGACATGCGTGCAGCCTTCGACAAGCAAGCGCAATGGCCACCCCGCTTTGTTTGGCACATTGCAGGTCTGCAGGTAGGCTACTGTGAAGCTTTTATTCCCAATTGACTGAACGAAAAATGGAAATCTAATTTCTATGATGGCATCATTATGTGCCCAACTGACTACTGACTTCTGGGCACCATTTCAGGACATGTTGGTATTGCCTTACCAAGCGTGTAGGATGTATGTGTGAGTCATACAATATTGCTTGCAAAAGGGCCGCCACAGTTCGACAGCTGCATGATCCATATGAACACTGAACTACCAAGTGTTGCTGGATGTAATCTAGCAGGTCCTGTTGAGCTGCGTCCATAATCAGACACCGTGTACTTCACACAAAGGGCGGTGCAAGCAGGCTCTAGATTGCTGGATGTGCCAGACAGTCAGAGCTGGGGATTGATTCTCTTTGTCTTCAGCAGTGCACATAACAATCACAATTATGGCATAAACCAGCTTCTTTGCTTACTTGCTTCTTTGCAGCACCAAGGTAAAGTCAGGCTTTGTCTTCAGCAGTGCACATAACAATCACAATTATGGCATAAACCAGCTTCTTTGCTTACTTGCTTCTTTGCAGCACCAAGGTAAAGTTAGGCTCACAGTAGCCTCATCAAGAAGGTGCTGCATGCCATCTGAAGAGCCTGTCTTGCAAAATTTGTTCATGCGGCAGCCTGGTGATATCTTACCGTCATGTTGTTTGAACATGTCCGGCTTCTGCAATGTTGCTCTGCATAGCAGCGCAAGAAGGGCAGGTATGATCATGTGTCAAATCAAGGCTGCTGTCTCATGACGTGTATATTAGTGATAGCTTGTTTTTTGGTGTGAGGCAGATAGGCGGAAATTTTTGCATACGCACGAGTGACTTGGGGCAAGTAGCCACCTGCAAGTAGAAACTATGACATAAACATAAGCAAGGCAGAACAACTTGTTTCAAACATAACCAGTTGATGGGCATCCGATGATCGTCTCATCCACAAATTCCAGGATGAGATGGTCACTGCCATCTGGCTGGACAAGATGCTGACGGCATTACAAAGCACAAAAGCACAAGGATTGTCAAAGCCAGAAACGCAATCAAGTACGTCACACAGTCAGAAGCTGGCCACCAAGTCCTCACCAGCAACACTTCCAACCTTGACTGCCAGGACACACTCCATATTTGATCGTCATATCTTCTAAATATGGCTGACGACTCTTGTTCAAGAGCGGAGCAATTATGGCTGGTGTGTCTGCATCCGCTGGCTTGTTGTGAGAATCCAGAGTTGTTCTCAGGGATAATAGGCACCAGACAGCTGCCTGCTGAGTGTGACGTCAGGCATTTGGCAGAAATGTGCTTATGCTGGAAGGCGCATGCACCCTCTGCCCAGCACATGGACCCCAATGCCTAATGAGGTATGCCTGACATGGCATGCTGCTGCGTGATTTTGTTGGCTGCAACAGAGATCGCACAGCCTCGTCTCACTTGTCTGTTGTTCACATGTTATTATTGGCTGTGGTGCAGCCTTCCAAACAAATGTATGCATGGGGCACTTACCCTTCTGAGTGATCGGCCTCCGGTAGGAAACAAAACCTCCATGCTTGTGATGAAAGTCTCCGTCGTCAGAAAAATGGGCTGCAGCAGCAGCAGGGCATGCCAACATCAGCTTCTGAAGTCTGCAGAACATAGTGCAGCAGAAACTACCTAGCAACGCTGAGGCACCAAGCTGTGCATCTTATTTGTGATTGTTGATGCAGCACATCATGTTGCAGCTGCGCACTCTTTCACAGTACTGAGATCGAGCAGAAACAGCCACAAAAACAGAGCAAAGTTCTGTCCTGATTGAGTTGTATGGTGCGCTCAATCAGTCGAGTGCTTGTAGTTGCTGAGTGCTTGCAGCATCGTGACTGTGAGTATGCTGGAATAGAACGCCCCTCATCCCAGCACCAGATTTTCAAAAAGTGGGCATTGTTGTCATGAGCTACTAATGTTGCGCCAGGCACTGCACCGTGTACAGCTACCGTGATGCAAAGACGACAAGGGGTCTTAAAAGGCAGGGTGTTAGGTCAACTGGCCCAGTACCTGGGTGCCTTTTCAAGCTTTACATCTCCTGCGGGTACAACGCCGGCAGGTCTTATTCGATACAGCACAATGACAGGCAGGACGTGCACCTGAAATGCCCTTGGCGAGCCGCTATGTGTGCAAACAGTCTCGACGCCGGTCATGTCGCAGTCTGTCCCAGGCTGAGAACTTGGTCTGATACAATTGGAGGCAAAGACAGCCAATTTGAGACCGAGGCCATGAAAACTGCAGGCGGTATGGCTGTCGCAAGATTTGACAAACAATAACCCCGGCGGGTTACCCCGGCTACTGGGCACAGAGATGACTAATGTTTACTATGGATTTCCTTCTGCCAACGCAGCTGCCAACGGTTAATTGTTAACCTCACAACGCCTCAGGCACACCAAAGCAATCACAGCGTGATACCGCGTATCAATCATCAGGTTGAAATCATCCTCCAGCTTTGGACAAAGCGCGCTTTTCGCACAATTACAACTGCAACTCCGTAGCTGGCCGATATATAGCAGCCTGATACACAAATCAGCTGACGACAGGCTAGTGTCTGTCCGTGAAATCAAGCTCAGTCCGATAATGATCAACGTCGGACCAATATCCACCTTCAAGCAAAGTACCATCAAGGCTTACTAACTTGCTAAAGTCAAGGTAAGAGCAAACCTTGATCTGCACCAGTCTGCACCTTGAAGCACAAGTGAATTGCAGTGTACACTCAGTGCTGCTATGTCTATACTCAGAGAGCAAAATTATATGTATACACCGCGATTCTGCTGCAGACCGGCTGGTGTCCGAAGCTGACATGGCCAACTTGATCGAGCCAGGTTAGTACTCAAGCTGAGCCGCGCACATCACTGTGCCACTTGTGACGTCTTCTGACGTTTACTTGTGACGTCTTCTGACTAAGCTGGAAAATTTTGCAGGGTCCAGGGCGGGCAGGCTGCGTTAGCGGCAGACCCTGAAGAACATCAGGGAGGAAGGATTGAGTTTGGAAATGCAGCAACATGTGGCTGATCAGGAGGATTACAAGTTTACCCGAGCAGTGTTAGCTGCGCCCCAAGTCAATATTCAGGAAGCTGGTGCTGCTAAAGAAGCAGCTCTGTGTGAGGCTCACCAGAGCAGTCTTGACTGCAATGCAGCGCAAGAAGCCAGTAAGCATTCAACCTGTTTCTGTACACATTATCCATGCATACATGTGTATCAGCCAGAGTAGCTTGTCTGGATCTTGCATCTAAGTGTTGACAATCGCCTCTTGGCTCGTTGTGTTACAGCATAGCTTCTACTTGTTGCACCCCTGTTTGTGTTCTCCTGTCCTGTGCTAATGTCTTTTCAGGTGCTCAGGAATTGTGTCAGCACAAGATGCGCTCCTACACCTGATTTATCTTGTGTGCGGACGCATCAGCTGAGCAGCGTGCAGCAGAGCTGCAGCAGCAAACAGAGGACCAAACTGCCGGGATCCTGTCAATGGAGGAGCAGCAAAGCATATTACAGGCTGCTGCAGAAGCAGCAACTCATGGTATGCAGCAGCCCTTTGTCTGTTGCTCTACCTCATTTATTGCTTTTGCTTCTCATATCTGCCTTTTTTGGGCTGTTCAAAGTCTGTCTGTCTTTGGATTGCGTTCCAGTGTCACTTTGGTGTCGTCTCTCTGCTCCCCCTCATTTTTGTGGTGGGTCCAGATGCTAAAGCTTTGTTGCTGCAATCATAAACGTCTGTAGCTACAGACATTGTGATGATATTTGCTGATGTCAATGGCCTGTCAGTCTTGACGCCAACAACATGAGCCTACTGAGTCTGTGACATTGACAGTGCTTGCTCCACGTGTGATCTGATGGTTGACGCTGCATTGTTGCTCGTACAACGTGAAAGTTGATGCGCATATACCTGCATGACGTCGTTGGCGCTTAGACCTTCTGCCGTTGCTAGCACGTGTCGTCGACAGAGACAAGGCCCAGTGATCAGGACTTACCCTGCAGCCAACCAAGGTGCAACCTCGGCCCTGGTGCAACTCCAGGCTATTCGTTGTATCCGCGCAAAACATTGCAGTGCTGCTTGCAGGCAATGTCGGCTTGCAGGACCTGCAGAACCTGCAGCGCCAACTCGATGAAAAGACCATCGAGTGTGAGTCACTGGAAGACTCGCTGAACAGAGCAATGGAGCAGACGCTCTGGGCAGACAACGATGCCGAAATGTGGCAAGGCGCCTACTATCAGACTGTCAGTGCTGAGAGGGAGAATGCGCAGCTTTTGTATCAGAACAGACAGCTCAAGGAAGAAGTAGAGCAGGCACTGGCAGCAGCTGCGCGAGCTGGTGAGTCTCCATTGGTCTTTCTTGAGTGTCATGCAACGGGCAGCATAGTGGAGGGATTTTGTTAGTTTGCATCAAATTCTGCAAGTGCAACCATCATCTGACCAGTGCTGTTTTGGCATCAGCAGCTGGCAACAACTTGCTACACAAGAGTCAACAGGTGTTTGCCTCCCAATTTGCTCTGTATAACAGGCAGAGCTGCGTTTGCTCCCCTGGCATTTGTACAGTCTCGCTTGCCACCAGCGAATCAGACAAACACATTTTCATATTCATAAACAGTATACTTGGTGAGCATGTTCTGACTATGGTGACAGACTGTGTGGCTAGTCAGCTATTCTGACTACTGTCTTGCCCTGTTCCAGTGGCACCATTCACAGTGCCAAGTACCTGATTCTATGCTTTGCAGAAAGAAGGTTGGAGGCCGAAAGCCGGAGCAGGCAGAAGGATGAGCGGGAGCATCGACAACAGCTAAAACAAAAACGGCAGAAGTATGCAGAGAGAGCTAAGCAGGTCCAAGTGGAGGCAGAGCTGAGGGTGGAAGAGGCAGAGACCAGAGCCCGGGACAGCTCTGCTGAATGTAAGTGTCCTGTGTGCACATGCACCCTCTGCACTCCAGTCTCAAAACAAACATAAAGCCTATGCAGCAAGGCATACAGGTTCATCTTTATGTGATTTGCTGAGCAGCGCTCAACCCTGTGCCTTCTGGTTGTCTTAATCATCTCTGCAGCCCCTAGAGCCGCTTTGTGTACTGGGTCACAGGCTGTCCTTTGCTGCTGATGAGACAATGACATACAGCGAATGATGAAGTATGTACACTTGCAGCTCGAATAACATATGTTTGCAATGTTTTGCAGGTGCGAGGCTGAGCCATCAGCTTCTGACCCTGCAAGCACAGCCAGATGACAAGCGTCAGGCTGAGGCAGTGCATGCTGTGGCCCTCCCTGCCAGCCAGGAGGACGCCTGCACCATCAGCACAGCGGCAACTGCATTAGAGACTACGCCAGCTGAGGCAGTGTCATCACATAGCGATGTGGCCACACCATTAATGGTGTCAGCAACAACAACATCAGCAGCAGCAGAGCACGTGACCGATGCTACAGCATTGCTGGCTGGTGAGCCCACAGCATCTCCCATTGTGCTGGGTGACCTGGATGTGGCGTCAGCCTTGAGGAGCCCAGTCCCCCTTGGCTCCCGCACCTGTGGCATCCAGTGGTCCTGCTGCTCCTGTGGGAGAGGATGCTGCCAGCCCAAGTGCATCTCTGGCTGGCTTTGGCAGCCCCATCGTTAGCCCATCATCCACAGCTGCAGCCACCACCACTGCTTTGCCAGATGCTGCTGTGCTTAGCAATGAGAAGGCAGAGCTGGCAGAGCCTGACACAACCCTGCCAGAAGAGCCATGCACCAGCTTGCACGCCATGGCACCAGCTGGGCCTCACGAGTCTGCCATGCCAGCCCTGTGCGGTAATGGCGTGAGCCCCTTTGGAGGGACTGACCCTGACTCAAACACCCCTGGCCCTGCAGCTGTCATTGCCGCTGGTCCTCCTGTCAACACAAGCCCTGTTGGCCCTTCTGCTGACCCTAGTGACCAAAACGCTGCCCCCCCTGCTGACCCTCCTGTCAGTGGTGAAGCAGACTTTGGCAGCCCCATTGCCCTTGCTGCTGCACCCACCACAGCTGCGGCTGCCATTGGTCATCACAAACATCTGCTACCCTGCTTCACTGCGTTTGAGCAAGGTCATTTGCTGATGCCTTGCAAACTCCCGCACAAGTTGCTGACGGTGTGCAGATCACAGGGCTGTTAGCTGTGTGATTACAAACGCGTTCCTTGAACCTTGTCTTCTGTGACTTGTCGTGCATCATAAAACCAACCAAAGTCTGCTTTGGCTGACGACAATCTGTCATTTTGGTAGCTGTGCAACTACAGCACCCAAAAGTTTGCCATGTACCTCAAAATATTGCCTGCTGCCATGCAGAGGACAAGGCAGCTCCATTGTCAACAAGACATGCATCATGATTTGCTGACTGATGCAGAGCAGACAGGCTGTTGAACAGAGTGATTGCTGTTGTGCAGATGGCATTGCCTTCACCACCCCTGCAGTCGGTCCTGGGTTTGGGATGCTTGGCGTGTCCAACCAGAGTCATGATGAGGGCCAGATGTCTTCTGGGGCATCCTCAAAGGCTCAGGGCGAAGCCCAAGACATCCGGCTACCCGTGTTGACACCCCCATCCAGCATGGCCCCCCAGGGCAGCCAGGACATGGCCTCTGCTCAAAAAGACCTGGCTCCTGCGATTGCACAGGCAGCCCCCACCCCAGTTGTGGCTATCAATGGTATTGCTATTTGTCTTTCACTTGTCTTTTCATTCCAGTCAGGCTGTTTGCTGATGACTTGCAAGCTCCTGAGCGGCCTAATGTCCCTGTGCAACATGCATCCACACTAGCTCTGCAGAATGCATGCCGTTTAATTGTGTCTTCAATTATGTAGAGGGTGCCCACTCTGGTGAACCTCACTGCTTGCCAGCTGTCTCAACGCACGCTAAGCATCATGTCAGTAATGCATGTCTGCAATAGTTGAAAGTAGTGTGCCACAATAGTTTGTGAATGCAGCTGTTGAAATGATGCCTTGGCATCTCACAGTGGTGGCTTGCCTGCAGGCTCGCCTGCACATGACAGGGCAGCTCGCAGACAGCCCATCACTTTTGACCTGGGCAATTGCCGTCTCCCCCAGCCAGGTCATGGGTTTGTGACCCGTAGCCTTCCCAGAGCGGTGGCCCAGGGGAAGTACAAGACCCCACCCTCAGGGGAATGGGTAACATATGAAAACGCGGCCAGCGGCGATCGCATGCATCAGGTACTACCTGTTTCAGTTGAAACATTCACAATATTGGAGATGGTGTTGGATGTCTTCTGGCATATTTGATCCAAACAGCGTGTTTCTCATTGTAAGCCAATGTGAGGCAAAATATACACATACCTGCAGCTCATCGTCTGTATGCATTATGCTCTGTGGACAGCATCAGAACATCCAAAGCCAACTATGTCAGTTTCTTGACAGCCCGCACAGGTCCAAGGCCTGCGTTCCCACATGCATATGAGTGCAAGATGATGCTGGAATAAGAAGGCATGTTGTGTCTAGCCCTGAATGCCCCACCTTAGCTACATGCACAGGCGCAAGCAGCCAAAAGGGTGCTGCAAGGAGCTGATGCAGAAGCTGCCAGTGTACCTGGAGGGGCCAATGGGTCTGCTTTGGGTGTTTTGTCCCCTAGGGGCGGGGGGCACACCCCCCAAAACACCCCAGAATTTCTGGCCATGCTTCATGACAATGAGTTGTTTGAGCCAGAGGTAGCAGCTTGTCTCTGTTGTTTTGTATGTTCCCTGACTATTGCAGCTCGCTTAGCAGATCCTATGCAATATGCTTGCTAGCATGTCATCATGTTGTTGGTACAGGCAAACTAGACATCTTGCTGGGGAATCTTGGTTTTGAGCAGATATGCATGAAACAACAGAGCTGTGTTTGAACCTACCTGCTCAAGCTCCTGCAGTAGCATGCTGCCTGCTTCATGTGTGGACACA
>JAABUK010013644.1_pt1 | contig 10104 bp, 8 predicted proteins | sample 5559141 | NCBI WGS metagenome assembly JAABUK01 (sample SAMN10711869, study PRJNA513367) | rock metagenome | isolation source: Antarctica rocks | place: Antarctica: Victoria Land, Pudding Butte nord | collected 2016-01-03 | reverse complement strand
ATGGGGGATGGGGAGGGGGATTAGGGGCTCTGTGGGAAGCGGAGTGGGAGAGGATGGAGGATGGAGGGCGATGGAGAGGATGAGGGTCTGGATAGAGTCGGGTCGTGGGGTTGCGAGAGGTAGGATAGGGGAGAATAAGGGATGATAGTGGGGAGCTAAGAGAGGTAAGAGGGAATTGGGGGAAGGATGGGGTAGGTGGCTTGATCAGCATGGATGTTTCATAGGGTTTTGGGTTTGGAGAAGGTAGGGAGGTACGGGAATCTAAGGGGGGTAAGGTGAGGAAGATTGTGCGTGGTGTTTAGGGTCAGTATGTGGGGAGGTAGGGGGAAGGTAGGCTGTGAACGGTGGGCTTAGGTTTAAGGAATGCGGATAGGGGGACTGGGGGATATAAGGGGGAGGTGAATTGTAGGTTGGGATAGGGTCGGGGTGCACGAGAAAGGGGGAAGTAGGTGTGGATGCTGTGGGTGGTGTTCGCGGATGTGGATAGGGTTAGTTTATAGGAGAGTCGGAGGGCGAGGTTACTTGTGGGTTATGGGTAGTGAACGGAAATTGGGCTTTGAGTCTTGTGGGCTTGATCTGGAATGGGGGGCGAGAATGGTTGCGTTGTTTTTGGCTTTGGGTCTTGTCCAATTGTAGGGGTTGTGGGTGGTGTGAGCTCTGGGTTCTAGGTTCTGGATTCTGGGTCGTAGTAATTGGGTTTGGGTTTTGGAGGTTTGAATTGGGATGGGGGAGAGTGGTTTGGTTGGGGGGCTTTGAGAGAGTGGAGCGCTGTGGGATGTTCTGTGAGTGGGATGTGGTTTATTGGTTTGAGGAGGGGGTGGGATGTTGGCTGGATGGATGGGTGAGTTGGTTCTAAAATGGTACGTTGATATGTCAGCGTGTTTTCAGTCGTGTAACGAGCATTCTTGTTTAGTGTCATGATGCTTGGGTCATAATATCATCATGTTGTCAGACTCGCTCGGTCTGTCTTTATCATGTCTCATTACGTTCATCATTTATTCATGGATATAGCCATGATGACGGCTATATCATAGACGTCGTCTACTAGCCGGACCATCCATCACTGCTGTGAACTTCGCTGAGACAGTATGCGAGAGAATTGTGAGATGTTCATGGATCTTGATGAGTGGAGATTGCTGGTACTTTCATTCCATGATGGAATGTGAGGGATGTTGACGACTGTGCAGTTAAAGGGTAGGGTTTGCGTCTGGTTTATCTTGCGAACAATGAACGTGCACGGTTAAGCTGGCAAGTAAAACCATGCCTCCTGTAGAAACCTATGTCCGATATCATAGGATATGTTCCCCCACATAGGTATGACTACCCAACGACCATCTGACTTGTGGACCTGCTTTAATTAGATGACAAGGCATTTGTCCTACTCTCCCGACGGATGGTCCTTTCCATAAGCAAGTATCCTCTTGCACTTCTCACAGTCTACGTGATACTCGCGAGCGGGGAAGCAGTTCCAGCAGTAGTAGAGCTTCGGATCGGTAAGGCCTACTAGTGCGGTGAAGAGATCTGCTGCGGGAGCACCATCTGCCAAGCCCGACGTGATCAATGCCATAAACTCGGGACTCTTGTGGAGGTCGTGTCTTCGCCGCTTCAAGACTGGAAAGAGAAGATTCCGAAGCGTCTGGTCCGATGTGCTCTCATAGACTGTCCGGAGGACCCCAACCAACCCGGGAATGTCATCCGAGCCGCTGGTGAGTTGAACCGGTTCCAGCTGGAGGGCCAATTTGGTCTTGGCTAAAACTTTGAGGAAAGAGATCATGTACATGTCGGCTGCAGCGAACATTCGTATGTTGAACCTCATCTTATTGTGGACGCCGTCGTCCATAGATCCCTCATACTCGCAGGTATAACACGCCTTGAGCAATTGTTTGATAATCACCGGATCTCCCTCCTCCAGTGTGATGTGTCTAGAACGGCCTTCCTAGATGTGCCAGTATCTTCAGTCTCGAGAATGTCGTGTGATACTATCGGATCGCTATACCTCAAACGTATTCTCCTTGCAGGCATTCGCGAAGAATCCCGAGCGCGAACACAGGATACTACGGTGCACCAACCAACGCTCACCGGAGCAATCGACAACGAGATCAGAAAAGTTGCCGGTTTCGAAGAGCCTGCTGTCATTAGAACACAAAGCCGCAGAATGAAGGATACCACGGACATTGCAAGTTCTTGGCTGAGCTGAGTTTGAGCCACAATCGACGTCTCGGTCGCGGGATGAGAGCTCATCATGAATGGAGAGATAAGCTGAGAACAATCTGGTTATGGAAGGAGATGGATCCTCTGCTTGAAGGGTGTAAAAGAGTCAGTGGGATTGGATTTCGCATTGGAGCTTTGTTGGATTTGCAGATGGGGTTTTAGCTAAGTTCGAAGTGTTGAGAAGGGAATTAAGGTTCACTAGACCTCATCAGTCCAGATTGGGGACTACATATGGAATGAATTCGAACTTTTGACGCTCTTTAGATGCAGACTGTCATCGGCGCGCTCCAAAAAAATTACTGATAATCCCTAGAATAATCAACCGCGTCTTTCAATTTCGTCGAGTCTTTGCCCCTCTGTGTAATGCAGCATCATCATTGGGCATTTTCGGCGTCCATAGTTGGAATTTAGGTCTTCTTTCAGTCATTCAAGGCTTTTTTATCATGTATTTATGGGACTCCCTTAAGCGGTCTTTCGATCTCTTACCGAGTGGCCGAGACGGGAACCACCTGTAACACTCTAATAATTACGGTGATCAAATTTCGAACTCCATTGTTGCGCCAAATCTCGTGGTGACGGGCGCCGATAATGTAAAGATTAGAAGCAATTTTCACGAAGCTGGGAAGAACACGCAGTTTGGTCTGAAGGCTTGCGGCTACAGAACACTGGGCAGATAATCGGTGTTATGTTTCGTTGCCGATGAGAGCCGACGTGGTTTGAAAGGAACCAGAATGCCCATGAGGAGGACTGATAAGAAGTAGAAGAAGAGGATATGCCAGAAGGTCAGCTTGATGGCTTGAGTAATCACATTTCAAGCATTTTGGCTTCGCTGAACATGGCACCTACGAGCTCGAAGTCTATACATGCAGAGGATGCGGCCGTAAAGGTGCTCAATAGACCTTGAAAGCTCCCTTTGGGCCCCTGCATATTTCTAATAGGGATGTTAGGTGGGGAAGGAACGAGAACCGGGAGCGATCCTGGCAACCATTGGTTCCTTTTGAAGGATAGCAGATTTCCAAAATTTGACAATGCTTGCATGGATGCACGGAAACAAGAGGTAATTAGAGCACAACGATGCTAATACACCAATTGATGGAGGGGTAATTCTCTTAGTGCTGACAGGCGGTATATATGGGCCTGATCACCCCATTTGTATTGCTTCCTTACTATGTGTTCAGGTAGTTAAATCCTAGCGTGCCAAGGGACACTAAGCAAATTACATGTTTGATACCACTGGTGCTTCGTAGAAAGTAGGCAGAATATAACGTTACGCGGGCGAATATATGTAGACCCTTCTGGAAGAAACGTGAAATTTAATTAGCGTCTACCAAGACGCTAGGATTTAACATGCCACCTACGTGGTAGCAACCCCATATAGCATGACAATACCAGACGAATGGATTTGCGAACAAGTCTTGCTCTTGTGATGGCGATGATGTGGGGTAATGCCAAGACCACTAGAGCTAGAGTAGATAGCGCCATGAGCACCACGTGACCACCGCGTCGAAGATTTCCTCTCCCTTAACAGCCAGCATGTCAATGATCTATTACCAAGTCTTCCATGTATCGCGTTCCCTATCTCTTTCGATGGCCCTCAAGGTTCCGTAGAAGAGCTCGTCGCTCTCGCATCGCAACGATGCTCACCCTTCTGCTTGTTATATCCGTCCTAGTCTTACCTTTCTATATGATATATAAGCCGCCTCATTTCCTGATTCGCTATTGCCAATACCGATGGCCGTACGTTCTCTGGCGCGTTCCAATTTCTTCGAAGGTCATCGCTCTCACAATCGATGATGGGCCGAGCGAATACACCAATGAGATAATGCAGATCCTTGCTGCCAACGGTGTAACAGCTACTTTCTTCATCATCGGATCCCAGGTCGCGGGGCGCGAATCAATGCTAGAGGACCTGATTCGCAATGGAAATGAGCTGGCCAATCACGCTATGCATGACGAGCCAAGTCGGTCCTTGAGCGATACAACTCTAACTGAGGAGCTTCGGTCCGTGGAAGAGATGATCGACTCCGCATACGCTGCTGCTAATGTAGAGCGTCCTCCCAAATACTTCCGGCCAGGCTCTGGATTCTTCAGCGAACGTATGCGTAAAGTACTGGACATCTTGAATTACCAACTGGTTCTTGGCAGCATCTACCCACATGATCCGCAGATTCCTTTTTGGCGTGCCAATGCCAGACATATACTGAGTATGATACGGCGCGGAGGAATCATCATTTGCCATGATAGAAGGATCTGGACGCCTCCTATGTTACGGGAAGCCCTTCCTGAATTGCGGCGGAGAGGGTATCGTGTTGTTACTATCACAGAGTTGTTGAAGGAAGCGGCGAAATGAAAGAAACAAACGTGATTTCCTGGTATCCTGCGTACATCAGCAAACCCTTTTTGGGGAAAGATGGCAAGTAGTGGCCCGTGAAATGCAGACTAGGCGTTGTCTTGGTGCGTTCTCTGGAAAGGTAGCCAGAGAGCTTTTATACTTGTGCATTTGCTGCCAGGGAATTGGACCACTGGAAGAAGTTCAAGCTTCGGATCCACCAAGTATCGATCGAGACTGTGGGGCATTGGAAGATGGGATTGCCGTGTGCTCTACCAAGTCGTGCGCTTCCAACAGACTAGGCGCCCATGCAACCAGGCACTCTGGATCTATGCGGTCTTTCGAAGCATAAACCCCATATTGTGCGTCATGAATATAAGCGACACCGAAACGTCTTCTTCAAATCGCGGCCTTTCGAAGCATGAATCCCATGATGTGCGTCAATTGCAACAGGGAACTAAGGGCCAATGCGTAACGGTCCGTCCGTGATACTCTCTACCGTGTGCTCCATATTGGTGATAATCTAGGATGAGAAGGCCGACAGATCACTTGATTGGGATTCGGCTCATGATAAGTACACTTAAAGGTTCAGCCATATACCCGACGACGATCTGAAGCATGAGGATGGTCCAGAGTCTTGCATCCCTTGCTATCTATCTTACAGCGTATATCATGCGATCTTCACTGATGAGCTGCTGGACGCCTTGGGTACTCACCTTCCCTATGTTGACCAATGCCGCTCCGACCACCACGTTGTTGTCAAATCTTAGGGGAACCCCTACAAGTACTAATATCTTGCATTTCGGACAGCTGGAGTCTTGTCCATTGCCCGCAAGACTAGTGGTTACCACGCGCAGTCTTTCGATATACACCACGACGTCCAGCAATATCACAAACGTCAGAAAATGCACCTACAGATACACCAATTGGTACTCTTTCCCACCATTCCCTGCCACCGCAGAGTCCCTCCTCAGCTTCTACGCAGCCATACGCGTCAAAGCAATCCGAGCAGTTGCCGCGTCTCGCGCTCGCTATCTCTGCTTTAAGAGCGGAGCCCTACAATTCATCCTCTCATGCACATCACAGCCGATACCGTTGGATATTGTAGAAGACATCATAAGATACATGGAAATATGGATCAGATCGGGCCTTTTGGGACTCGGGAAGTTCGTGCTTTAGGTAGGCTAGGTATCTGGAATGTATATGGATATTAGTACGATGTCGAGAGCGGCGATTTGGGGTGCCGCTATATAACATTGTTGGCTGAATGGGAGAGATCGTGGTAAAATTGAGCCCGAAGGGACGAAATCTACCAACTTCACAAGGGTTTGAAAGCGATGTCTTTGGATCTTGGTGATGGGCATAGGTTCTGCGGGTCTTATTTCCCTCTTGATGCTTGCGATATTGATCTAGGAAGAACATTGGGTATAGAGTTACGAACCGCGAACCATTCAACGTTCACTTTCTCACACGGCTACCAAGTCCTCACGCCCTTTGAAGGCGTAGGAGAAACAATCATCATTCAAACTACGTCTTACAATTATTTCCTTCACCTAGCCGGCACTAGCCGCCTAACTTGACATAATTCAATGTTTGCCTGTCTCAATTTTGTTCATGGCGATCCTAACCTCATCTATCCATTTTGCACGATAAGCACTCACAATACGCTTGATAAGCTGCTATTGTAAACGACAGCAAGGTAGTCTTCTCAATGACAACGGAAGCGCACGATGTACCTGGCTTGTGAGTGGCTAGTAAACCAACGCACGTAGAGAGATTGTGCTATTCGAGCGTATTATTTTTTGTCATTGAGCCGTTGGGTTTGGTCAGTTGCATCTGGTCAGTTGCATCTATAATCGCTGCGAGTGGTAGGATGAATTGACTGTTATACTAGTTTGTGCTCAAAATTTTCGTTAGTGCGGCGAGCGAGTTGTTCTGGATTTTGCGCAAATGAATCTGTGATAGGAACATTGGCAATATAATTGGAAGGTTTTCATGGTAGTAGCGAGAACGAAGAAATACACATCGCTAGGGTAACACAGACAGGGGAAAGTGTTGGAAGAGACAGAGTCTAGCATACGTTTGCAACGAGATATAGTAAAATTGAAAGCGGCATTGTGGCGTATACTAAATGGCAAATCGGAAATCTGTTTCTGCTCCTTTCCGATTGAAAGACTGGTTCGCCTAGGTCAAGGCAGTGAGTCTCATAATAGGCCGAACGTTTGGACAAGGTACCCCATGATTCTCTATCTCATGGAGAAAGTACACCTATCGGCGTATTGCGCCTGTCGGTCAAGCAACCCTGGACGGTACTTATCTCCGCTTCGATACACAGTGCTCAAATGAGAAATGTCGATATATAGGCGAAGTTTCCATTGCAAACAATCATGGAGAATAATCATCTTGATCGATGAGGTCCAGATCCTCATCAACGTCTGTTCTGATGCGACGGTTCCCCTTATCAATTTCCTCCCACGACACTACAGCTGTGCTTAAGGAGGATGATAATAAGGTAATTTCTCCGATGTATTTTTGTGGAGCGCAGGGGGTCCGAGACGTAGGCCGGCGCACATACCCGTGATCCAGTGCCATATCCAAAACACAGTAGAGACACTTGGTGAAAGGATATAAGTCTTGGCCTGACGGCCTAATCATGCCATAGAGTAGGAGAGGTTGGCCTACGATAAAAATGCATACTTTGGAATTGCCCAACAGTATCCATATACTCGATCTGTCTCCTAAAGTATCAAGGAATCTCTGAGGGTTGTCCACGGAATCTCTACTCATAGACCGAATGATATCATCGTACGACAAAGGATTAAGTAGCCGCACGGAAAACGTACTCTCATCTAAGGCCCGGTTGGTATGTTCGCAATATCTTGTTCTCGCTATGCGTTGCAACTTTCGTAACAGTAACGGCAGATGGAGCCAATGCGTGCTATTTCGGCCATCTTTAGCGAGATAATGCAGCAGATACGCCATCTCCAGTCCTTGCTCGTCCGATTCTTGAATCAAAGTCTGCACCGATCGTATTTTTGGTTTTCCACAAAAGTCGTCAAATCGAAGACCTTCGGTCATGCTTGCGTTCTTCAACCCGCAGAGATCTTGATAGCGACATCCCGTATATGAGATATATCCACGAACGATGTGGACCCTAAAGATTGACTCCGGAGGTAAGTTGGGATCCTCTACGGCATAGTAGTAAACACAGATACCATTGCCGACTCTGGCCAAAGATTCTATGGTGGGCAGTGCTTCCGCCTTGGGAGGAGTTCCGAGCACCGAAATCCCCGAAAGTACGTGGAAGATAAGATCTATCCCCAGAGCTGGATAATCGCAGCCCATCATAGATTGGTACCATGGTCCGTCCGCGGGCCCAGGAGACTTGTTTGAGTGTGACTGCCAGCTGTACAAATTGGCTAAGCCGGTGATGGAAGGAAGAACATCGTCATCGATATCTGCACCGATCAATATCCATAGGTAGACGACGATGGCTTCAGCCATGGTACGCAGGCAGACACGATTGTCACCCTCAATCTCTTTCCCGGTTCTTCCATCATGAAACGCACACAAACACGCCTTCTCGATAGCCTGGAGTGCTCCTCGGGCCATCTCTGCAGTACCTTTGTGCTGCAAAGGCGAGCTGGCAGGCCAACAGGCACTAAGCTCAGGCAAGCGCCGTGCAGCAAATTCTAAGTACCCATGATCACCTCCATTGCTGTAGTAAATAAGCAGAGGATTGACAGGGTGGTTCGACCAGAAACTAATCAGTGTCAAATCTTTGTCATTATGTCCTTGTAACGTAGACATGCACTTTAGCAAATTAGCGAAGTGCAATCCAGTGTCGCCATCTAGAAGGGCATCGATATTGCTGTGGAAAACATCATGAAGAATGGTGGACCATGATCCTTGCCAATTCAGAATACTGATCCCACGAAGCGCAGGATCCTTCTGTAGTAGACTTTGGCCGTTTGGAACAAGGGAAGTCTTGCTTCTCAGCAGACTGTCCTGGGTTGCCACTCCAGTTGTACCAGACAAAAGTATTGTAATGGAAGGGAGACTTGAAACACTGCCCCTCGAACGATAAAGGTAAGAGCCGTTCAAATCACAGATCCCAACATCCAGTGAGAGTATCCATTCGGCAAACGCTGCAAGCCAGGCGCAGTCAAGTCCCCCTGAGAAGACAGCGTTGACCAGGCAGCGTTTGGAAATCCGAGCCAGTATTAAGATGGCTTCGGCCAGTGCTGACGGTGTTGTCGGTGTGCAACGATTCCCTACGGTATCAGGCGATGAGCCGGAAATTAATCGACGAAAACCGTTGACAAGCATGACAAAGTGAGCTGAGCCCAGGATACCAGCACACAGTTCCACGAGAGCTTTCCATTGCCGCAAGGCAGGGCTAAAAGACTGAGGCGCTTTGCAGAGCACGCAAAGCTCTCTCAGAACCTTCGCCGCAAATAAGGGCTCATAAGTGGTGGAAAGCGCTGCACATACAGCAACCAGAGTTAGACCCTCTTCGGTGTCTGCGAGGTCTGTAACAACCTCTTTGATCCCAAAGCCGAACCAAATTAGATCTCCATAGGAACCATATCGCTTAAGTTTAAGTATAGCGTCAGACATTCGCTCTTGTCCGTGTGGTTCCAAGGCGAAATTGAAGCAGATTGCTCTGCCGACTTGAAGAGTGAATGCATCGATGCCAGCTCTTGAGAGTCTTGAGAGCACAGCGACGGAAAATTGCACGCTCGTGTTGGACAAGGCTACCCAGTCAACAGAACCTTGTTGCGCGAATTGAGCACCGGAGGGCACTAAGGGGCCTGACATAACTTCGGCGTAGAGCGAAATACTCGTAGGCTATGGGTATGCCGTGCGGAGAGAAGCAATAAGGGTAGCAAGGCGTTCACGGCAATTCGTTTGAACCTGTGCAGCCTTATTGTGCAGGCTGCAGCCCCAAACTGCGGGCTCTTGGCAATATCATTGGTCCAGGCTGCCTAAGTTGCATATGCTGTTATCTAGCGACAGTAGCACCTTCTCACCTTGTCTGGAAGCTCGTCCAAAATCCTACACCTGCACAACATCCCGCCTGATACAGCTCTTGACAGTGAGGGTCGCCGGTCGCCCCAACTCTAGATATGTGCTTCTGCAGCTCGTGCCATAGCGATGCTGATTACGGCAACACTTAACGTGAGTATTGCAAGTCTTCAAGGCAGAGACCTGTACTGTGTGCATCTTACTGTCGTAGGATGTATCAAAGGCAGAGACGACGGCGGACAGGAAGAGACATCAGATCGTTCACAAGATCTTATGACCCTGCTCTTCGGTAACTGCCATTGCCTTTGCTTTTCTCAGTAGGACATCATTTGGCCAGCATCGAGCTTTTCCGACACATGGAGTTGTTGAGGTATACGTAAGGTAAGTTACTTGTAGAGGGGTCGTTTCATACACTCACCTCGAGGACCTCGAAGCGTGGGTGGCGTCTGAGCATCCGGTCACACGTTTTTCCGGCTCCGACCTTGGCACACAACGATTTCTCCGACCGAGGGTCGGTGACAAAAGTCGTGGCGGAC
>JAABUK010013643.1_pt1 | contig 10104 bp, 16 predicted proteins | sample 5559141 | NCBI WGS metagenome assembly JAABUK01 (sample SAMN10711869, study PRJNA513367) | rock metagenome | isolation source: Antarctica rocks | place: Antarctica: Victoria Land, Pudding Butte nord | collected 2016-01-03 | reverse complement strand
AGCAAGCGTTCCTTGATGAAGCTCAGTCCCTGCTCTGCTAATCTTTGCACCGACTTTGGGTTTTGCTGAGGCAGGAAATCTACCGGGGGCGCGCCATATGTGGTGGCTGGCTCCTGCCTTGGAACAACGTGCAGAAAGTGCAGCACATCTCCAGGCCTGTACATATTTGCTAGAGTCCACTGCAGCGCGTCTTCGCTTTCTGCAGACGCATCCACGGCCAACAAGATCTTTCTTCCTGACTGCGCTGCTCCGGCCCGTGTCCTCGGCGAAGGTGAGAGGCTCATGGTACTGATTACAGAACTCCGATATGAGGTCGCGCTCGTGATCTTCAACCCCTGAAACTGTCAGCAGACACGCAACAGAGGTCTTGCAAATTTGAGCTCGGCTTGTGTTCAACAATGCAGACTCCAGATTGGGATGTTGTTGTCAGCACAGAAAGCAGTTTAGTCAAGCTCAATCCATCCAGTCTTGCATCTAGAGATTTTACATGTGCAGCCCAAAGCCCCATTTGAGCTTTTGCACGTGAGCTCGTGTGCACCTAAAGCCTCTAAGGCTGAATTCACACGGGACATTTAACTCGTCAAATTAACGTTAATGTGGCTATAGCAAATAGTAGAAACAAAAAAGTTAGTAGCTGCTGATTGGAATGTGGGTGTGTACAACGCAATCATTTGATACCTCCTTCTGTTGAGCACAATCAAGCTGAAGCAAAACACTGGCATTTGCACCAGATATGCAGGCTAAGCAGGAGGCGTGTGTGATCTTGTCTTACCAGTCTCAACTCTGCAGCAGCTACCTGCTGACTGCAACCTGAGGATTTGGCAAGGTTGCAAAGTTTCCTGAATGTTTATATCCATCATGAGAACTTCATACAGAGTTTCCAGTCCATCAACATCTGGTGACAACAGGCTAGCGCTGGCCACAGAATAGACTATCAGAGATTGGGCAGTGCTTGAGTGGCCGGCGGTCTATCAAGGACTGAAGTCTGTCTGACAGATCACTTAGATAGCAGCATGCTCCCAGGAAATAACAAAAGACAGTGGTGACTTGTCACCAATTACAGGGTGACAAAGAATAATTCTGCAATGCAATCGACTCACACTCATAATGTTCAGGCCTGACTATCCTATACTGAGGTTGCTGTGAACCAGCCTCAACTGAAACTACACTTATACAGTACTACATAAGTCTCATGCTGCCTGCAAGGATGCTGGGCCAACACACAAGCAGAGGTGACATACAATATACACTTTTGTACACCAGGCTGCCAGATCAAATAAAGACATGAGAGTCACAGAAAATACGCCGTTAGTCAACATTCAATGTGTGTTGCAACACTGACATCTATCCTCAAGTGCCTTGCAGCACAGCACTCAGCATCATTTGTGGGTCATGCAAAGGCAGAGACACGAATGTGGATGCTGCCTTGAGCCTGGACGAAAAATGGCCTTCTGGTCTGTTTTGTCTGTGAAATGACTTGATGCAGCAAGCTGTGATTGAACCTGCAGCAAATGCAAGCTGGCTCAGGTCACTGAACCTGGAAAAACCTCGAGCTGAGAGCTTTGCAATAAGCAAAGTAATGGAGCGCGCTGCCATGGAAGGGCAACTGTACCTGTACAAAGCCTTCCAGTTCTTGCAAGGGGCTGACCGAGGAGGACTAAATTTCTGATAGCACAAGCGCTTCCACAATTCATCATCTTGGGCTGCAACCCTGCACAACAGCATGGTCGTGGTGCTGGGCAGTCACATCTGGTTGTCGGACAAGCAGGCAGGGAACCCTCACTGCGCCAAGCACATTACAAGCATGGTGTGCTGCTTACTGTGCGCCTACAACTGTCTCTTGTGCGGAGGTTATTCTTGGTGCAGCAGACTCACCAGCAAGACCTGCTCAGCACTTCGAACGTAGTCAAGTCTTGTGCTGTCGTCAAGGCTGAGGCTAGTTTGTGCAAAATCGCAGACGGCAGAGACTCCCATCGCTGCGGTGGCCGGGGAGCGTGCTTCGGCAATGTATGCACAAACAAGGGATGCACCACTAGTGCTCGTTCCTGCTCCATACTGCAGCCATACGCAGTGCAGCTATTGGAAGCACACAGTAGACATGCGCGCACTGCGCGCAACTCAGTCCGACGAGGTTCAATTTGCCAACAGACAGCGACTTTGCTGCAGCATTGGGATTATGACCCAGAATATGACCTGGCACTAAATGTGTATGCATGAAAATGTACTGGCAAAGCGTCGAACTTGGAAGTTGCATCTGTCTCGGGTTACCCCAAACGCTACGCCGCTGTTCAGCACTGCTCAGCGGTGAGAACACAGTCACATCGTGAAATATTGTATGCTTTCTGTGACAACAGATCGAGGCGACATGAGCCGTGGCTGCTTGGCCTGTGCGGTCTACAGAAGAAGCTGTCAGTATTAGTATGTCTACCGATTGGAGCCCCTGTGCTTTGCAAGAAGTTGGCAAAGGAGGTGATATGGCTGTGTATAGCTTGACAACGCCAGGTGGCACGCCACGTTGTGTACACACACGACTTTAGCTTGTGTTGGCACTGCCAGGTTGCGCTGCAGATCCCGTCTCACCCTTGACATCGTTGTGGTCTAGCAACAAACGCGGCAGGGTAGGCCTCGTTCATACGCTTGTGAGGTGCCCAGTTGTTGAGTCATCTGCCGTTTGTATATAAACTGCTGTGAGAGTATTGTAGGGTCCTGTACTCAGAACAGAGGAGGGCCAGGAAGGGGCTGTGCTTTGCAATGATGACGAGAGCTTGGTCTCTGCTAGCAGACAAAACAGCTTGGCCGACTGTGGACTCCTGAAACAAAGTTCTTTCGAGGCAGTGCAGTGCAAGTAAGCAGGAAGATCAGACCACTAATCCCTCTGCGCGTATCACACACCATCATCGTCGGTCACACCTGTTGACATCTGTAGTCAAATCAGGTTTTGCTGCTAGGATCAGCAATGTCCTCCTGACTGATCGTTTCTCTCCTGCAGCATTGATGATTACGAAGTATGCAGCAATGGCGGGGTGGAAACCCCTGTGCAAACAGCTCAGAAGCCCAGCAGCAGCATGTCTGAAGCCCTACAAACAGAGGCAGACCTCATGGCAGAACAGGCAGTCTCTGAGGCTGAGGCTGGGACCAGTGGGCATGATGACAGCTACGGCACAGATGATGATCAGTTTTCTGACGTTGGCGAAGCACCTGACACTGAGGTGATATTCTTGGGTGTCTACAGCCCCGCTGGTTTATTGCACTTCATATTTGCTCCTATGCTGTCCCTTTCTGGTGACTAAGTATGTGCACCAAACAGGCATGACCAAGGAGTCGTTTTTCCATCAGGGATTTTTTTTGGTCAAGAATCTTTGCTCAGATACACAGAGCCTGTCATTTGGGCTGAGTTACCTTCCTGTAATGTTTGACTGCATGCTTGCAACCATCTCCTTGGTGTTCATCATGACCAGCTTCACAAAGCAGATGTTGCAACAATCATATGGCTCCAGGTGGTCTATGTGAGGGAGGGAGTGGCTGTGTGGCCTACAAAGAATCAGCGCATCATGGGTAGGCTCAGCCTAATCAAGCAACATCAAGTCATGTTCCTGGCTTGGCTGCCCTACAGCCAAGGGTCTCTGAACAAAGATGGAACATTCTACTCGTCAGCAACAGCTGAGAAATCAGCCACCCAATCTGCCAAAGGTACAGTTGCTGCGATGTCCTGCTGATGCACAAATGCAAGCCTTGTGCTTGCAAAGCGGCATGCAGTCAAAGGGACAAGCAGTGGCCAAAGTATCAACATGACTTTTCCACATACCTGCAACATCAAATCAGATTTGGCAACTTGCTAGCCAAACTTTTCCCTCTCTACCTTTCAACTCATTATACACCTGGCGCACTTGCTGTCCAAATGCTCAGACATGCTAGCCATGCTGGCATCAGTCCATTAGTACTGTAGATTTGCTGTGTCCCATGGCCAAAAGTCACACATCAATTCCATGTACATCTGTCTTCCATGTCCATCGCATGAGCTGGCTCATTGCAACAACCAATTTCAAATCTGTGCAAGGCCTGTTGGGCTGGGTTTTACTGTACCTGAATGTTTCAGCAGCTATACTTGAATGTCAGAACATTCAGCGCACCCAGTTGCTTGTGTTCATTGCTGTTCAGCAGCTGCTTCATGCTTAGTAATCTGCTTGCTGCAGAGTTTGAGCCTACCTGTCCTGAGACTCAGTGCACTGTTGCTTGCATTCTTTGCTGCTCGACAGCTCTTTCATGCTTAGCAGTTTGCCTGACTGCAGCATCTGAGCAACCATGTTTGACCCTTTTGTGCACTGTTACTTGCTTTCATTGCCGTTCAACAGCTGTTTCACGCTTAGGAATCGACCATTCATTTCCCTTCAACAGCTGTTTCATGCTTATTCCTCCACCTGCTGCAGTATTTGAGGCAGACAGAGTGTTGCTTGCAGACCGCACCATGTACGCTGTACATCCCATTCCCCTGTCAGAGGTGAAGGCCATCAGGAAGCACGCCCCCTCCTTTGGCTGGCAGTACATTGTGCTGGTCCTGGTCAATGGGCTCACACTGCCTCCTCTGTATTTTGGTACTGGTGGAGTCAGAGCACTGTTTGCTGCTCTCAAGCAGGTACATCAGCTGACTCGATTGGGCATAAGTGCTGAACTCCTGGGCAGCCACACCCTATCCCAGTGTGACTGTACCTTGACTGTTCCTACTTGACCCCAGGGGAAGTGTACTTGATGAATGCATGCATGCATGAACAAACAAAGGAATGAACTCCTGCGCAGCCACACCGTATCCTAGCTTGACTATACCTTGACTCTTCGCACCTGACCATAGGGGAGGCATGAACTTGATGAATGCATGAATGAACAAATGCATAAATCAATGAATGGATGGATGGATGAATGTTACTCTGTCTCGGCAGGCAGTGCATCAGTCGAGCAAGGTATCACATTGACATATGTACTTGTTGCAGCATGATTATCTGGTGAAAAGGGCTCGCTCAGAGACGGTGAATCCGTTGAGCAAAAAGCAAGAAGTCACATTGACATATGTATTTGTTGCAGCATGTGTACTTGGTGAAGGGCTCAGAGGACCCCAACAGCTACCTGGTGAATGATACAGCTGACCCTCTGCAGCGCAGCCTCACCTGCCTAGAGCTGACAGATGTCCTCATGGGGGCGCCCCCTCCAGGAGCCTCATCCACCTGGGCCCCCCCTGCAGGTCAGGCCACACTGCTGCTCAACAGGAGATACTGGAGCTGAAACCAACAGATGTGCTGCATTTTTGTGCCAGCTGTGTCTGTCTGTGGGTGGTTCACCAGCATGAGCTTGCGGCTAAAGCATACCACCAAGTTGCTGCTGCCTGTTCACATGCAGCGTGCTTATCGCCCTTTGTCACCCACGCTGCTTGATCCAACAATTTTCAGATGACTCCAACGGCATCACATGTTGGATGCTGAGTATGAGGCTGTCCCAAACCCCCCTTTGCCCCTCAGGTGGTGCATGGGTGGGTCCTGATGTTGGCAGCACTGTGGCGTGGCAGGACACAGCTGACAACAGGGCGCCCCTGGTTGCTTCAGTCCTGGAACAGTTTGGCAGGATGACAGCTCTGGCCAAAGAGACCACCTCCAATCTGCTGACCAGCACAGCTTACTGGGGCGCACAGCCAGGTCAACACCACCTCACATCATGCTGTGCACTACTTTTTATTATTATTGTCATCATCATTATCATCATAATCATCGTTATTACTGTTATCGTTACTACACCCTTTGGCAAGTCTGGGTTCAACTTTTCTGCACAACCAGCAATCCAGTAATGCTAGCATTCTGCAAAGTTCATCAATTCTCAAGTGCGTTGACGCTATATTGGCAGGCTCCTTGGATCTGAAGGTGTTGCGCCTCTGTGTGACATAGTCACTTTGCGTTCGCCTTCAGCACAGCTTCATGCGTCAGCCTATGCTGCCTCACAGGCAGCCAGAATACACACACTCCTTGCTGTTGTGGCCCATCTGGCTCCTCTGAGAAAGCACATCAGCCATCAGCTGCTTTGAGGACCATGATGGTCCTCAAACCATGGTCACGTGGTCACATGGCTGTGTTGATGGACACAGCATCAGTCATGCAGTACAAGGGTTCATCTCTGCTGCTGTGTTGCGTATGTGGTTGTTGTGTACAAGCATAGCACTGTGTTGCAGACGAAGAGGCGCTTGATGCAGCAGCTGCTTGTCCCCCAGCTGTACAGCCCCCCCAACCCCAGCCTGAGGGCCCCCCTCCCTTGGTTGTGGCCAGGCAAGCAGCGCAGGGCCTGGCAGGTGACCTAGAGCAGCAGCACGACAGGCAGCACAGCGGCGAGCACACTTCCACCAGCGTCGGGGTGTTTGAGCTCATAGACAAATCGGTGCGCAGTGCTCTATGAACTTTCTGTCGACCAGCCTGTTGCTTGCTGCCCCCTTTGTCTGATAAGCGGCGCTGCTGCAAGCCCAGTGCGTGATTAAAACATCATTGTGAGAGATGGCCTGCCTTGTTCATAGCGTGGGTACCAAGTTTGCTTCCAGCTGGTTATTTTGCATCACACGCTTGTGGTCTTGCTACAACCTGTTTGGTGGTGAGCCAAGTTGTTTATAAAGAGCAGGCGGCGGGATGTACAAATGATGCGGGAGGGCAAATGATCTACATGTGATGCACTGTTGCTGATCATGAGGGGGTTTGTTGTGCAGGGTGCGAAGCTGCCAGTAGACCGCCGCCCAAGCTCTCCTGCTCCGCCAGTCTATCAAGAGGAGTTTGACTCGTTCTTCAACTGTGAAGGTAAGTGCCCATCAGGCCAGCTGACTGCACACAATTTGCTTCTTTGTCACAGTACCCCATATTGCGATCTCTTGATCACTGCCACATCTGTATTGCGCGCCTTCAGAGCTGCATCCGCCTTCCCTGTTTTGCATCGTGTGACGTTGCTGACTTGTTTACATGTAGCTTCCATGATACCTGCAACTTTCACTTATTCCTGTTGGCACATACACCTGTGCTTCCAAGCCAGGATGTCTGGGGCCATATCCTAGACTGTAAGGTAACAAACGCAATGTTGGCTGCTTGAGCAAGACTGACAGCAGTCAACTTGCTGCCAACAGTGCTGTATTGCTTTCCGCAATACAGCCTGGAGTCAACTGTTTCAGCAGAATACATTATAAAGTGTTGGCCTCTACTTGCATTGCAGGTCGAATGGTAGGCTGGAAGAAGTTCAAGGAACGTGTTTTCAGCAGTGGCATTGAGCCCAGCTTGAGACAGACAGCCTGGAAGTTTCTGCTGGGCTTCTATTCATATGACAGCACGCTTGCTGAGCGCAGAGCCCAGCTTGCTTCCAAGAGGGCTGAGTATGCGAGGATGAAGTCCCAGTGGCGCACCCTCAATGATGAACAAGCAAGCAGGTGAGCTGGAAATGCTGCTGCCTGGTCAAGTACACGCACTTGTGAGAACTGCTGTTTGAGTCTGTGTGAGAATTGCTGTTTGAGTTTGCGGGAGAATGGCTGTTTGAGTATACATAGGAGATTGATCTTTGATAGTATGTGAAGAGTGCTCTTTGAGCAGCCTGATCAGACCTCTTAGCGTCACCTTTACAAGGTTCAATGGCCTGATACAATGCGCAATGAACAAGGCAGCATGTGTGAAAGACTGTAATTGAACAGAAGAGTCTCAGCAAGGCAGCACAGTACAGTCATGTGCCAGCGTTGGGAGCATGATGGGGTCATCATGGGTGTGAGACCTGCAAGGGGGCCTGACAATGTTTCCAAGTTGGCCGTGCGTAAACTCTGGAACATGTGTCATGAGTCCTGTATGTTCTTTTGTAAGCAAGAGAGTGTTTTTGGAATGCGAAAGACAGTCAGGTCACATCATACATATAGGCTTAACAGAAGTTCAATTATGCATATATCTAGTGCAAAGCAACACGTGTGCCTGACCTGCAGAAATGCCAAATGGCGGGAAAGGAGGAGTAGGGTGGACAAGGATGTGCACCGGACAGACAGGCAGCAGCCTTTCTTCAGTGAATCACGCAGTCATAACACCAAGCAGCTGCGCAACATCCTGCTGACTTATGTTCAGTACAACCATGACTTGGGCTACTGTCAGGTCGGCATCACCTCCTGCTGCATGCCACTATTCTGCATGCATGCATCGCTGTCACTTCATCAACACGCACTGCAATATCTGATGTTCATACAAAATCTTGATCCTTCATTGATGGATCCTTCATTCATGTTTAGTCATCATCTGCTGTGTGATAGTTGCTTGCACATCCTGGTAGATCATGGTGACCCTATACGCTATATGCTAGGGTGAGCAGCATAACCTGCCGTTGTAATGACACATGCAGAGCATTGTCCAGCAAGCAATTCTTGACATTCTGTCCTAAAACCGCAGGGCATGTCTGATCTAGCATCACCCATTCTATACATCATGCGAGACGAGGCGGAGGCCTTCTGGTGCTTCACGGCCCTCATGCGAAGACTGGAAGGCAACTTTCAGCAGGACAGCATGTAAGGCCTTCTGGAGTGATAAGTAGACTTGCTTCACTTGGCACAGGGAGGAGATGCAAGTTGATCTATGATTTCTATGCTGTGCTGTGCGAGCTGCTGCATTTGGCCATCTTGTGAATGATAGTGTGACATGTCCAGCTGCAACAGGTGCCCAGTCTATGCAGAAAACGACAGAAAACGTAACTTGATTGATTGATTGATCGGTTGATTGTTTGTTATGACAAGGGGGAGAGACGCTGTGCTGTATCAGATAATGGTGCCTGGCGCTGCGTCTTGCACACAGCTTTCTGATGGCAGCAAGCTCAGTCTTGACAGTCACAGTGCAGCCTGTCAATGCACTGTTTCCATGATACAGGACCAGGCTTAGTCAGCTGCAAGTGAACAGGGCACCTGAACAGTGACCAGAATATGAGTGTGTGAGTGAAACTTGTAGCTTGCGGTTCAAGAGGTACAGATAAGTTGGGTTTGTACCTGGTCCTGATGGTACAAGAGGCACCGTCATTTTTAAACAGGCTACTGATTGTCTTGTTGTTACCTACTTGTCCCGCATGCACCTAGCTCATCATGAGCTGGAAATCGATTTTATCATCATTATTAATTTTATGTTATTTTGCTGCAGGGCCATGCATGGTCAGCTGCTGGCATTGAGGAAATTGGTGCAGCTGCTGGACCCACCCATGCATGCCTTCATGGAAGCCAAGTCCTGCCTCAACTACTTCTTCTGCTACAGATGGCTCCTCATCCATTTCAAGCGTGAATTTGCATTTGACGAGGTGAGTCTGCTGGGTCAGGCTCATCCCATGCTTAGATATCGTATCATACCATGTCAAATTGCATTTGTCATGTCAGTGTTATGTCCTGTCGTGTCATTTTGTGTCTCATCATCATCATCTAGACCACAGTCAATCATCAGTGTCATCTGACACCGGCATTGAGCATGATCACTCTTGCAGGTCCTGCTGCAACAAAAGAAGATTGCCCGACTATTGGCATTGTATATGTAGAGGTGCTGTCACTGTGTGCAATGGCTGCCTGCACGAGGCAGCCGTAAGATGTCACATGTGCATGCATTGTTTCCTGAAATCTGCCTGGCAATGCTGAGGCAATGCACTGTTTCTTGTAATCTGCCTGGCAATGCTGAGGCAATTCACCAACCCTGCAGGTGCTGCGCTTTTGGGAGGCTCTCTGGTCAAACCCTCACCACGAGCATTTTCACCTGTTTGTTTGTGTGGCTGTTTTGGAGCATCACAGGAGAGCCATCATGAACAGCTGCCAAGATTTTGATGATCTGCTCAAGTTCTGTGTGGAACTCAGTGGTCGTATCCCTATGACGTCAGTTCTGCAGGATGCTGATGCACTATGTAAATGGGCAGGGGATGCTGGTCTTGATTGTGTGGCTGAGTTGACTCCTGTTCAGACAAAGTGAGCCAGGTTTAGAGCATCACACACAAGCCTGTTTGATTTGGCCCAAGGCTAAGAGGGTGCATGAGTGTACACTAGCTAGTCTGCCATGTATGATGTTACCAACCTATGCATGTGTCCCATGCAATGTGTAAGTGTGT
>JAABUK010013642.1_pt1 | contig 10104 bp, 9 predicted proteins | sample 5559141 | NCBI WGS metagenome assembly JAABUK01 (sample SAMN10711869, study PRJNA513367) | rock metagenome | isolation source: Antarctica rocks | place: Antarctica: Victoria Land, Pudding Butte nord | collected 2016-01-03 | reverse complement strand
GCTGATGGCAAACATGAGTTTTGGCGCTTTGTGGCTCATGACGAGCATGATTAGTGACTGGTGACTGCAGAGAACTTGCAAGATGTGAGAAAGATGGAACACAAACGGCTGTAAACAAGACCCCAAAAACCTTTGGTTAGGGAAAACAAGGTCTGCGAGTCACCTTTGCATCAGAAATGCAGAGCTTTGAAGCTGCTGGGTCCTGATCAGGTGCTGAGAAACCTACCATAGTATGTGTTTCCCCAGACTTGACATTTGAAGCAGAAATGCCAACAAACAACAAGGCGGCAAGTTGCATCACAGCATCAATGTACTCTGCGTCAGTAAGAGGCAGTATTGACAACCCTGTAATCACTGATTGGACTGTCTGCACCAAAGGTCTGTGAAGTGGCCAATCTTCTTTGGAAGATTTGGAACGACGCTTGTCTGTCTGGCTGTCACAAGTTGCCTAGCCCATTGCTGGTGGGGACTGTGGTGACTAATAACACCAGCTCAACCATCACTTCAGCGTTGAGCTGCTGGAAACGGAGTCTGGACTTGCAAGCCTCACCAACTGCCACTTGGAGAAGAGCCACCTTGTGTCTGATCTTCAGAGCCAGCCTGTTAGGAGGGGAAACTGATGTGCGTGCATCTGATACCCTTTGGCAAAGCCTGCATGTCAATGATCAGTACCAGTTGAAAGTGGTGCCACCTGCAGTCTGCAGCTTTGGCCCTTGCTGGTTGCAGGGCTTGTGCAAGACATGCATGTACTGTGGGGATGGCATCCATGACTTTGGGGATGCTTGCAGGGCTTGTGCAAGACATGCATGTATTGTGGGGATGGCATCAATGACTGTGGGGGTAGCATCAATGACTGTGGGGATGGCAGCAATGAGTGTGGGGATGGTTGCAGGGCTTGTGCAAGACATGCATGTACTGTGGGGATGGCATCAATGATTTGACAGCACTGGGGGCAGCAGATGTGGGGATGGCTGTGGGGTCCAGTGAGGCCTCAGCAGCAGCCACCCTTGCAGACAGAAAAGCCTCCATTGCAGGTCAGTCCCCTCAACTGAGGGGTCTCATGAGGGGTCTTGTGAGGGGTCTTGCATGATGTGGGCTATGGCCTAAGGTCATATCACCGGGCTGCCGCCTTGGGAGGCTCCGGTTATGATCTTCTTCTTTCTGTCTTGCATGGTGCCCATTGTAGTAGCCGTAGACTGTCGGATGCCACAAAGCGCGTTACTGTAGCAAAGAATGTCAGACAAAAGACTGGAAGAGCACCCACAAGGATGAGTGCAGAACAACGAAATGGGAAAGAATTTTTTGCTACTCTTGCAAGATGCTTAGTGTTACACTACAGTAGTAGCTGTACACTGATTGCGCAGCAACAGGGATTGCATCTCACAACTGAACTAGAATGTGTGGTGACTTTGTGGTGCAGGTGTGGCAGTTGTGATAAGGGAAGCCCGAGCTGCTCAAGTGATCAAGCTGGCACTTGTCAAGGTAAGGCATAGCACTATATGGTTTTGTTGGTTTGTTGGTTTGTTGGTTTGTTTGTTTCCCAATCAAAAGCTTTGCTCATATGGAACACATGAATGCAGCTGGGTCTGCACTTGTTGATTGTGAGCATTGTTTGGCTGGCCATATCATCTTTTGTTGCACCCTGCATATAGTTCAGCCGATAGTCTGGGTTACTCAGACATTTTACTGCACTTTGCACTTTGCACTCAGAGTCTGTTGCTACTCTGAACTAACCTAGTTGTTCCCAATTTGTTGAACAGTCCAGTATTATTGCTGTGCCCATAGTTCTGGTATAGCGTCTGCTCTCAGTGACTGCTGTTCCGAGTTGAACATGCAGTAAATCAGCTGCTTTTAGCCAGTGAGATCCCAAGGTGCCATATGCAAGATGACTCAGAACCTCAGATTGCATCATTTGTCTACCTTCTTTGTTTGACTGCTGTTTCAAGCTGCACATGCTGTAGATGCAGCTGCTTATGACTGCATGGTCTTGTGCGTATGGTGACTAAGGACCTCATTAGGCATCATTTGTCCAGCTTCCTTCTTTGTGTGACTGCAGTACATGGTGGTGTATCAGATACTTCTGCATCTGGCCATGAACATGACTTTCTACCTTGATGGCTCCTCGTTCTCCAATGTTCAGGTAAACAGCATCAATAACAGATGCAAGCGATAACGCAGATTGAACAGTCACCAGTTGTGAGTGCATATAACACTGTTGTGAGTACAGTAGACCTTTCAGTTCCCTACCTCTCAATGGACCAAACACTAGTTAGTCAAGCCAAGCTGTACTGCTGAGACTCTGCTGCAATCTGCCCTCTGCGTCAGCCTCTCAACATTTGGCCTTTTGGTCTCCTTTTCTTGCCTGGTTCCCTATGGCAGCTGCCATTCAACCTGCCGTTTGCACGTAATCCTGAGATCTGCTCTGAGCAGTTGCCGTTCAGTTTGCTTGGAACTTGGCTCCTCTTGTTGCCCTTCAACCTACTTGCCTTTCACACCTGCCTTTCGCACCTGCCTTTCGCACCACAGCTGACTGTTCTGTGTGTCCCCACTTCCAATGCAACGATCGCTCCTCTCACACTGGGCTGCCCGGTATAACACTTGGCTTCTCATAAAACTGGCGCCCCAAGGTGTAGCCGTTTCCTTTCTCTTCTTGGTCCTCTCATGTCGAGTGTTCATGCACCTAAAACATCTCCACAAGTTAGAAACACGATTTTCCTGTCCCGAGACGTTTCTCTACTTAGGTTCCTGGTGTAGGGATGCTGTTTCTGAGTTAAGAACAGACGTTTCAGGATTGAGGAGAGCTAATGCTGTTGCAGAGAGGGACGTACGATTGGGTTGCTCTGTCCCTGGGACTGGCAGCAAGCTTACGCCCTGCTGCAGATTGGCTCACTCCCGGGCGCCCCCCACAGATGCTGTGTACCATGAAGCATTACCTCCATACAGTAGTCATGCTGCTCATTTCAGGCTGCATGTACTGGAGCTGTCTACAATGGCTTATTGCTCAGCCCTGGTACAAAGGCGGCAACGGTAGCTCATATGAGGTCAGCCTTACTAAGCCTTAGTGATGCTGGACCCCACGTGACCTGTAGTGTTACTCATGCTTCCATCTGCCTCTCCTGAGATACGTACCTTTTGCAAACTGATTGACGTTGCTGTTGATTGACCCTGATGACCTGTGGCGCAGCTTTTCATGATGCTCTCAAGATGCATTGTGCACTGTATATTGCCCAACAATTTTACTTATGCCTCAACAACCAGAAACCGCCTCAGCACTGCCCTGCCCTGCCATGCCCATGCCTCACAGAGTAGCCTTCATTGCCCTGTCCTGATGACCTGCTTGTGCCCTGCCCTATGCCCTGCCCTGTAGCTTGCCTTGGGATGTCCTGGTGTGCTGTAGTCTTGGCCAGCATGCAGAGCAAATTGAAATGCGCTGCAGAACCCAACACTGTCAGCCTGCTGGTGCGTGGGCCTATGCCAAATCTTGATTCCTGTCTTTACATTTGGCAAGGACACTCAGCCTTTCTGCAAGACCATGAGCGTGGCAGAGTCAGTTGTCTGGGTGGTCTACACTATATTTGCCTTCCTCTGCAACCTCCTTGGACCCAGCTTCTTTGACGCGGCGCACGTGTTCAGATTTTACAAGTTTCCATTTGGCTACACTTCGAGGGAAGATGGAATTGTGTGGGTGTTCATTTTTGCGTTTGTAGTCATGGTACCAGCTTCCCGGAGGGCTTTGGAAAAGTTTGAGCAGCGCAGTCAGAGCAGGGTTGTGCCGTCCAGCAACCCATAATAGCCATGGGTTCTGGCAGTAGGCACCGTGATAACATCACACTGTTTCGACATTTTTCAACATTTACTGTATAATGTGCTTGTAGTTGATGCAGCCTTTTTCTGGCTCGTTATTAAAGACAGGCTTTCGATTGATACATGCTGTGCAACGCTTTTATGCAGTGGCGCGCAACATAGTGCTTGTATCCAATGTTGTAAACCAATGGGATCAAAGCTGGCTCTAGTCTTACTCTCTGCGTCCAAATCCTGCACTGCACTGATAGCTTAATTAATCTGCAAGCGCCATCAGGTTGAGCAACCTCACCATTACCTCAGCTTCATGGGCATAGGATCTCTGCACATTGATTTTGATCATAAAAGGAAAGTTCAGACATCCCCTCAATAATCATTGTAGTGTCTGACAGTGAAGATTAGCATAGATAACCCAGATTTTTGTTACAGATAAACCAGATATTTGTTACAACTGCAAGTGAATCTACCCTATACCAGATTATCATCTCATCAAGTGGTCAGGCAGGATCAGATATCCCAAATCTTGGCAGCCGTACAGCGGTGCTGCATGCAGCAGTGGCTGAAACTTGGACCACTGCCTACTTGCCAATCTGTTTAGAAGGTGAGTTCTTGGTTAAAGCTTCCTCATTAATGCGGCCAAACAAACCCCCCTTGGGCTTAGGGGTGTCACCTAGGGCACCTTTGCTGACATCACTTGCTTTGTCAGCCACATCATCAACGGCCCCCTTGACCTGCACTCAAAAGAAGTCAAGAATCAGGTGGTCTGCATTGCAAAGAAATGAAATATCACGTGGTCTGCACTCAAAAGACATGAGGAATCAGGTGGTCTGCACTTGAAAGAATTGAAGAATCAGGTGGTCTGCAACTCGAGCAAGCATTTTCTGGCCCTGTTGTAGCAGATGTGCCATCTGAGTCACCAAGCCACCAGGAATTGACTGGTGTCAGTGCAGCCCTGTCTCATTCAGCCTTGGAGGTTCAGTAACAGTATGCAGAAGGTTCATTGAAGCGCTGGTGCACTGCCAAGCAGAAAATCTCTGAGATAGTAAAGGAGCCTGGACAAATGTGGAAGCGCTGGTGCACCGTCAAGCAGAAAATCTCTGTTCACTGGTTTGCTAAAACACATCAGTACCCGCAAGTAGTCACTGAAGATCAAATTTTGAGACAATGCACCCTAACCATGTGTGAGTGGGATAGCCAAAGCTGGTGTTTGCATTGCTCTGTTGTCAGCACCTTGACAGAGCACTTGTGACTCAGGGAGAGTCAGTGATGCTGAATTCACCACCACCAACACCACCACCATCTGTGACTGCATCTTTGGCTTGAGCCAGACTTCCCTTGCTGGGCACCGCCTCAGGAAAGGGTAACTGTGCAGCAAAGGCAAAACAGGAGGAGTCAGAAAGGCTTACCTTGCATGACGGCTTCAGGCAAGGGTAAATGTGCAGCAGAAGCAAAACAGGAGGAGTCAGAAAGGCTTACCTTGCATGAATTCCAAACATGGTGTGCTATTCTTCAAGCAGGGTTATAAAGCAAGCTAACTGCTTTCACGGGTACACACCATGTCATGTCACACCAGGTCCTGGCGGCTGATTCAAAATGCACAAAACGTACATACAATGCAGCATGGTCATTTGATTTGACTGCTGGGCTGCTGCATGTGAAGCCATGTCTGTTTGTGTGTGCCTGCTTGCCAGCTGAAGCTCAGTATGCATGCACCACACAAGGCTGGTAGGAGCAGGGAGTCACCTGATCAGCTGCACCAGGGCCAGATTGGGGCCCCTTCACTTTCCAATGGCCTCAGCCTCCTTGCCCTTCTGCTTAAGCCCTGGCAGAGGCACATCCGGCGTGACCTCTTCTACCTGCAGCACAAACCCAGATGCAGTCTGTACCGAAGCTACTGTCGCAGTACAAAGCAATGCTTTGGAATTTCATTTCAGTCATCAACTGAGTGACAATTGCATACAGTGCAAGAGCACATGGTACTAGACTGTAGTGGACGAAGTTAGTCATCAAGGTGGTCATGTTTGCAGTGTGCGTAGTTTCAAGGCAACCAAAGCAGGCATAGCAGACGCAACAAAAGATGGAAGAGCATATGGCACTGACTTTTGATGACACCGCGTCTGTCACAGCACCAGGACTTGGTGTGTATCTGTTAACCTGTAAGCAGTGGTGAAGATCGACACAAACAGCAAGTCATGTATGTGGCATGCACGTGACATGCACAGAAAGACATGCACACCTTTTCACTGAAATCCTTTGCTGTGTTGCCAACAAAGGCATCGGCAGTTCCTGCATGCAACTGTCAACCTGTAAGTTGACTGATACAGCTGGTTGAACACCCTCCAGAACCCTCAACATTGATGCTTGCGCTCACCGCTGAACACCAGAGGCACAGAAGCTACTAGGGCCAACCCAGCCACCAGGGCTCTGTTGCGTGCAACCTGCAGGCAGCAGACGCAGTTGGAGTTGCTCCTCGCTTCAGTCTGCCCGCGTCAACGAACAGAGTCCGTGGCACATCAGTTACCTCGTGGGTAGCCTGAAATTTGACTGCTAGCCTCTGTTGCCTACGCGCACGGGTGTTTGGGCGAGCAGCCTGAAAGGAGCATGCACAGTAGGCTGATGATGAGGCAAGAGATGCAGCAGCAGTCATGATGTTTTCGAAATGAAACGGAAGACAAAAGCTGGTTCTAAAAGTGGATGTATGGAGGGCTTCAGAGCTGGCGTGGTCGAGCAATGGGAAAGATTGGGCATCTGCTGCAGCAGAACAATGTCCGCCTCAGCTCTGAGCACGTGCTGCCTTTACTGACAAATCGCATGCACGCTGTAGCAAGAAGCAAACTGAAAAGACGCTGTGCCTAAAAGCATTCGGTAGGTATTTGCATCAATTGCTTGGGTGTGTACGGTCAATAGAGGCATTTACGTCAATCCACATGGTAAATAGCATTCTGCAAGTGAACCACTGTAACAGTTACAGTGAATTTCCATTGAATTTATGTGCAGCATACGCTAACAATGCCCAAGGTACTGATATCTACTGTTTCAACGGGTACAGCAAACGTCACATTACAATGCTGCCACTTCTTCAAATTCCATCTCTCTGACTACACCATAGTGACTTACGCTGCTTAGCAGGACTAGGAGACAGCTTATAAATGACTAGTAAGCAACAACAAAAAAATTCTGACCGATCTTGCCCTGTACAACGGGATAGGTGAGGCGTCAGGTGTACGCAGAAACAGCTTGGTGAGCAAATAAAAAAAATCACAGCCAGTTACCATAAGCGAAAGCAAAACCCATTCATGGTTATCATCAACGTGCAACAATCAAAAACGTTGTCTTGTAATTACTTCGTATCCAGCAGGGTAAAACGCTCTGGCAAGGCATGAATGACCACCTCCCATAAGGGGACATCCTGCTGGCTAGAATTGTCTAAATTCTGACATCCTGATAAGCAGGTCTTGCCAACAGGTTTACCAATTTGCAAACATGACGAGGACAAATGATGGTGAACCTGCTGTTTGCCTGAACAGTGTGGCAGCCATTGCAACACACAAGATGTCAAATCCCCTGGTGGTGTCCAAAAGGCAAAATGCTGCATGCCTAACTAAGCTCTCCGCCAATTTGGAGTATGACCTCATACAGGGCCACAGCACGGTACATGGGTCCTGCATTGTCGGATCTCAAAACCCATAAAGCGGTTGGTTAGGCGCTCTCCAGTCTGTGATGCTTGATCAGTTCAGGAGGGCTCAGAAGAGAATGTCAAGTACATATGTTTATTTGTCAGTTATGTTTCACTCCTGCTTGGATATACAATTCCTGCGGCTGCTGAGGTGCTGGATAAAGAGCCCATTTGTACAGCAGCAGACTGCAGTTGGATTGTCAGGCCTGCTTGACCATATCTCTGATGCACTGCCCAATGAAAGGGTGCAGAGCATTGAAGAAAGGAAGCTGAGACTGATTGCTGACAGCAGGATTGGGCCAGTATGGGTGGGCACAGATAGCCAAGCTATCTGTTGAACGCAGGAGCAGACTGTCGGTTGCAAGCAAGATGCTCTGTCTGATACGTAAGTCCATTCGACATCTGCAGCATTAGCACTGTGTCTGTGCATGACTGTACAGCATTTTGTGTGTCAGAACACTGTGTGAGTCAAGAAATCGTAGCACCCTTGACGAGCGTCGCTGTCCTGACAGTGCAGACAGCAGGAGCAGGTGCAGAAAGGAAGCCAGTGTCTTGCAATGCAAAGCCTTTAGGAGTGTCAGCACAATCCTAACCCTTGATCCACCTTCAACCTTGCAAAGCCCAGAAAACAACAGTTTGCCAAGAAATCAGCAGCTGCTGCACACAAACTGCAAGAGCGGACCGCCAGTACAGGTACAGCTGCAAGCATAGGCTGTGCAGCTCTAGTTGACCAACTGCAAACGGTCAACCATCCGAGCTGTTCTCTGCAATGCAACAGTTGGAGCAGTGACACTGAGTCATGCCTGTAGCAACTCACCCGCTGCAGCATTTGCAGCTCTTGCATGAGCTGCTCACTCAAGGTCGTGGTGTGGAGGGTACGAGTGCGAGTTGCACTCAGATGGGCGCTGAGTTGAGCTACATCGTTGTCAATCTCAATTGAGTCTTCTACCAGTCTGCTGTTACTGGCTGCCAACTCATCCATCTGTACCACACCATACACTGAATTCAAAGCTGATTGGCAATGTGGAGTTATGATTTGCAACTGTCAGGTACTGCGAACAGCAGTTGCATGATACGCTTGGCAACTGATATGATTACTCAAGGTCTGCTGGGCAAATGACACAATCTCCCCTTCAGGGAATTGGCAGCGCATGTTGCAGTGCAAATGCAGGTAAGAGAAGGCAGCCATGAGGTGTTGCAGCGCTGAAGCTGACCTCACAGGCGAGGCTGTTCAGCAAGTCTTGTTTTTTGGCGCGAACTCTCCGAGCTGAGTCTCTTTTGGCAGCCCGCCTGCATCAGAGCAGGACAGTCTAGATAATCACACATCACATCTGTTGTCAGAAGGGACATTCTTGTCCAATGCGTCAATGATGCTCCCCACTGAAAGGATGCAGAGCAACAAGCATGCATGATGGTACACTCTACCTCTTAAGAAGGCTTGGGTGATCCAAAGGCATTGCAGTAGCAGCAAGCTGCTCCTTCAGGTCACACTCGGAGCCAGTCATGGCTGAGTCACTGAAAAACAGAGGTGTGCACATCTGCAGCATGTGCGTAACAGCTTAATCATACTGAGCAAATCGCCTGGCAATGACCATTGCGTCCTTCTTGCCCCTGTGCATTGTGGCAGGCCATACAAGACACAGGCAGATAAAGTGCATGCTTGCTGAACAGGATTGTGTAGTCTTGAATCGTGCTGACCTCAACTTCATCCCGGGTTCCTGGCTCAAGGCTGAAGTTGGGGCAAGAAGTGCAAAACGCAACCATTGCTGCCTCCGTGTCAGTACCTACAGTGCACAAGTCAGCAGCTTGAGGCAACACAAACACTTGAATCTGGAAGCCTACTAGTCGGACTCAGACCTGATCTTGAGCACGCTGCGCCGCCGAGAACTGTCTGGACGTTGAGTGCCCGGTTCCTGCGGATTACGCACAATTAGAGCCACAAATATTGGCAAGTGATGGTGCAGCGCTGGCTCAGGAAGTGGGTAACTTCAGGCGTCTTGGCCAAGCGTCTTGGCCAAGATGAGCAACTGGCCGTGGTAAGCGTAAGAAAAGCTACCAAGCTAACGACTTTGAACAACGCACCTTTCAGAACCGGATTGTGGATCATCCGGAGCAGGCATCCAAACGGGCAGTGCGGCCTCCGAGAACCCAAGCTCAGCCTCAAATCTGCTGCTCAGGCTCTGACATTTGCAAGAGTTCGCCAGGTCGGGCCGGTCACTACCCAACAAGTCTTCAGCCAGTCTTGCCAGTACAGCTATAGGCATATGTAGTGTCCAGCATGTTTGCATTTCCCAGAGTGATTACACAGATTGCTATCCCAGAACACGCATGCAGCATGACTCACCAGATTGACAGCATGATTGCATGTGCATGACTCAATCTAAATCTTCAGAATCCCTTTGAAATTTTGAACCACCATACAAGTAATAGGAAAAGGCTGACGCAGTCAGCAGTCTGCAGTCAAAATCAAGGGGCAAGGGAAGGGCCAGACTCTGGCATATTTTTTTGCACAACCTGTGCACAGGTAGGTCTATTGTTGTGTGAGCCACTGCAAGTTGTTGCTCTGAAAACAAAGGTGTACTGCCTGTACAGCCTCACCCTCTGTCAGAGGAGAGGCTGTCCAGGCA
>JAABUK010013640.1_pt1 | contig 10105 bp, 10 predicted proteins | sample 5559141 | NCBI WGS metagenome assembly JAABUK01 (sample SAMN10711869, study PRJNA513367) | rock metagenome | isolation source: Antarctica rocks | place: Antarctica: Victoria Land, Pudding Butte nord | collected 2016-01-03 | reverse complement strand
GCATCCATCAGGTCGGCCTTGTTCAACACCACCAGGTCGGCCGCGCTCAACTGGTCCTCGAACACCTCGGCCAGCGGATTGTCGTGATCCAGCGACGGATCCGCCGCCCGCTGCCGCGCCACCTCCTCCGGGTCGTCGGCGAACCGCCCGGCCGCCACCGCCGGCGCGTCGACCAGCGCGATCACCCCATCGACCGTCACGCGCGAGCTGATCCCCGGCCAGTTGAACGCCTTGAGCAGCGGCTTGGGCAGCGCCAGCCCGCTCGTCTCGATGACGATGTGCTCGGGCGGGCGGGGCCGATCCAGCAGCGCCTGCATCGCCGGCAGGAAATCCTCCGCGACCGTGCAGCACAGGCACCCGTTGGCCAACTCGACGATGTCCTCGTCCGCGCACCCCTCGATGCCGCACGCCCGCAGCAGCTCGCCGTCGATCCCCAGGGCGCCGAACTCGTTGACGATCACCGCAATCCGTCGCCCACCGGCATGCGCCAGCAGGTGCCGCACCAGCGTCGTCTTCCCCGCCCCGAGGAACCCGGTCACGATCGTTGCCGGAATCTTCCTCATCAGAGCACCTCGACATTCGGAACACGGCCGAGCACCACGCCCGACAGCGACGGCGGACGCTTCGACGGCATCACCGTGCCGGTCTTGGACGCGGCATACGCGCCCGCATAGGCCAGCAGGTCACCCGCCAGCTCCGAGCGGAGATGGCCCAGCAGATACCCCCACCGGCCCGGCTGCGAGATCACCGCCGCACACCCGCGCTCGCAGCTCGCCAGGCACGTGATCGGCTTGACCAGCACGCGCCCGGAGTCGGCCAGGCCCTGCACCGCCTCGTATAAACGCTGGCCCGGCGGCACCGCGCCCTCTTCCAGCGCCTGCCCGGCCCGGCAAGTAATACAGACATGTAAATAGGGAACGCGCTCGGACACAGGGACACCTCTCGCATGCACGCGCATGCACGATTCGGGTGCCGCCGATCCGCCCGCACGACGCGGGAGCAGCTCGTCGCCGCCGAGGCACCCCGCCCGGCTATCGCGATAGTCGTCCGATGGCAGGTCTCCTGGCTCGCGGATCAACGCCATTCCGCCTGCCTTCCCGGAGCATCTGCCCCAGTGGCGTCTCGGCGGGTGGCTCACCGCTTACAGTTGCGGGGGCAGCCGCGGTGTCGCACCGCGTTCCCTTTTAATCTTCCGCCCGAACGTGTTTCGGTTGGAAGAACCATCCAACGTGCCCTATACGCGCCGCGGCCAACCCCGTCAAAGGCGCACCCTGTCCCAATTCACCCTCGTCCTCGGCGGCGCCCGCTCCGGCAAGAGCCGCCATGCCGAGCAGCTGCTCATCGGCCACACCCCGCCGCGCCTCTACATCGCCACCGCCCAGGCGTTCGACGACGAGATGCGCGCCCGCATCGCCCAGCACCGGGCCGACCGCAAAGGCGCCGGCTGGCAAACCATCGAGGCCCCGGTCGACCTGGCCGCCGCCCTCATGCACGACCCGGCCGCCCCCGCCCTGGTCGACTGCCTGACCCTCTGGCTGACCAACCTGATGCTCGCCGAGCACGACATCGCCGTCGCGTCCGCACAGCTGGACGCCGCCCTCATGGCTCGCACCGGCAAGACCGTGCTCGTGTCCAACGAGGTCGGCCTCGGCATCGTGCCCGACAACGCGCTGGCCCGCCGCTTCCGCGACGAGGCCGGCCGACTGCATCAGCGCCTGGCCGCCGCCGCCCTCGCCGTGACATTCCTGGTGGCCGGACTACCGATGAGGGTGAAATGAGCGACGACGCAGCCCGTCACCAGGCCAAGATGGAGAAGCGCAAAGCGGTGCAGGACGCCGAGGTCGCCAGCAAGACCACCGCCGAGAAGGGTCTGCTGATTGTCCACACCGGCCCCGGCAAAGGCAAGAGCACCGCCGCCTTCGGCCTGCTCCTGCGCATGATCGGCCACGGCCGCCGCACCGGAATCGTCCAGTTCATCAAGGGCGCCTGGTCCACCGGCGAGCGCGGCGTCCTCGAACGCCTCGGCGGCGATCTCGTCAGCTGGCACACGATGGGCGAGGGCTTCACCTGGGAAACCCAGGACCGCGCCCGCGACGTCGCCGCCTGCCGCCGCGCCTGGGACCGCGCGGTCGAGCTGATGGCCCAGCCCGACCTGGCACTGCTGGTGCTCGACGAGCTCAACATCGCGCTGCGCTACGACTACCTCCCGCTCGAGGACGTCCTCGCCGCGCTCGCCGCCCGCCCGCCGATGCTCCACGTCGTCATCACCGGCCGCAACGCCAAACCCGCCCTGCTCGAAGCCGCCGACCTGGTCACCGAGATGACCGCCACCAAGCACCACTTCGCCGCCGGCGTAAAAGCCCAACAAGGCATAGAATTCTGACCCACCCCTCAACCCGTCATGGCCCGGCTCGTCCGAGCCATTCACGCCATCTTCAGACCGGCCGCGCAAAGCGGTGACCCCTCGCGCCATCATGCTCCAAGGCACCGGCTCGTCCGTCGGCAAGTCGATCCTCGTCGCCGGCCTCGCCCGCGCCTGCCTGCGCCGCGGCCTCAGCGTCGCTCCCTTCAAGCCGCAGAACATGTCCAACAACGCCGCAATCATCGGCGGCGGCGGCGGCGAGATCGGCCGCGCCCAGGCGCTGCAAGCCCAGGCCGCCGGCCGCCCCGCCTCCGTCGACATGAACCCCATCCTGCTCAAGCCGCAGAGCGAAACCGGCGCCCAGATCATCGTCCAGGGCCGCATCCACGCCACCGCCCGCGCCCGCGACTACCAGGCCCTCAAGCCCAGCCTGATGCCCTTCGTGCTCGAAAGCTTCGCCCGCCTCGGCCAGACCGCCGACATCGTCCTCGTCGAAGGCGCCGGCAGCGCCTCGGAAATCAACCTCCGCCGCGGCGACATCGCCAACATGGGCTTCGCCCGCACGACCGACACGCCCGTCATCATCGTCGGCGACATCGACCGCGGCGGCGTCATCGCCAGCCTCGTCGGCACCCACGCCGTGCTCGACCCGGCCGACGCCGTCCTCGTCCGCGGCTTCGTCGTCAACCGCATGCGCGGCGACCTCTCCCTCTTCGACGACGGCATGCGCGCCATCGCCCAACGCACCGGCTGGCCCGCGCTCGGCCTCGTGCCGCACTGCCAAGCCGTCGCCCGCCTTCCCGCCGAGGACGCCGCCGACCTCGCCCCGCTCTCGACCGGCGGACGCGTCGCCATCGCCGTGCCACTCCTCCCCGGCATCGCCAATTTCGACGATCTCGACCCGCTGCGCGCCGAGACCGACATCGATCTCCGCCTGATCCCTCCCGGCCAGCCCCTCCCCGCCGATTGCGCCCTGATCGTGCTGCCCGGCTCCAAGACCACCATCGCCGACCTCGCCGCTCTGCGCGCCGAAGGCTGGGACATCGACATCCTGGCCCATGTGCGCCGCGGCGGCCGGGTTCTCGGCCTATGCGGCGGCTACCAGATGCTCGGCCGCCGCATTGCCGATCCCGACGGCCACGAAGGCCCGCCAGGCGAAGTCACCGGCCTCGGCCTGCTCGAGATCGACACCGTGCTCACCGGCGACAAGCGCCTCGAGCCCGCGGCCGGCCACCTCGCCGCCGGCCCTCGCTTCACCGGTTATGAGATGCACCTCGGCCGCACCCACGGACAAGGCGCACCCTTCCTCCACTTCGACGATGGTCGCCCCGACGGCGCCATCTCGCCCAGCGGCCGCGTCGCCGGCACCTACGTCCACGGCCTGTTCGGCGCCGACGCCGCCCGCGCCGCCCTGCTGCAGCAACTCGGCGCCACCCCGGCCGACCGCTCCCACGCCGCCGAAGTCGAGACCGCACTCGACACTCTGGCCGCTCACCTGGAGCAATTCATGGACATCGACCGCCTGCTCGGGATCGCCGGCCTGTGACGCCCACGATCGAAGTCATCGCAAGATGACGCCCATGATATTCGTCCTGCTAGCGGCCAACATCCTGATCTTCTTGACGATGACCGCCCAAACCGGGGCGATGAGCTGGAATGCGCGGACCCTGTTCGACTGGGGCGGCAATCTCGGCCTGGCCAGCCTGCACGGCCAGCCCTGGCGCATCGTCACCGCCACCTTCCTGCACGCCAGCCTGTCGCACATCTTCGGCAACATGGTCCTGTTGCTGATCACCGGCAGCTTCCTTGAGCGCAAGCTCGGCTCGGTCCGGTTCGTGCTGGTCTATCTCGCCTGCGGCATCGCCGGCGGCGTGCTGAGCGCCTGGAGCCATCCCAACGTGGTCGGCGTCGGCGCGTCGGGCGCGATCGCCGGGCTGCTGGGGGCGATGATCGCGCTCTACGCCACCCGACGCGCGCCGGAGGTCAGCGGCGCCTGGATCGCGCAGACCTTCGTCATCAATGCCCTCTACAGCTTCGCCCCGAACGTCGACGGGCTCGCCCATCTCGGCGGCTTCCTCGCCGGACTCGGCCTCGGCGCACTCCTGGCCACGCGTATGCCGACGATGAAGGCTAGAGCACTTCCCGACCGGACGGAATCGTCCGGTCGGGAGTAGTGCTCGCCAAAACAAAGGCTTGAGCAGGTTCCGTGAGCGCCAGCGAACGGAACATGCTCTAGCTGACCGCCGCCAGCGCGCCGATCAGCCCCGCGAGCTGCAAGGCGCACGCGACGCCATAGATCCTCAGCGCCAGCCGCAGATCCGCCCGCACGGCCGCACGCCCATCGCCCATCCACGCATCCTCGACCGTGACGCCAGCATACACCCGCGGCCCCGCCAGGCGGATGCCGAGCGCGCCCGCCATCGCCGCCTCCGGCCAGCCCGCATTCGGTGACCGATGCCGCCCGGCATCGCGCCAGACCGCCCGCCACGCGCCTGCCGCATCCGCCCCGCACAACGCCGCCGCCACGAACAGCAGCAGCGCCGAAAGCCGCGACGCCGGCAAATTCACGAGGTCGTCGAACCGCGCCGACGCCCAGCCGAACGCCTCGTAACGCGGCGTCCGGTGCCCGATCATGCTGTCCGCCGTATTGGCCGCCTTGTAGCCCGCCATCCCCGCAAGCCCGGCCACCGCGCCCCAGAACACCGGCGCCACCACCCCGTCGGAAAAGTTTTCCGCCAGGCTCTCGATCGCCGCCCGCACCACGCCCGCCTCGTCCAGCCACTCGGGATCGCGCCCGACGATGTGCGCCACCGCACGCCGCCCGCCCTCGAGGCCCGAACTCTCCAGGCCGCGAAGCACCGCGTCGACATGCGTCCATAAGCTGCGCTGCGCCGGCAACGCCGCCGCCATCACGGCCACGAGGCCCCAAGGCAACACCGCTTGCAGCAGAAGCGCTGGCCCACACACCGCCAGCAGCAGCAGCAGCAGCGCGACCACCCCCGCCTGCCGGCGCCCAAGCGCCGTCCAGACCGGCCGATTGAGCCGCTGCTCCAGCATCGACACGCCTGCCCCGATCCACACCACCGGATGCCGGATTGCCCTGAACAACGCGCCGGGGTAGCCGACCACCGCCTCGAGCGCGGTGGCGCCGAGCGTGATCGCGAGGTTGGACCAGAGATGCAGGAGCGGACCCGAAGTGCAGGACGACGCCGCGAGCCATAACACGCACCAACACGCCGACCCAGGCCAGCCGCTCGAGCATGGCGGCCGGCTGGCAGAGGCCCGCCGCCGCTTCCCCGACGCTCCGGCGCCGTTCCTCGACCTGTCTACCGGCATTAATCCGGTCGCCTACCCGGTCGGCAACATACCGCAAGCTGCCTGGGCCCGCCTGCCCGAGCCGGACGCGCTCGATCAGCTGCAAGCCGCCGCCGCCACCGCCTATGGCGCCTCCGACCCGGCCATGATCGTCGCCGCCCCGGGAACCCAGATCCTGATCAGCCTGCTCCCCCGCCTCCTGCCCCAAGACCGCGTCTCGATCCTCGGCCCGACCTACGCCGAACACGCCGCCGCATGGCAGCACGCCGGTATCCCAACCACCGAGGTCGAGGACGTCGTCGAACTGCATCACGCGCGCTGCGCGGTCCTATGCAACCCCAACAATCCCGATGGCCGCCGCTGGTCGCCGCCGGACCTGCTGGCGCTCGCCGACTCGATTGCCCGCCGCGACGGACTGCTGATCGTCGACGAGGCCTTCGCCGACATGGCACCCGAGTGGAGCCTGGTCCCCTATCTGCCGCACCCCGCTTTGCTGATTCTGCGATCCTTTGGCAAAGCCTTCGGCCTGGCCGGGCTCAGGCTGGGATTCGCCCTGACCCTCCCCTCGCGGGCAAGCCGCCTGCGCGCCGCCCTCGGCCCCTGGGCGGTCTCCGGCCCGGCCATCGCCATCGCCAATCACGCATTGGCCGACCGCGCCTGGATCCAAGCCGCCCGCATTCGTCTGGCGCACGACGCGACCCGGCTCGACGCGCTGCTGCTCGCCGCCGGCCTGCACATCGTCGGCGGCACGACCCTGTTCCGCCTGGCCACACACGATAACGCCCCCGCCTTGTTCGACCGGCTGGGTCAGGCCGGCATCCTCGTCCGCCGCTTCTCCGACCGTCCGCGCTGGCTCCGCTTCGGCCTGCCAGGAGATCAACCCGGCTGGGATCGCCTTGCCGCCGCACTGCGAACGTAGAGCCCCGCCATGAAAATCAGCCATTTCAGTCCGAACCGATCCCGCAACGCCGCCCGCCCATGCCGGATCGCATCCCGGAACTCGCCACGCTCCGCCTCCCGGATACTCAACTTCTTGAATTCATAGGCGCGGTCGCGCAGGCACCGCGACCGGATCGCGACGTGCCGCGCCGAGCCAATCGCCTTGTCCAACACCCGCATCCGACAGCGCTCCTTTTCTTCTGCCGGAATCGTCGAAGCGCTGCTCCGCTCGCCCGGAACGTGATGGCGCGCCACCAGCCGCGGCGCATACCCGATCGACCCGGCCGCATCGATCGCGCGAAGGAAGAAATCCCGATCCTCCTCATACCGAAGTTCGGGATCGAACCCGCGCAATCGATCCCAGGCGAGGGCGCGTCGGACGATCGTGGTGTTCAAATGCGCAAACCCGCTGCTCTGCAGCACCTGATCGGGCGTCACCAGGAACGTGCCCTCGCGCGCCACCTGCCCAGCTTGCGGCAGCAGCCTGCCCAAATCCTCCGACCACACCGGCCCGCCCACCCGGCTGCCATCTGCCCGCACCGCCTCCTGGTCCGTAATATAGAGGTCCAATCCCAGCCGCTCGATCGCGCGCGCCGCCGTTTCCAGATGAGCCGGATCGATCCACTCGTCGTCATCGTCGAGAAACGCCACGAACGGCCGCGTCGCCCGCTCGATCCCGATATTGCGCGCCAACCCAGGCCCGTGCCCGCCGCTGACGTGCGGCAGCGCCACGACCGTCCCGCAAGGCATGATCTCCCGCAGCATTGATATATGCTCTGCCCGCACGGCCTCGGACGAGCTGTCGTCGACGAGGATCAGCTCAGCCGCCGCGCCCTGCTGGGCAGCAACCGACTGCAACGCGCGCCGCAGCAGCTGCGGGCGATCCCTCGTCGCGATCACGACGGAGAACATCAGTCCCCGCCAATGGTCATGGTCGGGTCCGGCAGGCCAGCGGCATCGAAAGGCTCATCCCAAAGCGTCGCACCCCAATATACGAACGCACTGGTTGCCAAAAGATGAAGCCGAGGCCGGCCGCGCCGCCAGGCAGTTCCGGTTGCATCAACCATCTATTAACTTCTTTCTGCGATGCTCTGTGTCACAACCTTCGGATGTGTGCAGTGCACCGCAACGACCTTTTCCTGCTGATGGCATGCGCCGCCGTCGCAGCCGCGATGGCCAGCGCGCCTCCGTCTCTGCGCGGGTCGCACTCCGCAATCGCCAGCGTCTGGCCGCCGCCAATCACCGAAACGACCACCTTCGCCGGCGTCGAGCCCGAACCGCGAGCGATGCAGCCATAACCATCCAATGCTGACGACACTGGCGCCCGTCGTCCCGGATCGAGGACTCGCGTTCCCCTCCCGTCCCAGCGTTCACGCCCTCCTCGCCCTCGCCCTGCTGCCGCCAGCAATTGCGGCGTTTGTCCTCTGGGGCGCCGACATCCCCGGATTGACCGCGGATCGGACCGCCCTGGCCGCGCGCGACTTCACCGTTCTGTGGGCCGCCGGCCGTCTCGCCGCCGCCCACACGCTCGACCTCCTCGCCGACCCGGCCGCGCTGACTGGCTTCATCCGCGACACGTTCGGCGCCGGGATGCCGGCGCAGATCTGGCCCTATCCGCCCACCGCCCTCCTCTTGGCCGCACCCATCTCGCGTCTGCCACTCGGCCTCGGTCTGATGCTGTATTCCGTGGCGACCCCGCTCCTCCTCCTCGCCGCGCTCCGCCTCGGCCGCCTGAACTGGCCTGTTTGCATCGCAGTCGCAGTCAGCCCGGCCGTCCTAGACAGCGCCCTCGCCGGCCAGAATGGCGCCCTGACCGCCGCACTGCTCCTCGCTGGCCTGCTCACCCTCCACCGTCGCCCGGTGCTCGCCGGAGCGCTGCTCGGCCTGCTCGTCATCAAGCCGCAGCTCGCGATCGTAATCCCGTTCTGCCTCGTCGCAGGGCGTCAGTGGCGCCCGCTTCTCGCCGCCGCCGCATCCTCCGCCGCATGCATGCTCCTCTCCGCGCTCGTCTTCGGCCTCGACGCCTGGGCCGACTACCTGCTGCGAACCCCCGCTTTCATCTCGACCTACCTCGAAGCGCCGTGGCACGCCGGCCCTGAACAACTCATCTTCGCTAGCGCCTTTATGGCCGCCCGTTCGCTCGGCGCCGGGCTGGACCTGGCCTACCTGTTGCAGACCGCAACCATTCTGCTCTGCGCCGGCCTCTCCTGGCGGGTCTGGCGCTCGCAAGCCTTCGAACCCGAGCGTCGCGCCGCCGCGACCGTCGGGCTGGCGATGCTGGCCTGCCCCTGGATTCACAGCTACGACATGCCGGCCCTGGCCGCCGCCATCGCCATCCTCTACCCGCGCACGCCGCGCACAGCCCGGCCGCTGCTCGGGTGGGCCTGGCTATGGCCGGGCCTGCTCACGCTGCTGCCGGTGCCCAACGTGCTTTCGTTCATGACCGTCGGCAGCATCGCCTGGCTCGCCTGCCGCAAGCCGCAGCCATGAGGCCGCTCGCCGTGATCTTCGCCGCACTCCTGCTCCTGCGCACGGCGCCACTGGCCGCGCAGATCCCAGAACACGCGCTCAATCACGTCTGCGACGCGGCCGCCGCCAAGGCGGAGCGCGACTGGAACGTCCCGCCCGGCGTCCTTTCGGCGGTCGGCACCGTCGAGAGCGGCCGCGCCGCCGGCCCGATCGGCACGCCGCCCTGGCCCTGGACCATCAACGCCGCCGGACAAGGCCGCTACTTTGCAACCAAAGAGGAAGCCGTCGCCGGTGTCGTCACGCACATGGAACGTGGCTTCCCCTACATCGATGTTGGCTGCTTCCAGATCGACCTGGCCTATCATCCCGGCGTCTTTCGCTCCCTCGACGAAGCCTTCGATCCCGACCGCAATGCCCAAGCCGCCGCCCAGATCTTGTCCGCCGAACGCGCGCGCGCGCCGGATTGGAGCACCGCCGTGGCACGCTACCATTCGGCCACCCCCGGCCTCGGCATGCCCTATCTGCAACGCGTCCGAGCCGCCCTGCCCGCCGCCAAGCTACGCGCCATCACCGCCGAGTTCGCCGCGACCACCCGGACCGATCCGCCCTACGTGACCCGGCTGCCCCCCGCCATGAGCACGCCCACCCTCCCCACCGTCATCTATCCCAGCCCACTCAACACTAGGGTTCGCGAGCCGCAGGTCGTCCATATCGGCCCGGCGGGGCAGCTGCCCCAAATCGTCGGTTTCGATCAAAAAGCCGTCCTCGCTCGCCGCTGAGTTGCCGACTGTTGCAGTCGAGCCACACAAGAGCGGCGTCTAACGCATTCACACTACTCCAAGTAGCAGAAACGTGAGATTCTAGCTTTCTCATTCAGCCGGCATTCGTTCATGCGGTTTCAAAAAGTAACCCGCCTGCTCACCCTCGGCGCCACCCTCGCCTTCACCCAAGGCGCGGCGGCGCAGCGGCCATCTGTACCGGCCGATCGCAACCCGCTCGCGCCCACAGTCACCGATCCGA
>JAABUK010013638.1_pt1 | contig 10108 bp, 10 predicted proteins | sample 5559141 | NCBI WGS metagenome assembly JAABUK01 (sample SAMN10711869, study PRJNA513367) | rock metagenome | isolation source: Antarctica rocks | place: Antarctica: Victoria Land, Pudding Butte nord | collected 2016-01-03 | reverse complement strand
CAGCAGGATGGTATCCACTTCCAGGGGCTGCGCTACCTCGACCCGACGCTCGCCGCCTATGTCCGCGAGGAGGTGATCATCCGCTATGACCCCGCCGATGTGGCGGAGATCCGCGTCTACCACGCCGGCCGCTTCCTCTGTTGTGCCGTCTGCGCGGACCTCGCCGGGGAAACCGTCAGTCTCAAGGAGATCGTCGGTGCGCGGAATCGCCGCCGGCGTGACCTGCGGGGCCAACTCGCGGCGCGCGAGACGGTTGTCGCTCAGCTCCTCGCGCTGCGGCGATCCGACCCCACCGACGCCGTGGTAGCACCGCCGGTGCCCCAGGCACCCGCGCCCGCGTCGCTCCTGAAGCGATACGTCAATGAGTAGCGGGGGTGGGGCGGCGACCGAGGAGTTCATCATCACCAAGGAATACCGCCGCTTCACCGAGTTCGGCGACGCCTGCCGCCGCGATCGCTACATCGGCCTCTGCTACGGGCCACCGGGGGTCGGCAAGACCCTCTCGGCGCGCCAGTATGCGCGCTGGGATCTGATCGAGGCGGCACGCCCGCACTATCTCTGGCCCGCCCAGCCCCCGGCGGCCGCCTTACCCTGCCGCACCGTCCTCTACACCGCGCCGGTCACCGGCAGCGCGGGCAAGATCGAGCGCGGGGTGCGTGACCTCCGCCAGCGGGTGAGCCTGCTCGTCGAGGACGCCATGATCGCGCTCCACGGTGGCACCGGGAACGGCCACGCCACGGACGCCACGGATATCGTGGAGTTGCTCATCGTGGATGAGGCCGACCGCCTACGCCTGCAAGGCTTGGAGCAATTGCGCGACATCTACGACCAGAGCCGCGTGGGCCTGATCCTCATCGGCATGCCGGGGCTGGAGAAGCGCATGGCGCGCTATCCGCAACTCTACTCGCGCGTCGGCTTCGTCCATCACTACCGCCCGCTGAGCGGCGAGGAGTTGCGCTTCATCCTCGAACACAAGTGGGAGCAATTGGGTCTCAAGCTCGACCCGACGGACTTCACGGATGCGGAGGCCATCGCCGCCATCACCCGGATCACGGGCGGCAATTTCCGGTTGGTGCAGCGTCTCTTCGCCCAGATCGAGCGCATCTTGCAGATCAATGGCCTGCGGACGATCACCGGCGAGGTGGTCCAGGCCGCGCGGGAGCAATTGGTCATCGGCGCAACCTAACGGGCGGATGCCGCCTGCGGACGCTGGCGCACCAGCGCCAACGAGTCCCCCGCATACTACGCCAGATAATTCGCGAACTTACAGTCCAGGTCATGATATTGTGATTCTGGGTATTCACAGCGATATGTCGCACAAGATCGGGACAGCCGGGTCGGGGATGCTGCGCACCCTGCGCTCTGGCCCCCAGCGCCGCTCGACACGTCAGGCAGATTAGCGGTGACGCCCCTTGTTGCGTGGGCCGTTCCCACGATCCTGGCGCGGGCACGCATCCGGCCATGAGGGTGCGTGCCCTCCGTAATGCGGATGGTGGTACAGTGGTCGCGCAGCGGACGATTGGCCAGCCAAGGGGATGACGATGGCCACACCGCAGGGACCCGGGCCCGATGCCCCCGTGCTCGTCGGGCGCGACCGCGAGCTGGCCGCCTTGCGTGACGCGCTCGCGGCGGCGCTGTCTGGGCGCGGCACCCTGGTGCTGATCGGCGGCGAGGCGGGGATCGGCAAGACCGCCCTCGCCGAGGTCCTGTTGGCCGAGGCGGCTGTCCGAGGCGCGCTGGTGCTGGTCGGCCGCTGCTACGACCTGAGCGAGACGCCGCCCTACGGCCCCTGGGCCGAGGCGCTGGGCCGCGCGCCCACCGGCGACGACTTCCCCGCCTTGCCGCGCGCGGTGCTGCCCCCAGGGCGCGATGGCGCGGCGCTGGCGAGCCAGGAGGCGATCCTGCACCGTGTGCGGGACTATCTGGCCGCGCTCGCCGCCCGACACCCCCTCATCCTCCTGCTCGATGACCTGCACTGGGCCGACCCCGCCACCCTCGACCTCCTGCGCATCCTCGGGCGGGATCTCGACCATCAGCCAGTCCTCGTGCTCGCTACCTACCGCGCCGACGAGGTCGCCGACGACCACGCGCTGGCCGCGCTCCTGCCCCTCCTCGTGCGCGAGGCCCGCGCGGCCCGCCTCGACCTGCGCCCGCTGGACCAAGCCGCCATCGGCGCGCTCGTCGCCGCGCGCTACGCCTTGGCCGCGGCCGGGCGGGACCGGTTGGTGGCCTACCTGGCCGGCCGCACCGAGGGGAACGCGCTCTTCCTCGGCGAGCTGCTGCGCAGCCTTGAAGGGGAGGGCTTGCTGTACCGGGATGGCGACCGCTGGGCGCTCGGCGACCTGGATGCCGCGCCCGTGCCCGCGCTGCTGCGGCAGGTCATCGCTCGGCGGGTGGCGCGGCTCGACCCGGAAGCGGCGCGGCTCCTCGCGGTCGCGGCGGTCGTCGGGCAGGAAATCCCGCTGGCGCTGTGGGCGGCGGTGGGCGAGGTGGACGAGGGCACCTTGCTCGGCCACGCAGAGCGCGCATTGGGGGCGCGACTGCTGGTGGAGCTGCCCGCTGGCGACCGGGTGCGCTTCCCCCACGCGCTCGTCCGCGACGCGCTGTACGCGGGCCTGTCGACCCTGCGCCGACGGTCGCTGCACCGCCGGGCGGGCGAGGTGATGCTCGCCGCCCCCAATCCCGATCCCGACGTGGTCGCCGCCCACTTTCGGCGGGCGGGCGACCCCCGCACGGTCGCCTGGCTGGTCCGCGCGGCGGAACGGGCGGAGCATGCCTATGCCTGGCTGACCGCCGCCGAGCGCCTCGAGGCGGCCCTGGCCCTCCTGGCCACGGCCGACGCCGGGGCGGATGAGCGGGGCCGGTTGCTCCTGCACCTGGCGAACCTGCGCCGCTATGCGGACCTGCAGGCGAGCGTCGCGCACGCGGATGAGGCGCTCCGCCTGGCCCTGGCGGCCGGGGACCGGTCGCTCGCCGCGACGGCGCTGGCCGACCGCGGCCTTTTCCGCCTCTTCGGCCTGGACGTGCGCCGGGGCTTGGACGATCTCGCCGCCGGGGTGGCCCAGGAGGAGGCGGTCGCGCGGGACGGATCCACCGGGGGGCGCAATCTCGTGTCCGCGCGGGGGGCGCTGATCCTCAATCTCGCGCATGCTGGGCGTCTGGCCGAGGCGGTGACGCTGGGCGAGGCGTACCTTGCCGGGGATATTCCCGCCACCGCGGAACTGGGCGCCACCAACGCCGGGGACGCTTGGCTGGGGCTGGGGCAAGCCCGGGCGCTCCTGGGGCAGCCCGCGGAGGCGGCCCGGGCGTTCGCGCAGGCGCGCGCCGTCTACCGGGCCGCCGGGCACCACGCCTTGCTCGCAATGACCGGGCTGCGGGAACTGGCGCTGGTCGCGCTCACCTATGCGCCCGACCGCGTGGCCGAGCGCCGTCAATTCGCCGTGGAGGCGGAGGAGGCGGCCGCGCGAGCGCGGAACGCCGGGATCGAGGCCCCGCCGCGCGCGGCGGCCCTGCCGCTGCTGCTGCTGGAAGGTCACTGGACGGAGGCGCTCCCGCTGGGATTGGCGGCCCACGCCGGAGGGCGACACCTCTTCCACATGCTCGCCGCGCGGCTGACCCTGGGGCCGCTGGCGCGCGCGCTGGGCGAGGCGGAGCTGGCGTGGGAGGTGGCGCGGGTCCTGCTGCCCGACGGATCGGCCGCCCGTCCGGGGGAGGCCGTCTACCACGACGCCGTCGCGGCGCAGCGGCTGGCGGCAAGCCTCGCCCTCGACGCGGGCGACTTGCCCCTTGCCCGCGCCTGGCTCGACGCCCACGATCGCTGGCTCGCCTGGAGCGGCGCGACGCTCGGGCAAGCCGAGGGGCAGCTCGGGTGGGCGGCGTACCACCGCGCGGCGGGGGACCACGCCGCGGCTCGGGCGACGGCCGGGCGTGCCCTCGCCCATGCCGCCGCGCCGCGCCAGCCGCTCGCCCTCCTCGCCGCCCACCGCACGCTCGGTGAGCTGGAGACGGAGGGGGCGCAGCATCGGGAAGCGGCGGGCCATGTCGCCGCGGCGTTGGCCCTCGCCGATGCCTGCGCCGCCCCCTACGAGCGGGCGCTGACCCTGCTGGCGTTGGCCGACCTCCACCGCGCCACCGGCGCATATCCCCTAGCGCGCTCGACAGTGGCGGACGCGCGCACCATCCTCGTCGAACTCGCCGCGCGGCCCGCGCTCGCCCGCGCGGACCAGCTCGCGGAACGGCTCGCCGTCGCCCCCGTGCCGCGGGTCCGCGCCGTGCCGTGCCGTTCGGTCTCACGGCGCGCGAGGCCGAGGTCCTGCGCCTGCTGGCCGAAGGGCTGACCGACCCGCAGATCGCCGACCGCCTCTTCGTCAGCCGCCACACCGTCAACGCCCACACCAAGGCGATCTACGGCAAGCTCGGCGTCAACACCCGCGCCGCCGCCGCCCGCCGCGCCGCCGACCACGGCCTCGCCTGAACCCCGCGCCCGGCAACCAGCGCCCGCCGACTTCCTCATGTTAGGGAGGGCCGTGCCGCGCCCGACGCGCCATGGAATACCTCATCCCAGCGATGTGCCCCCGCCACCAGGCCCTTATGCTGGTACCAGAGACGAGCGACGAGAACCCCGGCGGTGCGCGGGGACGAGAGCGACAGAAGGGGGCACGGCGATGGTGACGACGAGCGGCAACCTGACGGCGGGTACGGCGACGAGCGGCGGATCGAGGAAGAACGGTACCGTCGGCCGCTTCGGCCTACGGGCGCGGGTGGCGGCGAGCGTGGCGACCCTCGGCTGCGCGGCGGCGCTCGCCATCGGCGGGCTGGGGGTGAGCGACACCAGCCCCACCCAATCCCAGCTGGCCCCCACGGCCCCCCTGGTCCGGGCGAGCACCAGCGACGAGCGCGCGCAGACGCGTTTCCTGGAGCAGAATCAGCTGCCCGAGGGGCTCGTGGTGCTGGCGGCCCCGACCTACGAGCAGCGGCGCTTCATCGAACAGAACGAATTGCCCACCGGTGCCAGCGCGGCAGGAACCCCGGGCGAGGGTTACACCACCGGGAGCGCCCTGCCGACAGTCGAGTCGGCAGCGTTCCGCGGCAATGGCTACACCGAGCGGTAGGCGGTAGCCCCACCCCGGACAGCGCACCACGCGGCCCCGGCGCAGGCGCCGGGGCCGCGACGGCACGGGGGGCGCATGCACCGCAGCGCGACGGATGATGGGAGGTGCTGATGGCACGGCGGGAGGACGAGGCCCTGACACAGCTGGCCAGCTGTGCGCGCTGCCGACCATGCGGCGCCGGGATACCGGGGAACCGCGCGGCGCTCGCGGCCCTGGTGGCGACACTGGAGGGGGCGCTGCTGGTCGCCCGCGACCTCTTCGACGCACTGGACGACGCGTCGGCGACCCTGCGCGCCGCACGGACCCCGACGCCGGTGCTGCCGAGCGTGGTGCGGACACGACCGACGCCCCACGACGCGCGCCACGGCACGACCCCCGGCGTACTGACCGCACCCGGCCACCTCTCGCCACGGGAGCGCGAGGTGCGGCGCCTGCTCGCGGCGGGCCACAGCAATCGCCGCATCGCCGCCGCGCTCTGCCTCAGTCCGCGCACGGTGCAGCGCCACGTCGCCAACGTGTACCTCAAGATCGGCGCACACTGCCGCGCCGAGGCCACCGCCTACGCCCTGCGCCACGGCCTCACTTAACCACTCCCTGGGCTCAAGTCGGTTTCGTGGACGAGTTAAGGCTAGGCTGCCTGCACCTCCTGCGCAAGTTCTTGCTCGAAGGCCACGGGGGGCTGGTAGCCGAGCGCGGAGTGTGACCGCTGCCGGTTGTAAAAGACTTCGATCCACTCGAAGATCGCCTGTCGCGCCGTCTGGCGGGTCGGCCAGGGGCGCGTGTCGACGAGTTCGGCCTTGAGCGTGGCGAAGAAGCTTTCCGCCATCGCGTTATCGTAACAATCTCCGGCGCGGCTCATCGAGGCGGTGATGTCCCGCGCCGCGAGTACCTCCTGATAGGCGATGGCGGCGTACTGGCCGCCGCGATCGGTATGGTGAATCAAGCCCGCCGCCGGTCGCCGGGATCCGAGGGCCATCGCGAGGGCGTCGAGCGTCAACTCGGTGCGCAGGTGGTCGGCCATCGCCCAGCCGACCACGCGCCGGGAATGCGCGTCGAGCAGCACCGCCAGGTAGAGCCAGCCTTCCCAGGTGGCGATGTAGGTGATGTCCCCTATCCAGAGACGATCCGGCCCCGCCGCCGTGAAGTCGCGCGCGACGAGGTTGGGGGCGGGCACCCGGGCCGGGTCAGGGACCGTGGTGCGGGTACGCCGCCGCCGGTGGCAACCGGCAAGGCCGGCGGCGCGCATCAGCCGCGCGACGCGGCGTGATCCGCAGCGGACGCCGCTCGCGCGCAGCGCCGCATGGACGCGCGGCGTTCCGTAGGTGTGCCGGCTACGCGCGTGGATTAGCGCGATCTGGTCGATCAGCGCTTGGTCAGCGGTGGCGCGCGCCGAGACCCCGCGGCGCGTCCACGCGTAGTAGCCGGAGCGGGCGATGTGCAGCACCCGGCAGAGGATGGTCACGGGATAATTGGCCCGCTCCGCCTGGATGAACCGATACCGGCTCACAGGGTCTCCTTCGCGAAGTAGGCCGCGGCTTTTCGCAATATCTCCCGCTCCTGCCGGAGCACCTGGTTCTCGCGGCGGAGCCGGCGCAGCTCCTCCCGCTCCGCGGTCGTCAATTCCCCACTCTACCCATGCCCCCCGTCGATGTCGGCGCGCTTTATCCACCCCCGCAGGGCCTGCTCCGATATCCCGAGGTCGTGGGCCAGCTGCGGGATGCCCTTGCGGCTGGTCCGGGCCAGCGCGACCGCCTCGGCGCGAAACGCTGGTAGATAGGGCGCGTGCGTCTTGGCCACCGTGAACTCCTTTCCGAGAACCATCGTCCCCAGTATCCAGGTGTCCACGGAATCAACGCAAGCCCATTTTCGGTCACCACCGCACAGCCGAACAGGATCGTCCCGGGACGATCCGAGGATCTGCTTGCGCAGCGGGTCTATCGTGCGGATCGCCCCTGCTCTGGTCACTACAGCCACCCGGCTGGATCTCGCGTGGTCCCGTACCGTGCGATCCAGGGATCGAAACCCGAGGCTGTAGTGACCAGAACAACCAGCGTCGCGCACCACCGCCCGACTACGCCCCTGTGGCGAGCGAGAAAGGCGTGATACCGCTATGGGTGAGGAATACGGTCGCCGTGTCAGCGGGGTCGAGCACCTGCCGGGGGATTGACGCACCGGAAGCGCAGGCGGGCGAGCAGCGCGATCATCAAGCTGCCCGCCCGGGCGAGTCGCAGGCCGCGACGGCCACCGTGTGGTACCCTTCACGCGGCACCCGCGCGGCTTCGGCCCGGTGAAGGGTCGGGGCGATGGGGCCACCGAGCAAGTGTCAACCCACTGGCACGCCCCTTGCACTCTTCGCCAGCGGGGGCGATCCCCGAACCGCACCACCGCCGCCGCTACACGGGAGGAGCCGATGCAAGAACAGATGGAGAAGCGCACCGAGGACCGGGTGCGGATCCGCCAGGTCACGCACCACCAGGTTTCCTGGACCGAGCGCGAGCGCGGCGAACCCGGCGCGTTCACGATCCAGCTGAGCCTCGATCACGGCGCGGCGGAATATATCCTCCGCCCGACGGCCGCCGACGCCGACGTCCTCATCAAGCTCCTCGCGCAGACCTCCGGCACGGTCTTCGACCTCGACCGCCGGGTTCTCATCTTCGGCGGTCGCACCACCCCCTGAGAGGGGTTTGTCACGCTATGTGGCGGGGCACTTTCCGAGCATTGGCGATGGTACAGATGGCGAGCAAGCCTCGTCATGACCTATCCGACGGATGCCGACCCCAGTCGGTGTCGGCGCGAACACGCAGAACGTCTCTTTCGCGCTCGCCGGTCGGGGACAGAGTTCCTCCGGTACCGGGCATCCACCGACTCGCTCGGCCTGCCCGCGATCGCGGAGCTGCGGAAGAAGGATCACCGGGCGCTCCTCGTCGACCGGTGGTCCCCGACCTTTCCCATCCTGGCGATCTCCCGCGCGGCCAGGGGGCGGGGATAGCCATCGATGCCACGCCGCGCGACCGTCCCCTCGCGCGGCGGTGACCGGGGACCAGGCGGGCGCGAGGCCCGGGATACGCAGGGGGTTGACGATGGCCGCACAACAGCAGGGACCCCGCGACGCCACCGCGCTCGACGCCGCCGACTGGCTCGATGTCCACTTCGCCGCCTGCCAGCCGGAGTACGAGGCCCTGGGCTAGAGAACGTGCGACCAGGGGCAAAGTAGCCGAGGCCTACACCGGGAAGCGCCCGATCGCCTCCTCGTACTCGGCCTGGGCGTCGCCGAGGGCCAGCCGCGAGTAGATCTCCAGCGACTGCCGGCTGGCGTGCCCCGAGTAGGGCTGGATGAGGGCGTCGTCGATACCCTGCTTTTTGAGCCAGGTGAAGAGGAAGTGCCGCAGCCGGTGCGGGGAGACGGGGTGCGCCAGACCCGCCGCCGCCGCGTAGCGCGCCAGGATCTGGCGCACCCCGCGGTCGCTGTAGGGCTTCTTCCAGCTCGACTCGAACAGGTGCGTCGCCCCCCGGTGCCGCATCGCCGCCATGTGCAGCGCCAGGGTCTCCTTGAAGGCCGCCGGGAAGGGGACGACCCGGTCCTTGCCACCCTTGCCCTGAATGATGCGGATCTGGCAGCGGTCGAGGTCGACCGCGTCGAGCCGGACGGCGACGAGTTCGCTCACACGCACGCCAGTGTAGAGCAGGGTCTTGATGAGGACGGCGTCGCCCAGGCGCCGCCCGTGCCAGACCGCCTCGTAGAAGCGCCGGATCTCGTCCTCGGTCGGCACCGCCGGCAGCCGTTTGGGCGCGCGCGGCACGGGGATGTCCAGTTCGGCCCGCAGGCAGCGGAAGACCTCCTTGAGGTAGGCGTAATCGGGTCGCTCAGCGCGCAGGTGCCGGGCCAGCTGGCGCGCCTTCTGCTTGGCGGGGGTCCGCGCCGTCGCGCTCATGCCGCGTCCTCCTCGTCGCCGAGCGGCAGGCGCGCGGCGAGGTCGAGCTGAAACGTGCCGTAGGGGGTCACATGGTGGTAGAGCAGCGGGGTGAGCGCCCGCCAGTCCGCCGGCGTCATCTGCTCGGTCCAGCCGGGCGCGGCTAGGAGGCGCTGGAGCATCAGCACGTTCACGTACTCGAGCGCCAGCTGCACCAAGTGCAGGCAGAGCATGGCGACCTCCTGCTGCTCCGGCCTGTTGCTGGCCAGCTCGCCGCCCCGGCCGTAGAAGATGAAGCCGTTGGCGCTGTTCCAGTTCTCAATGACGTTGAGCCCCTCGTGGATCTCCCGCCGGAGCGCCTCGGACGACAGGTACTGGCAGAGGAAGATCGTCTTCTGGGCCTTGCCCAGCTCGGCCAGCGCGCGATAGGTGGGGTGCTGGACGTTGGCGCGGGTGAAGCGGCGCAGGATCGCCTCCGGCTCGGCCGTCCCCAGCCGCAGCGCGGTGGCGTACTTGACCAGCTCGTCGTACTGGCGGCGGATCAGCTCCCAGTCGATGGGGCGGGTGAGGACCGGCTGGAGGTGCGGGTAGGCGTCGGGCCGGCCGGCTTCGGGGCGGTAGAGCTTCTGCCGCTTGAGGTGCTTCAAGCGCGGGAGGAGCTGGAAGCCGAGCAGCCGGGTGAACGCGAAGGCAACCTCCGACTGGCCGTGGCTATCGACGTAGTTCTTCTCGACCGCCATCGCGGTGCAGTGGCGCAGCACCCCCTCGATCATCGCGGCGACCTCGGAGGAGGAGCAGCTCTTGAGCTGGGAGTAGATGCAGACCGACTTGCGCTCGACGTGCCAGTAGATCATCACCCCGGGGCCGCGATAGCGGACGTGCCACTCGGTCAGCAGGTTCTGGTCCCAGGCGGCGAACTTCTTGCTGTCCGAGGCGCAGGCGGTCGTCCCCTCGCCCCAGATCGCCGGCCGCCGCGCGGCCAGGATGGCGTTGACCAGCGCGGCGATGGCCGCCCGCAGCCCCTCGCGGGTGAGGAAGCGCCGGCGGACGTAGCGCAGGTCGCCGTAGCTGGCCCCCGCGGCGGCG
>JAABUK010013637.1_pt1 | contig 10108 bp, 11 predicted proteins | sample 5559141 | NCBI WGS metagenome assembly JAABUK01 (sample SAMN10711869, study PRJNA513367) | rock metagenome | isolation source: Antarctica rocks | place: Antarctica: Victoria Land, Pudding Butte nord | collected 2016-01-03 | reverse complement strand
CCCAAGGGCCGCCGCAGTCCTCCGGGGGGCAGTTGCGCTTCCCTGCGACGCAGGCGGGATACCTGCCTGCGTCGAGCGCCGGCTGGGTCCGCTCGATCAGCACCTGGTGCTGCCAGTTGTCGCCGAGGTCGTACGTGTAGGTGAGGCGGGCGACCCCGGATCTCAGTAGGCCGTTCAAGGTCAACCGTGTCTCGTCTACGACGTCCTCTAGGATCCGCGGATCCCCATACTGGCGGCCGGCGATGTCGAAGGTGTGGAGATGGCCGCCATGCCAGCCCATGGCCGCCTGGATGGCCTCATGCAGCTCCACCAGCGTCATCGTCCCGGGCAGCACGAGACGGCGCCAGACCGACGGCTTGATGTCGCGCAGCGTCACCTTCAGGGCGACGACGGTCTTGCCGACGCTGCGCCCGGCGGTAGTCTTGGCCATAGGTCTCGTCTCCGGCACGGCGGGCGCCGACGGTGACGTCCCTCACTCGCTGTTGTGCGCGACGCCCTGCTGCGCGGCAAGCAGGCTATGTGCTGGCCGGCAGAAGCGCCGCATCAAGGGTGAGGCGGATCGCCCGCAACATCGGGACGCCACGTCGTCGGGCGGTCTCGAGCACGGACCGGACGTCGGCGTAGAGAGCGGCGCTCCTTCGGAGTGGAAGCAGTTGGTGATCTTGCGGAACACGACGGAGAGCGTGCAAAATCGTGGGGCGGTCGCATCGGGCCGACGGCGGCCTTTTCAGCCCACCCTCGTTCCGCGAGCAAGGAACCTACCCTGACCATGTCAGCACCCCACGATTTTGTATGCTCCCATTAAAGCGACTGCCTTTGAATGGCCCGTGAGAATTAGGCGTAAAGCAGCGTCGGCGGAGATCCAACCGGATGGCTATGGTCGAACACCACCCACGCATGGTGGTGTTGCGCAGCGTTTGTGCGCTCGCCCATGTCGAACCACTGAATGCGGCGCGTCAGTATCACGGTGGCGGCGAACGGGCCGCTGGAAAGCACGTCCGCAGCGCGGCTTCCGGCGATCCATTGCAGGCGGACCAGCAACGCGAGTTGTCCCTGCACTGACGCGGTCAAAGCCAACGCATGGCTTATGAAGTCCAGCATCGCCGAGGAAGACTTTGCCTGCCCCTTGTGCGATCCGGTGTCCCCATAGGGGGGGTTTGTTACAATGCCGAGGCACCCATTGGGCATGTCGCGGCAAGTGAGGAAGTCAGTTCCGGGCGTACCAAAGCCGCGGTCGGCGATATCGGAAGAGATAACCTGGTAACCGTGCGATGCGAGCACGGTGGACATCGCCCCGTCGCCACAGCAGGGCTCCCAAATCGGGCCACGGAAGCGGACGTGGCGCAGCAATGCCTCGGTGACCCAACTCGGGGTAGCGTAGAAATCCCGCCCTTCCCGCGGCAAGCCCGAGACGTGAATGGCGCGACGCTCCACTTCCATCGCCGGCACTGATGGCGGAGCCATTGGTCTTGCCGCAGGGTCGGCAAACGGCAGCCCTTGCTGGTGAGCGCTCATGTGCGCAGCGAATCCAACGGAAGCATGCATTCAGCGGATCACACGGCCGCGGATAGAACAAGACCAATGCGCTCCATAATCAGACGCGAGGGTAGTCTATCCAACATTGATTATATGACTGGTTACGGAGCGCTTCTGAGGTATGATCCCGGGCGTGGCGCCGTTGTCACGCAACCGGTCGTATAAGTGAATGCACAGTAGGCTGCACCTGCCACTCGACCCGGCTCTGCCCATGATATAGGTCCCTGGCATCTAACGGAGGAGCGCCATGGAACATTACCGGGTTTCGATTTCCGCTAATGGCAGAATGGTACTGCCAGTCAGTTTGCGCCAGCAGCTCCACGTCGAGGGAGGCGGGCTGTTGGTGATCCGCGAGGATGAAGGCCGTCTTGTGCTCGAAAGCGTGGAAGATGCCGTCCGCCGCGCTCAGGCCCTTGTGCGGCGGTATGCCCCGGCGGCCCAGGGCGTCACAGACGAGCTGATTGCCGAGCGCCGGGCCGATGCCGCCCGTGAGTAGCTCTGTCAGTGGCGGCCCTGTCGTGTTCGACGCCTCAGCCGTGCTCGCCCTGCTGTTTGAGGAGCCAGGCGCCGAGGTGGCGCGCGCGCAATTGCGGACCGGTGTAATCGGGGCGGCCAACTTGGCGGAAGTGCTTGCCAAGCTGTCCGACCACGGACTTCCTACCGTGGAAGCAGCTCGCGCCGTCACCATCCTTGGCCTGGAGGTTGCGCCCATGACGGAAGCTCAGGCCGGACGATCAGCCGAACTGCGTCCCATAACCCGCGCTGTCGGGCTTTCCCTCGGCGACCGGGCCTGCCTTGCGCTTGCGGCCGAACTGGGTGCGTTGGTTCTGACCGCCGACCGCAGCTGGGATGCCGTGGCCGGGGCAGCAGGTGTCAGCGTCCAGGTCATCCGGTGAGGGCGCGGCCGTGCTGATCGGCTACATGCGGGTGAGCAAGGCGGACGGCAGCCAGGTGCTGGATCTGCAGCGTGATGCGCTGCTCGGCGCAGGCGTGAAGGCGGAGCACCTGTACGAGGACCATGCCTCGGGCAAGCGCGACGACCGGCCGGGGCTGGAGGCGTGCCTCAAGGCCCTGCGCCAGGACGACACGCTGGTCACGTGGAAGCTGGACCGGCTCGGGCGCGACCTACGCCACCTGGTTAACCTCGTCCACGACCTGACCAGCCGTGGCGTCGGCCTGAAGGTGCTGGCTGGCCAAGGCGCCAACCTCGACACCACCACCGCGAACGGGCGGCTGGTGTTCGGCATCTTCGCGGCACTCGCCGAGTTCGAGCGCGAGCTGATCGTTGAGCGCACCCGCGCAGGCTTGGCCTCCGCCCGCGCCCGGGGCCGCAACGGAGGGCGGCCGTTCAAGATGACCCCGGCCAAGCTGCGCCTGGCCCAGGCCGCCATGGGACAGCCTGGCACCAAGGTCGGCGAACTTTGCATCGAACTGGGCATCACCCGGCAGACACTCTACCGGCATGTGGACCCCAAGGGACAGCTCCGGCCCGATGGCCTCAGCCTGCTGGCCCAGAGAGGCAATCCAGCAGCGCGTCGGTCCCAGCCGCCCGAGGCTCACTCTGCTGGCGGAACGCTGCTGTCGTTGCGTTTTCAAGATCCTTAAGTCTCTGACACAAGGCCATAGTTTCAGATCCCGTCTCCTTTCCTCGAGACCTCGCCCAGGATCAGCAGTAAATTGGTGAATTACTCAATAGTATCAGTATTTTGTACGATCTCTAGCCGGAATGACAGCACGGAAAGTGCGGGAGAACCCAACTTTCAACGCCGATTGACAACCGTGCCTTCCGCGAGCTCGGCCGCGTCGAGCGCACGCTGTTTTTGCTGCGTTTCTTTTCCAGCATAGAGGTTCGCCGCGTCATCCGTGCTGAGACCACCAAGATCGAAGCCTACAACGACTTCCTCGACTGGGTGTCGTTCGGCGGGCCGGTGATCAAGAGCGGAGATCCCGTCGAGCAGGAGAAGCAGCTCAAATATGCCAGCCTGGTCGCCAACACGATCATGCTGTCCAACGTCGCCGACCTGAGCGACGTCTTGTCCAGTATGGCCAGGGATGGCCACCCTGTGACGCCTGCCCTGGTCGCCTCCCTCAACCCCTATGCGCGCAGGCACATCCTCCGCTTCGGCCAATACGCCCTCGACATGGCCGACCTGCCGCCGCCGCTCGATCCACAACCACTGCCGTTCGAGGCAGCCTGAGCCGCCTCACGCTACTTGACCAGTTCTGTAGGCCTACAACCCGTGTCATCCAGCTTGTGGGTGATTTCCGGGCGTATCCTCAACCTACCCCTGTAGGGGTCGACCCAACATTCGTGCTGTGAGCCGCAAAGTAGCAGGGAGCATCTCGCCTGAACGGGCTGCTGCGCCGCCGTCATAGGGGAGCTACGGGAGGGTAATCCGTCTCGGTAGGCTCTGGACCTGCTCAGCCGAGCGTCTCGGAATGCCGCAAGCAACCCATACGAGACGTAAAAAGTGTCTCGTGTCCCTGCCTCGCAAGAGTTTACCTCAGCGAGATGCCGCTACTTTGCGGCTCACAGCAGCGATGTTGGGTCATCCCCCTGTATGCGGACGCCCTAAGCGTGGATGAACGGCAGGTGCGCCGCTGGACGACTGTCGCCGCCATGGTTCCCGAACAGGTCGCAGCATGGCTGGAACGCCGTGCGGCGGCTATGGCGGCCGATCCGCCGCCAGTCCGAGAAGCCCCCTTGCAGGACGGTGCGTGAATACTCTTTACAGAAGGCGCATCTTGACGAGAGTGATCGCGTTCCGGAATCGCCCGGTTAACTAGCAGGACCCCTCCCATCCAGCACATCGGCAGGCACTGCCGCGCTGGCAGCCTGCTGGTGCAAGCTGGCCCGGGTGGCCTGGCGGACAGCACGGCGTTCGACGGCTAGCCATCTTATCCCCGCACGCGCCGCCGATCAGCGTCGCGCACCTTCGGCGGTGCCTGTCCCGCTGACGAGCGCAGCCATCCATTCTGCGATGTCGCGGCCGACGTAGGGTTTCGCCACGACACGCACGATGGCCGGGTTGATCGCCGCTGCGTCGGGTTGGATTGCGAAACCTGACGTGATGATAATCGGGACCGCCGGCGCGTGCTCGCGCATCCAGCGCGCCAGCCCAATCCCGTCCATTGATCCCGGCATCCGCACATCGGTGACGACGATGCCGATGTCGCTGTGGCCCGCGAAGGCCGCGACCGCGGCATCGGCGCCGTCCGCCTCGACCACAGCAAACCCGGCGTCCTCAAGCTCCTCGGCAAGGATGGCGCGGATGATTGCCTCGTCCTCCACCACGAGCACGACGGGGACAGGAGCACCCTCCTCCCGCACCGGGGCCGCACCGCTCAAAGCAGCCTCAGCGTCACGGTCGTGCCTTCGCCCAGCCGCGACACTGTCTCGACCTTGGCGCGTGCCTCCCCCGACAGCAAGCGCACCAGCCGCGTGCCGAGGCCCCTCATGACCTTGGCCTCGACGAAGCCAACCCCGTCATCTCGGACCCTCACCTCTGACCGCCCATCCTGCGTCCGCAACTCGACCGTGAGCTTGCCCTTCCCTGCCTGCGGCCAAGCGTGCTTGAAGGCGTTCAGGATCACCTCGTAGCACAGCAGGCTAAACGGCATCGCACGGCCGATCTCAAGTTCAAGTCTCCCGTCAAAACTGCATTCGAGAACGATTTGGCTGTCGCCATAGACCTTGGCCAGCCCCTCTGCGATGTCCGATAGCGCGAGGCGGAAGTACACCCGGTCGAGCGCTTCGGTCTCGTAGATGCGCGACTGGACCGCGCCGAGCGCTTGCATGCGCCCGGCCATCTCCTCCAGGTGCCCGCGCGTTGCCGCGTCCACTTGCCGGGCGCGGAGCTGGAGCAGGCTGGTGATCGTCTGCAGATTGTTCCGCACGCGATGGTGGAGTTCATGCACGATGGTGTCCTTGCGCGCCACCATCGCGGTCAACTGCGCCTCGCGCTGAGTCAAGGCGGTGCGCGATGTGGCGATCTCGACCGCCATCTTGAGCGAGGCGCGCAGCTGCCGAAGCAGGCGCGGCGACTTCACCACATAGTCGTCAAGCCCGGCCTTCATCAGTTCGACCGCAACGGTCTCGTCACCCGTGCCGGTGAACATGACGACGGGGCAGGCCGGGTATCTGGCCTTGGTCGCCGCAAGCACGTCGCGCCCACTCGACCAACGCAAATCCAGGTCGGTGACAACGAGGTCCGGTGCGCCAGCCTCCAGCGCAGCCTCGAAGGCCGCAAGGTCGGCAAGTTCGACTGTATTCATGGTGGGCCACAGTGCGTTCAACTCGCGCAGCACGAGTTGCCGGTCATCGGGGTTGTCATCAATGACAAGGATGCGCATCGGTCCAGCCTTGGCAGTCAAGACGCAACCCCGTGGTTGAGCTTGATCCAGTAGGCTTTGAGGGTAGTGTCCTAATTTGACGTGAGCGCAACGAGTTCCTCCAAGTCCTCTAGACGCGGTGCGGGCCGCCATGGTGGCAGAACACAACCAGGGGAAGCACAATGAGCGGTGATTGGAAGTCGGCTGACGACATTGAGAATGAAATGCGGAAGGGGGATGCAACAAACCTCCCGCAACTCGTGCTTGACCTCTGGCGGCGTGTCGATGAGCTACAAGAGGAACTTGCTCAGCTTCGGCGCCAAAGTGAGGTCGCTTCAAATTAGAACACTACCGACGATCAGCCACTCTTGCCAAACCGTTATCCATGGCGAGAGTATTCTGCAAGTGGCCGTCATACCCAGCTCGACCGGTTGGCCCTAGCAGCTCCCACCTCCTTGCGAACCCTGTCAGCCAGCTCGTCAGGGTCCGATCCAGCCGCTCCTCCCCCTGCCCGTCCAGCTCCACCGGACCCCGGCGGCGTTGGGTGCGGGTTCCACCCTCTGCCGCCGGGCAGCGCCGGCTAGTTAAGGGCATGGCACGTCGAATAGACCATGTCGGCAAGGTCTAGCCGCAACTGCGAGTCCTTCGGACCAGACAAGTAGCATCGAACAAATTTTTTGCCTTTGAACAGCATGAGGATTTCGCCGTCACCGCCTGTCACTGAGTGGACAAACCATCCGTCGTTCAACAGGGCATCAAGCGGTGCAGCCTGTATTTGGAAAGTCGTCGCCAGTGGTCCGACAGGCGTCATGTTTTTCTGTGCCGCTGCTGGGAAAACTAGGGTGAGCGTCGCTATGAACGCCAAGATCATGGGTTTATACAAGTGCTACGCTCCTATGCGTGAAAAGTGCGTCTGGCCCAAGCGGATCAGCTCATGGTGGCTCATGGAATGCTCCTGACGGGACTACAAGCCGGCTGCTCACTCCGGTGCCGACCGCCTTCTCTGCCAGGCCGAACAGAGTCCGGTCCAGCCGCAATTCGCCCGTCTGATGCAGCTCTATCATCTTCCGCAGCAGCCCTCCTGGTGAGCGTACCTGGCCAGCAGCATGGCGGGCGCAGATCGCCGCCAAGGCGGTGATTGCCTCCCTGGTGCCGAGTGCGATGCACGCCTGCCCCCATGCGTGGGGGGAGATACCAAGAGCTGACCGGACATGGGCCGCCGCCTGGTCCAGTTCGTCCCATCCAGCTCGGGCGCTGCTGGTCCAGTCCCGGAAGATGGGCGCGACCGCCAGGATGAACCCTGGCGTCACCACGAACCCTCGAAGAGCACTGACCGGCATCTCGGTGTCCCGAGTCGGCCCGACTCGCAGCTGCTGTTGCGCTGCCGGTTGATCGAGCTGGCCGTTACTACCCTTCTCCTGTTCAGCAACGGGCCGATCAGGCCCTGCCTCGTCGGCTGGGTTTGTATTCGCAGGTGCGATAAGAAGTTGAGTTGTAGTTGTAAGGTGGGGCCGGTATTCCGCCCCCGCGGGGCCGTTCTTCACGACTTCCACAGCCGCTAGATCCGCCGTCACCTGCTCTTGGACGTGGATGCTCAGCGCCCGAAGCCGAGCCGCGATGGGCACCAGGGGGAGGGGGTCACGCTGCACGCCCCGCTCGCGCCACAAGGCGTCAGCCTGGGCAGCAACCTCGGACCAACCGGCGCCGTCCAGGTTCTGCGCTGTCGCTAGGTCCACTAGGGACAGGACGTGGTTGCGCGAGCTGGTGATCTCACGCCGCAGACGCCGGCCTTCTTTGCGGCGTGCCTCCCATTCGGCCGTCACGCGCTCAAACTCCGGTGTGCGCTCTGCCAGGGGCGCCAGGTCGAAGCCGTAGGCGTCCACGATGCGCGCCCCGCGTCCACCCGTGTCGCGGTATCCCCATCGCTTGCCGGTCGGGCTGCGGCGCAGGCGAATGAAGCCAGCATCCAGCGCCGCGCGCACGATGGTCTTGCGCTGGCTTGGACCCACGCATAGGCGGTCCTCCAGTTCCGCATCGGACGGCCAGACAATGGGGCCAAGGCCAGGGCCGCCCGCCCAATCCTGGGGCTGGCTGTAACTCATCAAGCAGTCCACCAAGTCCAGCACCCGCCGCGGTACGCCCAGCGCAGCGGCAGCCCGTTTGAGGGCGGCCAGTGCCCGGCCGGGGCTGCTCGGGGAAAGGGAAACGCCTTGGGTAACCTCAGCCCGGAGCTGGGGTAGGGTGATCTTGCGCCGGCCTGTCGGCGGTGCGGTGTGCGTGTCCATGCTCTCTCTCGTCCTCTGTTGGGACGAGCCTTCGGAGAGGGCACAAGCCCGGCGTCGAGAGCCTTGACGGCTTTCAAAGCCGCCCTTACTCTCGTGTTTAGCAAATCGCCTATGTTCAGCCTGTCAGGGCTGGGAACTTGTCGCCTCTCGGAAAGCCGCCCTTGCCGGGGCGGCTTTTTCCGTTTCCGGCTCGCTCTTGTGGGTAAACTACGGGGTTAGCTGGCACTCCTTACATTCTGGATGCGATTGTTGCCGTTTTAGCAGCGCGCGTCCATGAGTCGTTACCGGCGTGGCGCCGACACGGCGGCACGACACGCCTTCCGCGCCGCCCTGTCAACGTTTGTCGGCACATAACCCACCCTAACACTTCTTGACAGTGCGGTTGCTGCCACATGGCAGACTGCAACCCCGGATAAAAGCTCCCCGACCCAACCTGCAAAATTACCGCTTCATCACGGCAATCATGCCTTGCCACAGGCAAGATAGGCCCACTATGCTGGTTGTAGAACATATTGCGTCTTGGGAAACGATCATAAAATTCATGCATGGCGATGTGACAGGCTGTCATTCTGGGCGCACAATGTTTAAAAAGGTGCGGACCGGCTTGCCTGCCTTCTACTCTGAACCAGCATCCCTAGACAATGGGGCACAAGGTCAGGTTGTGCGTCACTCGCCTGCACACGCCGCCAAGAAGACGGGACTGCTGCGCCACACCACCTTTGTAGAATGCTGTCGTCTCCACACGCCCGTCAGCGATAGGGTTTATTCCCGCGCTGTTTCCGTGCATCGCTTCCAGCAAGTTGCTGCGCGTGTGCAGGAGGGACGGTGCCGGACGACTACGAAGAAGCCGACATACGGGCGGGGTTGCGGGAGGGTGGTAAGCTTCTGCAAGCCTTCATCGTCATGCGGCCCACAAAATCAAATGACAGCGTGGTTGACACAGAATACGTGTGCTACATCCGCACAGATTGGCGGCGCGGCTACAGAATTCTGCAAGTTGCTCGGCACAAATACGATAAAATTTACATGGCTTCTGGCCTCGGACGGCTTGTTTGGTTGCTCCATAGAGGGTTCAACTATAACGGGCCGCTCGTCATTTACCACGCTGGATGCGAACACTTGCAACGCTTTGCTGGCTTGCGACCGATTGACAGTGGTCGTCCTGCCGCAGAGGAAAGCGGACCGCCCCGCGCTGCCCCTACCAAACCGCCATGGGAATGGCCGGTGCGCGATCCTCTCCCACCAGCAGAGGACCCGGACCCGGAAGCAGAGTAGGCCCGCCTCCACCCGGAGGGCGGTGGCGTGAGCGCAACCGCCCTGACCCTGGCCGCTATCTTGGCGCTCGCCGCCGATCCGCGATGTGGTGCGGCACCGGATGGCAGCGAATTTCAGTCCCGCCTGGCCGCCATCGCGCTGCATGAAAGCGGCGGCGACGCCCTTATTATCGGCGTCAACGCTGATCGCGTGCGCGGCTTGCCCGCCGCCGCAATTCACTCCGCGACGCCGCAAGAAGCGGCGGCGCGGGCGACTGCCCTACTCACGCAGGGCCGGTCCATCGACCTCGGGCTGATGCAAGTCAACTCCACCCAGCTCGTTCATCATAACCTGACCGTCGAAACAGCTTTTGATGCCTGCAAAAATATGGCAGCCGGTGCTGACCATTACGCGGACGACGTGCGGGCCGTCTGGACCCTCGCCCATCGGCGCTACAACACCGGGTCCACCGAACGTGGCGCTGCCTATGCGGCCGGCGTCGAAGCAGTGCTGAACCGCGTGCGTGTGCAGCAAACCGGGCTGCCAGCATCCTCCGCGCAATCCTCCCTCGTGCCCCAGCAGCCTCCCGCTCCGCCGCCCTGTGCGCCGGCCTGGGACGCCTGGGCGCTCGCCCAGTGCAGTGCGCGGCAAGTCATGCCTCCCGCACCACCGGCGGACGGCACCTCGGCCGTCCCCGTCCT
>JAABUK010013635.1_pt1 | contig 10109 bp, 4 predicted proteins | sample 5559141 | NCBI WGS metagenome assembly JAABUK01 (sample SAMN10711869, study PRJNA513367) | rock metagenome | isolation source: Antarctica rocks | place: Antarctica: Victoria Land, Pudding Butte nord | collected 2016-01-03 | reverse complement strand
TGTCCCCGATCGCCGTACGCGACAGCGTCCAGCGCACCATGTCGTCCAGCCGCGCCTCGGGGATCACCGCCGACTTACGGACGTTCGCGTACTGCGCGTCGTTCTGCAGCTGCGCTTTGAGCGCGCTCGTCCGCGAGTCGGGCACCCGGACGCCGAGCTTGTCGGCGGCCTGGATCGTCAGCTGGTTGACGATGAACTCGGTGATCAAGGTGGCCTGCACCGTCGAAAGGTCGGCCCCGGTCAGCCCGGACTGGCCGGTCTCCTTCAAGTAAGCGTTCGTCATGTCGGAGAGATAACTCGTCGAGTAGCTCGTCTTGCCGACGATGACGGCATCGCTGGCACTCTTCGACCCGCACGACGTGGCGGCAAGCGCCAACGCCAGCACCGTGGCGATAACGGCGAGCACCGATCCTGCACGACGCTTCACGTCCGGGTTCCTCCTGTTGGTCGCGCCGTCTGACCCACGACGAGTGCCGGCAGCTGTCATGCCGACACCGCCACCGGGGCCACGACGAACACATCTTCAACGAGTTTGGTAGCCCAGGCGAGCAGCTCGCGGTCCCGAACCGGCTCACCACCGATCGTGGCCGGTGCAGGCCTGGGCACGAGGATCGTACGCAGGTTGGCCTTGAACACGGTCTTCGGGTGCAGCCGACGCAAGCGCATCTCCTGGCTGTCACGCAGCGACACCGGCGCGAACCGCACCAGGTTGCCCTGCAGGGTGATGTCGGTCAGTCCGGCCGCGCGGGCCAGCAACCTGAACCGTGCCACCTCGAGGAGCGTCAGGACAGGTTCGGGCATCGGTCCGTAGCGGTCGATCAGCTCGTCGGCCATCGCGGTCAGCTCGTCGGAGCTCTTGATCGCCGCGAGCCGTTGGTAGGCCTCGAGCCGCAGCCGCTGTGACTCGACGTAGTCGTGCGGCAGGTGCGCGTCCAGCGGGAGCTCGACCTTGACGTCGGGTACCTCGTCCGGGGCGTCGCCGCGATACTCCGCGACCGCCTCGCCGACCAGCCGGACGTAGAGGTCGAACCCGACGTCGGCGATGTGACCCGACTGCTCGCCACCGAGCAGGTTGCCTGCCCCGCGGATCTCGAGGTCCTTCATCGCGACCGCCATGCCGGACCCGAGGTCGGTGTTCTGCGCGATCGTGGCCAGCCGTTCGTGCGCGGTCTCGGTCAACGGCTGGTCGTTGGGGTAGAGGAAGTAGGCGTACGCGCGCTCGCGGCCGCGCCCGACGCGACCGCGGAGCTGATGCAACTGGGACAGCCCGAACCGGTCCGCCCGCTCGACGATCAGCGTGTTCGCGTTCGAGACGTCGATGCCCGCCTCGACGATCGTGGTGCACACGAGGACGTCGGTCCGCTTCTCCCAGAAGTCGACGATGACCTGCTCGAGCTGGTGCTCGCCCATCTGCCCGTGTCCGACCGAGATACGCGCCTCCGGCACCAGTTCCGTCAGCATCGCGGCGGTGCGGTCGATGCTCTGTACCCGGTTGTGGACGTAGAACACCTGTCCCTCGCGCAGGAGCTCGCGGCGGATCGCAGCGGCGACCTGCTTGTGGTCCTGCGAGCCGACGAACGTCAACACGGGATGGCGTTCCTCGGGTGGCGTCATGATAGTCGACATCTCCCGGATGCCGGTGATCGACATCTCGAGTGTCCGCGGGATCGGGGTGGCCGACATCGTGAGCACGTCCACCGACGCACGCATGTGCTTGAGCTTCTCCTTGTGTTCGACGCCGAACCGCTGCTCCTCGTCGACGATCACCAGGCCGAGGTCCTTGAACGACACTTCGGCACCGAACAGGCGGTGAGTGCCGATGACGACGTCGACCGAGCCGTCGGTGATACCAGCCATGGTGTCCTTGGACTCCGCGTCACTGGAGAAGCGGGACAGGCCGCGCACCTTCACCGGGAACGGCGCCATCCGCTCGCTGAACGTCTGCATGTGCTGCTGCACGAGCAGCGTCGTGGGCACGACGATCGCCACCTGCTTGCCGTACTGCACCGCCTTGAACGCGGCCCGTACGGCGATCTCGGTCTTGCCGTAACCCACGTCGCCGCAGATGATCCGGTCCATCGGGACCGACTTCGCCATGTCGGACTTCACATCGTTGATGGCCGCCAGCTGGTCGGGGGTCTCGACGTAGGGGAAAGCGTCCTCGAGCTCGCGCTGCCACACCGTGTCGGGGCCGAACGTGTAGCCCTTGGTCGCCTGCCGCGCGGCGTAGAGCTTGATCAGCTCGGCGGCGATCTGACGGACGGCCTTGCGCGCCCGGCCCTTGCGCTTGTTCCAGTCGGCGCCGCCCATCCGGTCGAGCGTGGGCGCTTCGCCGCCGACGTAGCGCGACACCTGGTCCAGCTGGTCGGTCGGGACGTAGAGGCGGTCGGCGGGCTGGCCCTTCTTGCCTACCGCGTACTCGACGACCAGGTACTCACGGGTCGCCTTGACCGGGCCGGTCCCGACGACCCGTTGGGTCATCTCGATGAACCGGCCGACCCCGTGTTGCTCGTGCACGATGTAGTCGCCCGGACGAAGGTCGAGCGGCTCTATCGCGTTCTTGCGGCGCGTCGGCATGCGGTGACTGTCACGACTGGCGGCGGCGCGCTGGCCGAGCAGGTCATCCTCGGTGAGGACCGCGGCGCGGAGTCCGTCCGCGAGGAAGCCCGAGGTCAGTTGAGCCTGGACGACCGTCACGACACCCGCTTCAGGGCGCTCGGTGAGCTCGGTGACCAGCCGGACCGGCACGTCGTCGTTGCGCAGCACCTCCGAGATCCGCTCGGCCGAACCGTGGCCGGGGGCAACGATGACGACGCTCCACAGGTCATGCAGCCACGCCTTGATGTCGGTGGTGGCGCGTGCGGTGTCACCCCGGTAGGCGGACACGCCGCGTGCGCCGACGACGCGTGACCCGACGGCGCCGACGAGGTGGTCGACATCGATCGAGACGACCTCGCCCATCTCGTCGCGCAGCTGCTTCTGCGGCACACTCGCGAGCTCGGCGTCACCACTGAACGGGCTGACGCTCCACCAGGCGATGTCGTGAGCCATCGCCGCGGCCCGGACGTCCGCGAGGTCGTGGAACGACGCCGCGCCCAGGTCGATCGGGGCAACGCCGCCGCCGGCCGCGCTGGCCCAGCTGGCGCCGAGGAACTCCGCGGACGTCGCGACCAGGTCGTGCGCGCGCGAGCGCACCCGCTCGGGGTCGCAGACGAGCACGTGCGCACCGACTGGCAGGAGGTCGACGAGCAGTTCCATGTGGTCGACCAGAGCCGGCGCGAGCGACTCCATGCCCTCGACCGCGTGACCTTCGGCGAGCCGCGTGCAGATCTCGGCCAGTTCGGGGTGTTGGACGGCCAGCTCGGCGGCCTTGACACGGACCTCCGGTGTCAGCAGCAACTCACGGCACGGGGACGCGTGCACACGGTCGACCTCGCCCAGGCTGCGCTGGTCGGCAATGCCGAACTGCCGGATCTGCTCGACCTCGTCACCGAAGAACTCGATCCGCAGCGGGTGCTGCTCGGTCGGCGGGAAGACGTCGACGAGACCGCCGCGAACGGCGAACTCGCCACGACGCTCGACGAGGTCGACACGGGTGTAGGCGGCAGCCGCGAGGCGGTCGACGACGGTGTCGAGGTCGATCTCCTCGCCTCGAACGAGCGATACCGGCTCGAGGTCGGCCAAGCCGACGACCTGCGGCTGCAACAAACTGCGGATCGGGGCGACGACGACCGCAGGGCGTGGGTCGCGGGCGCTCGGGTGGACGAGCCGGCGTAACACCGACAGCCGTCGCCCGACGGTGTCGGAGCGGGGCGAGAGCCGTTCGTGCGGCAGCGTTTCCCAGGCGGGGAACACCTCGATCGAGGCCGGGTCGAGCAGGCAGCGCAGATCGTCGGCGAGGTCGTCGGCTTCTCGGCCGGTGGCCGTGACCGCCAGGACCGGCACCGCGGCCCCGCCGTGGTCGGAACCGGCGGCCAGCACGGCGGCCAGCAGGGGCTGGATCGAGCGCGGCGCGGACAGGTCGAGCGCGCGGACCGTACCGGCGCGTGCCGTCTCGACGGTCCCGGCGACGACGTCGTCACGGACGAGCAGATCGATCAGGCCGGCAATACGCATGGTGTGGGGTACTCCGAAAGGCAGCTGAGCGCGCGGAATGCCCCGAGATCCAGGAAGGACTCGGGGCTGAACCCAAGTCTAGACGCCCTGACCGACAGTAGGGCCTGGAGTCACAGCACGCGCCTGGGAAGGTTGCGGGCAGCGGTCGAGGACGCTTTGGCATCGGCGCTGGCTGTGGCAGACGTCGTGTCGGGCGCATCCGTGGATGGGCCGACATCGGCGTCGATGGCGGGGTCCGTCGGTACCGCTGCATCCGTGGTCTTCGCCGGCTGACCGGCCCGGACACCCTTACGGTCCGATCGGCCGTTGCGACGGTCGTTCCTAGCGGCGTTGTGTATCCCGGCGGCACGCGACTTCGCCGTGTCGGAGGACTTGCGCGACCCGCTCCGCCGACCCTCGGATTCGGTCGTCCTGGGTGCATACCCGTAGTAGGAGTTCGAGGACTTGGACGGAACCCCTTTGAGGACGACGCCCAAGACCTTTGCGCCAACCAGTTCGACCGCGTCGACCGCATCGCTGAACTGGGCCCGTCGAACCTTGGTGGCGTTGGCCACGATGACCGCGCCGGTCACGCCGGCGGCGAGAACGGCGGCGTCGGTCACGGGAAGCAGCGGCGGCGAGTCGAACAGGATGATGTCGTAGCGGGCCCGAATGTTCTCGAGGAACCGAGCCATCGCCTTCGACGCCAGCAACTCGCTCGGGTTCGGCGGGATGTCCCCGGCTGCGAGCACATCCAGGCTGGTCCGGCCGTCGATGGACCACGGCTGAACGACGTCGTCGAAGCTCGCGCGACCGGTCAGCACGGTGGTCAGGCCGGCCGAGCCCTCGATGCCGAGGTACTCAGCGATCGACGGCTGCCGCAGGTCGGCGTCAACGAGCAGGACCCGGTCGCCGACTTCGGCGCAGGCGATGGCGAGGTTGGCCACGGTCGAGGACTTCCCCTCGCTCGCGAGCGCCGAGGTGACCACGACGGCCAGCGGTCGCTCGTCCACGGAGAGGAACTCGAGGTTCGTCCGCAGCCGTCGGAACGACTCCGCCGCGGGGCTCGTCGGAAGATCGCGAACGACTAACCGGTTGCGCGCGAACACCCGGTCGGCGGCGATCTCAGCCAGCAGGGGCCCCGTGATCGCCGCGACGTCGGCGGCACGCCGGATACGCGTGTCCAGCAACTCCATCACGACCGCCAGCGCAGCACCGATGAACAGACCGCCGAAGAGACCGGCGATGATGTTGCGCTTCTTCTTCGGAGCCGACGGCGAGACCGGAGCTGTCGCGGATCCGACGGTGGCGACGTCGACCGTCGACCGTCCCTTGAGGTCTTTGGGGGAGAGCTTGCGCACCGCGATGCCGAGTTCGTCGGCGACCGCGTTCGCGATGTCGGCGGACCGGGTGGCGGACGGGTCGGAGGCGGTGATTTGAACGATCACCGTGTTGGGGGTGGCCGTCGCGTTGATGGAGCCGGCCAACTGCTTGGGTGAGACCTTCAATCCGACGTCGTCGATGGCGGACTGCAGCACGACCGGCATCGTGGCCAGCTCGGCGAACGAGAGCACCTGGTTCTGGGTGTAGTTGGACCCTTGGTAGAGGTCGTTCGCGGTAGTCCCATAGGGCAGCGAGAAATACACGGTCGCGGTTGCCTGATATGTCGGTGTCGCGCTGAACGACAGACCGGCCGCGGCGACCAGCGCGATGAGCGCGAAGACGCCGATCAGCAGCCACCGTTTGCGCAGGATCGCCAAATAATCGCGTAGCCGCATCAGCTCGCCCCTCGATCCCGTCGTCGTGCCGAAGACTTTAGCCGTCCGAGATCACGGATCGGGCACGCTCGGCTTTGACCGATCGGTTGGGATTCCAACGACGAAAAGCCATCATAAGCCGCAGTGGCAAGGATCAGCGCATCACCAGGGTTCCTCTGCGGGTAGTCCGCCGCGTCGGGAGGCGGCCCTGTGGTGTGGATCGTCTCCGCCTGCGCGTACAACGCCAGCCCGGCGATGAACCACACGAAGACGCCGTACTGGGTGATCAGGGCGACCGTCGCCAACGCTGGGAGTTGAGCGACGATGGCGATGGTCGGCGCGGAGCCGTGCCTGGCCAGGACCACCACGATGGCACCCGCCAGGAGCATCGCCGCGAGCAGGAGCGGGAGCCATCCGTAGGTCAGGCCGAAGAGGATCAAGGCGCTGTCGATCGAGCGGAAATTGCCCATGTAGAGATCGCCGGCAGGAGTCCGATGGGCTGCCGGCGATGTCCCGAGGACCGCCATGTCCGGAATCAGGGATGTCAATCGGCCGCGATACGCCGCGCTGCCGGTCGCCTCGCTACCGGCGGTCGCGAAGACCGAACTCACGAGCGGAACGAGGGCGATCGCCACCGCGCCGCACACCGCGATCACGGTGACCCGAACCCGCACGGAGAGTCCCTTGCGCAGGAACACCACCGACAACACCACGCCGAGCAGGCCGGCCAGCATGGCCGTGCGGCTGAAGCTGACAACGGTGCAGCCGAGCATCAGCCCGACCAGCGCGGCCTTGGTCCGAGACCGCAGACTGCTCGTCAGCGTCAGCGGAATGATCATCGCGACACTCGATCCGAGGGCGATGGAGTGCCCGAACGCTCCCTCGGCACGGACGATCCCGCCTCGAGCCTGAAGCGTGCCCCAGGTATGGAACAGCGCGTTCGGCTGGGACAGCCGGAGGAACGGGTCCGAATGGGTGAGGAACTCGATGAGGGCCAGCAGGCTGACCACACCGAAGAAGTACGACATACATCGGTAGAGCCAGTCGAGCGACACCTTCAACGGCAGCAACCGGCCCAACGCGAATGCGAACGGCGCCTGCAGGAGCAGGTCGAGCACCGTCGCCCTTGTCGCTCCGCCCGTCAGGACCGGCAGGAAGCAGGCGACGAGAAGGAACGCAGCTCCGTAGTCAGCCGGCCCGACGTGGCGCGGGAAGACCGGGACGAGCGCCACCAGCGACACGAACGCGAAGAGGGTGACCGCGGGGACGTACACGCTGTAGGTGACGCCGATCCAGATCGGTATGAAACAGACGCTCGCGAGCCACAGGCACGCGATCAGCCGGGCGTCCCTGCGAAGAAGGAGGCCGCCCGCCGCGCCGACGCCGGCGACGAGGAGCAGGAGGGTGTACTTGTCTGCAGAACCGGCGGAGACCGCGAGGGTCATGACATCGTGGTTCACCTCGGCCACCCCCACATCTCGTCGCGCTCACCCGTCCAGGCGATCCTAGACGGCGGGTGCCTGTCGCAGCCTGGCTCGCGCAGCTGCGTCAGCTCGCCGGTCTCCGGACACCGGCACGGCCCTCCGCGGCCCGACGCAACACCTCGAACACCGAGAGCACGTCTGCCCGCACCCGCGGTATCAGCAGGAACAACGCTCCGTAGACGGCGAGGCCGCCGCCACACGTCGCGGCCAGGCTGAGAACCGGCACGAGTTCGGACGTGAGCGCCGCCGCGATCCACGCGCCGGCGGCGATCCCGGCGGCGATCGCGATGATGCGGAGCGCCTGCAGCATCAGGCCCCGGACGGGGATACCGGATCGTCGGGACAACCACCAGAACGACAGCGGCCACGCGATCGCCGGAGCGATGGCGTACCCGGTGGCGACACCGCGCACGGCCCAGATGCTCCCGGTGACGATGCAGATGGCTCTGATCAGCGAGGTGACCAGGGTGTACTGGAATAGGTCGCGGGTCAGCCCGCGGGAGAGGTAGACCCAGTACCCGACGTAGGCGAGCGTCTGGAAGATCCCGGCGATGGCGAGCAAGCGCATGATCGGGACAACGGTCGTCCATTGGCTGCCGAGGAAGACGGCGGAGATGGGTCCGGCTCCGCCGACGACCAGTCCGAGCCCCGCGACCAGACTCAGACCGAGGGCAAGCTGGCCACGGGAGAGGTACGCGGCGTAGCGCTTGGGGTCGTCGTTGAGTTTGGACAGCACCGGAAGCGCGACGGTGGTCGTCGGCGCCCGCAGCTGACCCAATGGCGTCATCAGCAGCTGGAACGCCCGGTTGTAGAGACCGAGCTGTGAGGGTCCGAAGCGGGTGCCGATGATGAGCGAGTCGATGTTGTTGCTGATGTAGCCGATCAGCTGGGAGCCGGCCAGGTTCCAGCCGAACCGCAGCATGCCGTCCATCGGGACACCGCGTCGAGGGCGGCGGGGAAGCCATCTCGCGCCGACGACCACGATGATGAGCATCACCGCGACCATGGTGATCTGCTGGGCGACCAGCGCCCAGTAGCCGGCGCCCATCAGGGCAGCGCCGATGGCGACGATCAGTGCCACCAGCGGCGCCGACACGTCGGCGATGGCCAGCCGGGTGAACTTGAGCCGGCGGTTCAGGTCGGCGCGGTACTGCGTCGCGGCCCCGTTGAGCAGGAAGCACACGGCGAGCGCGCGGCTCATCGCGACCAGCTGCGGCTGGCCGTACAGGTCGGCGATCAACGGCGCCGCCAGGACTGTCAGCACCGCGAGCAGTGCGCCCATCGCGGTGTTGATCCAGAACAGCTTGTTGCGCTGGGCCAACGACAGGGTCTTGGCCTGGATCGCTGCCGAGGACAGGCCGAAGTCACGGAAGATGTCGGCGACGCCGATGATCGCGGTGATCATCGCCAGCAGTCCGTAGTCGTGCGGACTCAACAGTCGGGCGAGGACGGCGACCGAGGCGACCTGGAGCACGATCTTGAGGCACTGGCCGCCGACGGTGACGATGACGCCGCGTGCGGCCCGCGTTCCCAGCGCGGCGCTGTCGATCACCGGCGGAGCGGATTCGGTCGTCATCGCGTCACCTTCGGTCGGGTCGCCCGCACGCGCCGGAACGAGCCTCGCAGCGTGCGGACAGTCGTACGGGGACGTTGCAACGACAACCGCAGCAACCCGAACCCGCGGTAGCGCGGAACCGGCTGGCCGGCCGCCCGCGCCCCGAGAAGGCGTCCGAGGAGCTGCTCGCGCCGGTTGCGCTGGAACGGCTGGATCCTCGCGACGTCGTCCATGCTGATCGGCTCGATGGCGATCACGCCGGCCGCCTGCGCCCGGGCGATGACGTCTCGTCCACGTTCGGTCCGTGCGATCAGGGCGCTGTAGCCGGGGCCCTCGGTGAAGTCGGGGTACCCGCGGTCGTCGGTGCTCCAGAAATCCGCCGCGGTGACGTCGCTGCTCTCACCCACCCCGTCCGGGCAGATCTTGCATCGCCATTGCATCGTCGGACCGAGGAACTGACCCCAGGAGCGGTCGTAGGACGCCTCCACCCGCCGACCGGCGCTGATCGCCGTGAACGATCCCGGCCAGCCGCGCCCGCGGTACCAGAGCTCATCGACGTGGTGATCCGGTTCGACCCCGAGATCAGCCAGCAGTGTCGTCGTGGCCGTCTGGCTGGGAGTGCCCGCACAGAAGAAGGAGAACCTCAGCGGCTCGACGCCGGCCCCGGACGAACCGGCATGCAGGGCTCGAAGTGCTGCGATCTCACACGGCTTCCCGACAACCGCGGGGCGCTCACCCGGACGGTCCTTCGCGTCGGCGGTGTCACGACCGGCCGCCGCGGCGAGAGCCACCGGCGCGTATCGGGACCCTGCGGCCTCGAGCGCCTCCGCTCGGGTGGTGATGGCCACCCTCACGGTATGACGTGGATCGGACTTCGACGCCCCGGCGCTGATGACCGAGGGGACTTCACCGGTCTCGACCAGCCAGCTCGACAGCGCCGTCAGCACTCCGCCGCTGCTTCCGCGCAGGCGCACCTCGGGGTCGGTCGCCCACGCGCGCCACACACCGAAGTAGGACCCCATCGTCGGATGCCGCCGGGATCCGGCCGGATTGGCGGCGCGCACGACGACGCCCGGGCAGATAGTCTTGAACCGGCCGAGCGCATCCCGACGCGCCACCGACTCCCGGACCCGGACGGGTCGGGCGAAGCCGGCCGCGTCGAGCCGCATCGTCAGGCCGGCGTCGAGCAGCGTGCAGGCTCCGCAGCCGGTGCAGTTG
>JAABUK010013634.1_pt1 | contig 10109 bp, 17 predicted proteins | sample 5559141 | NCBI WGS metagenome assembly JAABUK01 (sample SAMN10711869, study PRJNA513367) | rock metagenome | isolation source: Antarctica rocks | place: Antarctica: Victoria Land, Pudding Butte nord | collected 2016-01-03 | reverse complement strand
CATCGCCGTGCCTCGAGCGGTTTGAGTGGACATGCCTGTGGCGGCCGCGACTGCAGGTGCGGCTGCGGCTGCGGTTGGACATGCGACCGGTCGCAGGGCTGCAGCTCTTGTACCTGGCTCAGTGTTTCCGCTCAGCATGCCCACCACGGCGGTGTTTGCGGCTGTAATTGTGCCTGTCGCTGCGACTGTGACTGCGAGTCCGGTGGCCATGACGCCGCGAGCGGCTGCCACTGAATCCGTTATACCTGTGTCTGCGACCGGCTCTGCGACTGTCATCCCTGCTGCGTCTGCGGCTGCAACTGCGGCTCAGAGAAGACCCATGCCCGTGCATGTGTCTGCCTCTGCGACTGCCAAATCTTCTGGCCTTTGCAACTGCCGCTGTAGCCGTGGCTGCTGCAGCCGGCGCTGCTGTTGCTGTCTGTGCTGCTGCTGCGGCCGCAGCCGCTGTTGCCTCAGCCTGCCCTCCGACGGCGCCATTCGCTGGCACATACTTCTGGCTGCCGCCGCTGCCGTACTTGCCTGACAGCGGCTCAGCATCTTGGAAGGTGGAAAGCCTGGCGGCATGCAGAGCCTGCAGCCTGCGGCCAAGCTGGGTGCGACGGGTCGGAAGCTGTCGACCGCCGTCATCTTCTGCTGTTTGCGGGGCAGTCTGTTGCACGTCCAACTTGCGCAGCTGTTGTCTGCTGTGCATTTCTGCAGGCGGCCTTTCTGCCGGCAGCCACGCAGTCATCCACCCATCCATGACTTGAAACTATACTGGGTATACAGTGTTCAGCTCATGCAACCCATCATGTATGCGCTGCAAACTTGTGTCAACTCCTGCGTTTAATGTCAGGCGGTGTCCTTCAGCGCTGAAATACACCGCCTGACATTAAACGCAGGCGGTAAACGCAGGCGATTGCACAAATAAACGATGCCACATCATAGGCTCATCATCATATCATGATTTGCACTAGCACCAGAGAAGGTTGTAATCATCGATCCAGCGTTTGGCAAAACTTCATGTTTATTGTTGGCCAAAACGCAAAACAGCGGAAGCAATTTTGTGCCTCGAAACTTCCGCCGATTTTCCCGCCAGATCCCCCTGTCCCTGTCAGGAATCCGAGAACGCCTCGAAGCGAGGGTTCTTTTGCTTCCACGAGGCGCAACCAGCGGCAATCAGCCGCGAGCAGCAGAGATGTGTCTGTCTAACGATCGCTTGTCGCCACACCGACTGGGAGGGAAGGGAACGCAGCGCAGCTCGTAGGGCGAAGTTTACCTGCGCGCAAAAATCTTACGACAGCAACACGGCCGAAACTTCCTGAAGAGAAGCAGCGAGAGCACGCGTTGAACAGCGAAGAACGGCAAGTGGACCTCTCCATGCAGGCTGCCGCACCATTGCCGGTCACATGCGCGCTGCATTATGTCTGTTGCAGGATGAAAATTGACTCTGGTTGTCCTGAAGCTCGCTGTCACCTTTATCACTACAGGCAAGCAAGATGATGACACATGCCTCCTGGCACCATGTGCCTCTGGCAGCACTGCTGCTGGCAGCAGTCGTCTGCTGCGGCGCCTCCTGCCTGGACAGCACAGCCGCAGCCTCCAGCAGCAGGTTCCAGGGCGCGGGCAAGGCGGCGCTTGGCAGCGGCAAGCAGCCTCCAGCACGCCAGCAGACGTCTGATGCCCAGCAACAGGCTGTGGGATGCAGTTCACTGCCGTGCGCTGCCGCCCCAAAGTGCTGCACCCGCGGCCGTGGCGCCCACAGCACCTCGAGAGGCGGCGGAACCGGCGCAGCAGCCGGCGCTGCCCAGAGCATTCCCCGCAGCAGCACTGGCTACAGACATACGGACAGCCGCTTCCCACCATCTGCTGCTTCAGCCATCTGGGACCCGCCAAAGCACAAAGGCAGTGAGCCGGCGCCGGCGCCGCTCAAGCGGCAGCAGTACGACCGCTATTCTGGCGACACGGGCGCGGAGGCACGGGACCAGCAGCTTCCAGGCGGCTGCATCATGCGGCAGTCGCTGTTTCACGGCAAGATTGTGGCCACGATGCTGTGCCCTGGCAAGGAAACTGACGGCAACGGAGAAGGGCAGCATGTATCATTCCAGCAAACGGCAGTGGGCAGCAGATGCGGCGCTCGCGACCGGGCAGCCGGCGGCCGCCGCGTGGCAGTCTCCGGACCCGCAATTCTGCCGGTGCCGCCGCTGCCTGAGCAGGCAGCCGGCTCCAGCTTCGCAGAGCAGGCGCCTCCAAAGCTGCGAGCAGACCGTCCAGTCGCCTTTCTGCCGGACGACCTCCTGCAGATGGCCTGGGAAGCGGCGCTGGCGGCGGCAGAGGATGCCGAGGAAGGCGACTCACAGCAGTTTCAAGTTGAGATCCAGATGCAGTCTTCTGACGATGACGAAGAAGTTGATGATCAAGCTGATGAGGATGGGGATGATGGTGAGGAGGAAGAAGACTTCGATGACGCTGACGGCGATGAAGAAGCGCAAGAAGAGTTTGAGGCTGAGGATGAGCTTCACTGCGGCAGCGAAGACGACGCTGAGAACGACGCGGGTGGCTTCTGCATGTTGGACGATGACGAAGATGAATTCTTGAAGGAGGGCCTGTCTGTCAGCGGCACACTGGCCGTCCTGGCGGTGCTAGGAGTGTGTGCTGCCCTCTACTTCGCACGCGAGGTGAGATGCGTTTTGACAGCGGCCCGCTTCACAACGTGCAGATGCATCAAGCTGACATCACGAAGCTCTTTATCTACATAATGTGCTCAGTACGTCGTTGATTTGCCTCCCGGAAGCTGTAGCTGTAGAATTTTGATTCTTCTGATGCAGTGTCAGCACAACGCTTCTTGTCGCCATGCAGGTGGTCAACGACTGCATTCGAGCAGTGCAGGCGCCGCTGAAGGAGGCTGCCATCTGGACGCTGGTCTGGCTGTTGGACTTGCACAGCCACCTGGCCCGTGCGGGGGCACTGCTGCAGCCATTGGCCGCCGCTGCGGCAGCATGGGCATTGGCGCCGTTCTGTGCAGGCTGGCGATTCATCTGCAGTGCCGCAGCAGAGGCAAAGCGCTTGCTGCCTGCCACCAGGGCTGCTACCAAGACAGCAGCTGCACAGACTGGCGGCACCAAGGCTGCAGCGACAGCCAAGGAGCTGCCAACCCAGAAAGCGCCCAAGCAGAAGCTCGGCAATGCGACTGCACAGGCTCGGCGGATCAGCAGCCCTGGCATCTCCGAAGCTACGGCTGCAGCGGCCAAGCGCAGCCGGCGGGCCCGGCGGCAGCAGATGCAGGAACAAGATGCAGCTGGCAAGAGGGCGGCGGAAACCGCGGCTCCTGCCAAGACTTTCGAAGACAATGCCGAGCTGGCCGCGGCTGCTGCGTCTGTGAAAGCTGAGCCCGCTTCAGCTGCAGAGCATATGGCTCAGCCGGCGGAGCCTTCCAAACAGCCTGCAGTCCTGCTCGACCGCCCAAACGCGCGTGTGCCGGCAGCCGCAGAAGTGTTGGAGGGCTGCGCCTGCGTCAGCAGCAGTGCTGGCGGCGGCAGCACAGACAACACGGAAGTGCGGCAGGGTGTGGAGGCTCAGGTGATTGCCCGCCTTCGCCTTCCGCAGCGCATATCGCCATGCTGCAGCGTTCGCAACACAGCATTGCTGAGCGGCAAATCGGCGAGGTTTGGTATTGCACTTAGATACGTAGTTTCATCAACTGATTATGATGCAGGAGGATGTTGGGGCTTATTTTGTGGGGGCTGCTGCCTCTGTCTGCGAACCTGCGGCCCTGAGTGAGCCGCTGCAGCCGCAGCCGGAGCCCCAGGCATTCAAGCTGCCAGCAGCGCAGGCCGCAGCCTTGGGTGCCGCAGCCCGCAACACGACCGCCGCCGCTGCCGCTGCTGCCGCCGCCGCTGCTGCCGCTGCTGCCGCTGCTGCGGCGACAGACAGCCAGTGCGTGATGTGCCTCGATGCGCCGTCGAACGTGATCCTGGCGCCATGCGGCCACCAGTGCCTCTGCAGGCGCGGTTTACCACCCCTCTTTGGAGGCGCCCGCCTCCATCAGCAGCATGAACTGTCTCGTTCGTGTCTGGTTGGCAGTGCGTACATGCCGGTTTCTGTTCGTCATCCAATATGACAAGCGGGGTCTCGTTGAACGCATGCGATTCTGAGGTGGTTTGTGGTGGAGTGCAGGGACTGCACACTCATCCTGATGGCGTCATGCCAGGTCTCAGGCCGCTGCTGCCCCATCTGCCGTAAACAGGTGCACTCACTTTGGCTACCTGAAGCCTGCCTGAGTGCGCATCATCATCCCGAATACTGCTGCCTGAATAGGACTTGCTGCAACACACGACACTGTCCAACAGGCACATATGCTTGCGCGCTGTGTGATGACGCCTAAACTGTCGTGCTCATGCAGATCGACAGCTTCGTGGCCCAGGTCTTCAGAACCTGAGGAAGTTGTTGTCCCGGCATAGAGCGGCATGAAGCAACAGGCCTGGGTCCTCCTAGGTCGTCTCTCTCGAGCAGTTGATCGGCAGTTGCCGCCGCACGGGTGATGCCTCACAGAGGCGTCGCAATGCAGACTGTAAAGGTCTTGGAACGACCGTTCAATTTCTGCACGAAGTCTCTAGCAGGGCATGAACATATTGATGCGATGCACACAAGTGCGCCAGTTGCACTAACCGACGCATTTGTCAAACAGCAACGCGAGCTGCATTAACTGCTGACACGTGCAGTGAATACAGTTCCACCATGTCCACAACAACATGATGCAATGTTTTACGTGCGCCGCAGGCATAGCCTGACTGTGCGGCGACATCTGCAGTGGCCAGGTTCCTGCTCTAAACGTGCATACACACCGAAAAGAAAAGTGCACTACTGACATCGAAGTATCGAAAAGCATCGAAGTACGATCCTTCATGATTTCGCCACCCGTTTCGCCGATGGATCAGTCCCAGCTGATGAGTGTGGCGTCACATGGCACGCCGTCGTGTGCCGCGCCAACAGGGGCATGCTGCAAACCCGAGGACTCCTGTGAGATCATAAGCTGCATCGACAATGAAGAAGTTGTACACTGCCACTACCGAACTCACGCACGATTAGTGTGAGATGGAAAGTGCATCAGTAGCGAGCATCCTTTCGTGAGCACACCCTGCTCTGCCGGGCCCAGGGGCTTCCCGACCGCGGGCGCACGGCCAGGCTGCAGCTGCTGCTCACGCCGCTGCTGCGCTAAAGACTGCTGCAAGTTGGGCGGCTGCACGTGCTGCTGCGCCTGTGTCTGCAGAGCTGACGGCGGTGGCGACTGCCGCGGCTGCTCCGCCGGCGGCAGGCTTGGTGGCGGCAGAGCCGGTGTTGACTGCTGCAGGGTGGGCCCCAGTGGCGACGGCGGGGGCTGCGAGGGACTGCTGATGGGGCTGCTGGCTTCAACGTCAACCACCGCCGCCGCCATCTCCAGTATGCTGAACATCATGCACACTGGCGTCTCCGACAGCACCCTCGTCCTCCATGACCACCTCAGTGCCGGGAATGTAGCAGCTGTCTCCAGATTTCTCGGAGCCTGCTTCAGCAGCAGCAGCCGCTGCTGTGCCGCCGCCGCCGCCGCTGGACTGCACAACGCTGACGTGCAGCTTGCACACAGCCAGTAATATGTCGTGTGTTCTTGATTCATAGCCCCAACACATAATCATAGCCCCAGCACAGAGAAAATCTGCTGTGGACAGCCATCGCCGCCGTCTGTGCATAATTGGGATCCAATAACTTAAGCCAGACCACATCATCAGGAGCCCATAGCGCTCTGTGAACTTGACTAGGCAAGCACTCAAGGACCACAGAATGACAAACAGCAGCGAGGAGTGATAGGGTGTTCACCTGTGGCGATCGTCGCTCCAGCGGTCCAGCAGCAGGCTGTCGCAAGGGCCGTTGTCCAGAGCGCACACCGTGGTAGGCCACCCTTCCACTAGGCACCAGGCAGTCTGCCCGCTGCTGGCGTCGTGCACAGTCTCCGCGGCGGCCAAAAAGGACACGCCACTAAATCAAGCTGAGGGAACTAGCAGATGAAGCCAACATCTGCTCAAGAGGCTGAGTTGACTGACAACATTGTTCTTAAAAAGTCAGCCAAAGCGTGCTGCCCGACTGTATTTTGCGCCGATCTTCTCGCTTTGGACATGCTGTAGGAATGCTGTCAAGACTGCAAAAGGCTAGGTGAAATGTGCTGCAGACTTGCAGGGTGCAGGGCCACTCGGTGCCTTTCGCATCCATCAGCAGCAGCTCGCGTTCGGTTACTGCGCACGCAGCTGCTGCGGCATCAGCGCCGCCATCGTTGAGCGACAGCACAGCGGCCGCCGCAGCGCTGTGCGGAACACGCAGCAAGTCGTCCAACATGCCAGGCTGGGACAGCGGCACCTCCGCCGATGCCTGCAGCAAATTAGGCAGGCTCAGCGACTGTCTCACGTCAAGCAGCAATGCAGCAGCTGTGATGGCTGTTTAAAATGCAAGTTCTACTTCTGCAACGATGCTGTAGGCTGCGTCAATCTCGCCTGTCAAGATAGCACGTGTTATCTAATAAGCCTGGCACTAGATACAGAGAGACGATACAGATGGCATGTGGACAGCTACCTGACAGTGCTGCGGGATGGCGCTGGCCGCCTTGATGCCTCTGCGGCGCCGCCAGGACAGCAGCTCAGTCGCCTCCGCAAGCACGCGGCCGCCAGCGGCAACCACCACCTCAAACCGCAGGTCAGAGCTGGCCAAGCTGATGCGGCTGACGGTCAAAATGCTGCCGGCCCGCAGGCCCAGCGATTCAGCCAGCGGCCGGCAGGCGCCTGCCAGCAGCCGCCTAGGCGCCATCCTTCACGTGGCCGCCCGGCCTGGTGCAGCTCTGCCAGAAGCCGCCCGGGGTGGTGTGCAGGTCTGTGGGCCCGGCGGGCCCAATGAAGAAGATGCAGTCGGCAGGGGAGCACAGCGGCGGCTGCGCTGCGGCGGGGTCAAGGAAGAGCGTCCGCATCGCGCGTGTGGGCAGCTGCAGCTGAGCACCCGCACGCAGGCGCACGCTCGCCGGCAACAATCCGCAGCTCGTCATCAATGAACAGCTTGCGACGCTGGGCGGCCTCGGTGCGCTTGGCTGCCTCCAAAGTCGCCTGCTCTGGACGCAGCTGCCCAGGACTACCACCGCCGCCGCCGCTGCCGCCGCCGCCGCCGAGCGGTGGGCTCAGCTTGCTGAGCTGTTCAGAGGCTGCAGCGGGGCTGGCTGCGGCGGCGGGACGTTCAGCGACGGCAGCAACTTCACCGGCTGCTGCCCAGAATTGGACCACTTTCCCGCCAATACATGCACGTGATATAACGGTTCGAGATCTGCCTTTGAAGTGTGACAGGCATACGGAATAGTGCCCTATCGCTTTCCACTGAAAATGCGCCAGGCAGGTTCTCACATATAATAGATGACCGCATCATGCGTGACCGGAAACGAGGTGGTGATGTGAACACGATATGCCAGCATTGGATGTCCAGTGCGTGTGGCACACCCGCGGTGTCAACGCCTTGAGCTGCAGCTGAGCCTTGATTCCGCACCAGCCTGTGACAGGACCGCATTACACCAGCCGCCACGCACAACAACACTGAAGATGCTGAGACATCCTTCCTTAGAAAGAAGCAAGCGAATGGCAAGGCCTTCCTAGGGCCTGCAGCCTGAGTCCATCTCAGGTTTTTGATCTGCAGCTGCGGTACCCTCAGGCACCCTTCACAGTGCAGGTTCTGGTGAAGCTTCCTCACCAGAATGTGCTGTTCCTCTGGCCACGGCCGTTTTGCTGATGTATTTGAAACGTTGCTGCAAAGATCTGCTGCCGGCGAGTGAAGGAGTGTTGAGAACGTGTGGTGAGGTATTCTTGGGACTCCTGCCCGTACACATGAGGAGCCTGCAAATTGCCAGCGGCGGGGGTCGCGACATTTTCAACGCAGGTGCAAGCGCAGCCTCCAGCTCGCGCGACACTACCAAGCCTGAATTTGGCACCAAAAGGTTCAGGTTTGCGCTAGCAAGCTGCGCTATTCACGGTCAGCGGCACATGTGGAATTGGCGAAGTCAGCTCGAACGTCGGAAAGAAACGCTTGGAGTGCCTGCAGTATCGCCTATGCTATTGATCGCTGAAACATTTCTGGAGAGCCTAGCCACACACCGTCTCGTTGTGCTGCTCAATGGCTGTCACAACGGCAACCCTGCCAGGTCAAGACCTGGGCATGTGCTTCACAACTTCCCTTGCTGGCAGCCGGATCCGGCTGCCTGCGCGGCAATCATGCACCAGGAAGTCCATCGGAGCTATTTCAGCTTGCTCACCGCGCTCCGACCGGTTTTTGGCGCGCATCACACCAGCAAACTGGCCCGGTCTACCACAGGTCTGAGGAGTTCTCGCGCATGATGCTTCGTTCTGATCCGCTTGCAATCTGTTTCAACTTACTGACGGATAAAACGTGCCTGTGCGTGCTGATGGATGTCTGTCTCATTTTGCGTGCACATGCAAGCTCGCCAACGGGTCTTGACATGACTCTGCCATTGAGATCGCCTCTCATTCATGCAGCATGATTTAGTCACCTCTACGTCACCACCACGTGAGACGGCGCACCAGCAGCGCCACCGTACTGCAGCAGCAGCAGCGCCAGCCGGACATCTCCGTCACAAGCGGTGCGTCACCATCGGCGCGGGCGCGGTCGGGGCGACGAAGGCGGTGTCGGACAGCCTGGCGGCGGCGCTGGTGGCGGCTGACACGCCGCTGTGGCTGCTGGGCGTGCGGTGCCTGGGTTCTGCCGCCGCCGCGACGTGCGCCGCGATGGCCATCTCCCGCCTACTGCACCAGATCGCGGACCGTGAAGACGCCGGCGAGGTGAGGTTGCGAGTGTGCCGCGCCAGTGGCAGTGAATATCGCTGCGCGAGGTTTTCCTTTGGCCGTTGACTTGTCCTCTCCACTGTGGGTCTGCATCAGCTTGTTGGCAGCATTGCCCTGGAGCCTTTCATGGCTAGGTCATCACAGATCCGGCACCTCAGGGAGGGATCATCTTGGGCATCGTCGTACACAGGACCTGGACTGGACGATCTCGATGTCGTCCACGGAAGAGGAGCTGGAGGACCCCAATATCTTCGGGAAGCGGAAGGGCCTCTTCGGCAGCGGCGTCGATGCCTTCCTGGTGGCGCTCCACCGGTGCGGGAAGCCATTGACGGAACCCAGATTGCTGCGGCGCACGGCAGGATGATGTCAGATTTATGCGGCTGTCTCAGCTGGAGCTGCAGATTACAATTGATTGGGCTGCACACACCAGTGACCTCCCTGCAAGGCTCATCCCATACCCATCGCCAGCCACACTGAGAAAGCCTGTGCAGAAACGTAAACACAATCTCCTTGATGCGCAGGCCGGCGGCGCTGTTCATCCTGATTGTCCTTGATGTACTCCATCAAGGAGGTGGACAGATACCTGCACGAGAATGACCAACATTTACATCGAACACGAATGTGCAGGCCGGCGGCGCTGTTCATCCCGATCGTGGCGGTGGTGTACTCCATCAAGGAGGTGGAGAGCTACCTGCAGGCCATCCTGGTGTGGCAACTCAACCACAACTTCCTCTCCGAAGTCCAGCGTGAGTTCACGGACTGGCTGAGCTGTTCATCTGCAGTGTAAAGCACCGTTTCTGCGGCCCGGGGCCCACCGCTGCGCCTGTTGTTCCTCACTCTATGAGCGTTTGCTTCGTGGCATGTCCGGATGAGATGTTTATGCAAATGTTGTCAGGGCGCTGCGACACGTTGCAGACACAGGCTGCATGTGGAGACATGAGCTCGACGATGCACGTCTTCTTGCAATGCAGATGCGTCTGTGGAGGCGGCCATTGGGCTGCTGCGCGGCGCGGACCACATCATCCAGGAGATCGACGAACTGGCACTCATCGCCCTGGGGTGCGCAATTAGTCTTGTCTTGGCGCTTATCAGGAAACCCAACCAGGTGGCCACATACGCTGAGGAATGGAGCTGCATTGGTTTTTGCGCATCGTGCAGGTCGTCATGCAGCGCAGCCTGCGGGCGCAGGCCCGCGCCATCGGCACGGCGCGCACTTTCTGATATCCTGTACAGCCTGACTACCGCAGCAGACCGGCGCTGCACAGAGGCATG
>JAABUK010013633.1_pt1 | contig 10109 bp, 8 predicted proteins | sample 5559141 | NCBI WGS metagenome assembly JAABUK01 (sample SAMN10711869, study PRJNA513367) | rock metagenome | isolation source: Antarctica rocks | place: Antarctica: Victoria Land, Pudding Butte nord | collected 2016-01-03 | reverse complement strand
TTCTTGGCCGGGTTCTACGCCTGCACGATGTCGGTGTCCTAGCTACCATCATGGGTTCTAAGGAGTCTCGTCTATGCCTACCCAAGGATGATCAGCTCTCTTCCTTTCCTCTCCCATCCGTGGCAATTGAGGAGGAGTCTTGTGGGATGGATTGACATCTGATCTCAACAGCTGGCTAGCCTCAACCACTCTCATCACATCAGCTTGCCACACCTCCCTCCTCCACACTGGTCTTCTCGGCTTCGTCCTAGCCTTTCCAACCTCACTCCTCCCAGGCGAGACCCTCCTCTCTACTACCTGGGAGCCATGGTCGATGTCTATCACGGGTACCGTGACTCTAGCTTTGTCGGCAATGATTACATGGATGGTGGATACATAGGCTGCGAGTCATGGGATTGAGATGCCGTCGTGCAGCTCGAGGATCGAAGCTTGAAAGCTTGGGATGTATGTGTCAACCTTCAAGAGCCACTGCTGCTGTTTGGAACTCTGTGGTGGAGCACACGTGGCCGGACCTTCTACACTGCCTCGAATAGAAAGGTCTCGAAGCTGATACAAGAGTTGACGTGATTGTGATATTGCAGCTCACGTACATCCTAGGTACTTGGTCAGCAATACTCTTGAGGTCTCCCAATCTACAACATACCTGCTCATTGCTGCCCGTTCTCTCCTTCGAACCATTCATTGAGCTTTTGAGGTCTGAGTATGACATAAGATCCAGTCTTACTGCAAAGATACGGTACTCTACATCAAGTGTTTCTCTGTTCTTTGGGCACTACGGACTCTTCTTGCGCTATGACACAACTCAATGGAGATCCTTGTTTCGCCTCTGATAATCCAATTGTGAAGCTGCAGCCCCCTGTATCCGCCAGTAGTGGTACCGGGCTATTTCCGCCTCAATTCTAACTCTCCAGTGGGAAGATTCGTCTGTGGTCTCGGAATCGACGAGTATGGGCCGCGAGCACGGGTTTTGCGTCGTTGCTGTTGTGCGTGGTTGACATCTCAGCGATTTGGCTCGTGAGCAGCTCGCTCGGGCGGATGGAGGGTTCTTTGCCATGGTGCTGACGGTAGTGGGCATGATCTTTGAGATTGCAAGAGTGAGTGCGGCAACGGGTATGCTCGTTATCGAGTGGACTGAAGGATATCGGATGATGTCTCGTATCGATCGCCTGCTGAAAAACGTACCGAGACGAAACCAGCCAACTCATACCTACTGACCCTGCCTTGTTCCATGCCGGGCCGATCGCTTTGGGTGACTTAGAGTGGATGGGCTTGGACAGACTGTATATCCTAGAGAGCATTTGGAACAGGTGGCGAACAGGGATTGTTTGCCCGAGACCAAGACGTGCTATGAGTGATCCTTAGAGATTGAACGAAGAGTCCCAAAGATCCATGCCTGGAACAGTGGCATCTGTTGGCATCCAGTCTATCAGGGGTCCAACTTGCTGCCGGACAGTGGCCTCTGTTGGCATCCAGTCTATCGAGGTTTCAACTTGATGCGGAACAGTGGCCTCTGTTGGCATCCAGTCTATCGGGGTTTTAACTTGCTGCGGAACAGTGGCCTCTGTTGGCATCCAGTCTATTGGGGTTTCAACTTGCTGCGGAACAGTGGCCCCTGTTGGCATCCAGTCTATCGGGGTTTCATCTTGCTGCGGAACAGTGGCCTCTGTTGGCATCCAGTCTATCCGGGGTTCTACTTGCTGCGGAACCCATCCATTGGGCACGTTGCACCAATTGTTGTACGGAACCAAGGAGACCTTGCGGATGGACCTAACGTATTCAATGGGATCATCCTGCGGCTCGAGGTTGGGATGCAGAATCCACAAGATAGCCTCCGTCTTGGCTTCCAACAGTCCAGATGCAGGGTTCTGGGCTACGCACTGCATCTTGATCCAAGCATTGCCTAGGAAGTCTCGGCCGCTACATGAAGGTATCAGAATCCCAGAGTTGTCATAAAGCATTGCCAATACCATCCGCGTGTATGCCTGATCATTCATCTTGATTCGTATCTGGTTGTCGAGCGGGACCTCAAACATGATTTCGTTGTCAGACTCGACCCCCTTAATTTCTGGGGATATGAAGAGGTAGCTGTATGCTTGCCCGACACCATAGAGGGCTTGATTGATGTAGGCCACTTTATCGTTCCACTTTACAACTTCATAGTTCTCCATGTTGTTCACGTTGTTCATGTTGTTCATGTTGTTCATGTTGTTCAAGTTGTCCATCTTTCGGCCCGTTGTTTTCTAATGCTGTGTTCTTCCGTTCGAGCTTCTATTAGCACGTCGATAGGCTTGTATCTTCTTGCTCACGCTGCGTTTGACTGTCAATAGTAGGGATGATTGATGGACGAAGTGTCAAACAAAGAGAGAGAATTCGTATCTTTATTTCGTCCTGACTTACCAGCCTCACTGATATTCACAATTATTGTGCTCAAGGTTTGACCGGAGCTTCGCCAAAGTGTGGATATGTCCAAAAGAAGGAAGGTCGTTGGCAAAGCTTGGTGGTGAGTGGAGCATACTGCCCCATCAGACCCACATCAGCGAACTTTTTCGCGCTTTTCCTCAGCTCTACGTACACAATCAATTACAGGAGCGAATGAGTGGTGCTCGAATTGCTACCAAAAGTAGTGTATATCAGCAGTATCATTTGCCATGAAGCGTTGAAGATAGGAGCAATCAGGTGAAAGACACCTGTTAATTCATAGCCTGCGAATACAGCGGAGGCTTGAGAGCGTTGCTGTGAGAGGCGAGACCCACTAAAAATCTCATCATGCCTCTGATAGGACACGGAAACTGGTGGCTGTAAGCCAGGGTCCGATGGCACGACGACAAGGAAAGGTCGCTGTCACCTTTCCCCACAGATTGCTACAATCATCGAACGGGGTTCTCGGAACTTCCTGTTATGCTTGGGGTCTCAATGTAGTCTAGAGTTGCTGATGATATCGGAAGCAAAGGGAAAGCTCGGGAAATCGAAGAGGACATAAACCAGAACATCGAGTCTGACGACATTGTCAGCCTCTGACTTACGAACGTTGCACGACTCGTTGCAGACCTGCGTTACCACAAATTATCTTCGACTGCAAGCTCCTAGAGAAATAGGTCAAATCTTTGTTGTGAACGAATTTGACGTCCATTGTCCCTGGATCTGGAAGGTCTTGTTGCTGGACCTCGCTGATTACAATTTTGTTTTGCAATACTTAATCCAGCTAGTCGTCATGCCTGTCCCTGCGACCTGGATATCCAACCAAGACCCTGAGACCCAATCTGCAGCCTCCTACCTGCCGAAGGCATGTGTGCTTCAAACTCGGTTCAGCTCGTCGCGTCTCCTGCCAATTTCCTCAGTCGAACCATAGACATTGTGATGTCTGCTTCTAGCACCTTGGTCCACGCATAGTCCTTGCTACTACGGCCGCCAATGCCTGAGAGGTCTCTCCTCCTCGAAGATCTTTTCCGGCATCCATGGTTGCCAGCAACCTGCAAGGACTTTACAGCTAGTCTCTGTCTCAGAGGGAACTTGGCCGTCTATCATTATACACTAATTTCATCCTGATATTTCACGCCTCCAAATTCATTTGCGATATTTGGATATCGTATACTCTGCTGTATCAAGAGATCACCAGGTTACGCTTGCGCTGTCCTTCAGGGGTATAAATCTTTCTCTCAAGCCTCGAAACAGAGTCTCGTATCGGTCGACACAGCGCGGAGGTCAAACAGACGAGCGAAGATTCAAGGCCCCGCCATGTGAGTGCACAATGAAGGATTCTGGAGATATCATACTCATCGAACGACTAGCTCCCAATATCACCGCTGCAGGTCCTGGAAGATCGCATGGTCTTCAAAGTACGCGGTGAATTTCTTGAAATGTCCTAGCTGCTTATTGTACGGGTCCCTGGATCTTAGGAGTATAGGACCAAATGATATAACAGAGACCGTGGTCAATCGGTTTTTACAGCTTCAAGCCTGAGCTGAGCTGGACACTTTCGCTGAAACACCAGAAATCTGCTAGTCATATCCGAGCCTAGCGCTTTTTGGCCGCGGCTTGGCTCCGCACCTCCATCTGCCTATCAACTTCTCTCATCCACACCTTGTCGCATCAAGCATACCCGGAATTGGGGGACACTCCGCAAAAGCGAGCTGTGCTAGAGACGCTTATGTACTCTACAGCCATCAGAATCCCTAATGGATCGCGAGAGCTCGGAAGCGGAATCCTACCGGACAATTGGCGTGGGGTCGACGAGAGATGAAAGGTAAGTGGGCCAAGGTGCGCGTACCACTTTCGCAATTCGCTACATTCCCGACAGCATAGGCGATCGACGCTGGGTTGATCGTTTCGATTAATTGCCGGCAACTGTTACGTGTCCAGCACGACTTGATATGCACGTATGTGATATTGTCCCTCATGTTGATCATCTTTCGTACTTTTCCTGAGGTACACTTGCATATAATTTATACAATGATATTTGGCTCCAACACTCATCCCCACAATCTGTACACATTAAAGGCATGTCCCGCTTCCTTGTTCTATCAGCGCTTCTAGCGGCCACTTTGTTAGGTGCTATTGGACATGCGTCGCCCCTTGACAGCGACCGGACCCTACACTCGCGGGACAACAAATGGAAGCTGAAGTGTAGCAACGCGCCTGAGGTCGTTGCGGGGAAGTAAGTCCATTCCGCCTATCTCAATGGCGTCAAGTGGTACCATGTACCAGATAGGGCCACTCGGCTGATACGAACGAGCAGCCAACCAAACCAAACCGACGTCGTCCTTGGAACAAACCTCCCACCTTCCGGCTCGAATCAAGAGTTCATGAAGTACCTTTGGTGCACCGTCGGGACAAAGACCTACACATACTTTGGCTTCGGTGAATTGACTGGCTCAAGACCGCTACCATACTACAACTTCACCGAAGCCTACGTTCAAGCGGCTATAGAAGTCAACAAGTTCATCCTGGCCAACGGCGCTGACACCCACCTACACAACAATAACCCCGGCTATTGGACGCTGAGACCTGCAAACACCAACGTTGAGATTTGGGTGCAGTCCTCAGTGGGCGTGATGACGTATGGTATATTGCAGTCCGCATTGAGCGGATTGACAGTTGCGGCGGCCAACTACAACAAGGCCAATTACCCGATGGTATTCCAGATCAATGACGGAGAATGGGGTGAGGTAGGGATCGGCTATGCAGGCATTCTGGATAGCAATGGGCAGTGTTATTACCGACTCGCGGCAGATGCGACGAATGCTTGTCAGTACGTATCGAATGGGTGGGTGAAAGGTTTCAATTGACGAGTCTGCTTCGGTCGGAATAGGCTTTCATATTCGAAGTGTGAAGCGCTCTCTGTGAAGAGTCTGTCCACTATTTCAATACTGTCCATCCTAAATTGACATCAAGATCTCCATTCATATCAACAAGTCTCAAGATTCCAAGCACCGTCGATGAACCTACAAAGCTGCATATATTCCTTAGCTGCATGACGCTATGATCAAACCTGACTAGTGTGGGTACGCATTCTCACAAGGCTACCTGCCTTGAATATCTGCAGGCACCAGGCTTCCTGATCTCAACAGAAGAGATACACAACAGGCATTGCGGTAATATCGACTAATCACACGAAGCTCACTGTATAGCCTGATAACCATGGCCACAGCCGCCCATCCAGCCTCAAGCCAGCCCGTATCTATCCCAATGCAGAATCTACCGCCTTCCATGTCCAATACCAGTGGATCTCAAAATGATGGAAGTGCTATACCGCCACCGCAGAGCACCATTGCTGGCCAAGAATCCGTCAAGCAGAGATCTCCTAAAGGAACAGCTGCAGCAACGAACATCACCATAGCCTGCGCAGCCCTATTGACAACCCTTGTCTTCGGCATAGGTGCTTGGATTGGCCAGCAATACGCCAACGACTATACTCGGAAAGGCTACGAACTCAGTCTGTGGCAGATCTGTGCTGATCACCCGGTACGCAACTCTTAGGTGCAAGGTTTTACCACGGAGCAACGATTAACTTCACGTGTAGGATATCCAGAGAGACGAACCGTGCATCAGTCGTCTGCGTGCCGGAGTGCACTTCTATGCTGCAAGAGATGATTTCCTCCTGGCGCACGCTCATATAACACCAATTTCTATCAATCCCGACGATCCCAGACTTGGAAGATCTTTCACCATTGTTCCGGGGTATAGCCCGACAGGCTTCTTCCGTCCTCAAACGTCTCCTCTGAGACTCCCAGGTTGCTCGGCATTCAGAAATCTGCAACCAGCAGCCTCCTTTTGTGGTCAAACCTTTCCTCCGAGACTCCCAGTTTGCTCGGCATTAAGATATCTGCAACCAGCAGCTGCGATACGTCACTGTTTCTCCGAATTCACCTTACATATTCTTGACCTGCTCAGCGCGTGTCGGTATTATGTACGGCAAGACCCACTTGATGTTGCAATACCCACCGTCATAATTTGCACAGCAGCCCGGTGGGATTTTACTCGGCAGCTGAAGGGGCATAAAGCTACGGAAATTTCCGGTCGTGTTTTGTTGTTATCAATTATTGTCACTATGCTGTCCAATCGCAGTCCCTTCGTTCACATGGTTGCTAGTATGCATTGCTGCCTCCAATCTCCTTAGCCAAGTAGCCGCCAGCCATCGACCCTCATGGCTTTCTTGGCTTCATCTGAGGCATGCTATCCTGGCATCAAGATTATATATGGCCATACGCCTCTCGCCTGCTTAGCTCGCAGCTCTGTGGCGAAGCGACCTCTGGCTCCGACCCGGAAAATCTCGATCTAGCGCTTCGAGTACATGTCCAATGATGTACAGCGACGGGTATCATATCATCCCACTGTCTACATGATGGCTTACGGCCCTGTCTCCTTCATTCAAGTGTGAGATGGAGATGCACAAGTCTACCCAACCCCATTCAGGAATGTATACCAGAGTCACAGACATGAACGCTATGACATCCCTGCAGGGTAGAGTCCCACAAAACTACAAAAGCCTCGAAGCCGCATGCCGCCACTATCAGCCCCGAACCAGTTGGACATAAACACATAAGGCTGCAACAAACATCGATTCTATTACCTACAATATCTAGTACTCGAGCAGAAATAGAAGACCTTTTCAACGCAAATCAACAAAAGACGTATAATCAGGCTAGTCGCAACATAGCCCAAGCTTCGAACACCCCAACAACCACCCAGCCTAGATCAAGCCCACATTACGCTACCCTAGCAGCGACACATCCCATCAACGCTACAGTCCCGCTGCAGCCTACGATATCAGCCACAACATCACCATCTTCGTGCAGCCCAAGCACCAACCCTCCAACGACCTTTGTTGCAGCTGCTATCCTCAAGTAAGAATTCCCCAGCTCTACGACACCATAGATAAAACCCAGCCTCAGATCCTCGCCACCCTAATCTCCAGTGCAGCCGCCTAGACTACTCAAATTTACAATCAGAAGACTGCCAGAAAAGAGCTGTTAGCGCGGGACGTGTAAGGACTTTTCGGTATGCGCCGTTGCATCACAGTCTCATTCCATTGACAAGTCTTGCAGAGCGAATGTGCACACGGAGGAGGTTGAATAAATGACACATACTTCTGTTATGAATGACTCAGAGGAGGATGAATGCCAGCACCTTACGAGACCTCAGCATCTTAGGTATCAACTTGATGGGAAATCTATGAGCACGAATTCCTCATACCAAAGGTATTTCCTACTGCACGTATGCAATCTCCCATCCTTCACAGACCAGTCCTAAACATAATATTACAAAGCCTAGCCTTACAAAAGCTGCAGCCTTTCTAGGCGTCCGTATGTATTCGCTATATACATCTTCCACATGAGCTACAGCTACCCATCATCCTCACCGCAACTTTCAACGACTTCTTCACCATGATAGCGAAAATAATTTCAGCCTCAATCGCTCAGATAATATTCGACCCACTTCATCGACCCCCAGAGCGTCTTCTGGACAGATAGTCGTTCCAGGCATGGACCTGCACAGCCATCCATACCAACTTATCAACTATATATCTACCCAATACTTCGTAACTGCAACAACCCCATCGAACCACCCCCATTAAAGCCCTTAGCATGCTGGAGTTCACACCACTCTCCTGTTCCCTCATAACGAGGTAACATAACGATACAGCATCATATCCACTACCAACAAACCCCTCGCTGCGCAATCACTACAAACACAAATCTGCATTCCGATACAACTATCGCCCATCCATCAACAAAAGCGCGCACGGGCTAGATTTTATGAAAGAGGGTGCGGCCAAGACGGATGGAAGCTGCATATCGAACGCACGAAGGGGAGTAAGGTCTATCAATACCACGATAAAGGTGGAAGTGGTGAGACACGTCTTCGAAATCCCAGCGCCAGGTCGCCGGTAGTAACAAAACTCAAGGCGGAAGATGGAGCAGCGCGACTGACCGACTGGGTGGATGATGGAGCTGCGCGACTGACTGACTGGGAGATATTGCTAAGAGGCGTATGGTGTTTGGTGCTGCTAAGATGCGAGATGCGAGATGCGAGGGATGGGAGATAGAGTGATTATATAGAAGGTGGAGGCGAAAGATATACGGGGACAGCGCAGACGGTTGGGGATTGGATGAGATGAGATGAGATGGATTGGTGAATTGGTGTCAGGCAGGGGAGATTTATATGTTATTCTCGATGAGTGCTGTGTGTGGGCTGTTAGGTGTGTGGCGAGAGGCGTAGCTGGGGAGTAGGGGGTTTGTGAGTAAAGAAGGGTACGAGAGGAGGGTGAAGCGGTTGGTTTATTTCCAGGTGGGTTTGAAGAGTTATTGTTTTGCGAATGGAGGGGAGATGGTTGGGGGAGGGTCTCGGATGGAGTGGGAAGGTGAGGAGGAAGATCTAGGGGGCGACAAGAGTTAGGGGTTGCATTCTGTGAGAAGGTTTGTGATGTATGCGAACGGGGTCTTCGAAGCGAATAGAGAGGGTTCTGCGGAAGTAGGAGTGAGTGTGGGTAAAGGGGTACAAGGCAGCACGCTCGAAAGAAGTGTGAAATGTATCATAAGTCATACTTCATTCCATCCTACCAGCCTCTACATCCTATCGCTGCCCGCATCCCTATGCACACCCACCCATTCATCCCTCCCTCAAACCTTAGAAGGATCACTAGGAACAGCTTTATCCACCAACATCGCACCCACCTTCTTCCTCCCCTCCATCAACTTCCCCACAAACCCATCATCCCCACTCGGATTCCCCTGATGGTCCCACTCCTCATCATGCCTCACAATCAACGCATCCCCATCCAAGCTCAACGTAACCTTACTATTAACCGTCTTCTCCGCCCCCCTCTCCTTGAACGGAATCGGAGATTTAAACACATAATGCTGCGTGAGATTCAAGACTATTTTGCGATCGGTGGATTCGGCGAGCATGTCGCATTTTTGGGTGGTGGATTCGGCAAAGAGTTTGGGCATGCCGTTGAATTGGGAGCGGATGCTGTCGAGGCCTTCGGCTATGCTGACGGGGTCGTGGAAGATTGCTTGGGGGGTGTAGTGGGAGTAGGCTTTTTCGGAGGGTTTGAGTTGGTAGCTGGGGTGATGTTAATGTGGGGCTGGGAGGGGGGGTGTGTTGGGGGCCACGAACAGGAGGAGGACATCGTCGATGATGCGCTTTTGGTTGGTGGAGGGCTGGGTGGTGGCATATTCGCCTGCTGATGATTTGGTCGTCATGGTGACTTTGGGTATTTATTATTTAGGCGTCGATGGGTGCAAATAGATAGGTTTGTCCGGAGGGAGATGTGACAGGAAGAAGTGAGTATATGTAGTACAAGTGTCGTCATGAAGGAGCCTCATGTTCGTACTCGTGACGGATTTCTGACATCACTGTTTTTCGGATGAGTGCTAACGCCAAGACATCGCGTTGGCACGTGACGAGATTGATTCTACGTAGTAAAATGGAGGGTGTACAGGTGACCCGGTGACCTAGTAGCCTAGTGTCCGCAGCTAGTGGATAAAGAGGCTAGCGTGGTTTTTTTAGTATAAGCGCGTTATATCTTAAGGAGTTCTTGACTAGTTCTAAACCTCTTAATAAATAAAGATAATTAAGTAATTCTTAACTAGTTTTAAACCTCTTAA
>JAABUK010013632.1_pt1 | contig 10109 bp, 12 predicted proteins | sample 5559141 | NCBI WGS metagenome assembly JAABUK01 (sample SAMN10711869, study PRJNA513367) | rock metagenome | isolation source: Antarctica rocks | place: Antarctica: Victoria Land, Pudding Butte nord | collected 2016-01-03 | reverse complement strand
CGCTCGGTCATCTCGACGGCGCAAAAACAGGGCTGGGACATCCTGACCACCCTGATGCACGGCCCGACGCAACCCTTGCGCGCGATCTGAACAAACAGTCTACGCAGGGGAACCTGGGCAGTTACCTACTTTCAGTCGCTTGACCGTCCGGCGCCGGAATTCGACCTTTACGATACCGATCGATGGTGATCGTGTAAGGCTCGGCAGCAGCAACGGCGCGAGCGGTTAGCGCCGTCCGGCCGCCTGTTTCGCGGTCACGACGTATCTCCAAGCGATCTGCAATGATCGACTCAGAAAATGACCGCGAAATCGATGGCGGGAGGTACTAGTACATCGATTCCATGAAACCGCACCTATCCGCGCGACCCATCTGCGAGTCTTCCTCGGCGGAAGCGGACACGACGATAGGAGTCGTTTCATGGAAACGCCGTACTAGATGCCGACATTCAGTTCACGACCTATCTGAGACGGTCAGGCCCACAAGCACGGCGATCAGCCAAGCCGCCGGGCGAGCGTCTCCTTGGTATGGCGGATATGGTCCCGCATCGTCCGTTCGGCTGTGTCCGGATCGCGCTTGGTGATCGCGTGCAGGATCGCCTGATGCTCGGTGAGGCCGCGCCGATGCTGCTCCTGGTCCGAGGACACCTGCCGTAGCCCCAGCCGCATTTGGGCTTCAAGGGTCAGCAGTACCTCGGCGAGTCGCCTGTTGCCGGTCCCCTCGGCGATAGTGCTGTGGAAGTTGGCGTTCGTCCGGAACCAGCCTGAGGCATCGTTCCGTGCCACGACGGCACATTGCTGAACAAGGATATCAGCCAGGCGCCGCAAAGTCGCATCGGTGGCGCGTTCCGCGCATAGCCGCGCCGCCTGCGCCTCGACGCCCTCACGCACCTCATGGATTTCCAGCAGGTCGGAGGTATTCACCTCCACAACGGACACCCCGCGACGGGGATGCTCGACCGCAAGGCCGTTCGCAACCAGAGCCAGCAAGGCTTCGCGCACCGGGCTGCGGGACACCTCCAGTTGACGCGACAGGTCAGGTACAGAGAGGGATTGGCCTGGGGTCAGCCCGCCATCGAGGATGGCCGCCCGCAGGGCCGCATGGACCGAATCCACGATGCGCTCGGCGGGTTTGAGGGCGGGCAGTCCAGCCATGGCAGAGGCCTAAAGGCGGAACAGCAGTTCGTCCAGTTTGCCCGCCGGAGCGCGCAGGAAGCCGGTCTCGTGCATGAAGGCGCCGAGCGCCTCAACGCCTGCCGGCTCTGTCGTGAAGCGCGTCTCCGGCTGAGCCAACTGACGGGCCAACTCCGCCTCCGGCTGGCCGGCGTCCCGCGCGAGCAGGGTTGCCGCCTCAGCCGGCTGGGTCGTCAGCAGCGCTATCGCGCGTTGCACGGCTGCTTGCAATGCACGCAGCGCCGGAGCGTTCTGCCGCTCAAGCTGCTCTCGGGCAAAACATACATTGAAGGTCAGCGGCCCGAACAGATCGCTGGATGAAAGCAGCCGCCGCACGCCGCGAGCCACAGCCGCCTCTTCGAAGGGCGGGGAGCCCACGTAGCCCGCGACTTGGTTGGTCAACACGGACTGCAGGGCGTCCGGGTGCGGCATGGACAGCATGGCGGGGTCAAGCGCCTTTGCGTTGCCGAACGCCTTTTGTGCGGCTTTGCGCAACACGAAGGCCTGGTTGGTGTCCGGCGCCACGACGGCGATCTTGTCGCCGGGCCGGAAGTCTCGCACCGCCTGCACCCGGGGATCGTTAGTCAGCAGCCAAAGGTCCACTATGTTCAGGGCCGCGATCAGCCGGGTGCGAAAGCCGCGGTCCCGTCCGATCAGGAAAGGTGCCACGCTGCCGCAGCCAACCTGCACCTCGCCGGCCAGCATGGCCTCGCGGATGGCGACGGAGGACGAGATGACCTTCCACTCGACCTGCAGGTCCGGCACGGCCTCTTCAAGCCATCTCTTCTGCTTAACGATCACCATGGGCGCGTAGCCTAGGCCGGGCTGGGTGGCGATCACCAGCTTGCTCGGCGTCTGCGCCCAGGCAGAACGGGTCAGTGGGAGCGACGCCACGGCGGCGGCGCTAACTAGGAAAGGGCGGCGGCGGATCATGGGATACTCCTACAGGGTGCCGGACGCCGAGGCCTGCTTCATGCCCCAGCGCACGACTGTGCGGCGTTCGATCAGGTTGAACCCGGCTTCCAGCAGCACGCCGATGGCGGCTACCGTGACGATGCCGGCGAACACGTCGTCGGTCCGCATGAAGGTGCGAGCGTCGTTAAGGAAGTTGCCGAGACCGCCCTTGCTGCCGGAAATGCCGAACACCAGCTCGGCAGCGATGATGGTGCGCCAGCCATAGCCCAGCCCGGTCTTGATTCCGGTCATGGTGTGCGGGAGGGCTGCCGGGAACAGCACATCCGTCACCATGCGCCACCACGGCAGGCCCAGCACGCGACCGACGTTGACCAGGGTAGGGTTGGCGGTGCGGAAGCCCGTGCTAATGTTCAGCGTCACCGGCCAGACCACGGCGTTGACCACAACGAACAGCAGCGCGTTGATGTTAAGGCCGAACCAGATGATCGCAATGGGCAGTATGGCCACGGACGGGAGCGGGTTCAGAATTCCCGTCAGCAGCTCCACCAGGTCGTCGGCGAAGGTGCTGACGCGGGCGAGCACGGTGAACAACAGGCCCAGCACCACTCCGACTAGAAGGCTGAGCAGCAGCAGCCAGACGGTCGCCCCTGTTGCCCGCGCAAGGTCACCCGTGGTCCAGCCGGCCAGCAGCGCGCGGCCCACGTCGACCGGAGCCGGGAAGATCAGCGGATCAACATCCGACCAGGTGACGTATGCCTGCCACAGGGCGAGCAGCAGGATAAACTGCACCGTCCGGCGCAACGCCACGGGCAGGTCCTTCCAGCGCCGTAGGCCGATTGCGCGGGCGACCCCTGCGGTGTGCGCGCTATTCGCCATGTGCGTGACCTCCGTCGTGGCCCATGAGGGCCGACACCTCTTGGCCCACGCGCAAGGCGGCGTCGGACCGGGGATCGGACACCTCGCGAGCGTTCACCACTGCCTTGATGGTCGAAGGCGTGCCGTCGAGGATGACGATGTCGGAGCCGACCAGCACGGCCTCGGCGATCGAGTGCGTGATGAATAACGCAGTGGCGCCAGTGCGCCGCGCCAGGTCGATGAACTCTAGTTGCAGGCGAAGCCGGGTTTGCGGGTCCAGCGCGCCGAAGGGCTCGTCCATCAGCAGCACCGCCGGTTCCAGCGCGAGGGCGCGGGCAATGGCCACGCGCTGCTTCATGCCGCCGGACAGGTGGTGCGGGAAGCGGTCGGCCGCATGCTCAAGGCGCATGATGCCAAGCCAGTGCTGGGCGCGCTCGGCCGCGTCGCGCCGGGACCGCCCGGTGACGCGCAGGGGATAGGCCACGTTGTCCATCACGGTGCGCCAGGGGAAGAGCTGGTCGAACTCCTGGAACACGACGGCACGGTCCGGGCCTGGCTTGTTCACGGGCTTGCCGCCCACCAGCACCCGGCCGCCAGCCGGACGCAGGAAGCCGGCGACGGCCTTAAGGATTGTGCTCTTGCCGCACCCAGAGGGACCGAGCAGTGCCGCCGTCTCACCTTGGCGCACAGTAAACGACACGCCTGACACGGCAGGGGTGAAGGCAGCGCCGGTTCCATAGCCGAGCACCAGGGCATCCACGTCCAGCATGGCCACCGCTGCCGCGGCAGGCTGCGCGGCACTGGCAGCTTCCATCCCAAATGCCGGCATAGCGGCATGTCCGTTTCGTTCTGGCATCAGCCACCAACCGCGACGACGGCCTCGATCTCGACCTTGGCGCCAAAGTGCAGCTCGGCGCAGGGCACCACGGATCGAGCCGGCCGGTGCGCGCCGAAGAAGGCGGCGTAAGCACGATTCGCCTCGCCCCAATGCTCGATGCCGGTCACGAACACCGTGCATTTCACCACATCGTCCCGCCCGGCCCCGACGACGCGGGCGATGCGCTCGATGTTGCCGAGCGCGAAGGCGACTTGCTCCGTGACGGACACCGCTGCCGGATCCAGGATGTCGTGCGTAACCCCAAGCTGGCCGGACACATAGAGCGCCGTCCCATGCAGCACAGCCTGGGCATAGTGCCCACCGGCTGGAGGCGCTTCGGCGCAGCGCACCTCCGTCAATCGAGGGGTCGGATTTGAGCTGGTTGTCTGCATTGCGTCGTCCTCCATGTGCGTCACCACCCACCCGTGCGTGTCCAGTGGTCCACGATGGCGCCGTCTCGCAGCACGTCGTAGGACCCATACGCAGCGCAGGTCAGGCAGGCATGGTTGGGCAGGATGCGGACAGCGCTGCCCACAGGCAGGTGGCCGAACCAGCTCTCATCCGGCACCGGCACAGTTCCATGCTCCTGGTGGACGGTCTCGACAGACAGGGAGCCGAGCCGTTCCAGGGTGTCCGGGTCGCACACCCAGCCGTAACGGGCATCCGGCAGAAAGCGGTTGGCGCCGAGATCCTTGGAGAGTGCCAACGCACCCGCGTCCAGCACGAGGCTGGGGCCGCGGCGCTGGTGGCCAATGACAGTGGCCAGCACGGACACTGCGATGTCGCTCTCTGCGCATACGCCCCGCGAAAATTGCGCGAGGTCATTGAACAGGTAAATGCCGGCCCGTGCTTCCGTCACGCCATGCAGGTGTTCGGCAAACAGTACGGTCGGGGTCGAGCCGACGCTAACAATGGGGCAAGCATGCCCGAGCGCACGCAGCATCTCGGTGGAGGACACGGCAGCAACCCGCTCAGCTTCCGCCATACCGCGAACCGCGGCGTGATCGTCCAAGGCGTAGGAATGCCCGGCGTGCGTCATCACCCCTTCTAGCCGGAGGTGCGGCGCGGCCGCCGAGATGGCCGCGGCGACTGCGGTAAGCTCGGCAGAGGCTGGCGCGGTGCCGCTGCGGTGTTCGCCACAATCCACCTCAACCAGGACGCCGAACGTGGCCCCGTGGGCCGCCGCCGCCGTTCCAAGCAGCGCTGCTGCCTCGGGGCTGTCCACCACAAGCAGCAAGCGGGCGCCGGTCGCATGCTGAATACCGGCAGCCCGCGCCACCTTGGCTGGCGCCATAGCGGTTGCATACAGGATGTCGCGCCACCCGGCGGCAGCGAGCCACTCGGCCTCTGCCAGTGTAGATACCGTAATGGGGCCGGGTACGCCGCCACAGGCAAGACGCGCAACCTCGACCGACTTCGCGGTCTTGAGGTGCGGGCGCAGGATCACGCCCAGGGACACGCAGCGCTCCCTCATGCGGGCGGCGTTGCGCTCCAGGCGATCCCGGTCCAGCAGCAGCCGCGGCGTTTCCAGCCCGGCGAACGAGGGCATCCCGTCCATCACACCAAATCCAGCAGCGGGTGAAGGGTGTTTGCGACGAGAAACGGACGGGCTTGGTCCGCCACGAACGCGAGCCCGGCGCGGTTGTGCCAGAACACGGGCATCCCGACCCCGGTGGCGCCGGGCACATCGGCTGGCGATCCCGCGACGAACAGGGTGCGGGCAGGATCGGTGCCGAGCTTCGCAAGCACCGCGCGGTAGGGTTCGGGACGCGGCTTGTAAAAGCCGGCCTCCTCGGAGGTCACGACAGCGTCGAACGGGACGCCCACGTTGGAGGCTGCTTGCGCACCCATAGCGGCGGAGCAGTTCGTAGCCACGCCTAGCGACACGCCGCGGCTTACAAGGTTGCCCAGCACACCCGGCGCCTCTGCCCAAGGTTGCAAGCCATTCCATCCAGAGGTCAGTTTCTCGGAAAGGCCGGGCTGCAGCCCGGCACTGACCGCCGCCTCCCGAACCAGATCCTCGTAGGGCCGGTAGGCCCCGCAGCCGTAGGTGAGGCGCAAGTAGGCACGACGCCAGAGCAGCCCGTCGCTCTCAGATCCGGCTGCGCGGTTCCATACCGTCCAGGAGTCCAGGAGGGCTGTAAGCAGGTCGAACACAACAGCGTCGAACCTTGGTTGATGCACAGACGTCAACGTCATTTCCTAATCTACATTCTACATGTAACATGTGGAGTGTAGAGTCAAGCGTGGACAGTCTCGGAGGCTGTATACCACGCTGGATGCGGCCGAACTGCGGCGTCTGCGCGACGAGGAAAAGCTCGGGCCCGCCGCCATCGCGCGCCGGCTCACCATCGGGCGGGCCAGCGTCTACCGGGTGCTCGGCAAGCCAGCAGCACCAGCATAGCATCCCGGCTCAGGCCGCCCGCTTACCTTGCGGCTGGTGTCACCGAAGTTGGGTGAACCTCAACTATTGGAGCAACGTTCACATGCTCGAAATCGCCCTCGTCTCCCAGGACCAGTTCGCCTGTGCGGGCAAGCTCGAGGGTCGCGACCAAGGTGCTCGAAACCGCCGACCGGGCAACCAGCTGGAGGTCCGTAACAATCTCGGGCATCCGCGGCAGTAACCCCGTCAGCTTCATCGGTCGGTACAAACCTGCGAGGGTAGCGCGTATGCGGGCCAGGGCATCCGGAATGCGGAACAGGGCCGGGACCACGGGCATATAGACTTGCTCGATCGCCGAGGGCTGCTCCCGCGCCTCCTCCATTTCCAGAACGGTCAGACAGGCTTCCATCAGCCGCATGTAAGAGGCGACGCGGGGGTCCCGCTCGCGCTGTGGACGAGCAAACACACCCCGGCCGAGCTGAGGCCGCGCCCCCAGCCAAGCCGAAGCCGCCCGGACGAATTGCAGGTCTTGTAGACGGCTGAGTTCCCGTTCGGCCTCACTCAGCGCAGCCTTCTCGGCCCCGGGCGACGGCGGCAAAAAAAGCCGCGACCACAACTGCACCAGCCGCGCGGCCACATTGAGCCAGTCGGCCCGGCGATCCAGCGGCACATGGCTTTCGTATCGCACCATCGCCGCCACGAACTGATCGACCATGGCGCCCACCGAGATTCTTCCCAGGTCGATGCGCTCGCGCTCGGCCAAGTCGAGCAGGAGGTCGAGCGGGCCATCGAAGCCGTCGAGATGCATCTGCGGAATCGCCGGCACGCGAGGCGGCGTATCCCAGTCATCCCAGAGCGGGTCGGCCGGGGGACCGGAAATACCGTCCTGGTCAGCCAACGTAATATTTCGGCTGAACGGACAGCACGAGCTGAGGCCAATCCCGCCGCAGACGAAGGATCGCCTGCCACGGCGTCCAGTCGGCCGACCAGAATTCGTAGACGATCTCCGCCTTCCGGCGGAGGCGCCGATCGGCGCCCTCCTCGCGGATGCGGACGGCCCGTAATCTCTGAGTCGTGCCCCAGTGCGACCGCAGCCAGTCCTGGGCGGCGGGATCCTCCTCGCCGAGCTGAAGGATGTAGTCGGGGATGGGAAGCAGCCGATGCAGGTCCAGCGGACACAGGCCGGGGCCACGCCAGCGCGTCAGCACCCGATCATGCCGTGCCGCAATGATTTCTCGAAGTTGACGCGCGAGCATGCGCGCCTCCGCCCCGCCGCCGGCCATCGGCGCAAACAGCCGCATCTCCTCGTGCTCGAGATCGATCGGCCAGGGAATGCCGTTCGTGCCGCGCGCCGCCTCCCGAAACCGGCCCACCTCCCCGGCCGGCCCGCTCACCGTCAGTAAGTTCCGCAACCACTCCGGCCGGCCACGGTCGATTTCCTTGTCGTGCTCTCCCCCGCCGGATGCCCCCTGCCCTAGCGCCGCGAGATTTCTGTCGACTTTCGCCGACGGAACCTTGGCTGGCTTGGTGGCCATCGCGGTCAGAGATCGAGCAGCCGGGCGGGATTGTCCTCCGTGATGCGCGCGCGCCGGCGATACCCGCGGGTAGATCGCAGATCGTCGTGGCGCACATGCGCGCCGACCTGCTCGTCCAATGCGCCGTTGAGATAGGCTTCGGTGATGAAACCTGCCCGCAAGCCATGCGGCGACAGCCGCTCGCTGTCATGCACGGTCAGCTTCGCCAGGGCCGCCCGCTTCAACAGGATCAGGCGCAACGCCCGCGGCGTCAGCCGCTCCTCGATGGTGCCGTGCCGGGTGATTCCGCGGAACACCGCGCCGCGCCGGATTCTTCCGCGCGCAAGCCAGGTCTCCAGCGCGCGCACCGGACAGGTGTCGCTGACGATGCCGGTGTCGGGATGGCGCATCCGGGGCAGGGTGACATCGGCCCCCTTGCCTTCCTGGTCGCGCTTGCTGCGCGGCACATGGATGATGACCATCGACGCCTCGAAGCGGAGCTGGTGGCGATCGATCGCCACCAGCTCCGAGCGCCGGAACGCGCCGGCAAACCCCACCAAGAAGAGGGCCCGGTCGCGCAGACCGGCGAGATCGGTCGGGCACACGTCCAGCAGCAGCTTGACCTCCTGAGAACACAGCGCCGCGGCTGGCCGGACCTTGCGCGGATGCCGCCTTCGGATGCCGCTGAGCGTCTCACGGAGCACCGGGTGGGTGGGCACAAACAGAAAACCGCGGCGTCGATGAGGGTAGGCGATCGCCGCCACCCGGCCGCGCAGCGCACTGATGCCGTGGCTTTTCGCCAGCGCGCCGAGATAGGCGGCGACCAGCACGGGGTTCAGCGGCAGCGCATCGGGATCGACCTCCTTGCCGCGGCACCAATCGGAAAAATGCGCCCAGGCCTGTTGATAAGCGGCACGGGTGGTCTCCGAGATGGCGGCGTCGGCGTAGCTCGCCGCTTCTGCGACGGATTCGCCGATCGGGCCGTGCAGGAGGTTTTGCAGCTCGGCCGGCGGTGCGCCGCGGGAGATGCGTCGCGCCAGGGCCAGCGACCTCTCGAACGACGGCATCGAAGGGGCGGCCGATGGGATGATATCGCCGGAGCGTGCATCGTCATCCATGGCCAACGTTCCTTCCGGAAGCGCTGACCGCCGACGGCGCAAAGTTCTTTTCGGTTGCCTGCCCCTGCCCTATATTCAAGGTATGGACGGTATGAGCCTGCCCCCCGATCTGGAAAGATTTGCCGACGAGGCAGTGGCGGACGGTCGCTATCGTGATCGGGCCGAGGTGGTCGCCGCGGGCGTCGAGTTGCTGCGGCAGCGCGACGCGGCTCGCGCCGAACTCCTGGCCTCTGTGATGGCTGCCCAGGAGGAAGGCGATCGGCTTGGTTACCTGACAGGCGACGAGGTGCTCGCCCACGTCCGGGAGACCATCGCGCGGAGGACCGGCCCGGCGATTTGACGCCGATGCGAAACTTCGCGCCGCAGGCCCAAGCTGATCTCGACCAGGCTGTCGGGTGGCTGCTTGACCGTGGCAGCGGCGGCGGACCGGCGGAAACTCTGCTGGCCGCAGTGATGGAGGCTGCGGCGCTGCTGGCCCAGCGGCCCACTCTCGGCCGGCAGCGGCTTGACCTCCTGCCAGAGCCGTTCCGGTTTTGGTCGATCCCCCGCCACAAGCTTCTGCTGATCTATCGTCCGGATACGACGCCGCCGACCATTCTGCGGGTGTTGAACACCGCCCAGGATCTGGCGCCGCTCCTTGCGGGGATTTCGCTGCCGGAAGGTCCAGACCAGCCGTAACGCCCTCCGACGAAGCGCATCCTCCGGAACGACGCCGACCCTGGCTTTGCCGCGCTGCCGGGAACCGCGTCCTCCATAACGGTAAGTCTCTGTTGGGACTGAGTTTCCCGTCAGCTCCCTGGGCCTTCTGCACCCCACACTCGTTCATCACCGCCCTTTCCGGAAGCCCTGAGTAGCCTACGCGCGCGCTGCAGATTGTGGCAACCGGCCATTTGCTCTGATTAGGTGTCCAAAATGGGCATTTTGGATAGCCAGACTGCATCGACTTGGGCGTAGCCGGTTGTTTTCGTGAGCGTTTCACGACGAAGCCCAAACGCGCCCAAATCAGCCAGAATTACCTCCAAGAATCGTTCCTACGCCTGATAAGGTTAGGGGTCGTCAGCAATCAACTGATCGGCCGGAGCAGCATAACACGAGGATAAGACTCGTTTTTCCAACACGAGCCGATTCGGTTAAATCCTTCCGAGCCCTTAGTTGTCGTGCATAGGACGTTCGGCTAGTTTGGTCGCTCAGAAGGCCTCAAGGGACCCGCCAATGCCGCCCGATGACGACGGCCCCATCGCCTCACCCGACGCAGATCGCTGCCCCAGGACCGCCGG
>JAABUK010013631.1_pt1 | contig 10109 bp, 11 predicted proteins | sample 5559141 | NCBI WGS metagenome assembly JAABUK01 (sample SAMN10711869, study PRJNA513367) | rock metagenome | isolation source: Antarctica rocks | place: Antarctica: Victoria Land, Pudding Butte nord | collected 2016-01-03 | reverse complement strand
GCAACACATCAGCCCTTTGGCTGTTTTTCAGATGAACTGCTTGCGACGCATCTGTGGCATTTCCTTGCGTGATCATGTGCCAAATGTGGACATATTGAACAGGTGCAACACCCTGTCTGTGGAGTCTTGGTTGCAAGGCAAAAGACTCAGATGGCTAGGTCATGTTTTCAGGATGCCTAATGATAGATTGCCTAAGAAGCTATTGTTTGGTCAAGTTAAGGGGCTTCGCCCACCTGGTCGCCCTGAGTCTAGTTTCAATGATGTTGCTTTGCAAGATTGCCAAGCTCGTGGGATTAGTAGACCGTATAGAGATGCGCAAGACAGACTGCTTTGGAAAGACAAGACTTGTCCTGCACGTACCTAGCTCATCATGAGCTGGAAAGCGTAATAATAATAATTATTATTATTAGAGCTGGTTTGCTTGAGAACTCCAGAGTAATAACACCATGACAGCAGCTTTGATTTGGCAAAGCTGTGCCATTGGCTGCAAGGACTGCTGCTGCTGCCACATTGCACGGCAACTCTGTTCAGGCCTCCAAATCCGCTGTCATGCTTCATATTACTGCATAGTGTAGCTGCTACACTCTACAGCTGGCAGGGTTGCAGTCATTGAGGCACAAAAGGCGTGACAAGGTCTGTGTACCTGCATATCTGGGCAAGGTTTCCAAGAAGCGTAGGTGGTCCTGGACATAAGGGGTGGCCTTGCGCTGGTGGGAGTGAAGTTGATGCAGGGTGTGCTGTGTCTCGGACCCCTCCAGCTCACTAGGTACCACTCTGAACAAGTCTCTCAAGTCCTGCGCAAAGCTCAGATTGAGTGCCAAGTGGACGAGCTCGTAAGAGGATAGCAGGCAGTTGATTGGCAACAGCAGGCCCTTAATTGGCAGCAGCAGACCCGTGACTGGCACAGCAGGCTGTTCATTGGCAGCAGCAGGCCCTTAAGCAGCAACAGCAGGTCTTTGATTGGCAACAGCAGGCCCTTGACTGGCAACAGCAGGCCCTTGACTGGCATCAGCAGGCCATTCATTGGCAGCAGCAGGATTTTAATCAGCAACAGCAGGTCTTTGATTGGCAACAGCAGGCCCCTGATTGGCAACATCATGTCATCCTGCCCTGTGAAGCTCATCTGATCTGATTTCAGCAGACTGGACCCTGGTCAAGAGCTGTGTGACTGGCACCCCGTGCAGTGCTTGATTGTCACTTCTGTGGCTTGCTGGTACATTGTGCTTAATCTTGCAGGTGGTTACCCAAGAGGGCTGCTGCTTGATTATCACGTCACCAAATGCAGCTTTTGCTATGTAGCAGCATCTGGCATGTAGCAAGACAACAATGCAGGGCAGCAAAACAGCAGCAGCTGAGATGACCTCAGTCACTGTTCCTCTGAGGCAGGCAGCATAACCATTGGCAACTCTCTGCATGCAGCGAGAGTCTGACGCCCCTGTAGTGAGTCTGCGGGTGCAGTCCTTGAGAACCCAAGAAGAGGAGCCAGCTGGTGGTTGACACTGTGAGCCAGGGACGCTTGTGGTGCAACTACCAACTGGCTTTTTCTTCTTGGGTGTTCAAAGAATGCATTTGCAGAGTTACTACGGGGCTTATGGCTTGTGGTGCAAGCCAAGGGTGCAGGTACCTGCTGTGAGAAGTACCGGAAGGCCACCCCTTCCTCTGTGCCACTCCTAGACAAGCCTCCCTTGAAGACCTGCTTCTTGTAGATCTTCTCCTCCACTGTTCCACATGTGATGAGACGGTACACGACAACGTCCTTCTGCTGGCCAATGCGGTAGGCGCGGTCCACGCTCTGATTGTCCACAGACGGATTCCAGGCTGGGTCCACAATGATGACCCTGTCAGCGGCTGTCAGGGTCAGGCCCAGACCCCCCACTTGAGTGGTCAGCAGAAAGACTGGAATGTCGTCCCTGGTCTGAAATTCTTGCACCAGCGCCTACAATGTGTCACTACTTTGAAGAGGAGTCAGAGGAATCAACACATTGTGTTGGAGATCATCTCTGCTCAAGGATACTTGCATCAGTGCTGATAAAACAACCTTGTCTTGCTTTGCTGGGTGTGCTTATGTTGTTATTGTTTTCAGCATGAATGACTTGAGTGCTGTCAATGCCAAGTAAGGTTTTCGGCTCCAAACAGCAACTTGCAATTTTGCGCAGCCTTTACGCATTGCAGAGTTTTGTGTGCTGGAACTGTTGCAACGCTGCACAAAAGCATGCAGAGCTGTGGGAAATGACATCAATGCTACCACACTGCAGCCTGTCTCGGCGCTTTACAGGGTATAAGCCTGCAGGCCAGATTACAGACAGCTGGCATGCACATGCAGGCGCTGACCTGTCGCTCAGCTGCGCTGGAGATGCTGCCATCTATGCGGCGGAAGGCATAGCTCTGCTCCACAATGGCTGCCTGGAGGATGTCCAGCATGACTCGAGACTGACTGAAGATGAGCGTCCTGTGGCCCTTTGCCACCAGCTCCGCAAGCAGCGACATCACGAAGGCTGTCTTGCAGGACGTGTCCACTCCTGCACTCAACATGAGCATGGCTGACAAATCAGCTGCCTGCCTTCAGCAGCATCTCTGCACAAAATGTTTTGAGCCTCCACAGTCCCTGCAGTGACAAGGACTGTGGAGGCTCATACCATACAGGCAATTGCCCGGTATAGAAGGTCTCTGGACTTCATGCTCTGTGCTAAGTGCAACATGGAAAGTCGTGTTGACGTCTGCCCAGTAGCACTGTGTGGAATGGTGTGGAATGGTGATTGCCAATTGTTGTTGTCTAGAGCTGGAAGCTGGGTCGAATGATGAAAATGAGAATGCAGCATGAATGGTTGGCATGACACAGCATGCATGAAGTGCATGACATAACATGCCTTTCTGATGTATGTCCTTCAGCAGGTGGGCCTCAACATCAGCAGCATCAACATTGTCCTGCTCCCACCAGCTGCCGCCAGCTTGCAGGGGGACTGCTTCTACTTCTTCAGTAGCATCGTACCACTCCTCTTCTTCGTCAGAAGCGCTGCCCTCAGCTTGCACCTTGGCCAGCCTTCCACCTGTCACGCCAGGCTGCTCTTCTTCAATCATGCACCCGGTTTTGGCATCAACCAAATGCTGGTCAGACAGCATCTAGCCATGATTTTGCATGCATGTACACACAGTCACAATGGACAGGAAGATTGGGCTATGCTTGCAGCATCAAGCTGTTGAGGAGCTGCTTTGAGCCTGCAGACCAAAACAGGTTTGGCATGCAGCACACGAGGACAAACTGCTATCAGTATGACCCAAGCCAAATAAGCCTGAGCATGTGACATCAGGGGTAAACATCGTTTGATTGTGCCGCGGAGTTGGCTTGCCTGCAGACGCGACCAGGGAGGCAGCTCTCTCATTCAGCAGAGTTGGGTGATCGCAGATCTTCTTCAGGACTGTCAGTGCAGCTAGTGCTGACCCAGTCTTGTTCAAGGCTGCCCTGACAGCACTAGACTCCAAGAACGCCTGCCAAGAAGGCATCGCTCATTGTACCAAGTGCAGACAAACAACAATATCTCAAATCCACAAGGAGACATCAGCAGCTTTTCTTCATTGCTGGACCATCAACAGACTACCAAGATTTGAGATTAGTACGGTGACTCTTGTAGCATTCTGCTGACGATGGCCCAGCATGCATCTCACTCTGTGCAAAGTATGCAGAGAGCCATCTTCAAGCAGTCACACAAACTGGAGCAATGGCATGCTTGCCTCATAAACATGGCGCTGAGCTGGATGCAGCTGCAGCCAGACAATGAGATCATTCTTGTGGCCCATTGCTTGTGGCTTGGGAGCCACATGCTCCCCCTGGCTGCTGCCCTCTGATGCTGTGCCTGACTGCTCTTCACTGCAACAACCAGAGCCTTCCTTGCTGTATGCATAACAAGGACAGCCAGAATGAGAGGCCATTCCAAGGAGCTGATTCCTGCTGCTGGAGCATATTGCTCCAGATGCACGGCTCATCAGTGAGTGCTACTGCTGCTGTGAGCATCTCGCTTCAGAGGGACTAACTTATTGAGTGCTGCTAGGGCTGCTTTGTAGTGCAGGGCGGTGAACAGGTCAGTTGTTGCCTGAAGATGCTGTGATTGCAGCGGCAAATGCAGGAGTACACAAACCTTGTGATGGCATTCTTTCAGGGTAAGATTGTTAGGATATGACTGTGAGTGATAAGGACTGATCAGTGCAGGACTACAATGCCCTTTTGACGGCAATTTTCAAGGGTACAACTGTTAGGATACATGTGAGTGACAGGGACTGACCATTGCAGGCGTGGGGGCTGTCAGTATGCATCACGATATCTCAGACATGGCATGTATGTACCTGTCGTTTGAAGCCAAAACATCCTTCTTCTCTCGCCTCAAAAAGAATGGAGCAATGCGCGCACGCAGCTCAGCAGCCTTGGCAGTCGCAATCTGTCTGTCTCTGCCTGTGGCATTCTTATCATTGCCGGCAGTGATGCGCTTCTCGAACTCTAGCTTGAAGGTTCTAGCATCCCCCAGCAAACCCTGCAACCCAACACAAACACATGAGCAGTCGTGTGAACATGCTGAGATGCAAGGCAGCCTCACTCACAGCAGCAGTGAGCAGAAGCTCAGCAGAACTATTCTGAACAACAAATGCAAGAGGCAGCACGTTGATTGACGCAGGTGCTTGCACATTATGCGACATGCGTTCATGGACTGCACAGATGCAACTGCAGCAAGGGACTGTACCTCGCATGCAAAGTCAAACAAGGCATGCATCTCCATCAGGTTGTTCTGGATGGGAGTACCGCTGATGATGATGCGCACAGCAACAGGGATCTCTTGCAGGCGCTGCACCAGCTGCATCTTGGGGTTCTTAACCTTGTGGCCCTACAGAGCATCAGGTGCACTGCAGGCTGCTGATGTGCATGCACAACGCTTAAGCAGACCAGGGCTGGAAGCAAGCCTCACTTGAGTTGGTCAGGCGACAGCATCTAAAACAAGAATAAGTTGCTGCATGCTACCTCAATGGTGGACATGACAGATGTGATTGATGCTCATGCAGACTCAAAGATCAGCTGTTCAGGTGACTCTGCCACACGGCCCATGCATACATGCAAGTGCAATTCATGTGAAGCAGCAGGTTCAGTGTCGCTGGCAACAAAGGCAGACCTCATCCAGAATCATGAAGTCCCAACACAGCTTGGCATCATCGTCCCACAGACTCTGCTTGGTGATGCGCTTGAAGCCTAGAGCGTCAGAGTTGTGCAGAACCATACCATATGTTGTCAGCAGTATGCCCTTCTGGGTGGCAACTCGTCTTAGAGAATAGTCCCTGTTTCAAAAGTAGAACGTGGCAGTTTGCAACTTTGTGTAGAGAGATGCTAAATCACTTGTGCAAAGACATTACAAGGTCTGCTAGGTTGCGTGGTCACTACCGGCCTGGCTGCAGGCCAAACACTGGTTTTGAGTTTACCTGTCGGCCTGACTGCTGCCATAGTACTGGAAGAGGAGAGAGCCCAGGCCACAGGTCACCAGCTCTTTCTCCCAGTGAGCAAGGAGAGTCTTGGGAGCAATGATCACAGCTCGCCTTCACATTCCAGCACTCGTTTGCACTGTTTTGTTCTTGGGCGACCTTTTGGGCGATTCAGAACTCGAGAGCACAAGGACCAGATGATGAGGCAATGTGGCCTCACCTCATTAGACCGCTGCCAAACATGCCAGCAAGGAAAGCAGAGCATTGCATGGTCTGCAGTGAATGTGGTATGACGTCAGGCATGTCTTTGCTCAGATCATCCAGCTGAGAGCCTGACAAGTATTTCCGAAGGAAAAGCAACATCTTTTGCATGACAATATTATCAAGGATCATGCAGAAACAGGGAGCTGTATACACAGAGCTGACAGCTGGTCAGCGCTCTTTCCTCACCTTGCCTAGGCCCATGTCATCACCTGTGTGGAGAAATGTCTTATAGTAGACATTTTGTCATTGCATGAGTCAATGCAGAGATGGCACAGCGCAGGCCTGATAACGCACATGCTGTTGCAGCATGAGCACATTGCCCACCTAGAATGCCGCCTCGGCACATCTTATGCAGGCTCCACAACCAATGCACACCTTCAGTTTGATGCTTGTACAACATATTTGCAATCTTAGGCTGGAGCTGAAACTGTTGAGCAGACTGCGAGCTGACTGTGTCATGTTCAGCAATACGCGAGCTTGCAGCCTTGACCACAGATTTTATGGATGCTGCTGTGGAGCTGGGACCTGGCATATCATCTGGCAGCTTAGTAGCAACCGCAGCTGCAAGTTTTATTGCAGCATGGCGCGGCTTGTCAACACTGTCTTTGATAGCCAAGCCAGCCATACTGTCCAGCAGCCTGGGGTCGCTGGCATCAGGCTTGCTAAAGGCCGATAGCACGCCCTGACGAGGCCCACTTGTGGGCAATGGCTGCATTTGTGCTGCCTGGGGCAGGTTTTCCTTCTGCTGTGACAATCTTTTCAGGACCTTTCGACCTCCAAGTAAGTCGTTGTTTACGACATTTGTAGGCTGAACAGCATCCACAACGTGAGGTTCCAAAGCGCTGGATGCTGCAGGAGAGTCAGCTCCGAACCCGTCCTCCGAGGAGTCGCTATCGCTGCTGTCGAGAAGAACATGACTTCCCTGTTTGCGATCAGCAAGACGCTGCAACAATGCATGCCTTTGCTGAGCTTCCTGGCTGGCTTGCCGGTGCTGCCTGTTGTACTGCATGTTCTACCTCTACTCAGTATGGCTTTTCTACTTGAACAGGCTGTTCAGAACAGCATGCCACAACAAAAGCTTTGACTTCCAATTTGAAGCCGCAGCGCACTCCGTGTCCACGGAGCTTTGTGATGCCTTAGAATTCGTTTCTCCTCTTGTGCAGTCAAGGACTATTGACCAATCACACTCCACAAATTGACCATCAAAGACCGAGCTGCATGATCATCTAACGAGACGCAGGCGGCATCGAAGCCTGCCATGGTCCCGTGTTTCAAGTGACAGCTCAGGAGTTGTGTTGCATGACCTACAGCCTCTCCTGTGCTTCGTCTCCAAACATCACACGACCGTTAAGATGTCCTGCGTGGACAGAAAGCTGCAGTGCCAGTGAATTTGGTTCACCGACGGCTGCCGGTCTGATCCGGCCACGCTGCAAGATACATGTCTGGCAGCAGAGCAGACATCCCTGACGAAGAATTAGAACAAGAGTGGCCGTATCTGACAAGGCAACAGGTCAGTACAATCTCAACCCCTTTTACCAAAAATGATGCTCTGGCTCCAATCAGCTCAAGCAAGCCCAGAGCTAGTTTTGCAGAGTACACTCGCTTTTCAGGGCATTTCCTGTGTTTCTGCTTATCAGCAATCACCCAGCATGGCTTCGCCTGTGCACAGAATGATTGTGATGCCCATTGCAACAGTATCATATTCATTGATTGCAGCTGGAAGAGTACAAGGACGCCTTCAGAATTTTTGACAGGTCAGGCTTAGGGTCCTTCACCGCAGAAGACATAGGCTGGGTCATGCGCAGTCTGGGGCAGTCACCAACTCAGCAGCAGATAGACGCCATCATCAGGGACATGGACTTAGACAATGATGGCGTCATTGACCTTGCAGAGTTCATGATTAGGATGATGGCCCTCACCACCAAGGTATTGCATTTTTCATTAAAGCTTCCACCATTCTTCTTCCTTAGTGGTATGAATCCGATGATCAGTTCTCGAAATTGCACTCTTCAGCAAAGCTCGGTGACCTGTTGGGATCAGTGTGTACATAGAGAGTGTCACTGCAAAATATGTCGGCACCATTCTTTTTGTTGGGTGATAGGCATTGCAGTAGTTGGCAAAAGCTTTGCTGACATGCAGGCAGCTCCAGAGGAGGATCTCAAGCATGTTTTTGATGTGTTGGATAAGAGCGGCGAAGGCATGATCACTGCTGACTCTCTGCGATCTGCCATCAAGGTATGCGAAGCACTCTCGTGTTTGTTTGCACCTGCGATCATTCAGCATGCGTATGACATCCAGTCATAAATAATAAGAATAATGATTACGCTTTCCAGCTCATGATGAGCTAGGTACGTGCAGGACAAGTCTTGTCTTTCCACATCCAGTGTTAACATGCAAGGCCTCTTCATTGAGTTGCAGCTGTCCTCTCATACATTAATCATCACCTGGCTGAAGTGAAGCACATGCCCAATGCAGAACATTGCTGAGTGGGAGATGACAGATGAAGACATAGAGGTGGCCATCAAGCTTGCTGATAAGTCTGGGGATGGCAGAATTGATTATGATGAGTTCATTGCATTCGTGTTTGGAAATGATGAGCCAATCCAACGGTCGCAACACACCGGGACCAACTCAGTGCATCCTGAACCTCAAGCGCCTCAGACACAACCTGCACCTTCACACACCCATACACAAGGGGTGCAGCTATCAGCAGATGGAACTCAAATGCCTGCAGATACTGCCCAAATACCAGCAAACCACCCTCAGGTCTCGGGAGGCGCCTTTCAGTTGCCAATGGATGCTGTTCAGATGCCAGCAGAGCCCTCTCAGGTGCCTGGTGACTCCTGGTATGATGGGGATCCAGCGCCATCAATGCGCCAAGCATCTCAGCACCAGCACCAGCTGCCATTCTCTGCTTCTGCTTTGCAAACAGATGGGCCAAACCTGCCCCTGCATCAGCACAGCAGGACAGACCACTGGGTTGCCTCACAAGCAGAAGCCATGACTCAACCTACTGGCATACAGCCAGCATCACAGGCTGGCTGTGTATATGATAATGAGCTGTACCAAGCTGAAGCGTCTGGCAGGTCACAAGCAGAAGCTGCTGAGCAATCTTGGCCTGTTGGGCATCAGCATGCAAGGCAGCCCCAAGATGCGCCAGTTGATCAGCCCAGTGATGATGTCAGGTTACGCGTGCAATCAGATGACGCAGAGCCAGGCCCAAGTCAGCTGCCTGCATCGCATGCTGATAGCAGACAAGGTGATGATTTTGGTGCTGGTCACTACCAAGCGTGCAGACTTGCAACTCAAGATAGTCAACATCAACCTCCAACCTCAGCCCAGATGCAAAGTCAGTGGCAAGACGTGGATAGGGCAGCAGGGCCTTCTGAGATTCCCTTTGGTGTTGAGTTTGGTGGGAATGCTGTACCACTCTTCTCCAGTTCTGCTTCTGCTGAAGGGGAGCAGACTGGTGTCAGCGAGCCTGGTGGGCTGCAGGCAGCTTGGCATGGTGACGCACTGCATTTGTCCTTGCCTCCAGAAGCTGAAGTACAAACAGCTGAAAGTACCAGTCAAGCAGTCCTTAGTCCGTTTGAATATGAGCATGCTAGAAAGCTTGACCAGGCAGAGTCACCTGCAGTGTTGACCAAAGTTTTGTCCAAACCACGGAAGCTGCCACCTTTGTCGCACACGCAGCTATCACAGGGAGTCAATCGCTCCAAAGTTGGTCAGCAACTTCAGACAGACTAACAGATAGATTGTTGTCATAGATCAAAGCAGTTGCAAGAGTTCACTTTGAAATGAATTAGCTCACGCATTGACTGATGCTCCTGTTTGAGCATGTGCATGAGTAGCAGGGTGTTGAAAGTGTACATCTTCAGCAACATGTTTTTGGAGTCAAAGCATGGATGTGTTTGCTGCACGAACTAGCTAGTCTTAGTTGCTAGTTGAGTCTTGGAGAAGCCCCTGAGACTGTCTTTTGTTCATTTCCCACCCTGAAGAAGTATAGCCAGACATTGTCTTGATATCTGACGACGCATCATGGAGTCGAGTCTAGTTGAAGCACACTTTGTTCACCACAGAACTGAACATTTTGCTTGTATGTCTTTTTTCACAACATGATCTCTCACATCATGTCCTTCTTACAACGTGCCAATTGCATGTGCATGCTTGTAGGTGGCATCATGCACCTTGCACATATTTTCTACAGACGTGGATAGCACCCTTGTCATGTGTTTCATCATGTAAAGTCTGAGACATACAGCAAGAAATGCATGTGCCTGTTCCATGCAATTGTTGCAACAGCGTCCGTTTCAGTATCCTCAAGACCTTTGAACTGGTTGCGATCGGAGAACTTGCAAGCGCATGATGCCATGGAATTCGAGGATTTC
>JAABUK010013630.1_pt1 | contig 10109 bp, 10 predicted proteins | sample 5559141 | NCBI WGS metagenome assembly JAABUK01 (sample SAMN10711869, study PRJNA513367) | rock metagenome | isolation source: Antarctica rocks | place: Antarctica: Victoria Land, Pudding Butte nord | collected 2016-01-03 | reverse complement strand
AATGGACTCTGTAGCTTTAGCACTTTTTCGCTTTTTCAGCCGCACCCGGCAAAAAGCCGGTGCGGCGGTGCGCGCACCGGGTGCGGCACCGCACCCGCACCCGCACCCGCACGAGTGCAACTATGATTTTATCTGATTTAAAGCACCATAGGAGTGGCACTAAGACAAAGCAGGCATGGTATCCTGACATCAAACTGGTCTGTTGAAGAAGGGTCAGGGTGCAGTAGGGTGTGCACACAGTCAACTCCAATGCACCTAACAACTTACTCAACTTTTTCAACAACCTGTCAGCCTTTTGGGCAGATCTGAGCCCAAGACCACAGCGCCAGCTGGTTGAGGGAAGGCAACACCAGGCAGCTAGACCCATCTTGAAAGTGAGGATGCAATGTCAAAAGAGGGTTTGCAAGCATGCACTCTCTTCATCATGGAAGAAGACTTGTTTCACTGACTTACGAGACACGCTTTGCACTGCCTTTGATGTCTGGTATTTGGTGCACTTGCACATGATATGAGATTCCAATGTCCCAAGAGGTGACCGGTGTTGTCAATTTACACACACAATTGAAACATCTGCTGCTGCGGGAAAATTGTTGCAGCTGGGCAGACCACACTGCCTCTTGTCAGTGTGGGATAATGGCCATCATGAGCCATAAAATGACGAATGCCTGTGTGATGCTACATGACAGTTGCTTTCTCATTGCTCTTCACATACAGTGGCACGGAGTATTATGTGGTCCAAGACCTCAGCAGGGAACCTGCCGCCCATTGCTCTTGCAAAATATTGAGGCCCAACCCAGGCCGCCTTGGTGGAGCGTAAAGCAGCAGCAGCTGCTGTGTCTCTTCTACCCCACTCACTGTTGAGGACATTAAGTTGCGCTCGCTCATGTTTGAATTGTGGGGACCAGTTCAGCTGGTGTGCCTGACAAAATGCGCCCAGATCATGACACGCGTTTACCCCTTCCAAAGTCATCGGGGTCGAGACATTGCACTTGGATGTCTCGGGTTTTATGCACAGCACGCAGTAGGCTGCTTCAGTCACGGGAGGAGGTTTACACCATCGATTGTCAAGCTGCTCCACAAAGGCGCTTGGCTGGCTTCTGACTGGCATACAGCGGTTATCGTGATACGGATGACTCCCAAAGGCCTGTCCATTTTTGCTTCCAAATGACTGCAAAACGAGCGCGCAAACGCGAAGCTGGCACTGATCAAAACCACGTCAACTAAACGAAAAGGTAGTTGGCGGACCTCGCTGTTCGTCACCAGGTAGAAAGGCCATTCTTTTCGCACGAGCTGTGCCATTTGCATTTGCTGTGCTCCTGGATTTAGCTGTAAAGTTGCTACATCATACTGTCACTGACAAAAAAATTCCTGCTCTGAAACCACACATTTGACTTCTGTACATAGTGCAGAGGTCTGGTGACACCCTGTACGTCCGACGGTCAACAGGCTTGCTCGCCAGTGCAAGGATGTACAACACTAAAATCAGACTTTTGTAATTACCGACCTTTGCCGATTTGTTGTGTAGTGTGGGATCAGTGACAAACTTTTCAAGCAGTCAAACTGATCAGCATATGACAGACAGGAGTTCAGCACATAGTATGTATGACAAGCAGCATGTTGCCTTACTGGCTGTGCTCCGTGAGTTGAGGGTCGCTGCATCAGGTTGCAAGGCTGCCTTGCAGCAGTCATTTGTAACTCTCCTCACAAGCTATCAAGGCTGTCTTGCAGTGTTCATTCTAGCAGCATTCAGTACAGCACGCCTTTTCTGACATATTGTTCTGCACCGCCCAGTTTGAGCCAAAATGATCATCTTTGACGTTAACAAGCGCTTTTGCACAGGATGCGTTAACTCATCTGTTTTGACAAGGGCAGGGACGTGGACAAGGTGGGCATGCACAGGCAGCATTTCTGCCAAATGACAAGGCAGAAAGTTGTTCACCTGCATACCTAAGCAGTTTGCTGAAAGCCAGGGCTGGACAGTTGAAGAGCAAGCCTGCTCATCAGCTGACCCCTGATAGGGAATAAGTCACATGGCAGCAGACTGCTAAGCTTACTTCAGGCGGCGCTTGAGGCAGCGAAGCAAAGATGCCAGGGATATAGTGAGAATGGTGAGATTCAGTGACAAAACAAGCGACTTGTCCCTTGTGTGCAAGGCCACACTGCATTGCACACAAAAGGCAACAGACGGCAGCCAAACAGGGAGCCAAATGTACAGCAGGTGATGCAAGCGCACATGCCTTATTGTCCCAGCAGCCACAGAATCCTACAAGTTCTCATTCTGATGATGTAGGGTGAAGCAGACCCACAGCAGCTGATTGAGCCAGCTGGCTGAGCTGCTCAGACATGAGATAAATTGTTAGATTCAATACATTTTACTCATGGCAGACTTGGCAATGTTGTCCATCAGACCTCTGTTTCTACAATATCCCTTAAGGGCAAGCTTGCTTGCGCATGCGTAGTCTGTCTTGGCCAGAGAAAACAAATCTAGCTCTAGAGCTCTAGATTTGACCATGCTGCTGGCGTCAGCTCCTATAAGCACTGCAATTGCAAGATAGAGCGGCTGCAGCTAATCAATGTGTTGAGCTTTGTGTAAGCAAACGGATCCAGATTTCGAAAGTGGCATGAAAATAGCGGATGGACATGGCAGCATTGATTTCAGGATTGCTTGAGTGCAGGTCTGTCCTGCATGCGCACTTTTTCGGCTCTGCATGAGCAATGCCAAGCATTGCATGCAAGGGCATGACATCAACACTGGCTGAATTGCACACTTATTTATAACAGAGTGCAAAGGAGCAGTGAGATGTACCGCTGGCATTCAACAAATTAACTCAAAAGATTGCGGGAGCAGGGTGTCATCTAATCATTGTGCACGCTGGCATCACGAATATAACTTATTCATTCGTAATCGCAGAATGGCCCTACATTGTAAAGCATGACCATGAATAGCACACCCTATAGGCTTGCCAAAAGGCCACGGCTTTCATCAATACTATGCAGCGAGCCATACACAGATTGGTAGATGTCAATCCCGCCGTTTTTTGCATCTTTCACTACGAAAGAGTAGTCAGGGTTGGCGTTGGTGTTAACGGATTTAGGAGCGCCTGAAATGAAGAACTCGATATTGACCACCGGTGAAGAAGGGCCAACGTCCTGTGGATCTGTGTATACGTCATGATCTGCACACAAATCTCAACATAAGCTTAAGGGAGACTCACGAGTCATGACGGCTGACGTGCACAACAAAATTTCGACTATTTCAATTCAAGGTACGGTAAGGCAAATAGGAGGTATCAATTTTGTGCAGTTGGACTGCGCGACATCCAAAAAGAAACCCACCTTGCTTCCCGGCAGCAATGATCCGGTTCGTAAACTTGCTAGACGCAGCGCTGCACAACCATCCCACGTGTCAGTCTTTTCTTGCACATATGCAGCAGCATGCGCAGTTGCAGCATCATGATCACTGCAGTGACTGCACATCTATGGCCACAGGTAGGGAGGCGAGGAACGGCAGTGTGGCTAGCTAGCTCATCCAGCCAGAGAATTACCTGTTGAAGTTGCCGTATGTGATGGTCGCGACGATGGCCTTGGAGCTGTCGTTGACCACCCATGTGTTGTCGGTCTTGGCGGCAGCAGTTGCTGCCAGAAGAAAGAATCCTAGCAAGACGGCACTGGCTACTTTGTTAGACTGCATGGTTCAACCTTGACAAAATCTTCGGTATCTGATAGTAGGTGGACACTTGCAGATGTTGAAGTCTTGAGTCGGAAGTGTGGTGTGGTTCTGCGAATGCGAGCTCTTGCTGATGCCCGAACGCCCTTTATCTCCACTTTCATCGTGGCTCCAGCTTCTGCTCGGTTGCAGTCGTGTTCGTCCGGCTTCTGCATACAACTTGCCGTTTCTCCCAGCTGCTGCTCATGATCTACCGTTTCTTACCGTTTCTGCCAGCTGCAAGATTGATTTACCGATCTACCGATTCATCTTCTGATCCCTTCGTGGCTGGTCATCAGGGCTGGGATCCGAAGGGCACGAACCAGACCATTGATGGTGTCTACCAGCTGTAGCAACTCACCCTCGCAGCTTGGGTCAGCTATCGAATGGCTTATTTGAGATGTGTCAACACATGTGTGTACATGTCTGAGGAGAGCGACTGTGTATATGCAGTAGTACTACAGTACAGTAACTGTATACAGTTTATTAGTGGAACAATTATTGTGAGCCCAACCCTGCTACCGGGTAAGCCCAATTGGTGCAACTTGCAACTTGCTCCATGTTCATGCTGTGCAGCGTTGCAACAAAACCTCTTGCTGCTATTCTGATGGCACGTTAACATCTGATTCAGTTCAAGCACATGTGTACACTTGCAATGTGTTTCAACACTCAAAGACCCTCAAACTGTACCTGCCTGATGACAACTCTGCCATACCACGTGAGAGCTAATTAGTCTAAATATGGTCAGTTACACATATACGTCATATATACCATTAAACATCTGTCACCAGTCACCAGACGAGCTTCCTCTGCTCTGAAGTTGCATGCTGTGCGCAAAGGGTACCTGAGTCTCCATGCAGTGGTGTCAGTCATACGTCGTACGGCATACAGATTCAAAAGTACACCTTACAAGCATCAGCCAGACAGACCAAGGAGAAACGAGCAAAGATCTGTGCATCAAGCGTAGAGAACACACAAGTTCAGCCAATACAAGCAGCATGTTGCATTACTAGCCGTGCTCCTGAAGTTGAGCAGCTCTTGCAGCTGCAGCAGCAGCTTGCAAGGCTGCCTTACGGCATGCAGCAGATGCATCACTGTCATTTGTGATTCTCTTCAAGCTATCACGGCTGTCTTCCAGAGAGCAATCTAGCAGCTTTTCCAAATACACAGCGCGCTCTTTCTGACTGACATTTCTGCGCCACTCATGTTGAGGCAGCGTGATCATTTCCCAGCCTTGTGCTGCTAACAGGCGCCTCTGACACACTGCCTCAGCCAATGGCCTGTATGGTCGATTGGAGGAGAAACGCTGAGGCGGGTCCATATTGATTCCAAGCCTGCAGTCAATACACCTTGCATTCTTTTGCTTGCAAGGGTGCCAGACTGCCAGTCACAGTTAGTGCTTGGACTTGTTGATACTCAAACTAACAGGCTGTTGAGCATGCAATCACTTGCATGCTCTTTGCATGGAAGGTTTGTGGCTGTGAAGCCTGTGCTTGCTACAAGATCACAGCCTTTGGCAACAGCTGCCGATATTGCTGCACATGTGCCAGCTTGCTGCCATGCAGGTACAAATTTGCTTGTATCAGTCAAGACAGGCAGATCGGCATCACAGCAACCAGGAGCAGATCTCACCTTGGCTTGCCAGGTATCCGCAGGACTATGTCAACTGTATGGCAGCCATCTGCCAGGAACTTCTCCAGCTCAAAGTTGACCCCAAGCTCTATCAGGCTCCTGCAAACCTGCAATGCAGAAGCTCAAACATTCTGTCCAAACCTTGTATCTGTTCTGCAAGCATGATCTAAATGCTGCGTTTGCAAAACCAAACTTTTGATAAAATTTTTCAATGCTTATTGTACATGATGTGCAGCTGCCTGACACCTAGAGATATAGATTACATCAGTCAATGATTCTGGCGATCGTCGCCTTGAACACAACTTTGAGCATGGCATCAATGATCACAAGAGCCGATGCCCCCCTCATGGGGTAGGCCTTAGCCTCAGCAGGACTTGTAAATCTTTGCTGGCAACCATCGGGGTAGCATTGTACAATAGGCCTATCATGACTATATATAAATTAATATATACAAATTTGAATGTTTCTTTTCCAACAAACATGTAACAAAAAATGCAGTATTAAATATATATAGACATATATGAAATGGTGCAGACAGGTGGCAAAACATATGATCCGGAAGTACCTCTTGCTGGAACCAGGTGACAGTGCGGTCAAAATAGATGCGGTCCTGCCATGCTCGGTAGGCGTACTGCCTGATCCACTTGGGCAGCTTGCGGAAGTCTTCTCTTTGCTTGGACTCCAGATCAGCCTCCAGCAACAACTCCGCATGGAATGCCCTCTCAAAGTCCTGCATGACACGCACATGCGCATTATATCTGCCACTTCCATTTTGGTTTTCCCATTGACATCATTTGCATACGGGCAGCAGTTGCAGATCTGCAGGCAGGCATGCATAGGTAGGTCATAGCTACATAATGAGTACATTGTTAAAAGGCAAGCAAAGTCACCAGCTGGAAAAGAAAGGTAAAATTGCGCTTTTCAGCGATCATAACGGGAGCCTCCTAAGGCAGCAACCCGGAGCTATGACTATAGGCCATAGCCCAAAGGAGAAGGCTAAACCAAAGCTTAAGTAGAGTAGCTAGCTGACAACAGTGCAACCAACATTACATGCGTTCATCACAAGTCACAACACCACTAGCAGGCAGCACTTGTGCACATGACACTGGGGACTCACGTGGGGCTTGAACTCTCCCAGGGGCTTGATCTCCAGCGTCTGGCAGACCTTGTCGAAGAGGTCAGGTGTGAGGGTCTGCAGCACCCCATGTGCCCATAACACACTGCACAGAGCACCTACACACAGACAGACACTCATGCGTGCAGAACACACAGCACAAAGCACCTACACACAGATAGACACTCAAGTCAGCAGGCATGCCAAGCTAAGGCCTGGCAATCCCATGCAGCAGCTCAGAACCTCAACACAGGCAACTCAGCAATGTTGTTATTTTGAGAAATGTACAAGCGCGCGGCCAGTGAACAGGCTGTGTGAACTGCTGCAGTGCAAGCATGCTGAGCTATATCCCCAACTGGCCAGTCATGCAAGGATATGGCAGGTGCTAATTGCTGGGTTGATCAGGACCTGCATGTCAAACAATCTACGATCAAACAACAAAAAGCAACTATGCCAACAGCAGACCAACTACTGAAAACACGTACCAGGGTAAAAACGAACGTCAAACCAAAGGACCAGCCAGTCAAGGCTGCCCTCTGATGCAGCACTGCATGCAGAATGCCTACCTGCGTCCATGGTGTCCAGTTTGGGCAGAATGCGCTGAGTCATCTGGTCTAGGAGGGGCCCTGGATGGTGCACCATGTGGGCATACGCTGACACCATGTCTGCCAAGTGACAAGGCAGAAAACTGTTCACCTGCATACCTACACAACCTGAAGATGTCCAGACAAATGCAGAGCAAGCCTGTCCATCAGCTGACCCCTGAAACGGAAGCACCAATGTGGCAGCAGACTGCATCTATTAACATGACACTTCAGCTACGCACAAAGCACTGAAGCAAAGATGAAAGGAATCTAGCAAGAAGCAGTGACCAAACAGTCAGCTTGCCTGCCTGTTCCTTGCATGCAAGGCTACACTGCATTGCGTATGGACGGCAGTGAATTGCAGCGAATGCACAGCAGGTGATGCAGGCCCACCTGCCGCAACGTCTCAGCAGCCACAGCATCGTACAGCTTCTCATGCCAGTGATGCAGGGTGGAGAACGCCCACAGCAGCCGGCTGAGCTGCTCAGGTGTGAAGCAATCCATCTGACTCATGGCTGACTTGGCAATGTTGTCCAGCAGAGTTCTGGTCCTGCGGTTGCTATTGCCTGCGTAGTCTGTCTTGGCCAGAGCCCACACCACATTCACCATGCTGCTAGCGTTCAGCTCCTGCAAGCAAGATGCAGCGTCAGCAGCTGACAAGAGTGCATTGCCTTTTACAGGTTCAAATGAATGTGGCAAGTCCACCACTGGAGATAGACCTAGCAAGCAGAGTCTGCAACAACTGGTCAAAGATGCAAATCAGCCCAGCATGCCTTTTCCTTTTGTTGGCTTTGCAATGCTGATCTCTATCTGCAATACACTAATGCAGTCTGCATCAGCAGGTGAGATGACACAACAACATCAAACCAAGACAAGCACAATTGCCATAGCGATACTGAGATAGCAAGTCCTGTTATTGGCATCTGCCATAAATGCAGGGCCATAAAAGGGGCCAAAGCAGTGTTACCTTGTGTACACGCAGCATCCTAGCAGTCACAGCGTTGATCAAGTCAGCATCCACATAGCTCCAATGACCCAGACTTGCATAAGCCCACATCATGTTAGCCATGTCTCCTGCTTCAAATGCCTCCACTTTCTTCAGTGCCTCATCAGACACAGCATCCAGAAAGACATCTGTCACTGCATCCTTGTGCTTCAGCACAGCAAAGGCGCAGACGAGCTGACTCATCGAGGCTACTGGCATGTCAGTGAGCCTGAAAAGCAAGCTCTGGGTGACGACATCAACCATGCGTTCATGCCGGTGACCCAACACAGCAAATGACCACATGATCTCAGACAACTCCACAGGACCGAAGTCGTCCACTCTGTCTACCACTTCGCGTGCTACTGCACTGAGCAGCTTGAGGTTGCGGTGACCTAGCTCTGCAATGGCCAGCATGAGAGTGCCAAGCTGGATGGGAGTGATCTCTGCAAAGTAGGTGCGAGCCAGTGACGCCCTGATGGCTTCAATCAGCGTCTCGGATGCCTGATGGCCAAAGAATGCAAGGCTGTTAAGCGCTGTTGTGATGTCATCAGCATCGAACTCTTTGTGGAGAACTTGCTCCAGCCTTTGGGACACTTGCTGCAGAACTCTGGCAGGTGGCTGCATGCTGGAAGCAACATAAGCTGAGAGGGCGACAGAAAGCTGCTGAAGAGTGAGCTCTTGGACTTTGTCCACAGGCGCTGTGTTAAGCTGCTCTCGTACTGCTGCAGCTGCCCAGCCTGCATGAACAATGCCCATACTGTTGCCAGGTTGCAGTTGCTGCAAATCATGACCTGGTACAGGCTAGGACAACACAGCATGGAGTCTGTGCACCACTGAGGCACGGATTGCTTCCGTGTGTGAGACGAAAGCAACAAAAGTGCCAACAACGTTTGCTTTGACGCAGCAGATCATGACAATCTGGCAAGCGTTACGCTGGTGCTGAAGTGTGTGGGACATGACAGGCTCAGTAACATCAAAAGAATCTGTGAGTAGACCCTTTGCTTGCCTGTGTCTTCCTCATGCAGCTCTTCTTCATCAGATGGAGCCAGGGTGTGCCTGAGCTGCTCTACTGCATCCGCACCGAGGTGGTCCAAGCTTTGCTTGTACACATGCAGCAATCCTTGCAGGCTGGCCAAGCTAGGTGCATCTGCGGCTGTTGTTGCTTGCGAGTCCAGCAAAGCGTGGTATTGCCTAGTCTGTGCAGCAAAGCTATGTCTCAGGTATGCGTGGCCAGCAGAAGGCTGTTGTGCGTCCTGAAGAGCCCTGCTGAGGCAGTGTGGACACCAGTGGTCATGTTGAGTAAATGCCTGCTGACAGACATGACCATGGGCTGTCTGCGCAGGTGAAGGTGTTTTGCAGCGTAGTAGTGCGCTGCCAACAGGCGTACACCACCCCTGGCTGCTTTCACACGTGCAATTTGCAATACTTCCACGTGGACCATGCTTAGACCGAACAGCAACACCTGCCAGCAAGCAATAGAACCTTGAGACTTGTGAGGTGCACAGGAAGAAAGAGTCAAGTCGGCAAGACATACCTGCAAGCAATGCTGCCAGACGAGAAGATCGCTGTCGTAGCATGAAGACCAATCAACAGGGGCAAGAGTCCCCAGTCCAAGGACAAGATCGTACTGGCCTCTTTTCTGACGAGCTGCTAGAAATAGTGGGTTGTATAGTTAGGACTCGATCTTCAGCAGGACAGTCCGTGTGGAGGTTGATGGTCTACACAAAAGTGCGCAACAGGGTGCGCAACAGATATGCTGGCCATCCCTGCGCCCTGCGGAACGTCTCTTACTCGTCGACGCTGCTTAGAAGTTTGCGAAGCTGACTAAAAGTAGCTGCTTTGCTATTAGTCAGTCTTGAGTCACTTGACCCCAACTGGAAGTGCAGCGTCGGTATCAGTCAGTGCTTCCCCTGCGTGTACTCACAGGGCTCTCTCATGGGCATCCATGATGCAGTACCGCTGAGCACCACCCTTGGTTCAGGTTGTCAGACACCCATGCACGTGTCGTCTTTGTACGTTTATCCCATCAAAGCTTGTAAAGGTTGCGAGGTCCCTCGAGCGATAGTCGAAACTACAGGTGAATCACAA
>JAABUK010013628.1_pt1 | contig 10110 bp, 9 predicted proteins | sample 5559141 | NCBI WGS metagenome assembly JAABUK01 (sample SAMN10711869, study PRJNA513367) | rock metagenome | isolation source: Antarctica rocks | place: Antarctica: Victoria Land, Pudding Butte nord | collected 2016-01-03 | reverse complement strand
TAGTTGATGAGCATTTATCTACTGTTAGAGATCGATCTAAAGCGAGTCATAGAGATGTCATTTAACTAATAGATAAATGCTAAGAAAGAAAAGTATCTACAGAAAAGAACTCGATTCTTATATGTGTATTTCTTAGCTCTGTGCTAGACTCGATTGAGTTGACGTCTTACACATATGATGCAGAGTTTCAATGACATCATCTCTAGATCAGGTTTTCGCTAGACTCAATTAGAATGAAATCAGGCGAAGACTAGATGAAGGCTAGAATCATAACATAATATACAATGATGATAATTGTTGATCTTGAGAATCTCATTTCTTCACTGAGTTCTGACTCTTGAATGTCTTAATAATAAAATCAATCTTTAGTTAAAAACATCATCTGTATAGTTTGAAAAAACAGTAGCATATGTTAATATGATTAAAGAAGAAATTGACTGCAATATGCATGCATATTGCAGATGAAATATTTGCAACTCATGCTTAAGAAGTAAACTGTTGAAATCTGAGCAGTAAAAAATTTCATTCATCTTGAACTGTGAATCTGTCATAAGAAAACTCTCTGAGTAATCTCTTGAATCTAAGAGAGAAATTAGCATAAAGATTGTGTTTTATGTATATTGCATGCAACGTATACAACATATTTTTGATAAATGATGAAGAGATGATCAAAACTGTTGATATTTCAAGTCAAGACAAAAAGCAGCAAAAAAACATTGAAGAAAAATGATTTTTGAATCAAAGAAATATTGATCAGCAATGAAACTCATCTGTACGCGATGCTGACTACGAATCTACTGTTTAGCTACAGTAAAGTCTAGAGATTATTAAAAGTTTGAATAACATTGAAGCGCTGCGTGATGATGAAGCGCTGTGCATTGATTGCATGCAGAGTTTTCGCGATCGCGCAGACTTTAATAATCTCAATGCGCATGCTACAAGCAATCTGCACGCAGATGAGAAAGTCAAATAGAACGCAGAACTACGAGGAAAATCGCTTATGAAAATCATTCAATTCAGTATCTTGTCATCGCGATGATGAGAACTGAGACAGAACATTCTCACGTTTGATCTGTTGAGAGTGATTAGCAGAAAGAACTTGAATCACGAACATTCTTTAGATTTACGTGCTAACTACGTATAGATCTTGTTAAGACTGCGTGCTTGTTACTACGACATTGTTAGAATCATGTCTAGAGCAAGTCATAGAAATACAGGTAAACGAAGGGTAAATCAGGTAAACGAGAATTCAAAGCTAAAGAGTGAGATCTATTAAGATGCGAAGATTATATGTACAGAAGAAAGAAAAGCGCTAAGCTTGATAGAGTCTTAGACTCGCTCAAGAACGTGCGTTTCAGTAAAAGACTGAGCACGCTCGTGACATTACTCTTTCTTCTTCAGTTAAGCAATGATTTCATTGCTTCAATCAGCTTCTTTCTTTCTTGTTCATTTTGTTATCATTCTATTTGAGCGTTTCAAGCTCATTTCATCAGACGTTTCAAGTCTATTTCTTCTTGACATAGAGTGTTTCAAGCTCATCAGACGTTTCAAGTCTATTTCTTCTTGACATAGAGCGTTTCAAGCTCATCAGACGTTTCAAGCCTATTTCTTCTTGTCATATCGAAGAGCATTTCAAGCTCATTTCATTAAGTGTTTCAAGCTCATTTCATCAGACGTTTCAAGTCTATTTCTTCTTGATATCTGACATCATTGAAGCAGACTCACTATTGATTCGTGCCTACTACATGCATGTAGCAGAGCTTGTTTCGTTCGTGTCTACTACACGCATGTAGTAGAGCTTGTTTCATTCATGTTTACTACATGCATGTAATAGAGCTTGTTTCATTCATGTTTATTGCATTTGATAGAGCTTGTCTTCTGTTCAACGAGCTCAATCAAGAGATCAACTATTGACTTGTCATTGTAGCAGACTCACTTCAAGTGACAAACTCAATCAAGAGATCACTTCGTGTTGTTCTGTGTCATTGTAGCAGACTCACTTTTCTTGTCATTCAAGCAGACTCTTTCTATTCAGCTTCAAATATTCAACGATGAACGAATTTCAGCTCATATTTTCGTGTTTTCAGACATATAGTATATGTTCTATTCTTTTTTAGACATATAGTATACGTTCTATTCTGTCTGCAGTACATATCATCTTTGCTGTTGTCATCAATGTCGTGAATAGAGATAAATCGTAGAAGATACGAGTAAGAGATTTGTTGCTGAATTGAATTCTGATATCATTGTAGCAGACTCACTTCGAGTGTCGTTCAAGCAGACTCACTATCGAGTGACTGACTTGATGACAAGATCAATCATTATCTGTTCTTGTAGCAGACTTACTTTGATTCGTGCCTACTACACGCATGTAGCAAAGCTTGTTCTGATTGCGTTTATTGCATTCAATAAAGCTTTCTCTGTTCATGTCTTTATAGCAGACTCACTATCAAGTGACGAGCTCGACAACGAGATCAATATCGAACGCGTTTTTGAATCAGACTCACTATTCTTGTCATTCAAGCAGACTCTTTCTATTCAGCTTCAAATATTCAACGATGAACAAGTTTCAGCTCATATCTTCGTGTTTTCAGACATGTAGTATATGTTCAATTCTTTCAAGACATATAGTACATGTTTCATTCTGTCTGCAGTACATATTATCTTGCTGTTGTTGTCAATGTTGTGAATAGAGATAAATCGTAGAAGGTGCGAATAAAGAAAGATTCGTGACTGAATTCAATTTCAAATGTCGTTCAAGCAGACTCACTATCGAGTGACGAGCTCAATGATGAGATCAATCATTTTCTTGTCATTGTAGCAGACTCACTTCTGATTCAGACTTACTGCATTCAATAGTGCTTGTTTCGTTCATGTCATTGAAGCAGACTCACTATTTCGATTTCTGCCTACTACATGCGTCACATTGCTTGTTCTATTCATTGATCATCTCAATGATGAGATCAATATCGAACGCGTCTTTGTAGCAAGCTCACTGTCTGATCAATTGAGTCTGATTAATTCAGAGTTGATTTGAGTCTGCAACACTTGCACTTACAAAGCTTGTTCTGATCGCGTCTATTGCATTCAATAAAGCTTTCTCTGTTCATGTTTATTGCATTTGATAGAGCTTGTTCTGTTCATGTCTATTGCGTTCGATAGAACTTGTTCTGTTCATTCAATGATGAGCTCAGTCAAGAGATCAGTCAAGAAGTCGATTCAACTCTGCAACGTGTCACAGAGCTTTACTTTCAATCGTAGCTAGAAAGCGAATCACTATCGTGTGATATGTACGAAGCTTTGAATAATGTTAGAATCATGTCTAGAGCAAGTCATAGAAATACAGGTAAACGAAGGGTAAATCAGGTAAATGAGAATTCAAAGCTAAAGAGTGAGATCTATCGAGATGCAAAGACTATATGTACAGAAGAAAGAAAAGCGCTAAGCTTGATAAAGTCTTAGACTCGCTCAAGAACGTGCGTTTCAGTAGAAGACTGAGCACGCTCGTAATAGACATGAGCAACTCACAAGACTCGTTAAGTTCAACATGAGCAAACTTGAGAGTTTCATTAATATCGTTTAACAGACGTTCAAACACAGACATTCTATACATGAGTGATACGCTGACGAGAAGACTTTGTTAAGAGAAGAGAAACACAAGCGAGTTAGTAAAGAATGATTGAACTACGCTGTCTGATTAGAAGTGTAGCATATGAACATCTTTGCAAGACATGATTGATTTGCACGAGAAAAATCTTTACAGATAACGCGAAACAGATGAGTTGCACGTCTTACAAGCGAAGCGAGCGTCTGCAAAGCATGATATACAATGATGATGACTGTCGATCTTGAGAATCTCATCTCTTCACTGAGCTCTGACTCTTGAATGTCTTGATGATAAAGTCAATCTCTAGTTGAAGACATTGTCTGTATAGCTCAAGAGAACAGTAGCGTATGTCAATGTGATTAAAGAAGAAATCGACTGTGATACATCTGCAACTCATGCTTAAGAAGTAAACTGTTGAAATCTGAGCAGTGAGAGATTTCATTCATCTTGAACTGTGAATCTGTCACAAGAAAACTTTCTGAGTAATCTCTTGAGTTTAAGAAAGAAATCAGCATAGAAATCATGTTCTATGTATGTTGCATGCAACGTATACAACATATTTTCGATAGACTCATTCGTCGCTCATTATAGAGATCGCGATCGAAGCAATGACAAATTGACTAATGAATGTGAGCATGCTGAACTTGTATCAAGAATGTGCATGCAAGCTATTTGAAAAGAACTGTTGCATCATACAGTGCTTCAGATGTCACGAATTTGATCACATGATTAAGATCTGCAGAAAGAATCAGCGCTGCGAAAAATGCGCAGACAAGCATCACATAAAGAAGTGTGTGATGTCTTTGAATAAAAGACGTTGCGTCAACTGCAACGAAAATCATGAACTCTGAAGACGCATCTGTCTTAAGTGACAACAGCAGATGAAACAAGCGTTCGAAATCTATAGAAACAGATTGTTCAGATATTCTGAAATGTCTAAATACAATTGCACACTCTTCTCGCTGTCTCTGAACTCTTTAGATTCAATGAACTCTTCAGATTCAATGAATTCTTTCGATTCAACGAACTTCTCAAGCTTAACAACAGTCATGCTGAAAATACGCAGTTGAATCGCTGACAAATCAGCTTGACAGATAGTAGAGATCAAGAAGAGACGAGTCAATCTTTTCTCTTGCGTAAGTAGTAACTCAGACGAAATGACATCTGAGCAGATTCAGAAACGTTCAATCAGAAAGCGAGAAAGATTGTCGATGATCGAAAGCATACAAAGAGTCTTCTCATTGCAGAGTTAACAACAGCTACAAATAACTTTATGACAGAACAATCTTTTCTACAAATTCTACAGTACAACATCAGAAAATCATTAAGAATTCAAGAATCATTTCTAATTAACAGAGAAGTTCGCGAATTCGACATAGTAGCTATACAGAAGCAAGATTGCAACAACAATGATTTACAGTCATTTAGCTCAGCACACAACTTCTTTCACCTAGTGAAAAACTCGTCATCTCAATCAAGAACATGCATATACATTAACAAATATTTAAGACTTAATCAATGAATAGTAGAAACAGTTGAGTCAGACATTTGCTCAATCAGAATATTAACTCGCAACACAGATGACAAAATGCAGATGCTAAAACTTCTAAACGTCTACAACTCATGCTCACTGTCTACTACATTCACAGAGAAATCTTCAATCATTTCTCGTTTAAATGAACTACTCAAGAATGATTACAAACAACTGATTGTAGAAGATTTCAATCTACATCATTCTCACTGAGAAGAGCGAAGATGCTTCACTCATCATACGACGACTGATACTTTACTAAACGTCATTACAAACGCAAGACTGAAATTATTACTGAAATCAAACATTATTACTTGCGAAGCTCACAATCAATTTACGACGATTGATCTAGTCTTTAGCAGCGAGAAAATACAGTTCATGACACGCAAGTGCAAGATATGAATCAATCTGCATCAAAGATTGAATCATTTTTCGATCATTACAGAGCTATGTTTACAAACAATCTCAGTGCAATTCTTGACTCAATGACTTTGAAAGAAAATGAATACAGAAGCATTGAGTGCTTATCTGCAAATACATCTACCTTTGAAACGCTCTTTAGACGACAAGACTATGATGAATGTCAGAGTGTGCAAGATTATCAGAGTGCTACAGAAGATCATCAAGAAATTTACTCTCTTGACAAAGTCATCAAATTGAGCAAAAGACTTTTGAAATCAAAGCTGCTTTAAAGTAGTAATGAAATCAAGACGACTGTGAATCATATGAAAAACGTAAGGTACATTAGAAGTGTGAAATGAATATCTGAAGCACAATGATCATAAAAACAAGATCATTTGACAAACAAAATGCGCACACTTCAGAACACAAATGCATGAGTTGAGCGAAGCACTCAAATCGATATGATGCTTTGCAAAATGAGCTAGAATCGAAAGTCAGCTATCTAAAAAGCTTTCTCAGTTTTCGTCATTGAAGTGAAGCGACATTGATCATATGACAACAACGTTCAAGAAAAAAATCAAGATACTGCAAGAAAAGTTCTTTTTCTCACCTTCTCAAGCGAATGTCAATGACATCGCAGAATCATTCATATTTTTGACAGTCTCATTCAATTTACGCATCACAGAAGATGAAGTGAAGCAGACAATCAAACGAGTAAAAGCAGACAAAGCGTCGAACGCTTCAGATATTTCAAACAGAGCGCTTCAAGCAAGTCTTGCAGAACTGATCTCAGTATTGACGAGTTTATTCAATGCATGCATAACACACAAGTATCATTTGAAGCAGTTCAAAAAGACTCAGACAATAGTACTATGCAAATTGAAAAAAAGCGACTATATTGATTTGAAGATGTATCAACTCATTGCTTTGCTCGATATCATGAGCAAAGCGCTGAAGTCGATCATGATCAAAAGACTGAGTGACATAGTCAAGACTCATCACATGCTATCAAATGCTCAAATGAGAGTGAGATGCAAGTGATTCATGATCTCAACGTTAAATCTACTAATAGATCAAGTTCACATAGTGTGAGACTGTGAAATCAAATATGTGATCTTCATGCTAAGCTTAAACGTCGTCAAAGTGTTCAATTAAGTCTCACACGTCAGACTTCTGCATACGCTGAAAATGAAAAGAACGTTAAGCTACATAATTGAATGAACATGCAGCTTTCTAAAGAATCAAGAAACGTCGCTAATATTCGATGAATAAATGAGTGACATACGTAAGGTAAACGTAGACATATCACAGAGATTTTTCATTTCATTGATTCTCTTTCTATTCTTCAACGTAAGTTTAATTGAAAAATGCAAAGCATTGAAAATTAAAATCGAAGTGCTTGACTTCATAAATAATATTAACATTCTAGTCTACGACAGATTCATTAAAGAAATTTGCAAAACACTTAGCAAAGCACACGACATCTGCGCGAAATGAACTCGCACTCATGACGCAACGTTCGCATTAGAAAAGTATGAGCTCACGCATTTCACTAAAAAATCGAAAAGATTCAACATGATGACTAGCATATAAATAGAAAGCTCAGTTATCAAATCGAAATCAGATGTACAAGTTCTAGAGATGCAACTGAACATGAAACTGCAATGAGATGCACATCTTCAACAAATAGAGATAAATCACGTCACAAGAATGCTGACACTTAGTCATCTTGAAGTCTTCATATGAAAAGCTATCTTCACAAAAGTGAGACAAGTATACTCAGCAGTAATGAGATCAGAAATTGCATTCGAAGTATCAGTCTGACATCAGCGTGACAAGAAAGATAAACTGTTGAACAAAGAATGCAGACTAGAAACACTTCAGAATCAGACTCTGCATCACGTAGCAGAAGCATTCAAAAGAGTAAACATCAAAACTTTAAAGGCAGAAACATACATAAGTTTGTTACATGTTCATCTGAACATGCTACAGAACAAGATCACGCTACACAGTTGAGTTAACAATCAAACGCAAGAGATCAGACAAGCATGTAAACTAATACATGCTCATTTAACGAGAGTTAATCGCGTCATTTCTCGCTTACTCATCATCAAGAAAATAGTACTTCTGAATGTCTTCATTCAAGAAGATGCAAAGATACAGTCAAGATGCAGACGATGCACTCTCTTCTTCACAATGATTTCAACAAGCGATAGCATTGCAATAACGCAGTATCACAAAGATCAATGAAATCAACGATGAGAAAAGTACAGAGAACGCGTCGCAAACATCAATGCAACTTCAGCACAAAGATTGCATCTGAGCAATAAGACAATAAAGATGCGTGATGATCTTCAGAAAGCAGAAAGCATTCTTGCAATGTACATCAGAATCAAACGCATAGATTTGAATGCTTATTTGCACTCTAGAAACGTTTCAGACATGAATAGTTCATGATGTGACTGCAAATAAAGTCATCAGACAACGAAGCATGTACTCATGCATTGCTTGAACTGATTGCATCTGCGATCAAGAATGCTACAAGATGCTGACTTCTTGAACTATTGAATAATCATTGTCATCATGAAAAGTCTCAGAGTAATAGCGAAGATGATGATGAAAACAAAGCTCTTGAAGCAATTTAAAGTGACTAGAACATTCATTCTTTAACATGCAATCAACGTGAACAAATTTGATACATAGTCTCAAAACTCACTGTTTCAACTGCGTGAAGCAATCATGTAGACTGCAAGTGATTTTCTACCTCAGAGAGTTTTGTTCACTCGATACAGATAGCATAAAGTTTCTCATGAGTCGATTTAATCGATGTCATAAAAGTGTATGAATTTATTATTATTATTATCAAAGAAATATTGTTGAATGCATGTTTATGCAAGATCAGTTTTGAAGTAGTGATACATGAAATTAAAATCGAAGAAATGTTTAAGAACATAAAGAAGAAAGAGATGAGAACACTCATTAAGATCAACAAAAACATACATTCAGAAGTAATGATCGAGAAGATTGAGTAACTCACAAAAAAGAGTGAGCAGAAGAGATATATCTTGTTGATGATATGTGTAGTCAGTGCTGAGATGATGAACAAGCTGATTAATGAGAGAGTATATCATGAGATCAACATAAAGATCATACAGTTTTATGACTCAGACTGCAGAGTGCATCAGTGTTTAAAGTATCAAGAATATGATCACAAGATGTATGAGTGCAAAAACAAGCAAAGATGCATTTACTGCATGCTGAATCATCGCTCAAAGTACTGTTTTTACAAACAGACTTAAAACATGTGAAAATGTGAAGCATGTTGAAACATACACAGAATCTTTGATTCTCAATGTCATAAACGACAAGCTGAAAAAGAAAGAATAAAGAAAGTCACAAAACACAGATCTTTATATCATGTTGTACAAAGACAGAAAGAACTAAAGACAGCAACATCAAAGACATTCACAGAAACATTTATCAATCTGAAATCGCTGATAAACAACGACTTGAAAAGAAAGCAAAGATGCTCAATGAATGAAAGTTATCTGCTCAGCGCAGTCATCACATCAGAAAACACTATACTGAATCACTTGATCAAGAAGTTAAGATCAAATGAATTGAAGTCAATGTCAATTACATCGTTGTCAATATTATCTTTTGTTGAGAATTTTACAAGTGAAGCAAACACTTCACAAACACTTAAGAAAACATTAAACAGTCTGAAATGTGAACTTTAATGTCTCAGCAAAAGAAGCTTCGAATACTACAGTACAACATTCACAAGTTCAGAAACAAGATGATGATAGTGCTACTACATGAGAAAAAGATAAAGAACTATGACATTTTGATTCTTCAAGAACTCTGATGATTTGATGACATTTTCAAAGCATATTACTCAGCAACTGTTAACTTCATGCTGAAGAATAATGAAGATAAAATCTGTTTCTACATAAACAAAAGAATCGACAGCAACATCTAATATTCAACATGACACTTCAAAGATGTAAACACAATTATGTTACAAACATTAACAGACAATGCACAGATGATTCAAAAAGTTATACACATTCATGAAGCATACAATTTGTCACTCAGAGATCATGAAATCTTTCATGAAAAAGAAAATCTTTCAGACATCAAAAAAACGCTGCACATGCTGAGAGAAAGCATTCTGATAAAAGACTTCAATCTGCATCACTTTACATGAGAAGAATCATTTTATTCAAGACAACATTTATTGTCAAATGAGTTAATTAAAATGATCACAAACATTAATGCATCGCTAGCATTATCTTGAGACACAATTACGAGAAATTATCAAGAATCTCAAATGACAATAAATTTAATCTTCATAACAGATGACATTATGAATCAATTAATACAATGTGAAATCAATGAAGAAATGAAAAACTTTTCAAATCATTTGTGTCAGAATCATGTCTAGATGAGTCAATCAGCGAAAGTCAGAGTTGAATAGTGCTTGATCTTTAGAAATAACTATAACTGAATATTAAGAATACAGAAGAAGATGAGTACAAAAGCTTCTATTTAAGTAATATTCAGAGAC
>JAABUK010013627.1_pt1 | contig 10110 bp, 14 predicted proteins | sample 5559141 | NCBI WGS metagenome assembly JAABUK01 (sample SAMN10711869, study PRJNA513367) | rock metagenome | isolation source: Antarctica rocks | place: Antarctica: Victoria Land, Pudding Butte nord | collected 2016-01-03 | reverse complement strand
GAATGTCAGAATTGTGCTGCTGGAGATTGTGACGGCCTCCGTACAAGCAAGCCCTCAGCAGCTTTGCTGACAAACTTGCATGTGCAGCATATCAATCGGCAGTGTGCCCCATAGAAGCCAGCAATAACATACACAGTCCTTGCAATCAAAGCGCACTCATGAAGCCATGATGTGCCATGTATGCATGTGGCCATGTACCCATCAAGTCTAGACCGCAAAAGCCTGCAGAATCTGAATGATCAATACAAGCTGCTATGCTACAAGCAGGCATGAGTCATGATTTGCACAATCATGCTTTGCATGACGCACTGCTGACAATGTTCAGGGCGATCAGCAAGGAGATGCCGTCTCCTAGACCCCGGGCTTCCACACTATCTGACAGCCATCGCAGGACAGATGTGCCGGCAGCCAAGCTGATCATGGTGAGGAAGACGAAGGGGACCCCAGAGGTATGCCGGGCAAAGGGCGCCATTCTGATCCCCTCACTTGCACCCTACATGACACAATAGAGTTGACAGTCATATGTGCTCAAAGACAACATCCTGCAAGGTTCTCACCGGCCTTAAGAGGCACAAATGATGGGGCACAAAACAGACAAAAAAATGCTAATATCTTCCCTGCATGCAACCGCAAGTCTGATCTGAGAGCGCTTCTAGCGGTCAATCACCAGTTGCACAGTGGTCATGAAACGTTGTTATGACATAAACTCATTGTCTGTTCTGGGGACTGGGGACGGTATCCAGTCAAGCCTCATGTACATGTTGTCAAACCATGCATCAGCCTGAAATGTCAGCTGGCTGTTGCTACCAGGCTGATCTGTGTCAAGATTGACAGTTTGTTGGGAGGGTATAGCTCGTATGAACACATAAACATCACGTTTGTTTCAAAGCGTCAACTAAGCTTCAGGCGTATTTTGTGGACTAGTACCAGGCATATCTGTTTTGAGAGAGTGTGAGAACATGGTGAGTGCTGCCTCATTCATGCATAAAAGCAGCAGAAAGAAACGCAAATACCAAGAAAAAGATTTCTTTTTCTGTCTTTTTGTATTGTTAACATTTTTGAGATGTTCTATCACTTGCAACGTAGTGAAGGCCCTTGCAATGTTCTGCCTGCGTCCCTGTCACTACCACACGTCTGTAAATGCATGTGACGCTTCTCGAACTAGTGCCACTTCACAGCAGGTGCTCATGTGCTCTAAAGATGCAGAGCTTCACAATGCAGAGCTCTTCTGACAATGCGTTCTTTAGGACACTACAGGGTGCATTGCAGACATGCCAGAGAAGCAGTGACAACGTACCACCACAATCGCAAAGGTGACTCCAAGCCAGTTGATGTATCCACTGATGACAGCTGCTCCCTGCATGCGCAAAAGGTAGTTGGTGTTTTGGTTGTAAGACTTCTTTGTGTCCAGCTTTGGTGCTGACTCACAGATATGGACCTTGCCACCTTTCCCTAAGTCTTTCAGGTGCAACAGAGTTGCTTGCAAACTATAAAGTCACTTCTGCTGCCAAGTTTGAAAGGATATCACAAAGGAAATCACAAGTAGCAGTCACGTCAGACAACCGTAATGGTGCCTGATCAAAGACTCGGCTGATGCAGAACACTGACAGGTTGCTTCAGGCTGGTGGAAGTGCTTGAGTAACAAGCAACTCAAAAAGTACAGATGTGCTACTGTGTCTGCTATGTGTCTGCCAGGTCAGCAACATTGCAGCTTCCGTCTGAATCAATCCCTATGAAAATACCTTGCAATGCTAAAAGACATACACTTGGCTAGCAGCACTGCATCATCTTGCAGTGACTGATGTTGACGCCCTCAGTGACAACTTGAGAGTGGACAGGATGTACAACTCAGCTGAAGCAACTGGCATTCTTGGTATGCAAATGCAGCAAGTATACCTCAGAACCTGACTCTCTCAGGAAGTCAATGTGGGCCGCCAGCTTGCGGGGAAACAACTTTTGCTGAGCCAAGAACACAGATGCAAAGATGCTGGCATTCAGTATAGGACCCACGCCAAGCAGAAATATGTTGTATGGCATTTGCACTGAGCCACCAAACATAGCGTCCACTGCACCTGCAACAATGTGGCTGGTCACAAGTTTGGCCTGCTCAAGTGTGTCATGCTTGTGTTACGCAATGATTGCTTTGCGCCAGGCATGGCAGCATTTGCTGGGCATCAGCTGCCTTCCACTTGCTGGTGCTTGGCACTTCAGACAGCAGTGATCGCATGCAAGCTAGTCGAAGCATGCCAATTTGTACCAAGCAGGACAGCGGCTTACTAGCTTTGTAAGAAGCTTGTGGCACAACTTGAGGGTCCAGATAGGGAAGCTTAATGTACAAGCCCAGCCGGGCAATTGCAATGATCATCGCAGTCCAAGCAACTCTTGACACCAGCTCCTCATTGCGCAGCAGAGGGAAGACACTCAGCAGCCAGTTTTTGCATATTGCCAATGGTTGTGCCAAAGGCTCTGTCGAAGCTGTGCCGAGATCTTGCATTGCATGTAGGCGCGTGCTGCTGGGCCAGTGTCTCTGCTGTTGATGGCCAGAGTTCACTGAGGCTGCATGATGCAACACGTTCTGCGCAGACTGGGCAGATCCCCTGTGTCTGCACCTGCTGGGACCTGTACCATGCAAACACTTCAGGCAGGTAAGGGTTGACTACAGAAGTTTGTACAGACGATAAGCTTGGAGACACTTACGGCTGCATTGTCGGCTTGCAAAGCTGGTATGTTTGCTTTGCTTAACAGGAAAGACAGCGGTTGTCGGGCTGCGAAAGTGATCAAGTCTAGGACTTGCCACCCGTAAGCTCACAGCTGTATTGCAGTTCAAGCAGCCTCGTTGCATGCAAAGCTCGGCGAACACTGAAACAAAAGATTGCTCCGATCAGGGACAACAGCAGCAAGCAAGATCCCTAAGCAGTAAGGGCTGTCGGCATGCGGTGTCAGCAGTGTGCCTGCGCGACACTTCCGTAAAGCAGCACAAAGCAAGCGCTGACCGAATCAGTGGGCGGGGCTGCTGGTGCTGCGCGCGCGCGCGTCTACAATCAAGATCAGCTTGGCGACGCCAAAGCTTTCGCGTTTCTTCCGAAACTTCGCAGCGGCGGTGGACATGCTGAATGTGTTTATGCCGCCGCTGGACATGCCCAACCGGTTCGGTCAACAGAGCTCGTCAACATCAACTGATTGCAAGATGCAGTAAACTCAAGCCTTGCGTGCCTCGAATGCAGCAAGTGAGCAGGACAGTTTTAAGGTCGTTGAGCTTTCACTCTCGCATTGGCGCGGCAGTGACCTCACTAGCAGCAATACTGCCATCAACACCACTCAAGTCAGGAAGCAACGACACATTCGACATCCCCAACGTTGCTACTCGAAACAGCCGTTACTTTGCTCAACAAGCTTTTGGCCGGCAGCCAGTGAACCATCTTCGGTCGGTACACCCCATTGGCTGATCACATGCATCACTGGCACCTGTGACCAGAAGCCTGTGTGCAGGTCTGGATGGCGACATTGTGCTCAAGTCTCCTCCACAAGCTTTGCTACCAAAGCAGAGGACTACGACCTGATAGTCGCAGAGGCAGGGCTTGTACGAATAGAAGGGTACGCTGCTTGTTGCTCAGCATGCTTGTGCAGTCAACACAATGTGCATGCACAGCTGGTTACCCGTTTTTCCTTCTTCAGGTATGATGGTACTGGCTTCATCGTGAATGATGTTCAAGTGCAAGGAGCCGTCTTTTGCCTTGCTGACCTTTTCATGATGTGGAATCTCAAAAGCTGGCAGGAGCTAACACCAGATGCCCTCAGTATGCTGCACCTGTTCAAGCCTGCCCCTGGTAATATGATTGTCCATGCATGCTATTTGGGCCCTTATGATGCGAACACATTCACAAGGTGATCTTGTGCTGTGTACGCAGATCTGGTCATCATAGGCTGCGGCCTCCACTCACAGATGGTACCACCAAGTTTGCAGGCCTACTTCAAGCAGCATAACATAGCATATGAAGCAATTGACACGGTATGCACTGTCCCAAGCTGCCAGCAACACACCTGATTCCCTCAATCTTCTCTTGATCGTGTACTGCCTGCAGGCCAATGCTGTGTCTACATTCAATATACTCAATCAGGAAGGCCGAAAGGTGGCAGGCGTCTTTTTACCTGCCGCAAGCAACTGACATCAAGATGGCCTACTGTATAAGGGTTTTGGCTGTCCCCATGAGCACCAATGGCCTATGAAGCCACATTTTCTACTTCAGCTTGGTGTGCATAACTATCTAGTAGTCATTTGGGCTCTGCTTCCACAAGTCTAACAACATTGGTCTCGGACTGTTTTGCTGATCTAGCTGCCAGCAACGCTGAACATGTCAGACACACTAGTCATGAAGGCTTTCAGTGCTGCAGAATGCTATAGCTATATAAGAGCTGCTCAACAGCAGAATTTACCATCTGCATCTGGCAGCCGTTGTTTGCACATTGCTGATGCCAACTTTGAGTAGCTGTAACAGGCAAGCCCATGAGTTGTGCATGAACATGGCCTGTGCATAGGATGTGTCGGCTGAGGGATATATGTGGAGTCTGGGAAATAACAACAGAAGAAGTGCACAACACAGTAGTCAGACAGGCATAAAGTACCAAAAGCACACATGCTTGATCTGAGCTGTTTCAGCAGGGTGTCTGTGGCATGTCATGTGGCTGGTGGCCTTACACCTGGTGTGACATTAAAGGCTGAAGTCTGGTCTGAAGTTGCACATGTTGACCTTGTCTTACTCACCAGAATGGTTGTTTGCATGTGGCCATACTGACTGGGTTCACTGGTGAGCACATGATCACTGTAGGTGTGCATACAATGGTCATGTTTGTCGTTCTTTTGTCTGTACAGCAATGAGGCTAAAGCAGGGAGGGGAAGCAACGCTCTGCACACCGTCCTCAGGTAGACAGGCAGAAAGAATAAAACATGGAAGTTGTTGCAACCGTTTTCTCGCAAACACTTTTTGTGCAAGACCTGCATTCAAGCTCCCAACTAATCACTGTGTCGAGTGGTATACAAGCAGCATCAAGAGTATAACATCTCCATCTCTTGTCCTCACTTCAAGCGTCATTTGTTGATGTTGTCATAATGTTCTTGGAGCTTGGCTGTGCATCTGATTCATTTGACCTGCTGCAATGTTTAGCCCACATTGACAGCCAGCAGCCGGTGCAAGGCAGGCATGCTGCTTGCATCTTGCTGAAGTTGAGCATACAGCTGCTTGGCTTGCTGGAGGCCAGCTTCAGGCTCCAAGGAGGCTAGTGGTATCGAAGCAAAGTCTTTCAAGAAAGCTCGAGCTCTCGCATGTGCCTTGCCCTCTTCATCACCCTCACTGTCCACCTTCTGTCTTTTGGCAGACGGTTCATCCCCATCCTGTGGGGAAACAACTCAAACCTGTGTAAGCTGCTTTTACTTTCTGTGCCTCGTAATGCTGTCCTGTCACTGGTGATCACAATGGCATGACTGCAGTCTGTCAGCCAAGATCTGATCACAGGCCAGAATACAAGCAAGCTGATACAGACCTTTGAAGGTACAGCCCCTATCAATGCAGGCAGACCCCTGATACTGCTCAACTCGTACTTAGAAGGCTTGCAAGGCAAGCACTTCAGCCATGCAGCTCATGTGTCTGTGTCTGCTGCCGTTCAGTTCCTGTCCAGGCTAGACAGATGACATGCCTTGTCCAACCATTCTGGCAAAGCGTGGCATGGACAACTTGCTGACGAGCACAGGGCATCTGCTCACCGCAATAGCAAGCATGGGATTGGAAAAGTCTTCCAGCTCAGCAGCGCGCTCCTTGGCCAGCTGTACCACTTCTGGCGGGAAGTTGGCAAACTCAGCCACATGGATGCCAAAGGACTGGTCACATGCACCAGGGCTGACCTGGTACAGCATTGTCAGTTTGCCTGATGCTGCATCTATGGCTGTTTCCACGTGAAGATTGGCGACTCCCACTGGCCCCTGCAAATATTTCAGGCACCCCTCTTTGAACATGCAGGCTGCGTCATGCATCGTCAAGCACCAGTCAGCCAACCTGATACAGCTTGGATGTGTGCTGAACAAGAGGAACCTTGTGCACAGAGAAGAGAAAATGCTGTCACGCATGAGACACCATGGTCAGAGGGCAAGTATCTGTGGAAGACATGCAATAGGGGATGTACACACAGCTGACAACGTGAGGCTAGGCATGCAGCTCATCAAAGCGTGTCACAAGTAAATGCTGCAGAAGGCGTGCATACCACATGCATTCTGCCATGGACCCATGCCATGAATGGACACAAGTCCACCCAACATAAGACAGAGTCAGAGCAAGAGGATGTGACATGCAGAGAGAGCCGATGCCCCCTCACGGAGTAGGGCCTTAGCCTCAGCAATACTTTTGTTCTATGCTGGCAACCATTGGGGTAGCCTTGTACAATAGGCCTATCAGGACTAAATCAACAACACATGTATTCCGCCATGATACCACGCCACCAATGAACACAAGTCCAGCAGCATTAGACACAGTCAGAGCACGAGGATTTGACATGCAGGTATGGGTGACCTTGAGGGCTGTGAGCTCGTGGAAGTGGGTAGCAAAGAGGGTGGTGCAGCCGATAGACTCCATGAGGTGCTCTGATATGGCCCAAGCCAGCCCAAAGCCATCATAGGTGGAGGTACCTCTACCCAACTCATCAATGATGACCAGAGACCTAGAGGTGGCACCCTGCATACATGCTGTCTTTCATTTTTTCATTTTATAACTTACAGTCTGGGGTGTGGAGCCAGTTGTGACTCATCAGAGATCCTGCATGCATGCTGTCATTCATTTTTTTTATTTTGTAACTTACAGTCTGAGGTGTGGAGCCAGTTGTGACTCATCAGGCATCCTGCATGCATGGTGTCACTTGTTTTTCGCATTTTAAAACTTACAGTCTGGGGTGTGGAGCCAGCTGTGACTCATCAAACATCCTGGCTTGAAAGCACAGTGTCCAACCACCTCTGATACACTGCGTGGCCAGGTTGCAAACTGCAAGGCTACATTGTTGCACACAGGGTGTAGACAGCATTATGTAAGCAACATGATGTTTGCAGCAAAGATGGATGTGAACAGAGCCATATGAGCCGTGAGACAGGACAGAGTGTATGAGTGACGCTGGGCACAGGCTAGCACCTTGCATGCTGCATGTATGCACACCCTGCAGGTCTATGGGTATAGCTTGAGATGGTAGGATGACACATGGCTTGTCACACCTTGAGGATTGCAGCTGTCTCCAGCATTTCAGCCATGAAGGTTGAGACCCCCCTGAGCTGACAGTCCCCCGCCCCCACCCGGGCAAAGATGCAGTCCCTGATGGCAATGCGCGCCTCATCACAAGGCACAAAGCATCCCACTTGAGCCATCAGTACGTTCACCCCAACCTACAAGTCAATCAATCAGTCAATCAAACTACTTTTTCTGTCTTCAGGACTCATCAGGGGAGTCGACAGATAACAATGGCAATGTACCTTACTGCTCAAGCATGTGCTGTGAGCATGGCTAAGATCTGACTAGCTGGATGGTACAACCAAGTCTGGCTTGCCAGGCAGACAGGGTGAGTTGCTAGACGGCAACAACACTGTCTGTTGCTGTCTTAGATGTGCAAGGTTCAAGGACACTTTACTGCTCTGACCACTGCTCATGACCAGTTTGCAATGCATGAATTTGCCCCCTGCGCGACGTCTGCTAGGGACGAGAAGAATCAGGTGCATGACTGCAACTCCCTCCTTTGGGTGCAGATACGTAGATTTGCCTGCTGTGATTGTGATGAGATGTGTGAGATGCACCTGGCGGATGTAGGTGGATTTGCCACCCATGTTGGGTCCTGTGATGATCTGGAACCAGGACTCCCCTCGCTGCATGCAGCAGTCATTCTTGATGAAGTCCACGCCCTCCTGAGCCTCCACACACGGATGCCTGCATTGGAGCAGGACGTCCATCTCATGATGCAGGCTAGGAAGAGTGGGGAAAAATACACAAGAAGACAAAGAGGGACAGGAAAAAGGGGAGGAAGAAGTAAAAGGTAAGAAGGAAAGGTAGCACAGAACAGGACAATTGTTCTCTTGGCTGGTCAAGTGGTCATAGTTGGCCCCAACAAGCTTTCTAAACAAGGATACGAATCAGGAAATGAACGAGTTAGTGAGTGAGTGGATGAGTGAGTGAGTGAGTGGCTGGGTGAGTGAGTGAGGGAGTGAGCGAGCGAGCAAGCAATGAATCATTGAATGACTTACTGAATGGATGAATGCCTTCACAAAAATAGCACTGCATCAACCCTACAGGAACTACAACATCTGACAGAGTTCACAACATTGAAGCACATCCAATGCAGGGGACATAGTTCTAGCATACCGTAAACACTCCTATAGTTGTGAATATCAATGCAGGGAACAAGGGTGCAGGGACACACCTGCAGCCCACCAGCTTCAGCTCCCCATCATCTGGGGGGAGCATCTGGGGGCGCACATAGGGGGTGGGTGCATTCACTGCCACCTCTGCAAACCCTAGCAGCACATCCATCTCTGCCAAGAGGGCTGCAACACCCTCCCATACCTCCACAAAGGTGTGGGCCACCCCTACAACCTGGACAAGTCAGGCAAACAACATTGCATGAGCAATTGGTAGGTGATGAGATACAATGCCAAAGCACAGACAGTACATGACCTCAAAAGCTGTGAGCCTTGATGTTGGGACTGCTTCATTCTATGTGGGATATGCAATCCAGCTGCGCAGTGTGCATACAGTGCATCAGTCAGGGTAGGTGGGATGCGCTGCATGACCAATGTTATGTGTGCTGAATTACATTGATCATGCAGCAGTAGCTCCAAGCTGTCATCCGACATGCCCTGCACAGTCGCTGCTTGGTCCCTACCTGCTCCACCAGCTGCTTCTGCATGTCATCGTACTGCCCAGACAGGTTCTGCAGCTTCTCAGCAGCTTCCTTCATGGGCCGGTTGGTGAACTTGGTGCCGTCCTTGCGAGTCTCCAGCAGCATGTATTTGGCCTGCAGCTTCTTCCTCACCACCTTCTCTTCCTGCACACAATCACACCTTCAATCATCCAATCATACCCCACAATCACACCTTCAATCATCCAATCATACCCCACAATCACACCTCTAATCATACCAACTGGTGCTCTCTGTCATTGCTTGTCTTGTTTTCAAGATGCCAAATGCATGCAGACTGTGTGGCTCTTGAGCATCCGGTCCAGATGAGGCTTGGCCACGAGATGATCAGGCGTACCTTTTGGGTGATTCTGAGGCAGCGTGTGCGTGTATTGTTGGTGCGGTGCCATTCCAGCTTCACTGTCTTGTCCAGAATCAGATCCAGGTCTCCTGAAGACAGACGCCACACAAGCATGTGACTACATTCTGCAGCCAACCTCATTTTGAGCTTTCACGACAGCAGCTTTCGCAAGCACAGCTTTTGTATCAACCGTCAATGTCATATTGTGCAACCCAAACCATGTCTTGGCAGTTTGCAACAATTGTTTCATTTGAGAACAACTCTGTGACTGCATCATTTGCAGTCTTGTATGTAGCCATTGCCCAAAGATTCACGACATGCTTGAGATGTGAGACTGCATGACTGCATGCTTTTGTATCCTGGAGTACAGACAAGGAATTCAAAGGAGCAAGTATTCCAGTGAACACAAGCACAGGATTACACAAGGTGTGTGAAGTCCAATCTTCAGCCTGACAATACAACATAGGGCCACAGTGCTCAGCTGACCTGCAGCGTCTTGTGCTAGGTCATCTATCCTCCTCTCAATGCCTTCCTTCTCCACACGCACTTCCTTAGCAAACCCCCATACACAGGTGTCAGGATTTCCGTTCAATCCAAAATGAACTTGCCCTTATGTACGACTAAGCAGACAGAGCATGAAACAGCAGCATGTACACCTGGCACTGATGCAGCGCAGAAGAAGTGTGTGCACATACAAAACAATCACGACGGCATGCAATGCCATGATGCTTGCAACTGATTTGTGCCCTGATGGCCTGCAAAAGCAGTGTCAGACACAGTCTCCTGGCACTGTGTCAGAAACACCATTGGCTACAACCCCTCCAATGCCACAA
>JAABUK010013626.1_pt1 | contig 10111 bp, 2 predicted proteins | sample 5559141 | NCBI WGS metagenome assembly JAABUK01 (sample SAMN10711869, study PRJNA513367) | rock metagenome | isolation source: Antarctica rocks | place: Antarctica: Victoria Land, Pudding Butte nord | collected 2016-01-03 | reverse complement strand
TAAGCGTTTTTCGTGTTTTTGATTTTGGTGTTCTTGATGCCAAGGCTGCACCCAATTTCCACGCTATAACGCGGGAACACTATTCTCAAAGTAGAGAAGATGCCATTCAGTGACACAAGGGATAATACTGTTTTACTAACATACTTATAACTGTTTATATATATCATTAATATATTTATAAATATTTGCATTTATTATTAATATAAAGTTAAGTATCTTAAAAAGCTTTACGCCCTTAAAATATAAATTATAGAGTAATAGAATTCTACTAATAATAAGCTATTCTCACTCTCTGAGATTGATATTTATACTCTACTAAAGAACAATATTATTATAATAGATTTTCTTAGATAGAGATAGTTATATTAAGTCTGAAGATCCGCAGCACTATTAATATAATCGATAAATATCGCTTAAGTTTTTAGCTTATTTACTGATTATTATTTTCATATCACATTTATATTTAAAAGAATAAAGCGCGTGACTTCTTCTAATCTTAACAGCTTTTTATTAATTCTAAAAGCATATCATATTAATTCTTGTCTGCTTTATAATTCTTACTCTTAGACGTGTTATTTATAAGATTAATAATTTTAATATTATTCAGCTCTTTAACACTCCTCTTTATTATATTCAGTATTAATATTGCTGTAATATTCACTAAAGTCATTCTGTCTTCTTATTTCCATCTTATTATAATCTCATTAAGTGTATTTATATTAATGAATTTATAAATATAAATATTAGATTAAAACTCATTCTTATAATAATGATTATAAGTAATATATTAATTAAGATCGTTACTATTGTTACAGTTACAGATCAGCCGTTAACAGACTCAACTTTAACTGCCGAAGTCTGATAGATAGTTAAGGCAGTAGATCCCGCAGATGAACATCTTTTAGGACTACGAAGATCTGACTCAGAAAGATATATCTGATCAGAATAATCAGAAATAAACATTAAGAGAAGTGCTCGAGAGTGCTTGAGAAGAGTACTCAGAAGTAAGTGCTTGAGAGTGCTCGAGAGAAGCACTCAGAAGTATTATACACGACTCATCAGTAATAACTATATAAATAATCATTTATTCTATAGTTCTATAGTCTTATTCTTCTTTCGTAATTAACTTATATTATCAATTACAATCTATCTTTAACCCTTCTTTTATAAGAATAGTAATTCCTATCCACAATTCTCTAATATCTGAATCTTGCTATAGCTAGTCTTGATAATTTCTAATAACTATTACTTAATGATTTAATTATTAAGATTCGCTTTATTTTTATAAGAGTGATATTAATATCTTTTACTCTTAATATTATAATGATATATTAAATCTTATCAATCTAATAAATATAAATCATAATATCTCGATCTTTAAATAATAATTACGTGTGTAGAAATTCGATTATATATTGATTATAAAGAAGATATTAATTAAAGTTAGTTTTTGTAGACTTAACTAAATAATTATATAAGCATTATTAGATTACTTTAAATATTTATAAATAACTATAAATATATATGAATAACTGTAAATATACATGAATAACTGTAAATATACGTAAATAATTATGAACACACTTAAATAGAACTGAGATGTATTTAAATGTTTTAGAAATACTGAAACACTCTATAAATAAGACAATATATTATTTGAAGCATTATTGCGCTCATAATAATCTTTATAAATAAGATCTTCTATATTGAATAATCTCGATTATCTTCTTTCTTAACTTCAATAATAGATTTAAGAAAAGATATTTTCGAACTGTGCGTTATAATATTATTAATATCAATTAAGTAAGAATTATTTTTAAGATCTTTTAAATTTATGTTATTAAACAGATCAGCTGTCTTTAGATCTTCGATCTTAGTGAGATTTATAATTTTCTTCAATTCTTCTTTTATTCTTATTTCTTACTATCTATATTTCTTTAATCTTAATATTAGAAATGTAATACATGCCCGACTTAAATTGTAAATAATAGAACTGATAAGTTTAAATTACTTTATCTTTACATATTTCTTTTTTAATATTAAAGTAAAAACTTAATTAACTGCTTTTTATATGATTATTATATTACGAACTTTAATCTTATAATATCTTAGTTGAGAGAGTAATATAATAGACTTTTCGAATTATAAATAATTATATTCTTACTGAATCACTATATTCTGAAGTAATGTATTTTAGTCTTGCATTTTTTTATTATTATTCTTCTTCTTAATAGAGTTCGCATAATCTTTCTTATTATTCTTTCTTAGAAAGATCTTTAACTTAGTCTTTAGTTTCTTTAACTTTTCTAGAATATATTTAGATTAGAATGATAAACTAAAGAAGTTATATTTATGTTAAAGTAATATTATTAATCTAATTATCGACTCTGAATCTTTCTTAAAAGAGATATCGGAAGCGAGTTAGATATATAATAAATCTCAATCTCTATTAGACTTATTTAAAGACTTAAGATATCTTATTCAATTTATTATTTTATTGAATTCTTAATGAAATTTATCGCGGAAATAATAATTATAATAAATGAGATTGAGTTCTCTTCTTTAAACCCGCGTAAATCAGTTATCTTTCGAATAAAATATTATAAAATAAGAAAGTTTAGAGCTTTTCAAGTTCATGCGAAGAAAGTTAATGTCTTTCTGAATTACAGTAAACTTAATAAGTGATATTGAGCTATTTATAGAATTTATATTAAGAAATCGATTCTTTATAGCTAAGAGTGATATTGATTAAAAGAGTATGCGCATTTAAGTAATTAAATAATTAGTATTGATCTGTTAATCTCATTCGCGAAATATATTAATCATTAAAGTAGATAATATTATAAGCAGAGCAGCTTCTATTTATGATATTATTTTAAATATAGAATGTCGATTAATGTAAAAATAATATATATTGTAAGATTCATTTAATGAATATTTTATAGATTTCAATTAAGAATTATTATTACTATCTTTACACAAATATTTTAAAAAGTCACATTAAGTTTTAATAGTTCGAATCTTATTTCATGCTAGATTTAATCAGCGTTTACTGAGAATAACACTTATTATTATGATAGACTGTATCGTTATAATTAATATTACTCTATATTAATTAATAGATAAAATAGATAGAAAGAATAATAATAGTACTTATCTTCTCAAAATTAAATTTATCGCAGAGAAATCTATCTTTAAAAGAAATTCTTTCATTTATAAAGAAACTCTATCTCTTAAATCATAGAATTAGAAAAATTGTATAAACTTAATATTGCTGATAAGATTTAATTACTCCGTCTTAATTAATTTAATTCTTAATAGCGATCGACTTCTTATTCTTATTATGTTTAAAGAATTGATATACTTTCTGCAGAAACTTATTATTAAACTGTTTTAATATTCTCTATTATTCTTTTTTAACTACAGTTCTCTTTAAATATCGAGTCTTCTTAATTTAAACTTCAGCTTAAATCTTAGAATTCACTGCAATATCTAATATTAATTCTTCTATATCTGTTTCAATTTCATCATTTTTATTAGATATTATTTCACCGAACTTTATTCTTTCTTTTAATAAAGAATCATCTTTATTATAATAAAGACTTCGATTAAGATCGTTTTAATAATAATGTTATTCAGAATCTTCTTATTATAAGAGACTTGCAGACTTTTTTCTGAGTAAGAATGATTACTCATTATTTACTCAATAACTTTCAATATTAAAATTATAAAACATTAATTCTTTTGATTTAATAATTCTGAGTCGCTTTATAAAATATTCATTAATGTGAAGAACTTTCGCAGTTTTCTTAATAGCTTCTTAATTATTCTGTTCTTTAGATTTATTTCTATTATCTTGATTATCAGAATTAAGTAAATTATCGAACGAATATTTAATACTGAAAGTTAAAGCTTATATAATTAATCTTTTTAATTCTATATCTCTTTCTTAATTTCTTTTTAATACTTTTAAAAGAATATTTAAATAATCAATATCGTTATAATTATTCTTATTCTTAACGCTATTTAATAGTGTAGAAGAGTTATTATTATTGCTTAATAATAAGTTGAGTCTGAGATGAGAAGAGAGAGAAATAGATATGTTTAAGTGTGAAAAGTATATTAATAATTAGTCTTAAAAATAATAATTAGATCAGATATCTTACTTATTATACTTAGATAGAAGTGAATTTAATATTGATTTATATAATTAATTAATTAATACTAGATCTATATCTCTTTTATAAATTGAAATAAAGTTATCTTAATTATTATATCTTACTCATCTATTAGTAATTATAACTGTAAGAAGATCTCAATCTAAAGAATAATTTATTCAATCTTCAATTATACTCTTTAAAATATTAAAGTTAAACTCTTCAGTCTTATTAATGTAAGTTTGATTCAGCTTAAATATATATTTAATTAAATAATCTTTTATAAAAAGAATAATTAATAAAGAAGATTGATTAGAAATAATAAAGTATCTTAATTTTATTTCTTTGCTATTAACTTTTGTTATATTTAATATCTGCGTAGAATATATAATATTTAATTTCAGTAGTTAACATCTTGAAGAATTGAAAGAAGACTGAGAGATATGTTATTAAATAAAAAGAGATAGAGATTAACTTGAAGCTTAAGTTATGACTTGTTTATTAACGCGTGTTCAATCATTATAAATACCGCGAACTAACTTATGTATATTAAGATTTATATCTTCACAGAGTTCTCTTATATTTAATACTTTACTAAATTCAGTTTGAAATATTATTTCTATCTTTAGTTTATTAATAATGATATTGATTTTTACTTAATTAAAACTTAATCTCAGACTTTCTTTAATTAAAATACTCTTATTATTTAACTTATCTTTAATATAATTTATAATCTCTATTTTAAACGCATTATCTAATTAAAGAATAATAAGATAAATCTTAAACAAATATTTTGATAAGATGAGAATAATATATATATTTACAGAATAAAGTCATATTATAATAATTGATAAGACACTTCCGCTATATTCTTAATATGATAAAGAGTTTGAACACTTATAAAAGATTGAATATAAGAAATCAATAACTAACAAGATCTTAACAAAGTAGTAAGATTGTAATAGTGTGTTATTATATTAAGAGAAAGATCTAAATATGATTAATAATATATAATATTGCAGTATTCAGATTATAATAAATTTAAATATTTTTAGAACTTATTAACATTTAATATCTTTAATATATAATAAAATCAATAAACTCACTCTAATCAATTATATTCATTTCTGCGGTGTTTAAATATGAATATCTTTGATGATTTTATAATATAATAGAAAAGAATGAGATAAAAATTTAGAACACATTTTCAGTATGTAAAGTATTAAAATATAATCGATTCTACTTTTCAGTTGCGTATTATAATGGAATTCTGAATCAAGTCTATTATTAAAGATAGAAAAGATGGCTCAGCATCTTTTCATAATAACAGAAAAAGAGAAGATATTTATTATTATTTATATAAAGTAAACATCATTATTAATGAGTTTTGGCGTATTTAGTGCACTCACTATTATTAATATTGATTATTATTAAATATTTGAATTTATATCTATTCGTTCTTACACTATTACTCTCAATATAATATATTAAATAATATGATAAGTTAAGGGGATGATAATAGGAGCGTAAAAATGTGATTAAAGTATGAAAGTTTATAACTTAAATTTTGAAATAAAGAGATGATTATAAGATCTGTAATGAAATATTTATTAATAAATCAACTTCTGCGTAATATATATAATAATCAGACTTAATATATAGAATAATAAACGCGTTTTATATTAGACTCAATCTAATCTCTAATTAAACTATTATTATGCGTTATATCACATGAACTATATAATATAAGAGATTCAAATATAGTGTAGTATGTCTTATTAAAGCGATATTATTAATGAAGTAATAATGAATAATCAATATTATAATTAGAAATATAGAAATGATTTAGAAGATATTAGTTAAATTAATACTAGCTAAGCTTAACTGATTATTACAGATTAAATATTCATGCGTATATTCATCTATATTTGAGTATTAGTGAGTATATATAATCATTATCGGACATCATTAATCATTACTGATTTAAATAAGTCTATTAATTTATTTCTACTTATTCCGCGAATATAATTTATCTCTTTATACATAATTATTATAAGAGATGTGATTAAGAATTTACTAATAATCGCGCTTATATTTAGCACGTTAAGAGTTGCTTACTAAAATCAAGAACTTTTGAATTTCGAAATATTATTTCAAATACTGCGGAAGAAATTTATATATATAATTTATTCTATAAAAAGTCTTATTTATTTTAAGAAGATAAAGCTATTACTTTTAAAAGTTATTTCTAAGCTTCTTTAATAAAAGATAGTCTTTAAGACTTGAAAAATCAATATATTATTATAATTATATTAAATTCTAATTAAAATTATGTTAATAATTATGATAAATCTTTTTAAGTTGAGATATAATACTCACAACGATATAATCTATTTAAATCATCACTTTCGATAAAAGCGAAGTCTAAAGCAAAGAGGTGGGACAATTTATATTATATAATAATAATATTATATAGATTGAGATAGTTATGATCAGTTTTGCGTTATTTATTATAATAATGAAGAAGCAGATATATTACTTCTTTAAATCTATTATTAATTTTAAGATTACTAAAGCGTTCTGAAAGAGAGAAATGATTATAATAATTATTAATATCTTTTTTGAAAATAATGAGGATAATAAGAATAATAATTCTTTAAATATTATTCTAAGTTTTTTAAACGCTAAAGATTAATAAGAGTAAATACTTTGAATATCTTACGAAATAATTTAAGACGTGTGATATATTATTACTTTTATTATGAATTTTATAATCACTAAAGATGAGAGAAATATATACTTAATTATATATCGCAATATTCTAAATATTATTAAATTTCTACTTAATTATTAGTTATTTATTTCAGATCTTTTCTATATATTAGTTCGGCTTTTTAATAAAGATAATGCTCGAGTTTATAATGAAATACATACTGAAGACTGATAATAAGAGATGTAGAAGAAGCTATTATTTAATTCTATTCTTATATTATTACTCTTAAAAATCAATAAAACGCAGCTTATACATCTTCATAATAATTAAATACTTTAATCTATATATATTAGTATTGAGAATCTTAATAGAGAAACTTGATATAATTAAGTTCAGTTAAATATAGTCTTATTAAAACTGATTCTCATTTCTTGTAAATAAATAAATGCGGAGATTAAGATAGATATTTATTATATTATTATGAGCATTATATTATAATATAAGTAAGAATGATATTTAAATTAATTTTATAATTTATAATTCGTGTATTATTATTAAAGCTTCTTCTTTCTTTTTACTGAGACTAAAATAGATATTAATACTGCGACTGATTAACACTCAAAATAATAGCTTAAGAAGAATTATTTATCATCTATATTAATAATCAGATTCACTTTTATTATTCAGTCTTAGTAGACTTTACAGTAAATTATGAAGAGCAGATATTAATAATAAAGATTAAGAAAGACTATTATTATATCATCTGTTAAATTCTTCTCAATAAATATTATTAGCTTTATAAGTAAAGTTATTCTCTTCAAACTTATAACAATATATATTAGCAGATCATTTAATAGAGAAAGACTTTAAGTAGAAAGACGTTAGATAGTAACAAGATTAAGATTAGTAATATGAATCAATTAATATGAATTCATAATAGAGCCAATTTTATTTAGAAGCATTAAGAAGTTAATATTCATAAGATCTTATATATTAATATTCTTCATCAGCTTCTAAAAGATATTGTCTCGAAGTTAAAAAGATGAATCAAAACTTTTCTATTAATAAAGATTAACTTTAGTGTCTCTCGCAAAAAGAATATAATAATATAGAAATCAATATAACGCGTTTAATTAGATAATCACTTCTGTTAGATATTTACTTTTCCCGAATTAAAGATATTCCACAATTTCAGTCGTATTATTTAATGAATAAAGATAGAGTAGAAGACACTTCTACAATAAATTGTTTTAATTATAATATTACTTTTGAAGAATAAAAGAAAGATAAGCTTCATCTATATAATTATCAATTTCGTGTTATAAATACAGTATAAGAATTATAATAATACTACTTTAAAATATATAAACAATGCTTTACATCATATAAATCTTTTAAAGTAAGCATTTCATAATTAATAATAAATTTCATTTAATTATTTTAAATTTCACGTGCTTTCTTATTAAATAGAGAGTATTCACAAATTTGACGTTACTAATAATTTCAATATAATATATTTCGAAGCTGCTCATATTTATTTACTTAAAAGATACTATTAACTCACGAATAAATATATCGATTTTAAAGAATAGATTCTATTACTAAACACAAAATAACTTAAGTTTATAATTATATGTAATTATTTAAAGTATCGAAAAGCTCTTAAATTAGAGATGAAAAAGAAATCGATCGGCGTTATAATTATAAGTGTAAGTCGAGTTATAAAGCTAAAAGAGCTTAAGTAAGATTATACTTCTTTAAAAGTTTAAGAGCTAAATCTTATAAATCTCAAAACAGATATTTAACATCACGCGTTAATAATGAATAAACATCTTCAGATTTATGATTTTATTAATACTTTAGCTGTCTTTATAAGAGAAGAGCGTTTACGAGTGAATGAGATTTGATTAAGTAATGTGGAGATAAAGCGTTTAAAATAAGATTTAAGTAATATTCATTATATATTCACAATTTAGTCAGATATTAAAAAGAGACGTTATTTTTTAATAATTCAAAATCTCTGCTTAAAGAGATAGTTTATTACTCTTTAATATAATAGAAAAAGCTGAATTAAAGATATAATTATGTTTAAGTTTAGAAATTTAATTTATTATAGCTGAAGTCTTCTAATTAAGTAAGAGCAGCGTCTTTAGAAGAGTATCTTCTAAGAGAATTATAAATAATAATCACAATTCTTAATAATAATAAATGAAATATTCAAGATTATTCGCTTTATTATATTAACGCTCTTATAAATCTTTTTTAACTACGGAATAAGAGTTAATATTATAATATTTACGAAATGATTAAAATATAATGTGTTATTATTAAGAAGTCTGAGATGAGGCGTTATTATATTCTTAATTATTAATAATTCTATTTACTTAATTTGATTATTTAAAGCGCTCATCTTATTTCTATTGATAAAGACATGTCTGATATATATTATATTAATTTCTATATTAACTGAGCACAGTATAATTCGATGTATAATTGAGAATTTGAAGAGAAAGATTGTTAAGATATTATTAGAATTTATAGAAAGCGGAAGTGATAGACATTTAATAATAATTAAAGATATTTTAGATCTTTAAGTTAGAGAAGAATATTATAATCAATAATGCTTACACATACTTATTTTTATCTTTAATACTTTATATTGAATTTCAATACTAATTAATCATAATTAAATTTTAATTATAATCTATAAGAATCTCTTCTTTAATTAAATAATACTGATCTAACTTATTAAGACGATCTTCTTTCTTACTAATTTACGTAAATAACTTTCTCTTAATTATCATTTATTTAATAGAAAAGCTCTGCGAATATCTAATAAGTATTTCTGCAATATATTCTATAAATATTCGGCAAATATTTTAAGAAGTGCTTTATAAATGTTCTGTGTATATTCTTCTTAAATATTCTTCTCAAATAATTCTTTTAAATACTCTCTTTAAATACTCTGTAAATTCTATTCAGATTTCACTACAAAATATCATCTTAATATATTTTAAGTTTAAAATAAATAACTTTTAACTTAGATTTATTATCTTTAAGAGATTACAGATTATAGAAATAATTCTTAATATAAAATTATTTTAATAAAGTTTCTTATAAAGCACTCTTTATATCATCTCACACTTTACTTTCATTATTATTTTATTATTATATTATAATCTTTATAATGCTATATAAACATATTTATATCTAATATATATTATAAAGAATAAGTTCTAAA
>JAABUK010013625.1_pt1 | contig 10111 bp, 16 predicted proteins | sample 5559141 | NCBI WGS metagenome assembly JAABUK01 (sample SAMN10711869, study PRJNA513367) | rock metagenome | isolation source: Antarctica rocks | place: Antarctica: Victoria Land, Pudding Butte nord | collected 2016-01-03 | reverse complement strand
CAAGCTCGACGCCTTCGGGAGCATTGATGCTGCCTTGCAGGCGATACGCTGATGGTACCAGGTGTTGATACGGAAGTCGAACACCTGCCAAAAGTGCTCGGTTGCAGCGCTTGCATGCTGGTAGGTTTGTTCGGACGCCCTGGTTCCAACGCTGACACCTGCAGCTGCTCAACTGCAGCAAATCGAGCTTGGCAAAGGTGACTTCGGAGCCACCTGGTCAGTGCGACGGAGCAGAATGAGGACGGTTCTGCGATCTGCGCATCAGCGTTGATCAAGGTTGGGGACGCAATGACCGGCCCGCGAGTTTTGCAAAATGAGAAATCAAAATCTACCCGTCGTTCACTGGCAGCATGAAACACTCTAACATCGAAGAAGCAACACTGGATCAATGAGCTCTTGCGTTTTTGTACGTGCTGCGTGTGATGCTTTGTAAACTCTCCCTCTCTGCTGATATCAGGCAGCAAGGCCACACCCCAAGCTGTAAAGTACTGAATGACACACGCACGGCAGCTGCAGTAGGTTTAGACTGGGTTTAGACGCTGCTCAACCAAATAATTCCGCCATGACATGACATATAATGTACATGATCCATTCATTCATTCGTTCGTTCGCTAGATTCTAAAGGTCGTTGGCATGAAGTTTGTGGGCTTCTCTCTCTCTCTCTGGGTGTACAGCTTCTTCTTCATGCAAATCATGCGAGTGTTTGCGCATCCTGTGCAACAAATTACAGGAAGCAGCAATTCCAGTCATTGGCAGTGTATGAGGTTTGTATTCAACCCATCAGCGAGCTTTCTTGCAAGTGTGCGGGGTGGCCAGTACGCTGCTGCGCTCGCGACCTAAACCAAGAGATCCCACCAATTTTGCACCTGCTGTGTGTCAAATGGTCCTGCGCTGCTGCCGCTGACACCCGTCGAGACTATGGTGCAATGTTGGGGTTGCGCCAGGATGCCGCGTTTCTTCATGGGCAGTGCACTTCCGTGCAGCAGCCTTCCACGGCATGTCACACTTGCTCAACAACGCAGACTCGACTCATGCCGAACTCTGGCACAGGCTGATGATGCAGCTAAAGATCCTTCAGATTCTCAGAGCAGAGCCAATGCACTGACAGGAACGATAAAACGGAAACAGAAGCAAATGGCAGACCTTTTGCAAGACCTTGGCATGGAGACTTTGGAAGATAGGCTTCAATCCGCCACGGCTTCGCCAGCTGTCCCCTCTCACAGATTTGCGCAGCTCATTCAGGTGACAGGTGACTAAAACACTCAATGCAGTATTACGCCAGTTGCATGTTCACATTTCAAGCTTGGCTGCCCTGTGTTACCTGCACATTTTATCATGCATTCAAGGTGGCTCAAACACAACCCAAGCTGCCCATACTACAACGCTAAGCAAATTTAACGCATTGCACACAGTCGGCACTTTGCAATCTCTTCTGTGCACCTCAGGACAGCATTCCATACGGCAAGCCAGTCTTGGTAGCCGAGGTCTGTCGGCCATCCCCCTCTTCTTCTTCTCAAGATGTGGCTAAGCTTGCTGCTGACTATGTTGCCTGGGGGGTGGACGCCATTGCAGTTGCCACAGACCTGGAAGAAACACCTGCAGGATTGTCAGACCTGTTTGCAGTATGTCGAGCTGTCAAGGTTCCTGTGTTGCAGTGGGATTGGTTCCTCCATCCATTACAGGTAAAGCACTCATTTCTCTGAGCAGCCAGGCATATATATGTATGTATATGTATATGTATATGTGTATGTGTATGTATATGTGTATGTGTATGTATATGTATGTGTGTATGTATATGTAAATGTATATGTGTATGTATATGTTTATGTGTATGTATACGTATATGTGTATGTATATGTGTATGTGTATGTATATGTATATGTGTATGTATATGTATATGTATATATATATGTATTGTAATATGTGTTATACTTGGCACTTCTCACTGAGCAGCCCAGCATATTACTTGGCTTCTCATTGAATTGACACCACAAGGTGTAGTTTTCTCCTTTCTTGCACTCTCTTTTCTGCCTCATTGCATCACTTGTGCTGGCCAGCACATGCCAGCGTACCCTGACAATGCCTGGACAGTCAAAGTGCCCACTACCATGAGACATTTGCTACATGAGCATGTGCTGCACCTTGTATGACCAGCTAGTCACATTCCAGTCTGCCGTGTCACGCTCAATCATTTGCAGGCTTCGTACAATGCGTCAATGTCTTCTGAGATCTGTCCATAGCAAACTGATGTTGTCATGACTTTGACATCCTGACAATGAGCAGTCCCTGAAAAGATGCGCCAAGCAAGTTTCACATATGCTGTGTCACACTACCAAGCTGTCACACTAGCAACCTTTGTGGCTGCTGTACATTCGTGACTGCTTGGTGATGTGACAAACATAATCAAAAACAGCCACAAAGAAAGGCACATCATCAAACCAGAGATGGCATCTATGGCAGGTTACGGAAGCCTCACATATAATGTGTCACATTACCAAGTAATCACTTGAATGTCAAGGGCACATCATCAAACCAACGTGTCATGTATGATAGGTTGCAGAAGCCAAGGAAGCTGGAGCGGCAGGCATCATAGGCGTCATTGCCAACGTACTGGGCAATGGCTCTCCCATCATGAGCAGCTTTGCAGCAGCCATAGGCCTAGATGCGCCAGTTGAGGTGTGTCCCACTCACATTGCCTGCATGTGACACTGTGCATGCTTGCTGTCCTACAAAGCAGATCTAGACTTGACCTTGAGTTTGAGGAGAGGTTTGACGCTCTTTCATTGGCAGTGGCTAATGATTCTGCAGGTTGCAGTACATGTGAAATGTTTTGCTGTTACACACGCTGTCTAGGCTGGTCTTCTAGCTGCGGAGCTGCCAGCTGGCTCTGCAAAGGCAATGCTTGCGTGACCGTTCTTGAGAGTAACGCCAAATCATGTATCGTCAAGCAGACTGATGACATAAAATCACACACTAGACCCCTCACAGTGCTGCATGATCAACCCAACACAACCACCATTCACTGCTGCATCAGATAGTGCGCATGATTGTCAAACTTGACAGTGGCTGTTATTTGCTGATTGCTCAAGTTGTAGTATAGTGGTGTGAGCCAGTATAAACTGCAGGTGGTAAACAAGACAGAGGTAACCCGTCTTGGCGATGCTGGTGTGCCCTTCTTTGGCATCAACCTGTCGGTCGGTCTGTCTCTAGCTCTACCTGGCTTCCAAACTGACATGGCCAAGGGTTTACTGAATAGTATGCCCTTTGGCGCTATCACATTGGTTGGAGCAAAGAGTTGTGCAGATGCACGTAAGGCTAGATTAGCAGGTGCTGATGCAATTTTGCTGAAGAAGGAGATGCTGGTCGGAAACAGTCAGGATGCAAAGGATGTGAGGCAAATGCTGGAGCAGCTGATATACTCTTTGAGTGGCGATGACTGAAGGTCTCAGTCTTGATGTTCTGACTCTCTCAACTCAAGAAGTGGATGCATTGGTGAAGCCTGGTGGCATGCTGGATCATGCATATAACTTTCATGATAGCTGCAGTCAGGCTTCAGTAGTGTTAGGTGCACACTGCAGGATCTGACATTCTTGACACAGCGTGCTGTGCATGACTGTTGCTGATCCACCCAATAGTGATATTTCTGCCTGAATGGCCGTGGCCAGGTGCTGGTGGAGTGCCTACAGCATCAGCAGGCCATGCATGCATACGTCTTGTAATTTACAGTTTAAAAGTTTAAAACTTGAAGCCTGCCTAGCAACAATTTGAGTCAAGGCATGTATGCAGCGCAAAGGCGGGGTCTCATTGAGCCATATTGCCTTGAAATGCTGCCACATCAAAGGCTGCTTGAATATCCTGTTGAGGATTCCCGAATATTATTCCACCAGATTCCTGGTCAACTTTGTGTGGGAATGCGTGTCGCAAACAATGTTTCATGGCGACCCAAGCAGACGCGCAACCTCAACGGCAGGCCTCACTTGACACTGTCAGTTCTGCAAAGCAGGCCGGCAAGATGAAGGTGGCTACAAACAAAGCAGCGATCCGTCTTCACGACAGGTGGGATGGCAAATCGTACAGAGATCACGCGGGCTTTGGTCTGCTGGTGCTAGATATCGGCAACATGACAAACAGTGCCCCAAAGGCGACACTACAGTTATGTACTGACTCGGTCTTGATGCAGGGTCAACTTATGTGCCCTACCTCTCATTGGCATACTATCTGTGGCTGGACTGCTTGGGTACTATGATGCTTCCAAAGTGACCAACATGATGTTAAGCTACATTGTAGCAGATCTAGTATGGATCTGGGTGGAGCCAGGGTGCTTGCCAAGTATGCCAGGCACCATAATGACGCATCACCTGGTTACGATAATACTACTGCTCTTCCCGCTTAGATTTCCTGGCTTTCATCATTATACTTGCTGGGATGCCATAGTCGAGATCAACACATTCTTCATGATCGCAAGACGGCAGTTTCCAGCCCAGCGGAAGGTGCTGCATTGGGCTTACTGGGTTTCCTTCTTTCCGTTGCGAATGGTTCTATATCCTTACCTGGTGGTGCACTTGTACTATGCACTGGCAGTTCCTGGGGTTCCCTGGTATGAGCGCTTTGTCGCAGTATTGTGTCAAGCTATACTATGTGGCTTCAACGGCATGATGCTGACTGCATCTTTGAGAAGACGCTTCAGTACCAACAGAAGTCAAGCATTCTCAATGTTGCAAGGGTTTTGCACTACAGACCTGTCTTTTGTCCAGGAACACAAAAAGCGTGATGTATACATAACAGCAGATACCACAGCCTCCTAATTGATGCCTGTTATTTAGTCTCTGTGTGTGATTTTTCTACTGTCAGGATCAAGTTATGGCATGCATTGCCCAGTTTTCATGTGGTTTATCCACACTTGGCCCCTTATTTGATTGTCAGACCCAAATTTTGCTGCAATCAACTGCATTCAGACCACCAAGCAGGCTTGTACACACAGCATGTTTCGCCCAATCGGTGACTGCACACACTTTTTGCTCACATGAGTGCATGCCTCCTTTTCTTGATGGGCCTAGGTTTCGACACCTTTGTGTTGTGCTACAGCTGTGTCTGGCCTGCCTGTCATGGATGAAGTGCATGACATGAATACATTACAGATCAAGCTTACTGCTTTCAATTATCAAGTGCGCCAAAATAGTCAACTTGCCTTTGCACATTTACATTGCATCTTTCTGTAAAGCCAGCACTGATACTGCTGACAGGCCCTGCAGGGACGCTCCATATTCGATACAAATCTCAAACAATACACACACCAATAGGACAAGGGGCTTGTCATTTAGGCTGCCTACATGAGACCAAGGGATATTTTCCTTTCGACTGCCTGATGCATCGCCTGGGCCAATGATTTGAGTCAGGAATGAAGTGCATTGTATGATGCTGTCTCAGCATTACATCAACTTTGCTGGCTTAATGTTCCAAGTGTACTGAAACAGTCCATTCGCCTGAGGCTCTCTCACACCAAACTAAAGTCACAACTTTTCTGTTCATCTGCCATACTGAATTAGGTCTTATCATTGTTTCACTCAGAGAAATCCACTGCTGTTGCACTGCCTTACTGCCAACCATGCGCAAACATAAAAAGGCCCAGACCTGCCTGAACCGCCAGGCACTGAGGCAATCAGGTCTTCAGCCCATCCTCGATGACCTTATACTGACAATTTGACATCAAATACATATACAACTTCTATTTGTACAAAGATTGCCATCTGTCAGCTGATTTCTCACAGCTTCTCCTCACTTACTTCTTGCCCTTCCCTGTCTTGCCTTTCAATGCATTGCCTGGCTTGCCATTCATTGCCTCTTTGTCCTCCTTCTTTTGCCACCTGAAGATCCTGGCCATTGTCTTGCCAAAAGCTGCATCCTCATCCACCCAGCCATTGTCGACATGGGGCAAACGAAGGTCAAAGCGCTCGCCACCATCGTACTCTGGCATGCCAAATGGCGCAATGGGGATGATAATGCCCCATTTGGGAACTTCGTCCTTTTTCTGCAAAGCATCAAAATAAGTAAACAGCTTGGCCAAGACTGTCAAGCTGCGTGAGACTGCTTGCATGTGACCCATGTTTTGCTGCAACACACATTCACACATAACAATGGCTGACGAGCGCCAACGTCAGATCAGGCTTTGCTGCCGCATGCACATGTTGATAAGCATTATGCATAGCATGCTAGCAACAACAAAGTTTCTAGCATGAATACTGCCATGACAACACACTTTGCACAGAGACCACATCACTGCGTTCTTGAGTCACTGATGCTACCCATTCACAAGATGCACATAGAATATGGACACTTGCCTCAGCCTTTTTCCTGGCACGTCGTTCATCATCCACCTCTTTCTTGTAGGCAGGGTTTGTCTGATACTTCCGTACCTCAGCTCGCCGAGCCTCAACATCCTGCAACGCCAGGAGGCAGCGTCAAACCAGATTGTTTTGAATAACATGCAACATGCCTGGTTGTGTGAGTGTTCAAGCCAGCTGTATGTTGCCTTGCAGAGACCATTTGTGGACAAAGACAACGACAGTTAGCACGCTGCTCTGCATGCTTAGCTGTGTCGTTGTCTGGAGAGTACTGAAACAAAGGCATGCATGGCGCTCAAAATACCGCTCTCATACAAGATTAATATATTGCTGACTCAGCAGCACGCTTACATTTTGCCACAAGTTGCCCCTTCTCCGCTTTAGCACCTCCTGCTGTGCTTCCCATTGCTCATCCCTCTCAGCTGCTCGCTCCTGCTTTGTACCCCTAGAGCACATACGTAATGAGGGATTGACCTGACACACTAGACTAGAACGGCTTGCACAGTGACTCAGTGATCCAGCAGACTTCTTCAGCTCACCAGCCAAACAATGCTTGTGTCCGGCACGGCCGGTGGTTCCTGCACACATCAGTTCGGGTTCAATGAGAGCGTGTTATGTAGGATGCAAAGTTACACGGCCGCAGAAAGGTTGGTGAGAGGTTTCACACCTGCACAAAGTCTGGCGCCTCTGCTGCGGCAAAGTCTGGCCTGCGGAAAAAGGTTTGACGCCAACAACCGTGCTTGACAACATGCTGCTAAACTTTGACGCAATATGATGATTTCCGACTATCTTACGGTTGATTGGTTTCTTGCCTGGTTTCTTGCAAAGCCGAAGAAGAACGGCCTACTAGGCAGCTGCTTTGCAACGCCCTTGAGCTTTTTAGGTCTACCAGTTTCAGATTTGACCTAGATTAGCTTTCGGAAAGCTCAGACGGACCAAACGCAAGTTTGGACAGGTTGCTTGACTGCGATTGCTCGAATCAATAGCGTCATGCAGACCTCGTTGTTGCCACGGCAACAACCCTGTTTGCAGGTGGGACTTTGCCTCCGTTCGGTCTTGTGCAAGGCGTGCAAGCTCGTGATCTGCGTTGACCCGTGCGCTGTATGCAGGGTACAACACAAACGAACGCGCCACAGAGGCGCAGATGCTCCCTGCATCGGAAGCTGCAAGTCTCCGCCACCACCGCTGTCGAGGCCCCACCTTCAAGTGCACAGTCTCAGGTACTTGCAAAGGCGTCAAATCCCGGCTGTGTTCTGGACGCCTGCCAGATGATGGCTGCAGTCGTTTGTGTAGTCATCAGGCAGTCTGATGCACTGCCGCTGCGTGATGCAGACCCCACAGGACCCGTTGTTGCTGAGGGCTGTCAGAGGGGAGCAAGTTGAGCGCCCTCCAGTATGGATGATGCGACAAGCAGGACGCTACATGAAGGCAAGCTCCTGTGCAAACACTGCTATACACAAGTGCTGCCTGGAAAGGCACAAGTCTCCATCATGAGTGATCTGTGCATGCTGCAGGTCTACCAAGACCTATGCAAAAAGCATCCTACTTTCAGGGAGCGATCTGAAAATGCAGACCTTGCGGTAAGTTTGCACTGCTGTAGGACTCTTTGCTGAAGATCATTGTGGCATGTTTGCGATTGCATCCTTTCACTGTGACACTCACACACACATGTCAGTGACTACACAGACTTAAGCCTTGTATCTCAGCTCTTGCCCTCAACTACTCAAACAGATGCCCTTCTGCCATTGCATGCATCACGCATGTGGTCTGGCAGCAACTATGCAGGTCTCACCCTTTGTGACCGTGTCAATGCAGCCCTTTCCATTGCTGCAACACCGGGAGCAATTCATCATGCCTCTATACATTGTTCTCATCTGTTGCACATGAACAGACAGTGTGACAGCTCATTTGTGAGCACAGTCAGCCCGTAAGAGTGAGCAGCACAGCTTGTCTCTTACACATCTCTGCAAGCGCTGTCACAGTCTACGTGTTGCTTAGAAACCCTGTCACAGTCTATGTGTTGCTTAGAAGTCAAGCTGATGCAGGTAGAAATCTCACTACAGCCTTGGCGAGCCTTCAAACCAGATGGTGTCATTCTGTTCTCAGACATCCTGACTCCCTTGACAGGCATGGGCATCCCCTTTGACATAGAGGCTGGTCGAGGGCCTGTCATACACACCCCAATCAGAACCATGCAGGTCAGATGCTCTCTTGTCTCTCACTTCCACAGCCTTGTGCATATGGACCATAGCAGATGGTCCGTATATGCCCACCTAAGTTTGTTGCAAACTGTCTGGAACATTGCCGACCTTATTGTCACCTTTTGATTTGTCGATGCTTGACAGGCATTTCCCAGCTGAAGCCAGCCATGGCTTCCGTGAAACAATGCTTGCATGCCTGACTTATGCAAGGAGCCTGTATACACACGTCTTGCATATACAAATGCAGCGTGCCGTACCTTGTCTGCTGTGTCAAGGGGCATCTCTGCATGCACCACCTCAAGCCAGTGTCCCATTGCCTGGCCCATGTGTTGCTCCACTTGGCATGTCATGCGTTGGTGCTCGCGTGAAGTCACATGACATGAACCCATGTAGTGAAATATGTGCTTGCACGCTGGCTGCTGTTATACTTGTCACCAATGTTGTAAATGTGTTTGCAGCAAGTGGAGCAAGTCACCAAGTTGGATGCACATGGCAGTGTACCCTACGTAGCAGAGGCACTCACCAGACTACGGGAGGAGGTTGGTAATCAGTCTACAGTGCTAGGGTTTGTGGGCGCTCCCTTCACCCTAGCTACCTACATTGTAGAGGGTGGATCTTCCAAGAACTACACCCACATGAAGCGGCTGATGTTCACACAGCCTGAAGTCTTGCATGCTTTCTTGAGCAAGATGGCTGACAACATTGCAGACTATGTCCGGTATCAGGTGCTTCTTCTTTTCTTCTAAGCATGCCTCCTCACACATGCATTCTGCCTTATGCAAGCCATTGTTGCGCCTGCCAAAAGAAATATCAAGACTACAATGGGCAGGCCATGTTCTTCACTCACATAGGTCAGGATGCTCAATGTTGCATTAATCAGCACAGAATGTAGTATGTCAGTTCAGGACTGACAATAACTCTGCCATTATACCATTTTGTTTTCATCTGTTGTGACCTGAACTAGGTGTCAGCACTGTCTGCTCAGCATGTGAGGTCCATTCCTGATACACCGAGGGGATCTGCTGACTGTCACAAATACGTGAATCAGTGCTGAAGCTCTGGCCAACTCGAGTATGAGAGCATAATCCTCCCATGGCTGGCCTGCTGTTAGTTCTTCTGCAGCTGCTGTCATTGCCTTGTACATACCCCTTAGCTACACAGTTTGACAGCCATGCACAAAGGCATGGCCTGCCTTTGTGCAGTTTCAGGCTGTGGTGCATAGTCATATTCTGGGAGCTGCATGGATCAGATTGTGTTCAATGTGGACTATTGTTACACAGTCTGTCAAACATGAAGCTGTTCTGTGAATTGCTGATGGTGCTGCCCTGAGGCTGTCACAGACAAGCGTCAACGGCTCCATGCATGTCTCAGTGCAAGCTGCAGCTGGCCCTGCTTGAACCCAGCTTCAACTGCTTTTGCATCAGCAATTTTTGAGCTCTTCCTGCTTGCTGTTATGCAATATCATCATTAACCGGTGCAGCCCAATTTGCATAGGCACCATAAGGCCTAAAGACAGGGTGCCCATTGCATATCGAATTTCACTGCAACGATGATTCAGATCTGGTAGTT
>JAABUK010013624.1_pt1 | contig 10112 bp, 10 predicted proteins | sample 5559141 | NCBI WGS metagenome assembly JAABUK01 (sample SAMN10711869, study PRJNA513367) | rock metagenome | isolation source: Antarctica rocks | place: Antarctica: Victoria Land, Pudding Butte nord | collected 2016-01-03 | reverse complement strand
ATGTTCCAGGTGGCGGCGGCCTGCAGGGCCGCGCGCCGCGGCGGCAGCACCAGCTCTGACAGCGGCCGCTCTGATGCGTCCGAGTCCGCGGCAGCGGCTGCCGCTGCCGCCGTGGCGTCGGACGCCGTGACCCAGCCGCTGCTGCTGCAGCCGCCCGCCGACTGCTGGCTGACTGGCTGGCTGGCCGCTGCTGCGGACGCCGGCGGCGGCGGACTTGCTGGGCTGTCGTCTCGCCGGCACCGCTTGCTAGATGTGGCACCCTTTCCTGCGCGGCCGGTGCCCGCCGCACCCGGACTGGCGCATGTCCCGGTGTCCGTGTAGATGTCGTGGAGCGAGGCGGTCTTGCGTGACTGTGCCTTCGTCCTGGCCTTGGCCGCCGCCGCCGCCTTGGCCGACGCCGCCGACTCCGCGGCCCTCGCCGCCCGCGCCGCCTTGTCAGCCCGCAGCTCGGCCTTGCGCAGGCATGACTCGATGTGGCCTGCCACCCGCGCCTCCGGCATCTGCGAGAGTCAATCAGGGGATTGCAGATTTGAAGCAGATTCGCATCGAACATTCCTCACCAAGTGCACACAGCCGCAGCCTTGTGAATAGAGAGGCTGGTGTGAGAGCAATATAACGGAGAATCAGGCACACACAACGCGTAATATTGACGCTAAACAGTAATAGAGGTAGGTACTGCACGGCGCCAATCTGTCATTTTGTTGGCCTAAAGCGCAACCGCCTTGCCAACAAAGATGAATTTCCGTGTCTCTTCACGTGCTACCTCAAGACCACATAGAGAAAATCTGAATTGGCGTATGACAAATGGGCACCGAACTGCTGGAGCATGAACTACCTGCTGCTTCACCCCGGCAGCAAGGCACAGGGCGCAAATCACTGGAGGGTGGATCCCAGCAACTGCACCAGGCAAAGCAGGGAGCTCACCTCCACGTTGCAGGAGGGACACAGCACCAGCTGCTTGGTCGCGCCGGGCTCGCGTCGCCGCTTGCCCCCGCGCGGCTTGCGCACCGCGGCCGCTGCCGCATCCGCCTGCGCCGTCGCCGGCCGCCGCTGAAACTTCAGCACCTGCAAAGCAATCAACGACTCGCTCATTCAGCAAGGAGGCTTCACATCGGCATTCAGCAATGAGCATTCACAGTCGAGTGGATGATCGTGAAGATGTGCTGGGGATGTTCGAGCCACAGCAGTTCAGAACGCTTCGAACATGTACTTTATAAGACGCTACAAGATGCTACAAGCGAAACGCTCAAAGTAGCATGTTTCTCGCAGATAAACCAAACCCGTACCTTCATGCCCGCCGCCAACGGCGCCAGCGACAGCGCCGGCGGCGGCGGTGTCGCCAGCGCTGCAGGCGTCGGCGGCGAGGCCTCCTCCGAGGACGCACGCGTGGATGGCGTGGAGAACGCAGAGTGGTTGGGCTGCCGCGCCGGGGAGTTCTGCTCCAGCTGCATGTCCTGCGGCTCCCCACCGGCTGCGAGCGGCTCGCCGCCTGGCTGCGCCTGCGGCTGGCTGAGCCCATTGGTATCCTGCTGCCGCTGGTCTTGCCGCTGGCTCTGCGGCTCCTCGCTGTCTGGCTGCGCCTGCTGCTGGCTGAGCGCATCGCCATCCCGCTGCTGTGTGTGCTGCGCGGGCTGCCGACTCCGCTGCTTGTCGCCCTGCGAATGTTGTGGCTGCTGCTGGCTCCGCTGCTGGTTGTCCTCTGACTGCCCTTCCGCGTCGGCCCGCTGCGGCGGCGTCGACTGGGTAGCCGCCCTGTCTGGCGGCTGCTGCTCTGTTGACCGCTCCGCAAGCGGCTGCACTTGTGGCGCGGCTGCCCGCTCATCAGCCGCGGCCGGACCAGCGGCCACCAGCGCGGCGTCAGCGGCCGCTGTGACGACCTCCTCCGGACCGCTGCCATGGCCATCGGAGTCGGCTGCGCCCGCCGGCGGCAACTCGCCGCTGTTGTCTGCTTGCTGCACTGCCGGGCTGCTATTTGCCGGGGGTAGTGATGGCTTGCCGGGCGCTGGGGCTGCTGCTGCTGCTGCTGCAGGCCTGCTGCTGGCCGTGGCTGGCGAGGGCTGCTTACGGCTGGACACTGCCGCCGCTGCTGCTGCTGCTGCCGCTGCTGCTGCCGCCACCGAGGCGCTGGGCGCGGCGTCAGAGACGGGAGCCACTGCTCCCGACTGCCCCGCGGCGGCTGCAGAAGGCTCTACCGCCTGCTCCTGCTGCTGAGCCGCGGTTGCACCAGCAGACTCTGCTGGGGCAGCCGCGACGCTGTCCGGCTGCGAGGCCTGCGTGGGACTGGCGGCGCCTGATGGTGGCCGGACAGCATTTGCTGCTGATGCGCCCGCGTGTGCGTCGCCTGTGGCTGCAGGAGCCGCGGCAACAGCGCTGATCTGGGGAGTGCCTGCAGCAGGCAGCACCGCTGGTGCGGCGAGCACTGCCTGCGGCAATGCGTCGGCTGGCTGCAAAGCCGCGGGCTGCACTGGCATCGCCGCCGTTGGCTGTGCCCCCAGCAGCCGCACTCGCAGGCCGCTGCGCCGCACCCCAGGACCGCCTTGCACTAGCGGCCGCCCTGCTGGACTGCCGGGTCCGCTTCTGGGCTGCGGCTGCGTGGCAGCGGGCTGCGCGGCTGCCGATGCTGAGCTTGACACTGCGCCTGCGCCTGCGGCAGGGGAGGCGGCGACTCCTGCCGCATCCGCTATGGCGGCTGCCGGCGAACTAGCACTGTCAAGAGCCTCATCCAGGTCGGCAAGATCCAGTGGCGGCGGCGGCGGTGCGTCCACTACGTCTGCCACGTCTGCCGCGCCGCAAGATGCGACCTCTGCCGCCACCGCTGCCTCGGCGGCCGACGCCGCCATTGCCGCTGCTCCTGACGGCATTTTGCCGCCAGCAGCCTGAGGCGTGCCCTCCGGCTCTGCCGTGGACACCGCAGCTGCCAGCTCCGCCGCGGCCGCCACAGTGAGGTCTGGCGGCACACTTCCCAGGCTCGGCGGCGCCGCGCCGCTGGATGCTCCCCCCGAGCCCTGCACTGCTGCCGGAGCCGGCATCGAGGCCGCCCGCACCAGCTGCATGTCCGGCGCTGCGAGTGCCGACGGCGGAGGCAGCAGCACCGCCGGAGCACTGACCACTCGCCCGCCGCCCTGCTGCTGCTGCTGCTGCTGCTGCTGCTGCTGCTGCTGCTGCTGCTGATGCTGCACATCGGCTGCCCCACTGCCGCTAACGGGCGTTGCCGCCGCCGCCATATCAGTAAGTGCTGAAGCCGCGGCGGCTGCGGTGGGCCGCGGCGCCGCCAGATAGCGCTTGACGGCGACGTCCAGCAGGTCCAGGAACACGCGCTTGTGCTTGAGGTCCACCGCCTCCGCCAGCTGCTGCGCCAGCTTTTCGACTGTCGCAGGCAGGAGAATGCCGTCGGGGGAGTCTCTAAAAATTTAGATGCTGACATGTAACTTGCTTGTAGAATCTACCGCCTCCGTCTTTCTTGCCTGTTGCAGGCGGTGCGGCACCATTGATCTAATCATGCCGCCGGCTGATGAGGCAGAGCAAGAGAAGAGCTCTCGAAGCGCCGAGCTTGCCACGCTCCGGGATACATTCACACTGTGGAAAACAAGGGAGCTGCCTCGTGCTTGCTATGTTCGAAACCTCGAGAAGCTTCGCACCGATGCGGCGGACGTGCGGCGCAGCGCGCGCCGCTCGCTGCGTCGCCATCGCGGCGTGCGCCTGCATGGCGCGGCGGATGGTCATGGCGGGCGCCGCGCCGCCGGGCTGCGCCGAATGCTGGACCGGCATGTCGGGCAGCAGATCGCCGGCCGCGACCCAGCCGCGCAGCTGCGACAGGCTGAAGGGTCCCTGCACGAAAGGGCACAGGCCTCGGCGTTATGAAACCATCGGTGAATAGGTAAGTTGTATTTGGCAGCACAGCGGCGCAACCACCTGCTGCCTGCTAGCCTTCCACCGCTGGCAGCCTGTGGGGAAAGCGTCGCCAGCTGACGGGGGCAGCTGCGCATCAGCAGCGAGCACTGCCCTACGGCAATTCCTTGTGAGCACCACAGTTCTGTGACGCTGCAGCAAGGCAGCGTTGCTCTGCAAAGCCAGAGTAACACAGCGGGGACCAGTCTGGAGGCGGCATCACCTGCTGCTGGCCGTCGTCGCTGACCCAGGTCCAACAGGAAGTGGCCTCCCCAAAAGGCGGCACCTCCGCCGACGCTGCCTGCTGCGGCGGCGGCGCCTCCGGCGTGTTGCCCGCTGCAGAGAGCATCAGCAGTGATTCACGGGAGAACGAACTGCAAGAAAGGGTCCCGGTGCGAGACGCCGACCTAGCCAAGAGTCGATTGCACACGAGATCCTGGGCTGCAGAATAGCCTGCATGGCGGTTGTTGACACACGTCAGCTGGCTACAGGAAGAGGCTTGACCTGCACCTGACAACGCACACAGCAGCGCACCCGCAAATGACTTGGCGGATGCTGCCTCGCACGCATCCCGCCACTCGTCCACCACATTGCGCGCGCTCCTACCGGCGCCGCCGCCGCAGCGCTGCAGCGGCCGGGAGTCCTGCGGGTTAGATAGGTGCGGCGCGTCCGTTAGACGATGGCAAGACAGTAAAAGGACGGCCGCCTCGGGTCTCACGGGTGCCGGCCTGAGCGTCAGAGCCTGACTAAGTGAACTGATGAGCAAAGGGGCAACAAGAGGAAGACCGCTGGGGTGTTGCTCCTGCTGTTGTCAAATTCCGCACCTGCAGCTGGCCGGCCTTCAGCAGCGTCTGCAGCTCTGATGGCGTCAAGCCCGCGGCCGCGCCGCCACCGCCGCCGCCGACGACATTGCTGCCGGCGACGGCAGTCTGCCAGCGGGCGTGCCCGAGGTGCGCCACCGCCAGCGCGGCCTTTGCCAGCTCGTGTTGCGCCGCCGCCTCGCGGAACTGCATCCACATTGCAGGATGAGCTATGCGAGGACTACAGGCACCAGAAAGAGAGACGCCATGCCCACGATCAGCACGGGGTGGGCCCGTGGCAGCCCTGCAGGGTGTTCTGATAGACCGGACCAGGCAGTGGTGGAACAAGCCACCAACAAAGCACGCTGGTTCTGCCTACGAAGACTCGAGCAATTGCGTCAAGCGCAATGTGGGCACACGGGATGGACCCAAACTATATCTTCCACCTGTCTCCGTTTCGAACAGTGCAAGAGGGTCCATTCGAAAACACACCTTGGCGTCGGCGGCAGCAGCGTCAGCGGCCGCGACGGCGGCCGCGGCGCCCACGCGGGCGCGCCGGTCCCAGGTGGCGACGGCGATGGGGAACTGTGCGAGCACGTGCCCCAGCGTGAGGCACTGGCTCTCCTCCTCGTCGTGGATCATCACCGCCCCCGTCACCACGTGTTCCGGATCTGCGCCATAACGACAAGACTTTGGCCAAGCTATGTGTAAACATTGGTGACTAACCATGAGTTTGACACCAGAGCTCAACGCCTTGCCATGCCCAGGCACGATAGCCATACCATGAAAGGGGACAGGCAAGCCTGCACAATCCCTTACGATGGCGTGGCCTGCGTGCAGAGGCACTGTGGCGGCAGCGTGGCGATGAGCTACAATTAAGCGGCAGCTGCGCAGTGCCACTGTAGGTACGTTCCAAGCAACGGGCAAGTCAATGGTCATACGCGGGTCCGAGAGCATGCGTAATGCGCACCGCGTAGCATGGCGATGAGCTGCAACAGGGAGAAGGGGCCGCGCTGGCCGCGCGCGCTGCCGCCGGCCTCGTTGTACGTCCACGCGGGCTCCGACAGCGAATTACGGCCATGCCGCTGCGCGGCCGTGATTGCCGCCTCATGATCCTGCTCTGCCTTGGCCACCGCCTCCTGCGGTAATGGCAAAAAGAGTCCTAGTCTCAGTCCCATGCCGGCTGCATTTTTGTGAATGCTTATCCAAGGCAAGACGAGTGAAAGAGCGAGCGGACAGGACGCGGTGGAAGCTGGCTGCCACCCGCAAAACAATAGCAGACCACTGTGTGCCAGGAGCAGCTTTCGATCCGGCCCCAGTCCGAGTATCCTGGCCGCCTCCTGCTACACTCTTTTGAATATATACAGCGACAAGATACCTCAAAACACGATACAGCTCAGGTGTTTGGCTCTTGTGTGCAGTACTTTGTCTCCAGCTCAAGTACACGAGCCACAAGAAGTGTCTTTTCGTGCGCTCTCATACATGAGAGCGCAGCTCGGCGGCAGTGGCTACCTGAGCGGCCGCCTGCGCGCCGCCGCGTGCGTGCAGCGCCGTGTGGAGACAGGCAACTGCCCATGCGAATGCGACTCTGCATAAGCAGGAACACCTTATTGAATCGTGTAGTTCCCCACCTTGGCTGCGGTGGCTGCCTGGGCAGCTGTCTGTGCGCCAGCGCACGCGTGCAGCGCCGCCTGACGGGCGCCCTCGCACACCTCCCGCGCCGCGGCCACCACGCCGCCGGGCGCCACCGCATCCGCTGCGCTCATGTCCATGTCGTCGTCCGCACCCAGCGGGTCCTGTGCAGGTAGGGGAGACAGAAACCTCAACATCTGCAGTAAACCTATTGAAATGTTGAATCGTAAGTGCCGTGTCCGCCGCGCTCATGTGCATGTCGTCATCTGCGCCCAGCGGGTGCTGCAGAACAGTAGGCGGATACTGATATTGAACGAAGGGACCGAGTCCTTGTTTGTTGGATTTACATGGCTATGCCCACGTGGTCATATGCGCCAGGCGGGTTCAGGGCGTGCAATATTGTGCAGCTTTTGCTCAGGTTCTTGCAACAGGCTTGAAACCTGTAGTGTTAACGCAAAGTATTCGCTACGTCTGCATGTGTGTCATTCTCCTGCTGCTGGATGTGCACAGCTGCCAGGTGAAGCCGCCTCGCGTGACTGGAGTGGTTCCCTGCTTGCTGGAAGAGTGCATGTGCTGACAGCGGTCATTGAGACTGTTTGCTCAGGCCAGGCTTCCTACACATATCCGAGCCCCACCTCGAAGTCGGCCACAGTAACCGCAGCAGATGGTGCAGCTGCCCCAAAGGCAGCCGAATGTCTCGCCAGCAGAGTTGCCGGCAGGCTGTCAGCGGGCGCAGCCGCCGCCGCCGGCGGCGAGTCGTCGGGCGCTGGCGGAGGCGAGGCAGGGGCAGACGCCGCCGTCGACTGAGCTGGCTCGCCGGCGGCGGCGCCGACTGCCTGTGGCTGGGGAGTGTCCCGACGCGCGGGCGAGTTGGGAGGAGCCAAAATGCCTGTTGGCGCCGCCGGCTGCAGCGCAAGCCCCAGCGGGGCCGCCAGGGAGGCAGCCGCACGGACTGCCGCCGGCAGTATCATCGTCGGCGCCGCAGTGGCGGCCGGCTGGCTGCTGACTCTGTTATGCTGGAGCGCCGGCGGGCTGGCCGCTGGCGGCCCTGCGGCATCGAGCAACCTGCCGGCGCCGGCATTGCAGCCGAGGAGGCGCTGCGGTGGCGGCAGGCCGCTCGAGCCAGGCTGTTGGGAGCCCGTGGTGAAGGGCCCAGGCTGCGGCTGCTGAAGGGGATGCGGCATGCCGCCCCATGGCGCGCCCGCCGGGATCGCCGTTAGCGGGCCGGCCGGTGTCGGTCGCAGCCACACAGGTGGGGCCATGCCGGGCCGCACACTGGGAGGCGGGCGCGGCTGCACGATGGAAGATGCGCCCCAGCGCGACGGACGCGACGGCGGCGGCGGCGGCGGCGGCGCAGCCACCGGTTCGCTCGGCGGCGCCAGCTGCCACGGCGGCTGCGTCTGCACTGTTGTTTGCGTTGCATGCTGGGCTGTAGATGGCAGCTCGGGCTGCCCAGGCAGGGAGGGGCGGTCTCGTGCCAGCGCCGCCTGTGGCACGGCCGCCTTTGGCGTCGGTGGTTGCGAGACAGAGGCCTGCCGCAGGCTCTGCCTTTCCGACTTTCCAGCCTGAGTTGCCGCCGAGGCCGACGGCTGCGGCCGCCGAGCGGGGGTGGCAATGGCCGCGGGCTGCTGGCGGGCCGCCGTGCTGCTACGAGGCTCATCAGCTGGAGCGGCAATGGCCGCGGGCTGTCGGCGGGCCGACGTGCTGCCAGGCGCCCCAGCAGCAGAAGCAGCAAGCGGCGGAGCTGCCGCCGCCCGGCCAGCTGGCAGCGCAGTGGCGGCGGCGATCGGCGGCGGATTCACCGCTGGATTCGCGGCGGCGTTGCTGCGGCGCGGCGGCGGCCCACGCGCCAGCGGGCTGCCCGACTCCAGGGAGCTGCTGTCGTGCGAGTCGCTGTCGTCTGTGCTGGCGGCGGCCTTGAGCACCGCGGCGTTGGGGCACTTTCGGCTCCAGTGCCCGGTGCGGCCGCACTTGACGCACAGATTGTTGGCAGCAGGATCTGGGGCCAAGGCCGCCAGCGGAGGCGTCGGCGCCGCCGCCGCCATGCCGGCTGGTCGCCGCCCCCGGCGCGCCAGCAGCTGCTGCGGCGGGCCGCGATCGCCGACTGGCGATGTGCTTCTGCTGTTGGGCTGCTTTCGCTCGGCCGCGCTGCCACCTGCCTGCGCTGGCCGCCACTCGTCGCCTGAACGGCCGCCGGCGCCTGCCTTCGGCTGCCAGCGGCTGCGGGGCTGCTCTGCGTCGTGGACAGCGCGGTCCCTTGGCCGCGACGGCGGCGGCGGCAGGCGGTCGCCGGAGGCGCGCGCGCCGCTGTCGTGGGCGCGCCTGCCGGCCGCTTCCCGCTCGCGGCTGCGCTCGCTGTGCCGCGAGCTCGGGTGGTGGCGCCGATCCGGCTCCTGGCCTCGGCGATCGTCGCAATCCTCTCGCTGGTCAGCATGACGATCGCTGTGCTGCCAGTCGTGGCCGCTGGCTGCCCTGCCGTCCCGGCCGCTGTCGGGACGGCGGCTGTCCGGCTGCAGGCCTTCAGGCTGGCCGTCATGCCGCCGCCAAGCGACGCCGGTGTTTTGCCGGGAGCCCGATCGCGGCCGGTCCCGGTCATTAGGCTCTGAGCGCCGCCTGCCATCGGCGTCGCGCTCCCTGGAATCGCCACGCTCCCGGGGACGCCCTGCCGCGCTGATGCCGTTGGCTTTGCGCCGCTCGCTGCCATGGGCTGGCTGGAGCAGCCTCGGCTGGGCGCCGCGGCCGCTGAGGCGCAGCTCAAGGCTGCCAGGACTGGTGACAAGCTGATGGGGATTTGGCTCTGCGGCGTGCTGCGGCGCCCCTGCTGATGCAGGCCGGCGGTCAGACGGCCGCTCCCGCCGGTCGACTTCGCCGCTGCGGCTCTGGGCAGGATGGTCGGAGCCACTACCAGGAGGTCGGTAAAATCCGCCGGTGTAACGCCTGCTGTGGGCGTCTGGCCTGTCTGCTGCGGTCTTGCCGCCAGGCTGGCCCTTGGCATCACTCCCGGGCCGCCCAGCCAAGCCTGGACCAGTCCTGCGGTCGTCGCTGCTGTGGTGGCTGCTGCGGCACCGTGCACCGACGTCTTTCGGAGAGGCGGCCTGCCATGGCCGCGGCTGGTCGCCCTGCAGGCGGCCGATGCCGTTCTCCGAAGGCTGCTGCTGCTCACAGTGGCTGGTCGGTGCCGCTGGCGTGCTATTGCAGCTGCCGCCGCCGTGCCTTGCGGCAGGGTCCATGTGTCGCTGGCTCAGCGGGCCTTTTGGCCTTTGAGCACAGTGGCCGGAGTCAAAGGGCTTGACATTCGTTGCAGGATGCTATCGTGCATCTTCCAGACCCGCGATCGTGTCAGCCTGCGAGGTCAGTGCCAGGTATGTGTGCTTGGTCACAGAGTCAGAACATGTTGTGACAGGTCGCCCTTGGTGTCTCGCTTCAGCAATCAGTCCACAAAGCACACAATGACAGCATATACACCGGTGCATACCTGCCACCGGCGAGAGTGCGGAACGGTCGCGTAGATGCCTTAAGACGGGCATATGGGTCGCCCCTGTCTTTCGCTATAAAGATCACTCGCGCCCCACAAAAGACCATGGCCTTGAAACTGAAAATGCGTCTCTGTGTCGCTGCAACCTTGTTCGTCTCAGCGCTGCTGCACAGCAGGATCCTGCGGTGGCCTTCCAGGTGGGCAAGCCCTGTCGCTGCTGCAGCCGAGTCTGGGTGGCACCAACAGCAAGCTTACAGCTGTTGTTTTGGTGCGCAAATGATGATGTTACGAGCAAGCAACAAGAAGCTGGGAAACGC
>JAABUK010013622.1_pt1 | contig 10112 bp, 11 predicted proteins | sample 5559141 | NCBI WGS metagenome assembly JAABUK01 (sample SAMN10711869, study PRJNA513367) | rock metagenome | isolation source: Antarctica rocks | place: Antarctica: Victoria Land, Pudding Butte nord | collected 2016-01-03 | reverse complement strand
TGACCTTGGCGGCCGATTTCCCGCGGGAGCGGATGAGCAAGCCCGGGGATTTGGCGGTGCTGGCCGAAATGCTGCTGCTGCTCCCGAACACCGCCGTGGTGGCGGAGCTGCTGGTGAACTGCCGGCTGGAGGCGTTATGATACCGACATGAACATTGGCCTTCGCTTAAGTCCGGCCGCTTAAGTCCGGCCGCTTAAGTCCGGCCGCTTAAGTCCGCCAGCTGCTAGGGCCAGGGTTCCGCGCGTCAGATCAGCCCTCCGCGGCAGCCTTGGCCTTGTGCTTGGCTGCGCGCGCCGTGTCCTCGGCCGCCAGCTCGGCCTTGTGCCCGGCCACCTCCTCCGCGTGATGGCGATAGAGATCGAGCCCTTGCATGGCGTGCCGGTTGGCCAGGGTCTCGGCCTCGGCCGCCGACGTGGCCAGGCTCTGCGCCTTGGCGAAGTTGCCCGACAGGCACTGCTTGGCCGCGTCGTGGTGCATCTTGGCCGCGATTTCGAGTTGCGCCGCGGCGTCGCCGTGGTGCCCGGCCGCGGCCGCCTTGATGTCGTCCATAGTGTTCTGATCCTCGCCTCGATGGTGGCGGCAGGTGCGCAGGATTGGGCGGGGATGGCAAGCGGCGGCTGCCGTCAGCGGTCGTCGCGCGCCAGCGTGCTCACGGCATAGGCCCGGCCGTAATGGCGCTCGATCCGGCGCTGGATGACCTCCCAGGCCGAGGTCATGGCCAGGTAGATCAGCGCGATGCAGACGAACACCTCCATCACCTCGAAGCGCTGCTGCATCAGAATCTGCCCGCGCCGCAGCAGCTCCTCCATGGAAATTACGGAGGTGATCGAGGTCGTCTTGAGCAGCCCGTTCACCGAGTTGCCGAGCGCCGGCACGATCACCCGCAACGCCTGCGGCGTCACCACGAGCACGAAGCTGCGCCACCGGTTCAGGCCCAGCGCCTGGGCTGCATCGCGCTGCCCGGCCGGCACCGACATGATGCCGGCGCGCAGGATTTCGGACAGGTAGGCCGCCTCGTTCAGCACGAGGCCGAGCAGCGCCGACTGGATGACGTTGAGCCGGGGAAAGCCGAGTTGCGGCAGGCCGGTGTAGATGATGATGAGCTGCACCAGCAGCGGCGTGCCGCGGAACAGCCAGACATGCAGGGCGGCGAGCCCGGCCAGCGGTCGCACGCCCGACTGCCGGCACAGCACCAGCAGCAGCGCCAGCAGCACGCCCAGCACCAGCGTGGCGAGCGTGAGGGCAAGCGTAATCGCGGCCCCGCCCAGCAGATAGGGGCTGGCGAAGTAGCCGAAGAAGCCGTCCCAATTCCAGGCTCGCAACGCCGGTCAGGCCGGGCCGGGGCCCCGGATGGCAAAGGCCGCCGCGTCCATCTTCAGCGCGCCGTAGCGGTCGAACAGGGCGTCGTAGAAGCCGCTCCGCCGCAGATCGTTCAGCGCGGCCGCCACCGCCTCGGCCAAGGGCTTGCTGGCAAAGGCGAAGGCCGCCGTCTGCGGGAACAGCCCGGCGATGGCGCGGGTGAAGTCGCCGCGCGACTGCCAATACATCGCGGTCGCGTCGATCGAGGTCGCCGCATCCACCTGGCGCGCGCGCAAGGCCTGGAACGCCTCGGCGAAATTGTTGAAGGTGCGGACCTCAAGCGGCTTCAGCCCTTCCTTGGCCAGCATCTCGCCCACCTCCCGCGTGCGGCGTTCCTCGATGCCGCCCAGCTCGACCCCGACGGCCTTGCCGGCCAGGTCCTGGTAGCGGGCGATGCCGAGCGGGTTGCCGGCCGAGACCAGGAAGCTGATCGCCGCCTGCTCGTAGGGGACCATGTACATGAGCCGGGACCGCTCCTCGGTCCAGAAGATGCCGGTGTTGATCATATCCCAGCGCCGGGCGGCGAGGCCGGGGACCATGGCGGCAAACTCGATCCGCACGTATTCGGGCTTGAGCCCGAGCGACTTGGCGATCTCGTCGCCCAGCTCCACCCGCATGCCGCGCAGGGTGCCTTTCTCGTCGACGTATTGCAGCGGCGGCAGGGTGGGGTTGATGGACATGGTCAGCGTGCCCGGCACGATGAGAGCTGCGGGGGCCACTTTCGCCTGTGCCGCGGCGCGGCGGACGGCCAAGAAGGCGGCCCCGGTGCCGAGCAGCATCGAGCGGCGGCCGGGCCCGGCTGGTGTCGTCATCCCGTTGTCTCCTCGATCCCTGCCGCGAGCCTATGCAGGGTGCGCGCGCCCACGCAAGCTTGATCGCCGCCGCCGCGGGTGCGACCGTCCCGGCGATGAAGCCATTCCGCGGCACCTACACCGTCATGATCACGCCCTTCGACGCCGAGGGCGCCGTGGACGCCGGCGCGCTCGCCGCCTTCACCGAATGGCAGGTCGCCGAGGGCATCCACGGGCTGATCCCGCTCGGCTCCACGGGCGAGTTTCTCTCGCTGTCCGACGCGGAGCGCAGGCTGGTGGCGCAGACGGTGATCGGGACGGCGCGCGGCCGGGTGCCGGTGCTGGTCGGCACCGGCAGCGAGGACACGCGCGACGTGGTGCGCTACAGCCGGGAGGCGGAGGCGCTGGGCGCGGACGGGGTCATGATCATCCCGCCCTATTACTGTACGCCGACGGACGACGAGCTGCTGCACCATTACCGCACCGTGGCCGGCGCGATCGGCATCCCGATCATGGTCTACAACAACCCGGCCACCGCCAATGTAGACCTCAAGCCTCCGCTGGTGGCCCGCCTGGCCGAAATCCCGGGCTGCGACTACATCAAGGAATCGACGCTGGAAGTGACCCGCGTGCGCGACATCATCCGCCTGTGCGGGGACGCCATGGCGGTGTTCGGCGGCGTGCTCGGCTTCGAATCCTTCGTCGAGGGCGCGGTAGGCTGGGTCGCGGTCGCCTCCAACGTGGCGCCTGGCCCGATGGCGCGGCTGTTCACCCTGGTCGCCGACGAGGGGCGGGTCGCCGAGGGCCGCGCGCATTACCTGCATTGGCTGCCGGTGATCGAAGCGGTGTTCGGCCAGCGCTACGTCGGCGGCACCAAGGCGCTGCTACGCCACATGGGCTTTCCCGCCGGCCAGCCGCGCCCGCCCCGCCTGCCGCTGCCGCCCGCCGACGACGCGGCGATGCGCGCGCTGGTGGCGCAGTTCGGCTTGCGCTTCGCGGGCGCCCAGGCCGTCCCATGACAGCCAACACGTTCCACCTGGCCCTCATGCCCGGCGAAGGCATCGGCCTCGAAGTCATGCAGGCCGCCCTGGCCGTGCTCGGGGCCGTCGAAGCGCGCTTCGGCCTGGCGTTCCGGCTGGAAACCATCCCCGGCGGCGCCCACCACTACCAGGACACCGGCGCCATCCTACCCGCGGACGGGATGGCGCGGGCCGGCGCGGCGGACGCCATCCTGTTCGGGGCAATGGGCTGGCCCGACATCCGCCTGGCCGACGGCACCGAGATCGCGCCGCAACTCGACATCCGCACGGCCCTCGGCCTGTACGCCGGCGTCCGCCCCATCCGCGCCATCCCCGGCGTCCCCGCCGTGCTGGCCGACCCGCGTGCGGGAGGGATCGACCTGGTCATCGTCCGCGAATCGACCGAAGGCATGTTCGCCTCCCGCGGCAAGGGCGAGATCATCGATGACCGCGAGGCGCGCGACACCCAGGTCATCACGCGCGCCACGACGGAAAAGCTGACCGAGTTCAGCTGCAACCTGGCCCGGCGCCGCAAGGCCGCCCGCGGCACGCCCGGCCGGGTCACGATCGTGGACAAGGCCAACGTGTTCCGCTCCTTCGCCTTCATGCGCGCGGTGTTCTACGAAGCGGCCGCCCGCCATCCGGACATCGAGGCGCGCCACCATTACGTCGACGCCATGGCGCACGACCTGGTGCGGCGGCCCTGGGACTTCGACGTGCTGCCGACGGAGAACTTGTTTGGCGACATCCTGTCCGACCTGGGCGCCGGGCTGATCGGCGGCATGGGCTTCGCGCCCTCGGCGGATATCGGCGACCGGCACGGCCTGTTCCAGCCAAGCCACGGCACCGCGCCGGACATCGCCGGGCAGGGGATCGCCAACCCGGCCGCGATGATCCTCTCCGCGGCCATGATGCTCGAATGGCTGGGCGACACGCGGGACAGCCAGGCGGCGCGCGACGCCGCCCTGGCCATCGAGCGCGCCGTCGACCAGGTCTTCGGCGCGGGCTTGCGGACCTACGACATCGGCGGCCGGGCTGGCACGGCGGAGGTCGGCCGGCTGGTGGCCGCCTCGGTCTCCTCCGTCGGGTAGTTCAATTCGACCTTGATGCCGTTCGGGTCGCTGAGGAACAGCTGCGTCTGCCGGTCGCGCGGGACCACCCGCTCCTCATACACCAGGGCGCCGGCGGCAAGCCGTTCCTTCATGCCGGCGAGCCCGCTGCAGGTGAAGGCAATGTGGTCGAGCAGGCCCGTGGGCGCGGGCTCGCGCGGGGCCCAGCCCGCCTCGGACTCGCGAGGGCCGATCAGGTGCACCGTCGGCTGGCCGCCGGTGTAGAGCCAGTAGCCCGGAAACCCCAGCGGCGGCCGGTAGCCAACCTCGAGCCCCAGCACATCGACATAGAACGACTTCGTCGCCTCCAGGTCGGCAGGACGGATCGTGTAGTGGTGCAGGCCTTGCAGGCTCATGGAAACCTCCTGTCCGGGGATGGCCGATCAGACGAACCGCTGGTTGACGTCCAGGCCGAGCAAATGCTGCCCGACGGTCTCGAAATGCGTGGTCCGCGCCTGCACCTGCTGCGACACGGAGTGCGCGTCCCGGAACCGGCGCTCGAACGGGTTGCTCTCGAAGATCGCCGTCGCGCCAGCCTCCTGGTAGGCGGTGCTGGTCACCTCCTTCGCCTGGTGGATGGCGTAGGTGGAGGCCAGCCGGATCGACATCCTGCTGTCGAGCGAGAGGGCGCTGGTTTGCTGCGCCTCGTCCCAGGCGTCCTGCAGCGTCGTCAGCAACAGGGCGCGGGCGGCGCGCAGCTTGGCTTCGGCCTGGGCGATCGCGCTTTGCACCACCGGGCTGTCCCGCAAGCCGCGGGCGGTGGCGCTGGGCGTCTTGCCGCGGGCGACCTCGACCAAGGCATCCAGCGCGCCCCGGGCGATGCCGAGCGCCACGCCGGCGAACCCGGCGGCATACAGGTGCGTGGTCGTGAAACGGTACAGGGCGCCGAACTGCCGGCGCTCGGCATCGGTGTCGCGGCATACGGAATACCGGTCGGGGACGAACAGCTGCTGGACGGAATACGTGTCGCTTCCGGTCCCGCGCAGGCCCATGACCTGCCAGGTGTCGCGCATGTCGGCCGCGTTCTTGCGGAACAGCATCGTGCGCTCGGCCAGCTCGCCCCCGGCGCCCAGGCGCGGGCTGCCGTCCAGCTCGGTGACCCGGCAGTGGCCGCCAAGCCAGGTGGCATGCCGGCCGCCGCTCGCGAACCCCCAGGTCCCCGTCACGACGTAGCCGCCGGCGACCACCTGGGCCATGCCTTGCGGCCCCGCGCCCCAGGCGAGCGCCGCCCTCGGGTCGCCGCCCCACATCTCCCAGGCGATCTCCGGTTCCAGGTAGGCCGCCGCCATCGAGCAGCCGGACGCCTGGCCGATGCACCACGCCGTGCTGGCGTCCTGCTGGGCGACGGTCTCCAGCATGCGCACATAGGTGGCCGGGTCCGTTTCCTCGCCGTTGCAGGCGCGCGGCAGCAGGGTCCGGAACAGCGCGGCGCCGTGCAGCGCGTCGAGCAAGGCCGGCGGCAGGCTGCGGCTCGCCTCGACCTCGCCGGCCGCGGCGGCGATGAGAGGGGCGAGCGCGCGGGCCCGCTGCACCGGGTCGCCGTGCCGGGTCGAACCCTGTCGGAGGTCAAGCGCTGCGCTCATCCGGCGGATCCCCTTGCAGGCATGGGCCTAGCCCTGCGCCGGCGTCGCGGCGGGCTGCCGCAGCGGGGCGCCGGCCGCCAGCCCGCCATCGATGTCTTCGATCGATCGGCCCCTGGTCTCGATGCCGAACACCAGGAAGGCGGCCCCGGCGAGAGCGAACCAGCAGCCGAGGTAGATGAAGGCCGGCATGATGTTCTCGACCGACGCCTCCGGCTTGATCACGTTCGAGCTGCCCACCACGAGCGCCAGGCCGAGCGGGCCGATGATCTTGCCGATGCCGCCGAAGCCGTAGGCCGATCCCATGCCGCTGGTGCGGAGCGCGGCCGGCCAGACCTCGGCGGCGTAGGGTCCGATGATCGCGAACCCGCCATCGGCGAAGAAGAACGCCGCGATCAGCAGCAGCCAGAATGCCGAGGCACCGCCGATGAAGCTGTCATGGTACACGCCGGCCAGGATCAGGAAGACCGCAGCGCCGAAGCCGAGCAGCACGCCCGAAGGCCGCCGCCCGATCGCCTCCGATAGGAACGCGAACGAGATGCGCCCGACCAGGCCGCCGAGGGTGACGAAGATCATCAGGTACGAGGCCTGCGCGGGCGACACCTTCAGCAGCAGCACGAATAGCGTGGGCGCCCACAACGTCACGCCTTACACGCCGGTCTGCGCGCCGAGGTTGCTGAGCCAGGAGACCGCGAGACTGCGCGGATGCTGGAACAGCTCGCGCCAGGCCGGCTTGTGTTCGACCATCTCGAGGTTCGTCGGCGGCGGCAGCAGGGCCGGGTCCATCTCCAGCGCCCAGCCGAGGGACTTGCGCGCATCCCCGACGCGGCCCTGCCGCATCAGCCAGCGCGGCGATTCCGGCACCCAGGCGCGGACCAGCAGGGTGAGCAGCGCCGGCAGCAGCCCGGCGAGGAACAGCCCGCGCCAGCCAAGCGACGGCGAAAGAAAGGCGCCGAATACCGAGCCCAGCATGATGCCCACCGGGATGAAGGCGGTGACCAGGCCGCCGACGACCCCGCGCTTGCTGGCCGGCATGAACTCTTGGACCAGGGGAAGATCGACGCAGTACAGCCCGCCCACCCCGAACCCCACGATGAAGCGGAACACGCTCATGAACCCCCACGCCCCGTCCGGCGTGAAAGCGAGGATTCCGGTGGCGAAGGAGAAGTTGATGATGGTCAGCAGGAACACCGGGCGGCGGCCGATCCGGTCGGCCATCCAGCCCCAGAAGGCCGCGCCCATCATCGCGCCGATGCCGGAGGACAGCAGGATGATGGCCGACTGCCCGAAGGTGAGCTGCCACGGCCCGATCACGAAGGCCAGCACGAAGCCGATCAGGAAGTAGTCGAAGAACTCCAGCATGTCCCCGAGCACGGCGGCGGCGATGATCCGCTTCTGGTTGCCCGTCAACTGCGTCCGCTGGTCAAGCACCTCGAACATGGCGCGCCTCCCGGCTGCTGCGAGGGCTTGCCGCCCCTCATCGGCTTGACCAGGGCGGCGTCGCCCGCCATGGCCTCCGCCGGAACGGTCATGGGCGGTGCCGCGGAAGTCAAGCCCAAACAGGCAAGGGAAGCTTACCTTGACCAACGACCCCGCCTCGGTCGCCAAGCACCTGGGCGACGCACGCAGCATCCACCGCACCGCCTCCGTCCGCGCCAGCAGCTTCGGCAAATACTGCGAAGTCGGCGCCTGCGGCCTTCTGCGCCCGCTACGGCGCCGGATGTGCCACCCCAAGCGCTTCCTGCTAAGCAGGCGCCCCAACCTCGACAGGATCCCCGCATGCTCAACGTCGCTGTCCAGATGGATCCGATCGAGACCGTGAACATCGACGGCGACAGCACCTTCGCGCTGATGCTGGAGGCGCAGCGGCGCGGCCACGCCATGTGGCACTACGACGTCCGCCACATGTCCCTGCACGAGGGCAAGAAGGAGGGCGGCCTCCATACCGGCAAGGGGCGCCTGCTCGCCCGCGCCCGGCCGGTGACGGTGCAGCGCGTGGCCGGCGACCACTACCGCTTCGGCCCGCCCGAGACGCTCGACCTCGCGGCGATGGACACCGTGCTGATGCGCCAGGACCCGCCTTTCGACATGGCTTACATCACCGCCACCCACATGCTGGAGCATATCCATCCCCGCACCCTGGTGGTCAACGACCCCAAGCACGTGCGGGACGCGCCGGAGAAGCTGCTGGTCACCCACTTTCCCGACCTGATGCCGCCCACCCTCATCACCTGGGACCCCGACGCCATCCGCGCCTTCCGCCGCGAGTACCGCGACATCATCGTCAAGCCCTTGTTCGGCAACGGCGGCGCCGGGGTGTTCCGCATCCGCGAAGACGACGAGAACCTGGCCAGCCTGCTCGAGATGCACTTTGCCCGCTCCCGCGAGCCCCTGATGATCCAGCGTTACGAGCCGGCGGTGCGGCGGGGCGACAAGCGGGTGATCCTGGTGGATGGCGAGCCGCTCGGCGCCATCAACCGCGTCCCGGCCGCGGGCGAGTCGCGCAGCAACATGCATGTCGGCGGCCGGCCGGAGAAGACCGCGCTCACCGACCGCGAGCGCGAGATTTGCAACCGCATCGGCCCGCATCTGCGCCACCACGGCCTGATCTTCGTCGGCATCGACGTGATCGGCGATTACCTGACCGAGATCAACGTGACCTCGCCAACCGGGCTGCAGGAGCTGGCCCGCTTCGACGGCACCGACCTGAGCGTGGCGATCTGGGACAGCATCGAGGCCAAGGTGGCCGCCAGTCGCGGCTGAACGCCGGCGCAGGCAGGGAGGGGCATGGCGGTGTTCGAGGGGAAGGTGACGGTCGTGACCGGGGGCGGCTCGGGCATCGGCGCGGCGCTGTGCCGCATGCTGGCCGGGCCCAATCAGGCGATCGTGGTGCATACCGGCTCCAACCGGGGCAACGCCGAGCGGGTGGCCGCCGACGTGGCGGCGGCAGGCGCGGAGCCGCTGGTGGCGGTGCACGACTTTCAGCAGCCGGAACGGGCGGCGCGGCTGATCGAGGAGGCGCAGGCGCGGTTCGGGCGGGTGGACCGGCTGGTGCATCTGGCCGCCTATGCCGACCGCCGGCCGATCGGCGCGCTCGATGCGGCCGGCTACGACGCGGCGCTGGCGGCCAGCCCGCGGGCGTTCTTCCAGTTGATCACCGCGGCGCTGCCGCTGCTGCGGGCCGCGCCGGCCGGCCGCGTGGTCTCGGTCGGCTCGTTCATGGCGCACACCTACCGGCTGGGCGAGGCGTTCCTGTTCCCGGCGACCTCGTCGGCCAAGGCGGCGCTGGTTGGGCTGACCAAGTCCTTGGCGATGCAGCTGGCGGGCGACGGCGTGACCGTGAATTGCGTGGTGCCGGGCTTCATCCAGAAGGCGCCGGGCCAGCACACGGCGCTGGACGATGCGGCGCGGGCACAGGTGACGGGGCTGGTGCCCATGCACCGGTTCGGCCGCCCGGAGGAGGTGGCGGCGGCGATCCGCTTCCTGCTGTCCGACGAGGCCGGCTACATCACCGGGCAGGCGATCCACGTCGATGGCGGGCTTACCACCTAACACCATCGCTTTTCACCGAGCAGGCGGATGGAGCCAAGTTATTTCCGTCACGGGTGACGCTAGCGTGTCGGGAGATCGCAATCTTGCGGCAACTCCGGTCGCGGACCGTGCCACCACTGGCGTCGTCCGCCTCGAGGTGTCGCCGTCCGGCAACAGCGGAGCGGAATGCCTGGTTGGCCGAACCGCCCGGGTCTTGCTTCCCGCCCCAAACAGCGAGGCATTCAAGCGGCTGCTGAACTGGCTGGCCTGACGCCGATGGATTGGGACTTACTGCTGCCCACTATCGTTGCGATCGCCTTACCATATCTCGGATTCTGCTTGCTGGCCGCCGGTCGGCAGTGGCCCGTGCGCTTGGCGCGGCGACCTGCATTATCTTCTGCCTCCGATACATCTGGTGGCGCTGGACCTACTCGGTGCCCACCGACCAGCTTCTCTGGCAACAGGCCTGGGTCTGGATTTTCCTCGTGTTCGAGACGATGACCAACGCCAGCAACATTATGGTCTATGCCTTCATGTCGCGCTCGCGCTCGCGCTCGGCGGTGGTGGATGCCCGATCTGCCTCTCCCGTGCTCAGCGGAGCTATGCTCGAATTTGGGTGACGCCGTGATCAGGCGGCGCTCTGTGCTGGCGTGTTGATGACCTCGACGCCGTTGGTGAAGGTGACGCCCTGGACGACCTTGGGCAACTGGTTTTCGCCCTTCA
>JAABUK010013621.1_pt1 | contig 10113 bp, 13 predicted proteins | sample 5559141 | NCBI WGS metagenome assembly JAABUK01 (sample SAMN10711869, study PRJNA513367) | rock metagenome | isolation source: Antarctica rocks | place: Antarctica: Victoria Land, Pudding Butte nord | collected 2016-01-03 | reverse complement strand
AGCGAGTACTCGGAATGGCAATGGAGGTGCGCGAAGGAAGGCATGGTCGAATGGGTCGCCGCGCCCCCGATTACCTGACAGCCACGCTCACCCCTTCCTCCAGGCCGCCGGACGCAGGTGCTGGCGCGCGCTCGACAACCCCTTCACGCGCTGGCTCGGCACCCGCTCGTACTCCATCTACCTCTACCACTTGGTCGTCTTCGCCCAGTTCGCGGCGTGGGTGGGCGGCCCCCTCGGTTATCGCCGAGCACTCCTGTTCGATGTGCTGGCCGGGCTCCCGGTCATATTTCTCGTCTCTGAGCTCTCCTACCGACTGGTGGAGCAACCCGCCCTCTCGCTCAAGGGCCGGGTCCGCCGCGCCTCGGCGGACGCGACGCCCCCACCCGTGGCGCCGGCGCGCTGAGGGCAAGGCGGTCGCGCCCGTACCGTTGGCCTTCATGCCCGAGGGGGACACCATCCACTACGCGGCGAATCGCATCCGCCCGGTGCTGCTGGGACACGAGCCCGACGAGATCGCCACCCCGCACCCGCGCCACCGCCTCGATCGCTGGCCCGAGCGCCTGGCGGGGCGGGAGGTCGTGTCGGTCGACGCCCACGGCAAGCACCTCTTCCTGCGCTTCGCCGACGACCTCGTTCTGCACTCGCACCTGCGCATGACGGGCTCGTGGGGCGTCTACCCCACGGGACGGCGGTGGCGGCGCTCCCCGCGGCGGGCGTGGATCGTCTTCCGGGCGCGGGACCACGAGGTCGTGGAGTTCGACGGGCCGGTGCTCGAGCTGCTCACGGAGTCGCGGACGCGCTTCGACCGGCGGCTCGCGGCGCTCGGGCCGGACATCTGCGCGGAGGATTTCGACGAAGATGCCTTCGTGCGGCGACTGCGCCACGACGACCCGACGCGCGGCATCGCCGACGCGCTGCTGGATCAGCGCATCCTCGCGGGAATCGGCAACCTGTGGAAGGTGGAGGCGTGCTGGCGAGCGGAGATCGATCCCTGGCGGCCGGTCCGGTCGGTGTCCGACGACGAGGCCCGGGAGGTCGTCCGCCGTGTCCGTCCGCTCATGCGGGAGTCCGCGCTGACCGGCCACCAGAACCGCGCGACGCACGTCTACGGCCGGGGCGGCCGGCCGTGCCCCCGGTGCGGGACGCCGATCCGCGCGCGCGGGCAGGGCGACGAGGCCCGCATCACGTTCTGGTGTCCGGGGTGCCAGCGATGACCGCGCTGCGGCGGGTCGGCCACAAGGGCGCCGATCTCATCGCGCCGGGGAACACGCCGGCCTCCTTCGACGCCGCGCTCGCGGCCGGCGTGGACATGATCGAGTTCGACGTGCTGCCGCGCGACGGGGGGGACGTCGGGTCGCCGCTCGTCCTCGCGCACGACTACCGGGCGCTGGGCAAGCGGGAGCCCCTCACCCTGGAGGAGGGGCTCGAGCACCTGTGCGCGGAGGGGTTCACAGGCGTCGAGCTCGACGTCGACCTCAAGGGCCCGGGCTACGAGGCCCGCGTGCTCGCCGCGCTGCGCGCACGCGACCTGCTCGGTCGCGTCCTGATCTCCACGCAGTACGTCGAGAGCCTGCGGGTGATCCGGCGCCTGGAGCCCGCGGTGAAGCTCGGGTGGTCCGTGCCCCGGCTCGACAACGATCCCTTCCGCTCGCCGCTCACGTGGCCCCTCGCCTACGCCGGACTACAGGCGTATCGGGCCACCCTGCCGGGTCGCGCGGCGCGGGCGCTGCGGTCGGGGCTGTGCGACGCGCTCATGGCCCAGTACCGGCTGATCACGCCCCGGCTTGCCCGCGTGGTGCGCGCGGCGGGAGGCGAGCTCTACGCGTGGACGGTCGACGATCCGGTGCGGATCCGGGCGTTGGAGGCGATGGGCGTGACGGGGGTCATCACGAACGACCCGCGGCTGTTCGGGGGGTCGTAGGCGCGCCCCTTTCATCCGTTCTGTGGTGCGTGATGGATCTCAGGGCTGGGGAAGGGGAAGGCAACGCCCACAACTCCCCCGGCCATGCGCGCGCCATAATGTGTCCGGACTTATGGTTGCCCTGCAACCACTAGGCCGGACAGTCGCGGGCGATCGAACCCCAGCCTCCTCCCTCCGTCCTTCCCCAGAAAGGGGACCCGGCGCGGCGCCTCGAGCCGCGTGTGATGGACCCCCCCGCGCCCCTCCGGAGCCGGCGGCCAGCCCGATCGTCTCTCCCCCGGGCCGGCCGCCCCTCAGCCCCGCCGCGTCGAGCGCGCTACCCAGCTCCTCCTCGGGATGCGCCCCGCGCGGATGCAGGCCACCGCCCAGCGCGTCATCGCCACCACGAGCGACTTCGACGGCGTCGTCCTCTCCTCCACCGTCTCCTCCGGCGACGGCGTCAACGCCTCCTTCGAGCTGAGCTTCCCCTCCGACCGGGCCGCCCAGGCCGTGGCCCGCCTCGCCCGTCTCGGCCGCGTGCGCTCTCAGACGAGCACCTCGCGCGACGTGACCCGCGGCTTCCTCACCGCCCGGGAGGAGCTCGACGCGGCCCGGGCCGAGCGCTCCGGACTCCTCAGGGCGCTCGGCAACGCCACCACCCAGACCGCGATCGACGCCCTCAAGCGCCGCCTGCGCCTCGCCGACGACCGCGTCCGAGCGGCGCGCGCCGGCCTCGCCCGCATCCGCAACCGGACGGACTTCTCGAAGGTCTCCCTCCAGCTCTCGGCCTACCGCGGGGCGACGACCACGCCCCCCGCGAACGACGGCGGCTGGACCCCCGGCGATGCCCTCCACGACGCCGGCCGCATCCTCGCGGTCTCCGCCGGGGTCGCCCTCATCGTCCTCGCCTGCCTCGTGCCCCTCGGCGCGGTCCTGCTCCTCGCCGGACTCGGCGGGCGCACCCTGCGCCGTCGCCGCCGGGAGGCCGCCCTCGCCTAGAATCCCGCGGGTGGGAGTGACGACCGGGGACACCGTGGAGCTCCTGTCCCGGGTCCCGGTCTTCGAGGACCTGACCCGCGAGGAGCTCGAGCGGATCGCCCAGGTCACCGTGCCCCGCTCCCTCGACCGGGGCGGGGTCCTCTTCCGTGAGGGAGACGAGAGCAACACCTGCTACGTGGTCCGCGCCGGGCACGCCCGGCTGCTGCGTGAGCACGCCGACCACCGCACGATCACGCTCGCCCACTTCGGGCCCGGGGACTTCTTCGGCGAGCTGGCCATGTTCGGCGACGAGCACCGCTCGGGCACCGTGGACGCGATCGACGAGCTCGAGCTCATCGGGATCCTCGGCAACGACATGCGCCGGCTCATACGCGAGCGTTCCGACCTCGCGCTCAAGCTCGTCGTCCGCCTGGCGGGACGCCTGCGCGACGCGAACGACCGCCTGACCCGCCAGTCCTTCCAGACCGTCCAGAGTCGGGTGGCCGGCGTCCTGGCCCGCCTCGTCGACGACGCCCGCGACGAGGGCGCCCCCGACGCCGAGGTCATCGTGAACCTCACCCAGGCCGACGTCGCCCAGCTCGCGGGCTCCTCGCGGGAGTCGGCCTCGCGCTTCCTCGCCGTCCTCGAGCGCGCCGGGGTCATCGAGCAGGGCCGCGGGCGCATCCTCGTCCGCCGGCCCGAGGCGCTGGAGGGCTATGTCTTCTAGAGACCGCACCGAGCGGGAGTTCTCCGCCGGGGGCGTGGTGCTCGAGGAGGCTGGCACCTCCGGCGAGGCCGGTGGTCGGGTGGCGGTCGTCGTCCCCACCCGGCGCTCGCCCAAGGGCCAGCCGGTCCTCGCCCTCCCCAAGGGGCACATCGACCCGGGCGAGACCGCCGAGCAGGCCGCCCAGCGCGAGGTGCGCGAGGAGACGGGGCTCGAGACCGAGCTGCTCGAGAAGCTCGGCGACGTCCGCTACTGGTACCAGCGCGAGGGGCGGCGGATCTTCAAGGTCGTCACCTTCTACCTCTTCGCCCACCGCGGCGGCTCGTTCTCAGACCACGACGACGAGATCGTCGAGGCGCGCTGGATGCCGCTCCCCGAGGCGGTCAAGAAGCTCTCGTTCACGGGGGAGCGGGACATGGCGGCGCGGGCGCTCGGCCGCCAGGCCGGCGGCCGATAGTAGGCTCCCTGCCCTCGATGCGCGTCCTGAACTTCTACTCCGCGGTCTTCGCCGACCAGCTCCGCCACGGGCGCAAGACGGCCACGATCCGCCTGGGCGACAAGTCGCACAAGTACAAGAAGAACGAGGCCGTGCTCGTGACGGTCGGCTACCAGCACTCCCCGCGCGAGAAGATCTTCGAGGCGGTCATCGACCAGGTCGAGGTCAAGCGCTTCAAGGACCTCTCCCCCCGGGACATCGAGCACGACCACCCGGAGTTCCGCCGCCACGAGGAGATGGCGCACTTCCTCGAGCAGATCTACAACAGGCCGGTGGCGATGGACGACGAGGTGACCGTCGTGCGCTTCTCCCAGATCGTGCAGCACTCCGGCGACGAGATGCGCGATCGCATCCACGGGCTCGGCCCGGCGCAGAACTGACCGACGAGGGTCGCTCGTCGGCCTGGCCCGGCCAGCTCCTGGCACTCCTCCTCGAAGAGTGCCAGAATCCACTTGAAGGCTTGCGCGCGGTTGACTAGGATCCACGGGCTGGCACTCGGACCAGGAGAGTGCCAGGCAGGTTTCCGCAGTCAACTACGGAGGTTCCCCTGATGAAGCTCAAGCCCCTCGGGGATCGGCTGATCGTCCGGGCGATCGAGGAGGAGGAGACGACCGCCACCGGCATCGTCCTCCCCGACACCGCCAAGGAGAAGCCACAGAAGGGCAAGGTCCTCGCCACCGGCGACGGACGCCTCGACGACAACGGCAAGCGCGTCCCGCTCGACGTCGCCGAGGGCGACGAGGTCCTGTACTCGAAGTACGGCGGCACGGAGATCAAGGTCGAGGGCGAAGAGCTCCTCGTGCTCCGTGAGTCCGACGTACTCGCCAAGGTCGCTTAGAAAGGATTTGCATGGCTCACAAGGAGCTGAAGTACAACGCTGATGCGCGCAAGGCCCTCGAGGCCGGCGTCGACGTGGTTGCCAACGCGGTCAAGGTCACCCTTGGCCCCAAGGGCCGCTACGTGGTCCTCGACAAGAAGTTCGGCGCCCCCACCATCACGAACGACGGCGTGACCATCGCTCGTGAGATCGAGGTGGAGGACGTCTTCCAGAACCAGGGCGCCATGCTCGTGCGCGAGGTCGCCACGGCGACCAACGACGTCGCCGGCGACGGCACGACGACCGCCACGGTCCTGGCCCAGGCCATCGTCCGCGAGGGCCTGAAGAACGTCGCGGCGGGTGCCAACCCGCTCGGCCTGAAGCGCGGCATCGAGAAGGCCGTCGACTCCGTCGTCGAGAACATCAAGACGCAGTCGACCGAGATCTCGGGCAAGGACCAGATCTCGCGGGTCGCGACGATCTCGGCCGGTGATGATGACATCGGCGACGTGATCGCCGACGCCATCGAGAAGGTCGGCAAGGACGGCGTGGTGAACGTCGAGGAGGGCCAGACCTTCGGGATGGACCTCGAGTTCACCGAGGGCATGCAGTTCGACAAGGGCTACATCTCGCCCTACATGGTCACCGACCAGGAGCGCATGGAGGCCGTGCTCGAGGACCCGTACGTCCTCATCGCCAACTCCAAGATCGGCTCGGTCCGGGACATCCTCCCCGTGCTCGAGGCGACCATCCAGTCGGGCAAGCCGCTGCTGATCATCGCCGAGGACGTCGAGGGCGAGTCCCTCGCCACCCTCGTGGTGAACAAGCTCCGCGGGACGTTCACCGGCGTGGCCGTCAAGGCCCCGGGCTTCGGTGACCGCCGCAAGCGGATGCTCGAGGACATCGCCATCCTCACGGGCGGCGAGGTCATCACCGAGGATATGGGCCTCAAGCTCGAGAACACCCAGCTCTCGCAGCTGGGCCGTGCGCGTCGCGTCGTCGTGGCGAAGGACACCACGACGATCATCGACGGCTCGGGCGACTCCGAGCAGATCAAGGGCCGCATCAAGCAGATCAAGGCCGAGGTGGAGAACACCGACTCCGACTTCGACCGTGAGAAGCTGCAGGAGCGCCTCGCGAAGCTCTCCGGTGGCGTGGCGGTCGTGAAGGTCGGCGCCGCGACCGAGACGGAGATGAAGGAGAAGAAGCACCGCGTCGAGGACGCGCTGCAGGCCACCCGCGCGGCCCTCGAGGAGGGCATCGTGCCGGGCGGCGGCGTGGCGCTGCTGCGCGCCGCGGACGCCATCCAGCTCGACCTCTACGAGGACGACGAGCGGACGGGCGCGAAGATCGTGCTCCGGTCGCTGGAGGAGCCGCTGCGCCAGATCGCCTACAACGGCGGCTACGAGGGGTCGGTCGTGATCAACGACATCCGGCGGGCCGACAAGGGCCAGGGCCTCAACGCCCAGACCGGCGAGCTCGTCGACCTGGTGGCCGCGGGGATCATCGACCCGGCGATGGTGACGCGCTCCGCGCTCCAGAACGCCGCGTCGATCGCGAAGAACATCCTCACGACCGAGGCGATCGTCGCCGAGATGCCCGAGAAGGAGGGCGCCGGCATGGGCGGCGGCGGCGGCATGCCCGACATGGGCGGGATGATGTAGCGCGTAACGTCGCCGGAAGGTCACCGGTTCCGGTGGCCGGACGGCGAAACCTGTTGTATCCGAGGGCCCGGCACCACGCCGGGCCCTCGGACGTCACCCTGGAGGAACCGCGGTGAGCACGGCGAGGTCCGCGAGGTCGCTCGGGCGGCCGGCAGCGCGCTTCATCGAGATGAGGTCGTCGAGGCCGACGATGGCGATCTCCAGGCCGTCGAGGTCGACGACCACCGCGCGGGCGCGGAGCTGGTCGTACGGGGCGGCCCCGGGGACTGCGTTGAAAATGTGCAGCTGCCCATGGCGCGTGGTGAGCGGCGGCACCACAGGGGCGGCGGCGAGCTGGTCGGCGGCGGGTGGGCCGCCTGGGAGGTCGCGCGGATGCGCGTCGAGCTCGGCCAGCGCCGCGGCCAGGCGTCGGAGGTTCTCCGGGCGTGGGTCGGGGATGACGTCGAGGTCGCGCGTCGTGCGTCGGTGGCCGTGCACCTGCACGGCGACGCCGCCGATCACCGTGTACTCGACGCCGTGGTCGGCGAGGATCTCGAGCAGCCGCGTCAGGTCGAGCGGTCGCTCGGGGAGCTCGGTCACCGACCGCGAGCCTCGACCGCTGCCAGCTCCAGGTGTGCCATCACGAGGTTCCACGACGCGGCCTCGCGCAATCGCTCGGCCGGCGAGAGCCGGAGGGCCGCGGCAAGCCCGGCGGGGTCGGGTCGCGGCGCGAGCGGCTCGGAGCCGAGCACGGGACGCTCGCCGAGGGCGAGCAGGAGCTGGGTCAGGCGCGTATGGGTGGGGGCCTCCAGCCCGCGCTCGATCCGGCTCACCGCCGCCTGGCTCGTCCCCGCCCGTCGTGCGAGGGAGGCCTGGCTGAGGCCGTGACGCAGGCGGGACGCACGGACCAGGGCTCCGGGCTCCACCCCTCAGACGATACCGGATACGACGTTGCGGGGCGCGACAAGGGCGTCGGCGACATGCCCGACATGAACGGAATGATGTAGGTGGAACGTCGCCGTCCGGCGAACGACTGTCCCTACCGGGTTCCGATGACCCTCGGTTAGACCCGTTGTCTCCATCAGCGATGTCCGACTACCGTTGGACCATCCCGTAGCCTGGGGCAGCCAAGGGAGGAACGATAAGTACCGACTCGGAGGGCTACAACGGAGTTTCGCCGAGCGCACTCGGGGTGCTGCGGTGGCCCCTCCTCGCCGGGCTTGTCGCCGTTCTCGTCGCGGGCTCGTGGCTCACCGCACGTTTGGTCTCGGCCGATTCCGCCTCGCGCCTCAGGGGACGAAAGGGCTGTCCCGTAGGGGCCAAGCCGCTGCCATCCAACGCCCTGGCTCCGGCCGTCAGCGCCGCGTTGAGCGAGACCCCGACTCTCTACCGGGGACTCGACACGCACGGAGCCCGCGCCATCCGCGCTTATCGGGCCGAAGCACGCGGCGATCGGAGTGCTCAAGTCCGTCACTACTGCGGAGCCGAAACCCAGCGCCGCACGGTTGTCATCGACCTGGAATTCCCCGAGATGGCTCCCAGCGCGAGCCTCGAGCAGGGATCCGTGTTCGTCTCCCGCTTCCGCAACCGATACCGCGTGTGGCAGGTCGCTCATTGAGGTGAGGGAGCGCGCGCCGGATCCGCCGACGTTCCGTCGGCGAGAACATTGTCATCACCGACTCGTCGTTCTCAACGGGGAGCGAGGGCCGCAAGCGCGCTTTCGAGCCGGAGGATCCGGCGCGGCACCTTCGCGCCGTCCGTCCAGGTCACCCGATGACCGGGGGTGGCGACGACGTAGGAGAACTGGTCGCAGCAGGACGGGCCGCCGAGGTCCGCGTTCCCGGGCAAGTCGGCGGCGCGGACCAGGCCGCGCAGCATGGCCAGGCGGCGCGACGAGATCCTGAACCGACGCGCTCCGCTGCGCCGGCCGCGCGCGACCACCTGGCCTCCGGGGCGCACGCTGACGCTGTCCGCCAAGCCCGCGATGCCGCCGCTGCGGGCCCAGCTCACGAGCACCCCGGCCGCGGCGTCCTCGCCGCAGCCCGCCATGAGCACGGCCACCAGCAGGACGACGACGGCACTCACCGGCGTGGACTCTGTCCTACTGGAGCTCCGTCGGCCCATACGCCGTCCACCCCTCCCCGTCGTCCTCCTCGAAGAGCTCGACGGCATTCGAGCCCACCACGGGGGGAGGCGCGACCGATGGTGGGGGCGTTCCCGCGGCGGCGTCCGCCCCGAGCAGCGCTCCGGTGAGCCGCTCGCGATCGGACTGGAGCTCGTCGAGGGCGGCGATGAGATGCCGCTCCTCGACCACGACGGTGCCGTCGCCGCCCTCCTCGACGGCCAGGAGCGCGCCGCGGCGGGTCAGCTCCCGGATGAACGCCGGGCTCGCACCCTCCGATCGGCGCACGACCGCGACGAGGTCGCCCGCGCGGAGGTCCAGGCCCTCCGCGTAGAGGTCGAGGAGTCGCCGTCGGCGTCCGGGAGCGGCGGCCTGGTCGACGCGCCCCGGCCGTTGCGCGAGCGCGGACTCGAGCCCCTCGGGACGATTCGTCGTGAGCACGAAGACGACGTCCGCATCCTCCGCCAGGCCGTCCATCTGGTTGAGCAGCTCGAACAGGAGCGGGTTGGCGTGGTAGTAGGCACGGTCCATCGCCACGAGGTCGACGTCCTCGAGCACCACCATCGCCGGCTGGAGGGAGCGGGCCATGTCGATCGCCGGCCCGAGGGCCTCGAGCCCACGGCCGGTGAGCAGGAAGACGGTCCGCTCGGGCATCCGCCCGGCGAGGTACATCGCGGTGAGCGTCTTGCCCGTGGCCGGGCGGCCCGTGGAGCAGGAGCCCGCGCTTGAGGTGCCGCCCCGCCGCGCGCAGCCGCTCCGCGTGCCGGCTGAACCCGATCGTGTGGCGCTCGATGCGCTCCAGCACCCCCGGGGGAAGCACGATCCGCTCGCGCGCGATCTCCGCCAGGATGCGGACCTCGACCGTCAAGCCGCCGTGCACGCTCTGGCTCACCTGGACGATGCGCCCGCGGAAGACGTTGTGCTCGGCCATCAGCTCCTGCAGCTCGGCGAGCAGCACCTCGGCCTGGTCGCGCTCGGGAGCCATCAGCTCCAGGGAGAGCGAGCTGCCCATCCCGTGGTCGTCGGTGCGCAGCAGCGCGACGGCCGGGCCGGCCGGGCCGCGCAGGAGCACGAGTCCGCTCGCCACGCAGACGATCTTGCGGTCCGCGACCGTGACCGTGGTGTACTCGACCGGCCCGGGAAGCGCGGACGGCCCGTGGCTCTCGGGCTGCACGAGCTCGGCGATGCTCGCGGTAGCCGTGCATCGAGGACAGGCCGATGACCTCGAGCTCGCGTCCGGCCTCGGCCCCCCACGCGTCGAAGGCGAGCTGGAGGTTCGGCCGCTCCCACTCTCCGAGCTGCTCACCGACGACGGGGCAGGACGGTCGGGTCGACGCCAAGGTGCTCGGCGATCCTCCGCCACAGCAGCGAGTCCCGTCCCGGCGCGTTCGCCTGCGCCCACTCCTGGAGGCCCTTCAGCGCGGTGGCGAGCT
>JAABUK010013620.1_pt1 | contig 10114 bp, 15 predicted proteins | sample 5559141 | NCBI WGS metagenome assembly JAABUK01 (sample SAMN10711869, study PRJNA513367) | rock metagenome | isolation source: Antarctica rocks | place: Antarctica: Victoria Land, Pudding Butte nord | collected 2016-01-03 | reverse complement strand
ACGTGCTCAAGCGACATTGCCGACGGCGCAAGTAGCGCCTAACGGAATGCGCAACTCGTTACCACCAAGCCCCCTCACCGCCCAGCGCACCTGTGTACACCTCCAGGTGGTGAACGCTAACGGCGCTGTGCTGGGAAGGCTGCCCATGCATGCCTGATTTCGGGCGCACTAAGCCGGCACTGAGGCCGGCACTGATGCGTCGATGCGTCAGCATCAATGACATGCATCGTGCAGCGTCCTGGCAAGCTCGGCGGCGGTGGGGGCGATGTAGCAGGTGTCAGCACAGCAGTAACAACCGAAATGTCCAGCGGCATGGGCTTGGGGCAATGACCTGTCAGTACAGTGTGGTGTGCATGCCAGCAAAGGGCGAGGCCCGATACTCATCGACCACACGGAAGAGCGCCTCACTTGTGAAGGATGGCAATGGTGCTTCTGATTGTCCGGCACCTCCGTCCCCAGCGTTGCTGTGAAAGGCGCGAGGAAAGCCTGCAGCGTCGGCCCCACGCGGAGTGCGGCTACGCAGCGGCAGCTGAGCAGCGCAACCGCCATGCATGCGGCTAGCGAGGCTGCTATACACCTCATGGAAGGTGCCATCGCACCAAACCAGCACGCTACCGCGGCTGACGCCGCGCAGCCGGCACTGCGAAGCGAATAAAGTGCAACGGAGAGCTGAGCACGTGCGCGCTAAACGATGGCTGCGCCAAGTTGACGCGTCCGGTAGCTCCTGTCAAACGATGCGAACAGGTACTGCTGCTCACTCAGGGGCCTCAATGTATGGCACTGTCCAGCGAACTATAGCTTTCCAGACTCGTCTCCTGGGAAACCTGCCGAGCTTCAAACCGCTAACACGATGCGTCAGACTTCGCAGATGCAAAACCTAAACCCCTGCAGTGTGGAGCAGGGGTTGACAGGCAGCGAAAAGGGCAACCGCAGCGACAGCATCAAATCGAAGCATATTTGCTTTCCCGCGGGCACCCGGAAGAATCCCCCGTTTTTGGCGCGCCAAACATACCGCCTCTGCTTCACACATAATGTGCAGCTGCTCCAGTTGGCCCGCCTGCATTTCCTCTTTCGAGCAAACATGTGACAGAAGCTTCCAGGTGCTTTCGCAAGATAAGCTCTCGCACGGCGCTGCGGGCGTCAGCGACCTCGTTGTTTTGAAGTGGCACTTGTACGGCATTTCTGCCCTTTCTTGGGCCTATCGTGCAGCAGCTTGGCACTGATTGCTTTTGGTATGATCCTTTGCAAGGCCGGCGGTATTCCCATGCCCACTGCATCAGTCGGCACGTTGCCCCCAGTGCGTGCGCCGCACAGCAACTCTCCAAGCACATTCCCGCTGTTGAGCAAGTGACTTCGCCATAGCTCCGCATTGCTAGCACTGCCTCCATGCGGGGTGTGGCCTCCGCATGGCGCCGCGCTGGCAGCCACTGCGCGCGCCACTTGGATGGCAGCAACCCTGGACGCTCCAGCCCCGTTGCATCCGGCCTGCTGGTCGCCACCGGGGAGTGCAACCTCCACAGTTTAGCTACCGCTGCAGCGAGCTGCCGCACCGCCTTCACCACCGCCGCGCAGTCCGGCACAAGGGCTGCGTGGCCTGCTGCAACTGCCACGGCTTCTCCAGCTGTGGCGTTCCGCACAACAGCAATGGCGACGCCGGCTTCAACCGCTGCCTGGCGGCGGCTGCTGAACATGGCGTCGGGCATCTGCACGCCCGTTGCAAGGGAGCTGCGCGCAGCCACCAGCAGCAACGCAGCATTCTACAGGACCGCAGCAGGCCGCGCTGCCGGCGGCTGGGCCTCAGGCGACGCTGCGGCAGCTGCGGCGGCAGCGTCCGGCAGAGTAGCCCCGTCGGGCACGGCCATGCAAGCAGCGGCGCGGACTGCCGGTGGCTGCGCCAGCAGATCTGGATCCAGAGCCGGCGCGGGACTGGGTGCCGGCAGGGCGGCATTTTCAACCAGGCCGGCGCTGTCGGGTGTGCCCCAGCAGTCGGCATGGGTGTCAGACCCCGCGGCCCTGCAGCAGGCGGCCGGCGTCGGCACCAGCAGCGGCGCCTCAGGTATGCAGAAGCTACCGTGCATTCTAGGGTCGCCCGCTGCCACAACGTCGCATGCATTCGTTGCTGCATGTGCCTGACCGAGTCACATGACAGGGGTGACGCTGCTCCTCCATGATGGGGGCATTGCCTGAAAGCTGGAAGTCAACAGGGCCCAAGCAGAATTGCAGGCGTGGTGCATAGGGATGGAGGTCTCAGACGCAATTGTGCACACGACTTTGTGCACCTCCGTGCGGAAGGCAGCTCTCGACTCTGGTGCGCCCTATCCTAAACTTTAAACCCTAAACCCAGACGCGTGCGTCTGGCCGCAGGCGTGCCGCACTTCGGTTACGGCAAACACATCGTGCTGCCCATGGCGTTCAGCGCGGCGGTCGCCGGTGGCGCTTTTCTCTGGGCAATGCTCGTGGATGAGGACCGCCGCAGCAGGTAGGCTGCTGTAACTGATAGAGACATTGCAAAGGGAGCAATGCGTTCAGGCGGGTGCATCCTGGGAAGCGGACGTTGAACAAACTTCCAGCTGCCAGCTCACGCAACTCAATATCCTTTTGTTATCCGCGTCTCCACATCGATGGATGACCCTATTTGAGGTTGCGCACTTCGCTGACGTGCAGCCCGTGACAACACTTGCAACTCCCAAGTGCACGCAGGAGATCGCGCGTGGCTGTATGGGGGCAGGGGAGTCCTCTCTGACGGTCAAACTGGGTTCAGTCTTTCCAAAACCCTGCATGTGAGGTCATGCATGTTTCATCCAGGGAGTATGGCGTGTGGCTGTACGACCAGCGGGGCGCGCCCTCCGATGAGCGGCATGGCCTGCTGCCCGACTGGCGGCAGCTGCCGTGGCTCGGCGGCGGCGGCGGAGACGGGGAGGGCGGCGAGGTGCAGGGGCCGCCGCCGCAGTCGCCGCCGCCGCCACCCCACATGACAGCGCATGAATGGTAAGGTGTTGCACAGCACCCAGGTGGCGTGTGCTCTGCTGATACTGTCAAGCATATCGTCCCCTGCTGATGTCCTGCGATCCTGTAACCTCGCTTCAGTGTTCAGCCGCAGTGTCGCGCTGCATGTGGCCTACCTGCCATCGCCTGTGCCTCACAGAAAGCCTGACTCTGAACAGCCTGCCCCCTTTCGCACGCGCAGGGCGGACAGCCTGCCGCTGCTGCTGCGGCCGGCGGCGCACTACTGGGCATCCCTGCCGGACCCCACCCGCACGCTCGCTGCCATCGTGAGTCGCCTGCAGGTTTTCAAAGAAAAACATCAGTCGATTTTTTTTATTTTTCTCAAATAAAAAAGTAAATGAGTCACTAAAATAGTAATTTCAATTCCTAGTAAAAAAATCGGACAATCTGATTCGGACAAAAACTTCTGATTCGGACAAAAAATCAGACAACCTACCTGCCTATCTGCCTTGCATCTCCCGACCTTGGATCCTGCCCCCGCATCTCGGAGCACCGCCACGCCTTTCGCGCTCGTGTCGGCCAACCATCCATCCGCCTGCATGGCTCGCAGAGAGCAACTCGATGTGCCAATGCTCACATGCAAAGAACCACATAGCTGCTTGGCACAGCTGGCGGTCGACGGGGCCACCGCTCTGGCATGGCGGCCGTCGCCGCTGCGGCCCATCATGGCGCGCAAATTTGCACCCTTCTGCTACCTCATAACAGTGAACGCAGTCAAAGAACCTTACCAAACCCGGCAGTTGATGCTCGCAGGTGGCGGTGAATGCGGCCATCACGCTGGCGTGGCGGCTGCCGCCGTTGCGTCCCATCATGGCGCGCAACTTCGCGCACACCCCTGGCAGCGGCCGAGTCCGCACGCTGCTGGCCAGCGCCTTCAGCCATCGCGGCGCCTTGCACCTGGCGGTGGGCATTGCATACGAAACGCTCAACATCAAACCCTAAGCATCAAACCCCTGGCAGCGGCCGCGTCTGCACGCTGGCGGCCAGCGCCTTCAGCCGGCGCGGCGCCCTGCACCTGGCCGCGGGCGTCTCGAGCTCTCAGGCTGTATGTCCATAATCGACCCCTGATCCACAGTCTGCTGGCCAGCACCTTCAGCCACAGCAACGTCCTTCACCTGGCGGTGCGCGTTTCCTGCATCAATTCTGATCACCACATCCGCCCATGGTTGCTCGCAATATGCTCTACATGTTATGATGCTGCCGCTGTAACATGCTGGCGCTGGGGTGCCTCGGGTGCGCCGCAAGCTGCGGGGAACTGAGGCGGGAACGGCCTTTTTGTGTGCCGACCACTAACATTCTGGACCTGGAACACCGGTGGAGTCTTGGGGCTCCACTTAGTGCAGTGCAACATGCTGGCGCTGTGGATCTTGGGGCTCGCAGCCTTCCGGGAGCTGTGCCGGTAGTAGCTCCTGAGACATAAAGTGGACTGGGATTTGGAGTGAAACTTTTATTTCCCTGGACTGGGATGTGGAGTGAAACCGAATTCATGTCTTTTATTTCCCTGCCGCCGCAGTGTAACATGCTGGCGCTGTGGAGCTTTGGGCACGTGGCCTTCCGGGAACTGGGCCGCGAGCAGTTCCTGGCGTTCTACGTCTCATCCGCGGTGCTGGCATCGCTTGCGAGTCACCTGGCCACGGTGCGGCTGGCCCGCGGTTCCATTGGTACTCTGTGGGTCCGATATAGGGTTCCTGTATAGGGTTGCTGTGGCAATCCATGTGGCCTCCGTGGTACCGGCGTCGCTCGCCAGCCGCTCTGCCACGGTGCGAGGCGCTTCAGTGCCATATGTGTGTGTGTATTTCGTTTGCAGACGTGTGCATGCTATTGCATCTCTTGCAGCAATGCAGCCTGATGCTGACGCAGCCTCACCTAAGGCACCTTCCACGCAGATGCTGCCTGTGCGGCGGCACGGGTGTTCATGCACACGGACCCCAGTGAAACCGTTTCTGCCCCTGCACAGGTTTGGCCGCTGGTGGGTGCCAACATCCCGGCGGCGACGCTGCTGCAGCGGGTGCAGGCCATCCGGCCGTCGCTCGGCGCCTCCGGCGCCGTCATTGCGCTCTTCGCCATGGTCGCCGCTCGGCAGCCGGAGCGCCAGGTGCGAATGTTTGCGCTGGTGGAGAAGCAGAATCGAGGAAGCTTTCTCGGCGCGTCCGGCGCCGTCATCGCGCTCGTCGCCGTGGTCGTCGCCCGCCAGACGGAGCGCCACGCGAGGCGCTTTCAACAACACTGCTTGCGTTTTTTGTCTTAGACGAATAGTAATGACACCGTTGTCACGCCATGTTCGCCGCCTGCCGAAGCACTAGGCGCGAATCAGATCATTGGGTGGTTGCTAGCGGCAATCATAGCAGCAGGTGCGGACCCTACAGAATGCGCGCTCCTTAGTGGGAGGCGGTCACGCCAGCCTGTCTTGGAAGCTGTGCTGACTGTCACGTAGCTGCCGCCCCCAGCACCCCTGATGTCAGTCGATTCCACATCTCCCACAGCCCCTCCATTGTTCCACGGATCAGCCCCGGCATCTGCAGGTGGCACTCATATCTGCGCCGGACCACCCTTTTTTCCATCGGCATGCAAACAGCAACTGTCACACAGATCTGACTTAATCACTGATCAGTTCCTGATCCCCATTTGCAGGTGGCGCTGATCTTTGCGCCGGACTACCCCTTCTCCATCGGAACCGGCTTCAAAGCCATGGTCGGCCTCGATGTGGCCGGCACGTTGCTCAGGCGAGTCCCTTCACGATGTAACGGAAGGCATCTCTGATGGGCCCCCGAACAGGGCTGCATGTCCGGCAATAACGCGGCTTGGGGTCGAGAGGAGACACCGGAGGGGGATTCAGACGCGAATGGACATGGCACGTCCGCAGGCGCTGCCGGCGCCGATTCCGAACTCCATATCGAGCCGCATCAAGCCGCGCAGCTCCACTTCAAGCTGCAATGTTACGATGGCCTGCCTGGCTGCCGCACCACACCGATCTGCATGTGCGCCGCGCAGGTGGCGGCTGTTCGACCACCAGGCACACCTGGGAGGTGCGGCTGTCGGCTCCTGGTACGCGCGCTGGGGCGAGCGCCAGATTTGGGAGAACCCAGCGGTACGGCGGCGGGCGCTGGCGCTCCGCGAGGAGTGGCGCCACCTCGGGAAGGAGTCGCGCTCGTAGGACGTCGGAGGACTGATTGTAGACGGTGCCCGCGCATGGCCAAGAGGGCTGGAAGCGTCGTCGCTGGCGCCTCGCGAGGAGTGGGGCCGTCCATGAAGAACGGTCTGAAAAGAACATCATCCTGCACGCGGCCAAGTCGCTGGTCGTGCCGCGCATGCAGTGATCGGTGCTGGTATGTGCTGGGTCAGCGCTGACTGCGAATCTAGGTGTGTCTGAGGGGGCTTGCGCCTCTCTTGTGTCAGGCTGATGTGGAATTGCGCATGTGTGTTTTGCAATGAGGCCGGCGTCCAGCGTCTTCGCAAATGACAAGCGTCCAGTGTTGGCTAATGGTGAACTCGGAAGCTGCATCTGGGCAGGTCGGTTGTCAAGAGCGCGACGTCACATGACCTGCCACCATTACCTGTTGCTGCGGCCCTGGTGCGGTTGATCGGATTCAACCCGCCGAGGTCACGACCAGAGCGATCCTACAATATACGATGATAATGCGACTAGGCGATCATCGCAGCCGCGGCGCTGCTTCTGTGCGTTCAGAGTGTCACGAGTAGTGCGAGTGTCCTGTCCGAAGCATGACAATGACCTTTTCGTGAAGGTGCCGCTGCGGGCGCGACCATTGAAACGAATTGCTTCGAGTGTCTATTGCATCTGCGCTGCTCCACGAGGCTCGCTTAGACATCAGCGGGAGGTGGGCCCTTGTGGATGAACTTCACTCCGAATTCGAAGCCATGCTGAAGTCGAACTTGATTGTGTGGAAAGCAGGACGAATTGTGGGGAACGCTCCATCTTTACGAAAGTGGGTTCTTCGACCTTATCGATCTGGGGTGAGGGTCTGGCAAAAAGCCATCCTTGGTGTAGAGCGGACGGGTCACTCTCGCAGGCGCAGTCACGGTCGGCAGCATCGGCAATTTAACGGAAGGTTGAGGGTGAATGTATACACAGTTTCAGGCGCACAGTCGCAAGCGTATGGCCAGTGAGCGGCGGTGCACCGGCAATTTGCTTCACCTCGCATGTCAGCAAACTCCAGGTCGAGACCCGAGCGGCGCCATAGAACGATATGAGCACTTGCACTCTTTCGGCAACATATACGCCTCAACCCTCGTCGCAGAATCGTCAGGATGTTTGATTCTGCAATTTGGTTGCATGCAGCTGGGATCGCTTGTCACAAGATGCTTGCTCCGCCAGCTGGCGAGCCACCGGCACCTCAAACGGGTGACTCCACCCTTTTGGCATGCAGTAGCAATATCAGAAGTACAAGAGCAACATCAGAAGAGCTCCAGACGAAGTGCTGTGAGGTCCCTCGAGTGCCAAACTTTCAAATTCCAACCTAAACTTCTGGTGTCTGTCAACTGCAGGCCTTCCTGGGAGCTGGCCGACGCCCCGGTGCCCGCGGACAAGCCCGAGCACGTGCGCTTGGATGAATCTGTGCAGTTTGTGACGACCATGCACTCCCCGGCTAGGATGCATCCGCTGCCCAGTCGCAGCAGTGTCCTTGCCGCAGCGTCCTCAACGACGCAATGCTAAGAACATGCGGTGATGCTGAGGATGCACGATACTCACCACGACCCGGCTCTGCCACAGGCGTCGGGATCGCTGCCTCTGGGCGTATCCTGGGCGGATGTATCGGCGGTGCAGCTGTGGCTCGAGGACGGCCTCGCCGCCGCCGCAGAGCTGGCAGCTGCCGCGCAGCCGGTGGCGCAGCCGGTGCGCTTATGGCTGCAGCTTGCGCACCGCAGTAGCTTGCGCACCCTTGTTCGCAAGCACGTGCAGCACTCCGCGCATATTTGATAACGAGCCTCGTGAACAACCTCTGGGTGTAGGCGACGCGGTCGCTGCTGCAGCGGGCGGCGGCATGATGATGGAGGAGGAGCCGACGAGCGGCGCGGCCGCATGGAACCCGCGCATGCATGGCTAACCACATATGAACCCCCGCGCACGCATGGCTAACCACGGAAACAAATGATTTCACTCGCCTGTAGACGACGCCGTCGCTGCTGCAAGAGGCCGGCGGCATGATGATGGGGGAGGAGCCGACGAGCGGCCTGGCCTCCCGGAAACCCTTTGATCAACCTGAACAACCGTATTCCCCACCGCCTGCAGGCGTCGCGGTCGCTGCTGCAACAGGCCGGCAGCGGCATGGTGGAGGAGGAGCCCACAAGCGGTCTGTCCTCTTGGAACCCGGCTACACTGCCGCAATCTCCTTCGGCCTGGCGCTGCCGCTCTCCATCGTCATCTCCCGAAACTTCCGGGTGCGCGCCTGACTCACCCGACTCCGCTCTGATGCCAAATGCCTGCCTGGTCTTGCCTGCTCTGACCTGTGCTGCATTGTGGCCGCGCAGAACATGGCGGCGCCGACACAAAATGAATATGTGACAGCATGCTCGAATCCAGGACCGATCACTATGGACCCCCCGTGGCTCCCTACACCATGAAGCTCAGTGCCAGCCCCTCCTGGTGCAGGAGGTCACGCCCTAGTGGCCGTGTCTGCACGCTCCCATGGGCGTCGCAGCGCTCATCGGTGGCATCTGCGGCACATTTCTCGTCGTGATCGAAAGCGGTATTCCACCTTATTGCAGGAGTTCACGCCCTGATGGTTGTGGCTGCACGCGCCCTGGGCGTGGCAGTGCTGGTTGGTGGCATCTGCGGCGCCGTCTTCGGCGCCTTCCAGATGAAGGACACCCCCGCAGGCCTTGGCCACCTGCACAAGGTGCGTCCGCCCCTTGCCAAGGTTTTGCATCATCTGTGAGGTCACGCCTCCAGCCACAAGCCGCAGCAAGAGTGTGTGCATGTGCGCACATGCGCCAGGTCATCCTGCCAGCCATCATGGCGCGGCGACGGCCCCGCTGGCGCGCACCTGCCGAAGCAGACAGTCACCGCAGCCAGGCAGCCTGCTCGCCCTTCCGCAGGCAGACTCTGGCGAACTCTGGCGAAACCGCCATATCCCTTATCGTGTTATGTTTGTTTGCAGGCTTCGCGAGTATTGTGCTGGGCCTCATCGCGGTGCAGGTGGGCGCGATCCTTCTGCGCCCCAAAGTGGTGAGTCGGCTGCCCTTTCCGCATGCACGTGCATACCGACAGTCGGGCTGGACCTGGACAGTTATGGGTCCCGCACAGGTTGCCGGCTGTTTGGGCCACTGCACAGCCCAGCATCGCTAGTGGAAATTTGTCACGACTTTGTGGTTAGGACCCTTGCTTGACGGATTTGTGGTTTATGTGCCGGAAAAACCTGGCCTGCCCGGTGGGTACCCGATGAATGGCGGGTTCGCCGCCACCTTCCTGCAGCGCCCGCCGCCCGCTGGCGCCGGCATCGCGCGCAAGGGCCGCGGCATCCCGCAAGCCAGTCACGATGTGGAAGCCGCAAAGCCTGAGAACGGGCGCTCGCCAGCCGTCGAGATGGCGACGCAGGCTTGAGTAAGGGCGGACCGCACCATGTGCCGCACAGCGCACATTTCCACAGCTACAATTCAGCTGTGGCTTGGTTGTTATCGCGATTGTCCTGAATCTCGGACTGCAATACTCTTTGCTCGATGGCCGGCCTGTATAGAAGGCACACTTTGGTTGCATTCTTTGTGATTTTACGCTGCACGTGTTGCCGTGCACATGTTTTTAGACGTTTGTTTCTGTTTGCTGTGCACATTTGATGGATATGTGGTCAGCAGAACACGCAGAAGCATTCGCAAGGATCCGCTTCCAAGAAATCGCTGCCGAGGCCGCCTCGGCAGTGTGGGCGCTGACACCTGACGACACGCTGACACAGTCAGACTGAGTCAGTTGACTTGACACACCCCCTCAAATGATGTCAGCGCCTGTGTCAGTCAGCCGGAGTTAGCCGGAGTTAAGGTTAGTGGCAGCTCAGTATAAATGTTTGATAAATGGCATCTTTTAGTAAACAAGAGCACGGTCGTGCTCGCCAGGAGCAGCGCTGTCGATTGCACCACTTTTGAGCCGCATACGAGCTTG
>JAABUK010013619.1_pt1 | contig 10114 bp, 8 predicted proteins | sample 5559141 | NCBI WGS metagenome assembly JAABUK01 (sample SAMN10711869, study PRJNA513367) | rock metagenome | isolation source: Antarctica rocks | place: Antarctica: Victoria Land, Pudding Butte nord | collected 2016-01-03 | reverse complement strand
GGAGCTTCGTAGAAGCAACAGGATGAGCAAACAACGAACACATGCAATGGTCGCTCTAGTAGATAAGTAGATCTAGGAGGTAGGCTAGATACAGATAGGTAGATAGATGAATGAATAGATGGAAGGTCGGGTCGAGTCGGGTAAAGAAGAAGAAGAAAACTCCGCTCGAGGAACCTCTATAAGTAGTGACCAATATCCCTGTTCAGTAAGCTCTCGAGGTGTGAGGCTTCGCCCCACGACATTCTTCCCCCATTCATTTAATGCTCGTCCCTTGAGCATCAACCTGACCGTTTGATGATATCAGCGAGGCGAAGGCGGAAGCGGAAGCGGAAGCGGAAGGCGAAGGCCGAAGGCGAAGATATAGAAAAAACTCAAGCAGAGTGACAAGAAGCGAAGATATTGAATAGCTAGTAGGCTGATAGCTAAATGATCAGGTATTCGAAGACGAAGATTTAGACATTTACTAGCCAGTAGATCAATAGCTAGAAGACGAGGTATTCGAGGGCGATTTAAATAATGACTAGTCAGTAGGTCAATAGCTAGATGAAGAGATATCTAAGAACGAAAGCGAAGATATTGACTAGTCAGTAGATTGATAGCTAGAAGACGAGATATTCGAGAGCGACAATTTAGACAATGACTAGCTAGTGAATCAATAGCTAGAGAATCGATAGCTAGAGAATCAATTTTTCGAGAGTAGACTTTTGAAGTAAAGATATTCGCTGAGATGACTTCGAAGAAGATAAACTGCGAAGCAGAGACGATTCAAGCTTAGATAGAATCAGAGCAAAGCTCTCAGTAGCTTTTGCTGTATGATTGAATGCAAGATATATGACGTGACTTTGTAGAGAATAGACTGCGAAGCAGAAGATAACGAAAGATTTAAATAATTGCATGATCTTACAAAGTAGTAGATGAGCTACTCTGTCATCAAATATTCAACATTATAGTTTCTTATTTTCTTTATTTTCTTGTTTTCTTGTTTTCTTGTTTTCTTGTTTTCTTATTCTTTTATTTTTGAACTCAGAAAGATAGTTTTATCATCAATCTTTAAGACTGACAACAAGATTCATTTATACATGATGTTAACTACGAATCTTTTGATTCTATTCTGTGTTTGAATAGAAGTCAGAAGAGTCAAGAGATCTCAATTCAATGCAGTTTGAATGATGTTAGAATGTTACGTGATCAGAAAAGTCATTATGCAGAGTTTTCACTCATGCAACAATCTTTTCTTCTAACAATCACAATCGATCTACGAAGAAGATTAATAACATGTCGATGTCTAAGAGATGAAAAGATACTGCTAGTGATTAGACAACTCAGGTGAAAAGTCTGAGAGTTGTGACTACAAGTGATTGAAGAATTTGCGATTCATCAACTGCGTCGATATCAAAACGTCTTCATTACATCGACAGTGTTGTTAAGTAATTGATGAAAAGATATTGTTGAAATCATGCCTAGAAACTAATTGTCAGAATCATGTCTAGATGATACAATCAATGAAGATCAGAGTTGATAGTGCTTGATCTTTAGAGATAGCTATAACTGAATATTAAGAATACAGAAGAAGATTGATACAAAAGCTTCTATTTATGTAATGTTCAGAGACTGCGCTAGGCTCGAAAGAAATGTGTTTGTGACATGAAAAGAAAATGATGTAGATGAACAAGATGTTGGTGAAAGAAAAGAGTGTTGAGAAAGAAAAAGAGCGTTGAGTCATATCTGAGTTAAATCTGAGCCAGATCTCGATTAGATCATTGACTAGCTCTAATGATTACGCAGAAAACTTGCTAGCGTGCACTGCAAATTGATTAAAGCTTCAGTCTTGTTCAGTCTTATCGATCTTGATACGCTCATAACATTACTCTTTTCTTTGAAAATTTATGTTTGCATGAATGTAGTTTCTTTGCTCGCTTTTGTTGATAGTTATTTCGATATTTAGCGCGATTTGCTTGAATATAGCTTATGAAATTCATTCAAAACTTTCTCTGAGTCATCGAATTTCTCTTTATCGACATAGTATCATTCGTCATCTCTATTTAAATCTTTTCATTTGACTTTGTACTGTATTCAATCTCGATAGCATCTGAAGTTCAATATATTGTTTATTTCTCAATGTTCATTGTCTTCAATAGTGATTAATCTGAGTGATTCTGAATGTTGTTTTGATAAAAAGTCTTTTGAATACAATCATAGTAGCTTCGAGCTGAATATTGAATGCAGATGCTTCATGCTGACTGATAAATGAAGATGATAGAAGATACTCACTTTAGCAGTGATTTGATAGAGATTTAGCTGTTTGTCTTTCAAATCTTTGCAAAGTCTCGTTATCTTGATGTTTCTGAAAGATAGTCAAATTCAGTCATTTACTTCATATGTGATGTTTCATCTATGTTTATTGATCTGAACTTCAATGATCAGCTTCGTCTTTTTCAATTGTTGACGATCAAAGCTCAGTAGCTCTTTCATTCAAATGATAATATCATTTGCTTTTCTAGCTTCAAGTCATTCATGAGTTGTTTTGTAGTCAGTTGTATCTGAATCAAAACTCATTCAAGAATGAAATTCTTTATTGAAATAAAAGAGAATCATTGAAGTGATTGAGAAGATATTGAAATTGTCGCTGAATTTCATCATAAATATTCATTTAACTTAGTCATCTTGCATGTAATTGCAGTATATTCTAAGTTCGCGTTAAACGTCTTGATTGACTTGTTTCAATTGATCATCAATCTCAGAATGATAGATTATGAATAAACTAGCTGTGATTCTCAGTCGCTTGCAAAGACTCTTTCACATAGTTGATATGAATTGAGAGTCTCTGTCTGAAACAATAGAACTGAGTAGATCATGCAGTCAATAGACGTTTCATAGCATGATTCAAACTGTTTCTTCAGCTGAGATGTCATCATCTTCTCAATGACAGAAAACATAGTGACGTTCTTTGATGAGATGACATATGATTATACAAATAACGTTATAGTCTTCTGACAGAAGTAGTTCAATGATGAAGTTTATAACTATATCTTTTCAGCGTTTCTGTAAAATCAAGAGAGAATGATGAAGTTCATTGATGCTATTTCTAAAGACTTTGCTTCGCTGATAAGCATAACAGTTTCAAATGTATCATTGAATAGTAGCTCAATGATCTGATCAATAGTAGAAACGCTGAACTAGATTGATAATTCATTTATTGTCAAAGTGAGAAATTGAAGATTGATTATGCACTTCTTGTAGTAATTTCATGTGCATGTTCTCAGAGATTCACAGTAGATCTTTTCTAAATAGAACGTCATCAATGATTTCACAGTTCTTCAGTTTAGTGATATGAAATTTGAGCTTGTTGTTGTTCATAGCTTGTTTATATTCGCTACAGAGCTCATTTGTTTAATTGATCATTCATACTCATTGATAGAGATTTGCTTTCAATTCAATAAATAGAACATCAACTTTATCAAGAATCAGAATAGTCTGAAAATAATCTTCAAGACACTGAGCTGATTCAGAGACGTTTGTTAAAGACATTCTGATTAAAGCATTGACTTTAGTGTTCATTTTGCCTGATTTAAAGATGATTTGAAAGTTGAACTTCAATAGAATGTTCAGATAGTTGACTTGTCGTTAACTCAACTGTTTGTTTTTCATGAAGATCTTCAAAGTCTGATGATCGATGAACATTTAAATGAATAGTTCAGTGCATTTCAGCTTGAGTCGTCAATGTTCAAAGCATTGAATAATGATTAGTAATTTCTTGTCATAGATGTGATAATTGATTTCAGCAAGAATCATGCTTTTGCTGTAGAAAATCATCAAATGAAGAACTTTCTCGTCATCATACTGAGATAGTATTTCATCTTTTACATAGTTTAAAGCATCGATCTTCAGAATAGCTTGTTGTTTGAGATCAAAGTGACAAAGTACTGAAGTTGAGTTGACTTGTTTCTTTAGATTATCAAAGATGTAATGATTGTTTCTTTAACAACACAAGATATATACAAAGATCAAACAGTAATCACTATTACTAAACTTGAGGTCTGAAGATAGCTGAGACAATAATGTGTATTGACTACTTACATGAGTTGAGCACAAAGCTTCTATCTAAGAGAATAATCATCGTTATATAGACATAAAAGAATCATGTCAAGTCATCTCTGCTCTGAATGATCACTCTGATCATCTTCGAGCAAGATGAGCAAGATGAGCAATACACTCATCATGCTCACTGTGATCACTTCTGATTCAAATGATCAGAGTAATCACTTCAAGATTCTGATTACTCAATGATTATTTAATTATTGCTATTACATAATCATCTGCGAGAGAGTTTTAACACTAGATTCTCTTCTAAGATTTTCATCTTGAAAATCACTTTTTCTTTATGTCTTCTCATTGCACAATCAAAAGCTTTATCTTGCGTCACAGAGATTTTCTTGAACGTACAAGTTCTGAGCATGCTGTCATGCATTCTTGTAAACATTGCAGTCACTTGCAAAAGAAATGTCATGTTGACAATGAAATCAATCGCTGCATCGAGTGTATGCATCTTGATTGCAAGTGCAATCTTACTTTCTTGATGATGAAGTGAAAAAGAATAAAGACAGAATGCGATCGCGTTCTTGATGAGCTGCTGAACACTCACAAGCAGATGCAAAAGATCTTTGCAAGAGCTACTCATCTGCAAAATCAATTTATGTTTCTGAAGAACAAGAAACAGATGATGATTGAACGAAAGTTTCAAAACATTGTTGAGCTTAAAAAGAATGAGAGAAAGACTAGCGAGTCATTGCTGAATGATTTTCTCTTTAATGTGTTCTTCAAGCAGATTGAGCTTTTATCAGACTTTAACTGACTGAGTTTCTCAACTGAAACTGTCACAGAAGTGTCTGACAGTTCTTGAGATTTTTCTTCGATTCTCAAGTGTTCTTGATATGTTCGTAATCTTTTCACTTGATTAATCAATGAGACTGATCTTTGATATTTTGTTGATTCAGTATATCTTCTACTTTGTATTTAACATTTTGACTCTCTGAATCAATTTCTGAAGATTCTGTTTGAATTGATGTATTTGAGTTTACAGACTTCAAAAGACAAATATAAAATATTAAGTGTATTCTCATAAATGTTATCAAATTTAACTTGTAGTTAATTGATTCTTTAGCTTCTAGAATCTTATAAGATTCTAGCTTTGTGTGATTCAGTTTGTTACTTGATCTTTTTGTTTTGATGTTTCATCTTAGTAAATATGCTTTGTTTTTCTTCTTAAAAGTAGATTTTCTATCTTTTTTCTTGTTTGCATACAGAGTTATACGCTTGCTGAGAAACTGTATGTTCTTCTGTAATTCTTTCTGTAACAGCTGCAATTGTTCTATCTGTAGCGTAGCTTTCTGAGCTAATTGTACAAATTTACACGATTCTTTGAAAGTCTTCGACTCAAACTCGTAGTTTGCAAAAAATGATGACACACTGATTACTTCTGTCGTTGCGCTATTGAAAGTCAACTGTGCTACTGATAGTAACTGTATTCAATCGTTCTGTCTATAATTAATATAGCATCTGAGATATTGTTTCAGTGTTTGATTCATTCTTTTCGTTTGTTCATCTGTTTGCAAATAATAAGCTGTTGACAGCTTATGATGAATTTCTAACTGATTCATCAAGAATTTTCAGAATTTCGATGTGAAGAGCTTGTCTCTATTCGAAATTATCTCGTCTGATAATTCATGATTTGCTACAATCATTCTCAGAAATGTGTAAGTCAAATCTTCTGCGAATGTTACTTTCTTGTATAACAAGAAGTATTTGTACTTGATTAATCTGTTTATTATAATCAATATAAAGTCATACATTGTTTCAGTGACTTTTTTCTTTGACTTAGATAGCTTGATTATGAAGTTCAAAGCTATGCTTTTTCACGCACAGTTTGATGTGCTAAGACTTTTCAAAAGTTCATAAAGTTTATGTTGATTGTGTTTTGTACAAATACACACATCGCACTTTCTTATAATATCTTCTACCTGTTTTCTCATCTTTGAGAAATAGTAGATTTTAAATATTCTCTCAATGATTTTATTTGAATCTTGATGTTCATGTATCATTGACTTGTGATGATCATCTATCATCTTTTGTCTGCATCTTGTTGAAACATAGATCAGATCTTGAAATGTTAGTATTTCATTGATAATCTCAAAGTTCATGTTGTTCTCAATATTCTTTATAATATCTTGCGCGACTGAGTTCTTCGCTAACTTTAGCTTTACTCGTTTCTTAAGATCTTTGTTGTTGATTCATAAAGTGACTGCATTTTGTCTATTATAAACAATTGAATTGTCTGAGTTTTCTTGCAAGATAGTCTGATTTACCTGTGATCTATCTGTCATATGATCTGCTCTTCTGCTCAAGACGTCAATTTTTGAGTTTTCAGATTTCTTTTGATATTGAATTTGAAAGTTGTACAATGACAACTCTTTTGATCATTTAATCTGTCTTCGATTTAGAACTTTCGTGATCGTAAAGTATAACAGATTCTTATGATTTGTATATACTTGAATCTGATGTCTAGATTCTTTCAAATACACTCTTCATTGTTTGAAAGAGTTGACAATAACTAACAACTTCTTGTCGTGTATCTTATAGTTTAATTCAGCGTCTGTAAGCTTTCTACTGTGAAATGCAATGAGATGCAGACGTTTCTTATTGTCTGATTGACTGATACATGCTTCAATAGCTTCGTCTAACGCGTTCATCTCAAGCATAATGAGTTTTCCTGATTCAAACATGATCAGTATTGACTGAAAGATGAACAATTTCTTCAGCTTCTTGAAAGCTTCTTTCGCTTTCTCAGTTCACATAAACAATATGTTCTTTCTCGTAAGATTTGTAAGTGACGAGATGATTCTGAAGTATTTCTTTATAAAGCATTTATAAAAGTTCGCAAATTCTAGAAAGAATTGAACTTCGATCTTTGACTTTGACGTCAATCAAGTCGTAATAACTTTTATCTTCTTTAAGTTCATTCTTAAACTCTGAGACATGACTATGAATCTTAAAAACTGTATACTTTGTACATGAAATTCACTTTTTCCTGACTTGATGCGCAGATTGACTTTCTTCAAAGTCTGTAGAACTTTCTTAACATGTTGCACATGTTCTTTCTTCGTCTTTGAGTATACTAATATATCATTCAAATATACTATAACGAATTGATCTAAATAACATCGTAGCACGTTATTCACAAAGATCTGAAACGTGACTGAAGCATTGATTAAGTTGAAAGACATGATCAAATACTCGTAATGTTTTAGTCGAGTGCAAAAGACTGTCTTTCACTCATCTTCTTCTTTGATTTATATTCGATTGAATGTCTTGAGTATATTGAATTTTGTAAATCACTGTGCACTCTGCAGTCTATTCTGCAGTTCTGCTATGAGCAATAACAAATAACTGTTTTTAATCGTGATGTTACTCAGTGCTTTATAGTTGATACATAGTCTTAAACTTTCATTTGATTTTGAAACAAACAAAATTGAGTATTCTGCTAATGACTGTGATTCTCTAATGAATTCTTTTTACATGTTCTCTTTCAGATATTGTTGCAAAGCATCGAGCTTTTCTGTTGACAATGAGTAAATGAACTGTTTCGTGAATTTCTTGTTGTCAACGAGCTTAATCTTGTGATTTCACGATTGATGTTTGAGTAGTGTCTTCTGATTACTTTCTTTCTCAAACAAAATCTTGTATTTCTGATATTCTTTAGAAATAATAGTGATAGTGAGATTCTTTGAATAATTGCTCTGAATCTCTCTGCTTCATAACATCTGTGCATCATTGATTTCTCTGAACTCTTCGCGCATTTCTTCGCTCATCATGATGAATATCTTCACATCTTGTGATGACTTCAATATTGAGTGCAATCGCGTCGCTTCTGTATCTAGAAATGCAATTGTCTCGTTGATTCAATCGATCATTGAATTGATCGTACGAAGTCATGATATGTCTAGAACTATATCATTATCTGACTGCTTCATAACATTTAAACGTAACTTTTTTCAATGTCGTTCGAGTTTCAAATGAATGAGTCAAGTTTCTTGATCTATTAGTTCATTATTATACTTCATGAGTGTTTCATTGAAGTTTTGCAGTTTGTAAGATTCTTTCTTCTTCTGCGTAGATATTTGCGCTTCTTTAGCAAATTCTGAAAATATGTAATTCTTCGTGCAGTCGCTGTCTATGAATAGTTGTGCTGCGTGATCATTAACTTTGACTCAGACTCGTAATTGTGACGAGTCATTGATGAAGATAAATATGCTTTCAATTTTCAACTCTTGACTAGACTTCTTTGATGATTTGTCAATCGAAGAGTCTTCTAGTTTTTTGAACTAAAAGTTCTTTCTTTCAGTACTTGTTTTATGTACTGAAATTGATTCAAATTGATCTTCTTAAGTGAATATTTCTTCAAATCACACAGATCAAATCTCTCTCTGATGACTTTTGTCATCTGTTTAAGTTCTCTGAATATGTGATTTTCATCAAGAAGTACATATTCTTCTTGCTTAATGAACTTGATTTCTGTGAGTGACTTCTTCATGACTATGTCATGATATTGAATGTCTTTGCGCGATGCGATTGACTCATCTTGCATAGTGTCATAGATAGCTTGATGTATATCATTCTTGATTTGTTGCATTCACTGTGAAAAATCTTTCTCTTTCTGCTTAAAGAGAGTGTACAATTTGTTATACATGCTTATAAAGCTTGCTTGACTTGTAAGCTTTCTGAGATCTTTCTTTACTTTAAGATAATCTTTTTCTTGATTGAGAGTATCTTCTGCTGCAATAGTGAATGCTTGTAGAGTTTCGCTAAGTCGATTCTCTTTTTCAACTGCTTAATGAATAGCTTCTTCGATGCTGTCTGATCTATTCGAGTCATATGCTTCGCTGTCGAGAATCTCTGATTTCGCGATCATAGTGAACGAACTTTCATCACTATTCTCATCATGCACTTTTGATTGATGATGAGTTGCTGTGTAAAAACAATTCTTTCGTGAGAATTTTAAGTATCATTTTGAATCTTTCTTATTGCTCAGATGAGTGCAACAATTGTTCTTGTAACATGCTGTTTATGACAACGCTTAATGCTTGTCTTTCTGATCTTCTTTTGTTGCTGCGAAAGATCTGTCTTGCTTATCATAAGACTTTGACTTGTTCTTGTACTTATTCTGAGTACAATTCTTGAAGTAATGACTCAGCTTTTTGCATGTATAACATGTCTTGCTTTGTTGAACTGTTTTATCGCGAGCGTTCGTTGATATCTTTCGAGTTGCATCTAGCTTCATAGATTGAGAATCATAGTATGACTGTCGTCGTCTCTTCTTGAACTTTCGACTCAATATCACTGACATAGCTGATTCTTTATCTTTTTTCAGACATTTCTCATACTGTCTGTTATCAATGATCATCACTCTGAATATCATCTTTTGCAAGTTAACGAGTTTATCAATTCTAGTGATTTCATTCTTGACTTTCTCTCGCAGTCTCTGATAGAACTGACTGATGAAAGCTGCATCGTCTCATTTCATATTCATTGCAATATGCTGAAAGCTGATTGAATAAGTCACTGCGAAGGTTTTCTGTCGCAGATTGTACAGCTGATGTTTTGCTGTATGCTTCTTGTCAATGTCTTCAAATACTCTTCTTAAACGTTTCTCAAACGTCTAAGAATTACGAAATATCATGTTGATTTCTTCTTCTCGTTTCTCTGATTTCTTCTGCAGATAATTCGTTAAATAGTGATGAAATCATGTGAATGCATTATCTTTTAAATAAATGAATGCAAAGAGTACTTTGTTCTTGATGAACTTGAACTGAAATGAGTGTCGTTTGATGTATAGCTCTATCTGTACTAGATATGCTTCAAGTTTATTTTGATCATTGTGATACAAGTTTAATGTTGAGATCTTGATTTTATCTGCGCTGAAGATGCTTGCTTCTTGACTGAGCGTGACTCGTTCTGACTGACTAGACATGATTGAAAGAAATGAACGTCTCTGATATCTTGTGAAAGAGTGATGCTCAAAGTGTAATGATTGTCTCTTTAACAACACAAGATATATACA
>JAABUK010013617.1_pt1 | contig 10115 bp, 4 predicted proteins | sample 5559141 | NCBI WGS metagenome assembly JAABUK01 (sample SAMN10711869, study PRJNA513367) | rock metagenome | isolation source: Antarctica rocks | place: Antarctica: Victoria Land, Pudding Butte nord | collected 2016-01-03 | reverse complement strand
CTCTATTTCTTTCTCTTTTAGACTTAGTAGCTTTTTCAATTTTAATTAATTCCTCTTTTTTCAATTGAAAATTGAATAAAAAAGTATTTTGAGATTTTTTCTTCTCTTTTTCAATCTTTAAACTGTTTTTTTGAGAACAAATAATATAATATTCTCGTTTTTGAGCTGAATTTCGAATATAAGAATGACTTGAAAAATCAGAAATAGTTAAAAAAAGATCTCTTTTTTGTCTGATTTTGGTCCTTTTAAAACTAGCTGATATTCGTATTTTGGATAGGATTTTTGAGTAATTTTATCAGAAAAATCTTCATCTTCTATATAGAATAGAAGATTTACTAATTCTTCAATGAATTCTTGATGTTATATAGATTTTCGATTTTCAGTAGAGCTTGTTTTCAATCTATTTAGAGCCAAATTAAACTTATAACTATTAATAACAGCTATATTAATAGTAAAAAAGACTCCAGAAAAGAATTCCTTTCGATTTCGAGAAAAATAAGTGATAAAGGCGGCTCGGAGCTGATTTACTTGATCTACTCCCCTTATATTTTGATTATAATAATCAATAAATAAGGGAATAGAAAGAACTTTAGTTAATTGATCTCCGAATGGTTTTTGAGTAATTAAGACATTTGAAGCAGTCTTTTTAGGGCGTTTTCATAGGCGTAAAATAGTGTCTTCAATTCTATATCCAGTAGTCATTCCTAAGAAATTATTAATATATTATTTCATAATATTAAAATTCAAAAAGAGAAAATTCCAGGAAAAGTTTATATAAAAGAGAGTATAACTTAATAAAAAAAAGAGCTAAAATTATAGAAAATAGATAATAAAGTAGAGGAAAAACAGTAGTAGTTTAGAAAATATTTTTCGGAATTTTAGAGAGGAAAATAGAGGAGAGAGAATTAGAAATAAAGAAAGATAAAAAATTAACATACTCATAACCGCATTTGCATTCTGCCATAGCTAACAGGCTACCCCCTTTATAACAGAGGCCTGTAGAGCTCCCCATTCTAGAGCTCTATTCATTTTTTTTAACTGTAAAAGTCGTGAAGAATAGTCTGTAACTTCTTTTCAAACAGTTTCAGTAACTGCTATTTCACGCTCTTTAAGAGTCTGTGCAGATTTCCAGTAAACAAATAAATTATTTAAATAGAAATGAAAAAAGAGCTTATTTTTAATAAATTTAGAAAGAGAATTTATAAGTCGAATTACCACTGATTGAGTAGGATTTAAAGAAGTAGAAAGTGAAGAATTAGAAATAGAAATAGAAACCTTTTCTTTCTCTCTTAAAATTCCTTCTGTTATGCTCGATCTAATGTATTCTCAGTTATAGATATAACCGGAATCATCTAAAGTAAATAACTTAAATCCTGTAAAAATAGACTTATCGGGAATAATGATTTTTTGAGAAGTTCTTCCTTTATATTTAAGCATAACTTCATCCACAGTAAGATTTGTACTGAGAAGCCAATAATAAGCAGATTTTTCGCGTAAAATAGAGAAAATAGGCTCTAATTTATCCTATTAATTAGAGTCTTTTTTAATCGGATTTAAACCGCGATCTTTAAAGTGAAAATTCTTAATAATCTGCTCAAATCGATTTTTTGAAAGAGAAGTTCTAAATAAAACTTCATTTAAACGCCAAGAATAAACTCGGGGGAGTTATTTATGAAGAGATAATAGTAATAAATAGCCAAAAAAATAATATAGCTCTTTAATAGAAAGAGAAACCCACAGATTTTGAGCTGAATTATTATGAAATGCAAAAGAATTCATTTCTTTAATAATAACAGCCATTGTTTTCCAGTTAAAGAATAACTGAAATAGGGCTAGAGGGTGCCAATATTTATTAAGATCGATATTTCGGGGCTGCTCTATATGAGACTTTAATAAAAGCGGCTCAAATTTAGGTAAAGAATAAAGAATTTCGGAGATTGAATGATTTTCAAATTGTTCTGCAGCTTCTGCAGAAGAAATCAAGAAGTTATTTAACTTTTTATCAGCTATAGAATCATCTATAATAGAAGGAGCTATTAAAATATTAGTTATATATATAGAATATAAAGAAAGAATTAAAAGAAATAGTAAAAAATAAGAAAATTATTAGGAACTATCAAGTCTAATTATAGCAAGGTTTAGATATCAGAGGGTTGTGAATAGAAATTACTGTTCTTAGATAGAAGGGTTAAAGACAGAGTGCAATTAATAATATAAGTTGACTACAGAAGAAGAGATTATAAATCTAAGAGATAAATGTTTATTTATATAATTATTAATTGTGGTTTGTGCTCTATACTCTCGAATGCTTCTTTCGAGCACTCTCAAGCACTTACTTTTAAGTGCTTCTGTTAAGCATTCTCAAGCATCTCTCTTAGCGTCTTGATCTACAATTGCTTTTGTTAATTATAATTATCAAGAACAAATCTATTGTAGTTCTATAAGATACTGTGCGTAGATGAGATCCCATTCTACTTAATCTATCGATTGCTGTTTTCTTATTATAATATTATATCCTTTCAAATTAGCTTGATCTCTTAAGCTACTTAAATCTTCTTTTAAGATTTTCTAATTCTTTCACTTCTTCCTTTCTTTATCATATTCTTATATTATATTAGTAAACCTTTCTCTTATAAACGGCGTTAGATTCAGGCGAAGAAGATAACACTGTTAAGAGTGTTAGCCATAATTATATATTCCGCCTATACTATACGAAGTTGTCTATATATATTTTTTAAAGATGTCTTGAAGTGTTCAAAGTATATCCGTTATAATGTTTATTATAATGATAATTTCTCGGAGGCCAACTTTCAGAGACTGTAATAGAAGAAACTGCGATTAAAGACTGTTCGAAAGACAACTCTTCTTCGTCTTTAATAAAATATTATCGAGATAATAAGTCTTAACTCTTGTATAAAGTCTCTTCGGGTGACTTAAAGTAATATAATTACTCAGAAGATTAAGTCTCTGAAGAAGCTTAATCAAAACAAGAAATATTCGAGAAAGAGAGAGTTATTAGTTAGTGCAGAATTAAACGTCACTTTTAACGAGATGCAGTTAGCTGCTTTCTTTAATTCTTTTTACGCCGAAGATTCCGACAATGATAATTCTTTAAAGTCGCAAGATTGAGATTTGTTTCTGATTTCTATATGTTTTCTATTATATTATATTCTGATTACTTTATCAAATAATGAGTTTTACTCTTAATCTCTTAATCATTAAGTACTCGCTCTACTTTATACTTCTGATTCTAATTATCTAAATAGACTGAAATCTATTTAACATTCTTTAATACGAATTCTAAAAGAAAAATATTAAATATAAAATGAATTCTTATAATATCTAGAAGTTTAAGTCTGTAAATTAACTTATTTAAGACTTTCTAAATTAAATAGAAGTTAAATTTCGTGTGATTTAATTTTGCATTAAGTCTTTTGATTTTAATGTTTTGATAAAGTAAATATATTAAATCTCTCTCTTTAAGATTTAATCTATCAATTCTTTTAAAGTTATAATAGATCTCGAATCTTTAACTAATAAACTTAAAATCTTTTATTAATTCTTAATATAGACTGATTAATAGTTATACACTGATAACTGCTTTTTATATAAGTTATTTCACTTCTCTTAATTATTTATACGAAACGGATTTATATTCGTAATTCACATAGAATAATAATACTTTAGTTACTATTAATGCACTATTATACGCGAACTGCGCTAATGATAAAAGTATTATTTAATTATTCTAGCGATAATTTACGTAATATTATAGATATTATTTCAATATCTAATTAATTCTTTCAATTTATTTATCTATTTGCGGGTGATAGATGATTAATAGCTTATACTTAATTTTAAGCTGATTCATTAATGATTTTCAAAATTTAGAAGTGAATAGCTTATTTTAATTGGAGAGGATTTCTGCTAATATATCATGATTTGCGAATATTATTCGCAGAAACGTGTAGATCAGATTCTCCGCATTAAATACTTTCAAATAGTTGATGAAGTATGTGTACTTTGTTAGTCTATTAATAATAACTAAAATATTATTATAATTAATATTTATCATTAAATCTTTAAACAAGAATAACTTAATAATAAAGTTTAACGCTATAGATTTTCAAGCTCCTTCTAATATCTTTAATAACTACATCTTCCCGTATAATTTATATCGAAAGTGCTTTATTTTTTAATAGATATTACAGTTAGCAATTCACTATCAAACTGTTTTGTTTATCTTAGAAAAATAGTAGAATCTGAAAATGTGTTTCAGAGTTTTTTCTATTTCTTAATACTCATAAGAAATCTTCTTATAATATTATTAGAGAATTATTTCTTTAGCTTAATTTATAATATATATCAGTCTCTTATATAGAATCAGCCCGCTGTTCTATTATTAAAAGACTGAATATTTTTCGAGATTCTTTTAAATTTCACAGGATAAATAATTGTTTAAGTATAATCTGATAATTCAGCGTTTCTAATCTTGATTAGAGATTCGAAATATTGAAGCAATCACAGCGTGATTATATATTATAAACCTATCTGAATTCTCACGTAAAATCAATTATAAAGCGAATTTAATATCTCGAGCATAATCTGCTTAACAGCTTAAAGTATTAACTTTGACGTTATCATTTTCTTTTCGATAGAATATCTTAAAGTTGTATATTGATAACAGCTCAGATTATCATATCTAACGTCTATTTAACACTTTAATAATAATGAAGTATAACAGATTTTTATAATCTATATAGACTTCTATAAAATATTTAAATTCTTTTAAGTATACTCACCATTTATTAAACGCGGCAACTATAATTAAGAGTTCCTTATTATAAATCTCGTAATTAAGTTCCGCAGAAATCATTTTTCTAGAATAGAAGATGATGAGTTTTAATCGTTCTTTATTATCAGATTGACTTATATATATATTAATAATATAATCTGATATATCTATCTTAAGCACAATCTATCTCTTAGAGTCAAATATTGCGAGAATAAGAGCTGTTATAAACTTCTATTTCAGCTTCTAAAACAAAGACTCTACTTCTATTTCTTAAATAAAAAATACTTTCTTTTTAATTATTTGTGTTAATAAAACGATTATTTTTGAGTAACCCGTAATGAATCTTTGATAGAAATTAACGAATTCGAGAAATGATTATAATTTCTTTACTAATGTAGATTGCGATCATTTAAATATAATTATGATCTTGAATTGATTCATCTAAATCCTTATAACTGTTAGAATAAATCTAAGAAACTTGACACTTTACTTATAAAACTCGCATTTCTCAATCTTCACTAATAGATTTTTCATCTGAAAAGCGCGAAGCATCTTCTAAATATATTCAATATATTATTCTTCGATTTTAGAGTATATAAGAATGTCGTTAAAATAAGTAATACAGAACTGATCTAGATATTTTCTAAGAACATTATTCATTAGAGATTAAAAGGAGATCGAGACGTTTATCAATTCAAATAATATAATCAGATACTCGTAATAATTATAATGAGTTCAGAATGCTATTTTTTATTTCTCTTCTTTTTTCATTCTTATTAAATTATACGCTCTTCGTAAGTTAAGCGTTATAAATCACTTAGCTTCATAAATATAATCGTGTAACTCAGAGATAAGAGATAATGTGTAATAATTTTTTATAATTATGTTATTTAGTTGTCGATAATTAATATATAAACGCATTTCCTTATTTGATTTTAAAATAAACAGAACTGAATATTCTATAAATAAAGTTAAGAATTAAATAAATCCTTTTCTTTAATTCTTATTAAGATATTCTTATAGAATCTTAAATTCTTTCTCAGAAAGAGAATAGATAGATTTATATATAAGTTTCTTATCAGATTTTAACGGAATTTCGTGATCTCAGAATTGATATTCAGATAATATAGATGCGCTTTTATTCTTAATAAATAAGCGTTTAAACTCATTATATTTAGATAAATACTCGAAAGATTTCTCTATTATTTCTGTTAAGTATTTATTGTTAGATTTTACTTATACTACTTTAGTAAATGATATTATTACTATAATTATTTCGCAGACGCAGTTAAGAAAGCTAATAGTTCGCTGTTTTCAGCTAATTACTAAATTATAAGCTTTCAGTCATGAAATGTTCAGAATTATATCATATTTAATTTTCACGATATTCAATATCACCTTTTCAATATGTTATTGCATGAATAGATTAAGCGAATAAGTCTTTATCTTAACTCATTCTTGATTTTGCCTGATAGAGCTTTCGTCTATTAATATTAAGCGATAGAATTTATTCTTTTTTCGAGTAAACAGACAGGAGCGAGTTACGTATACTGAGAAGGCGTAATTTTTGATAACTTCAAAATCTATTATAATCTTGACTTTTTCCTATTTAATATGTCTCTGCAAGATCATATATTATATATAACTAGCATTAATAATAACTAGTTTTTGAGATCTGAGAAGAGATTCTTTATCAGATCTTTAACGCAAAGAACCTTCCCGTTTTTTAACTCTTTAGATTAATAGTTTCTAAAATAAATATGTTCTTCTTTCATAAAGTAATATTCTAATTTATTACACGGAAAGTGTGCGTATAATTTATAAGGGATGCGATATTCTTTATCGCAAATCACTCTTATTATTTCTGATTTCTTAGATTCTTAAATTTGCGTTATACTTACGCTTTAAATCTCTTCAAGATAAGCGGAAGTATTAATCTTATATAAATTAATTGCTTCTCGAAGATTACTACTCTAATAATAATGAATTTATTCTTAATTTTGATTCAAATAGTTTTCTGTGCGATATATTTATAATTATAGTTTCAACTTAATTCCTTAAAATATTTTCTCGGGTGCATACATTTTATGCTAATATTGCGATTCCAACTCGCAATCTATATTTATACACAATATTAATTCTCAGAATTTAGTGATTATTTTTATATAATCCTCGTTATATTTAAGATTACTTAATACTCATTTCTAAGATATCTTAAAGATGGCGCTTAATAATTATTTTATCTTCTTCTATCTAAATTTCTTAAGATATCATCTAAAGCCGTTCTTATCTGATCTATAAATAGCGCATTAATCGTTATAATAGACAGTTCAAGATAAGCAGGCGTGAGATGATTCTGTAAGTTTTTTATCACAAATCTACTTAAATAGTTTAACAACTATTTCCAATAACAGTATCTCAATATCAGCGCAGCTAACATCTTATATATTATCTGATTTGTTTATTCTTTATTCCGCCAATTCTCTTAAGATCGCGTGCAACTATTATTTATTGGAATAATTATTAGCTCGATATTCAGATTTATTATAATAAAGATATAAGTTCTTTTTTATTCATTCCTCTCGTTAAATTAGAGAGAGTTTATCTTAATTAAATTTCTTTCCGAACTTTCTTTGATTTATAACATTCAAATCCATTTCTCGAAAGTATTAAACTTATTTAAATTAGTGTTCTTCTTTACAATATTTTCCGAAGTTGAATATTTAAGATTATTCTTATTCTTTTTCCATCTATCTTTTATATAGACGATTGTTTATCTTAATAAACATATTAATTAGACTCTTTAATTTATCTAATCTCTTAATTCGAGTCAGCTCGTTCTTAATCAAATCTTTCAGTTCTAAATAATATTTATTATGAGCGCTGTATCATCTCACTTAATTTATAATATAATCTACTGAAACTTAAATATATACTTTATTGCTAAGTCTATTTATCGAAGTTTTTAAATCTCTCGTTCAGCTGTTCATTCTTCGTCCACTCTCTTATACACTCGTTAGATACACTTCTTAAAGTAAGCATAATTGAAGAAGATTCTCTTAATTTTAATCTTTTTATTCTTCACGAACTTCTTTAAATAATCTATTAGATGAGATTCAAATCAATCAAAGACTTCGTCTTTAAGATAAATAATTATGAATATTATCTTAACTTTAACAGTTCTCAGCTTCTAAGTATTGAACTGAATATATATATCAACTTAAATCAAGAAAGTTCTAAGCTTTTTTCTATCTTTATAAAACGTGTTAAAGATGTTAATCTTGAGAAAGATATAATCTATATTAGCGATATTTTTCTGAGATTATCTACATTCAGAGTGTGATATGTTCGCGTTAGTAAGATCTATTGTAATAGAGTGATTGATATCCGATAATAAGTAATTAAAATGTTAAGAACTGTTAAGTCTAATTATAATAAGATTTAGATATTAGAAGATTATAGATAGGAATCACTGTTCTTAGATAGAAGAGTTAAAGATAGAGTACAATTAATAATATGAGTTGACTACAGAAGAAGAGATTATAAATTTAAGAGATAAATGTTTGTTTATATAATTATTAATTATGATCTATGCTCTGTGCTCTTAAGTGCTTCTTTTAAATACTCTTAAGCACTTACTTCTGAGTGCTTTTATTAAGCATTCTTAAGCACCTCTCTTGATATCTTGATCTACAATCACTCTTATCAACTATAATTGTTAAGGACAAGTCTACCGTAGTTCCACAAGACATTGTGCGTAGGTGGGATCCCATTCTGCTTAATCTATCAGTTGCTGTTTCCTTATCGTAACAAAAATAACATACTTGTGTGATTATCTAACTGATTTTCAGTTCATTTTTTAGAGATTTTTGATACTCTTAATCTGCTATTAATAGCTAGTGATTGAAGGATTTTTGTAGTATTTTGAGAGTGATTTTGAGGCGGGGAAAAATTCGATTTTGAGTGAAATTTGACTTGAAAAGGGATTTCAATAAAGATATAAGACTGTATCTTCTGCGATTGAGATTTATTTCCAGCTGGAGATAGATTCAATAAAGTGTCTGAATCAGAGCTATCTATACTGGAAATTTCGTCCTTATAAATAGAGAATTGGGCAAGCTGTGAGACTTTTCGTGAGCGTTTATTGCGTTAAATTGAAAGAATTTCATTATTTTCGTAGGTTTCGGGGATTAATTCAGCTCGGGGGCGCTTTCTTACGCGCCCCCGGGCACTCCAGAATGGTTAAATGATGAGTTATTTAATGAGAAAGTGTTGGATAAATTGCGGGCTGAATAGCTTGAAAGTATTTATAGAATTGATTAAATTGACTGTCTAAATCTATATAAAATTGCGTAAAGAATGAGTATTATATACTTAAGAAAATACTTAAAATAGTCTTATTAATTAGGGCCGTTAGATGAGGCGTAAACTAATTGAAACCCAACTAATAAACGCCTTAAAATCTAGACTGTTTAATAGAAAGCTAATAATTTAAAAATTCTTTATTTAAAGAATTTTAAAGGATTTCTTTTAAATTTAGCTGAAACAGCTAAAAATAAGTCTGTTTTATATAATCTAAATTAAAATATAATTAAATTTAGTAATTAAGAAGAACTGAGAGTAATTATAAAGAATTTCAAGCTATTTTGAAGCTGAAATAATGATGTAAAAGATTACTTAAGAAGAAAGTTACTTTGAAAATTTTGATGTTCTTTATACCAAGAAATCTGCAATTTGATAGCGCTAATAGCAGACTAAATGCGGTAACGCTATTCCTAAAGAGGAAAGCCAATCATTCAGTGACATAAGAGATAGTGTAGAAATTGAGTGCAGTCTTAACATTAAGAAAATCAAACTAAAAAGATGAAAAGTGCTTAAATTAATTATAGTAGATTAAACTTTGAAGCTAGCATATTATAAATAGCATTATTAGAAAGCGCTAGTAAATCTTTATATAACAGTCTATTTATATCTATTCATTAACTACTAATTAAGCTGAAAACTAAAATTTTAATCAAATTTCTAAAGAGTTCTTAAAGCTTAATTAACTATATAGAGCTAATAATTTTAGCTCAGATTCTATAAATAGTATTATTAAATAGCTAACTATTAGAACTATAAAATAGCTTAGTCAGATTTTAATTAACTGTTTTTTAAAGTAGGTGCACTTTGATTTTTAATTAGAAATAATAATATTATTTCTTTTTTTTTATAGAAATTTTAATATTATTTCTAACTAAAAATCGAAGTGCACCCTCTTTAAAATAAAGCTAATCAAGATCTGAACAGATTGTTCTACAGCTTGAAAAATTAGCTTTCT
>JAABUK010013616.1_pt1 | contig 10116 bp, 13 predicted proteins | sample 5559141 | NCBI WGS metagenome assembly JAABUK01 (sample SAMN10711869, study PRJNA513367) | rock metagenome | isolation source: Antarctica rocks | place: Antarctica: Victoria Land, Pudding Butte nord | collected 2016-01-03 | reverse complement strand
TAAGCTTTGAATGAATAAAAACGAAATATTATTGAATATGCAAAACGACGTCATTGTTTTTTTGAATCAATTAAATACTTCTGTTTCGATTTTTTCAATTTCTCTCAATTCAAAGCATTTAAGTTGATCATGATCAACTTCGCTCTTTTCTATCATTCAGACTAAGACTTCTATTATGCTCAAATGATCTGTTTCAACTATGATTAAGAAAGAATCATTCTTGATTCAAAGCATAAATGCAGCTTCATTTAAAACTTTACTGAATCAATCAAAAAAGAATCAGACTGAAGTCTTTGCTTTATTCATGACTGATATTGATAGAAAAATCGCGTATAATACTCAGTGCAATTTGAACGTTTTAAACATCTTTTCAATTAATGAAATGACTCAGAATTTGAAAGATATTAAAGTCAAGCTGTCATCAGAATATCATGAGTTTCTAGATGTTTTTGACTGAGTTCAATTGAATAAACTATTCTTTCATCACTTTTATGATCATAAAATTGAACTCATCAGTGATTCAACATTCTCTCACTGTTGAGTTTATCAAATGTTCTCTGTTAAACTTCTGAAAGTAAAGAAGTACTTAAACAAGAATCTGTCAAAGAGATTCATCACTTCTAGTCAGACTCTCTATTTCTCTCTCATTCTATTTATTCTCAAAGCAAATAAAGATCTTCAATTCTGCGTGAATTATTAAAAGTTAAATGTCATTTTCAAAAGAAATAAATATTCTCTATCGTTGATAGACGAGATCATTGATAAAATAGTGAGTTGCAAGCATCTGACTAGATTGAACATCATATCAACATTCAACAAACTTCAAATGCATTTCAATAACGAGAATTACATCACTTTTATCACTGCTTTAGAAGCATATAAATACAAGATGCTATCATTTAAACTGACTAATGAATCAATCTTCTTTCAGCAATATATGAATGATGTTCTATGAAACTTTCTGAACGACTTTTATCAAGTTTATCTAAATGACATTCTCATCTATAACAAAACAAGAAAGAAACATAAAAATCACATCAAACTAGTATTGAGTTGACTACGCGAAGCTGAACTGCAGATGAATATTCAAAAGTATGAATTCAATGTAAAAGAGATTGTCTTTCTAGAAGTCATTGTATCAAAACTAGATCTTTGTATGAATTTCAGTAAAGTGACAGTCATAGTCAGCTGAATCACTTCAATCAATTTAAAAGAAATTCAGAGCTTCGTAAAATTTGTTAACTTTTATCATTGTTTCATTAAGAATTTCTTGAAGTTAGTCAAATCATTCATTCAGCTGACTAGAAAGAACATGTTTTTTGTTTGAAATGAGATCTGTGTTCAAGTCTTTGACAATTTAAAGAAACAAGTCAGCTCAACTTCAATACTTCGTCACTTTGATTTCAAACAACAAGCTATTCTAAAGATCAATGCTTCAAACTATGTAAAAGATGAAATACATGAACAATTTGTAAAGAGTGACAGAGACAGATTTTAGCGCTTTTAGCGATTAATATCTCAAATATTCATTTAATCTCATGTTTTAGATTTGCGTCACTTTTAACTGATGCATATTCATAAAAGCGTCAATATTCTTAACATTTCTAGCATTTCTAACATTCTCATGAGCGCAGTATACGTCTTTATCATTTAATTCAATAAACATGACTATTTTGACATTTGTAACATTGATACGTAGTTGCAACGTTGAATAATTAATGATTGATTTGACTATCTAAATAATAGCTATTTAATATATGCATCAAGAAAGTCAATGAAAAAGTCAATGAGAAAGTTAATGAGAAAGTTAATAAGTAAACTAAAGAGATAAAAAGTCATGTAGAATGATTAATAGAATCATGTTTGAAGCTTAATAGAAAACAAATTTGATTCTTGATTGTGAAGCAATTCAAAGCTTGGTGAAAAGTCATGTAGAAAGTCATGAAGAAAGTTATGTAGAGAGTCATGTAGAAAGTCATGTAGAAAGTCATGTAGAATCATGTAGAAAGCATTGTTTGATTCATGTTATGCGCTCGATCAACACGTATTTTGAAGCATGTAGAATGTTTGATAGAGTGTTTGATAGAAAGCTCAGTCGATAGCTTAATAGATAGCTCAGTAGAAAGATTGGTAGAAAGATTGATAGAAAGATTGATAGAAAGATTGATAGAAAGATTGATAGAAAGATTGATAGAAAGATCAATAGAAAGATTGATAGAAAGATTGATAGAAAGATCGATAGAAAGATTGATAGAAGAATTGATAGAAAGATTGATAGAAAGATTGATAGAAAGATTGATAGATAGCTCAGTAGAAAGATTGATAGAAAGATTGATAGAAAGATTGATAGAAAGATCGATTAAAAGATCAGTAGAAAGCTCACTAGTAGAAAGATCAATAAAAAGATTGATCAAAAGATCAGTAAAAAGATCAGTGAAAAGTGTTGCGATCATGCACTTCAAGTTAATTTAACATAGATCATGTCAGACTATCATAGACTAGTATAGAGCTGATGTTGACACGCTAGCGACTTAGCGTGTTTTCATGAGTAAAACTCATGACGTGTTGCATCTTCTTTCTTCTTCAGCTTTGAACTTCTAGTTAAAGTACACTCATATGATTCACTTTATACAAACTCATAACATTAGTTCAAAGCTCATTAATCTTGCTATCAACGTGTAGACGATATAAAAACAAGCTACATAACTCAAATCAGAAGTTGAAACCAGAAATTTTAACAGTAAAATCAGAACTCAAGCTCAGAAAGCTCAATAGAAACCAGAAATTTCTAAAGAAGAATCTTGATTTGAAATCAGAAATTTCAATAAAATCAGAATCAAAGAACATGAACGCGTTGTTCTTGATTAACTTTTTATTGAGTTCATCATCAGAAATCAGAAATTTCAGCAATACTTGAACTCAGAAAGTTTGATAAAGTACTAGTCATTGCTTGAACTCAGAAAGTTTGATAGAGTAACATCAGAACTTCGATCAGCAATTTTCTACTCATATCATGACTAGAAGCATAGAATCAGAATCAGTGAGCATTGCTCACTATGACTTTCAGAATGTTAGAAAAGAATTACTTCTATCACAGAATTGAACAGCATCAGAAGAAGAAGACATGAATGTGTCATCAGATACAAAAGAAGAAAACATAAACATATTGTTTTTTAATCACAAAATGATCAAGATCAGCATCAGCACTGAACTGAATGTTTAAATAAGCACTCATGAAGCAGATGACATCATTGTCTTTATCAAGTACATATGTCAACAGCACGACATTGAAATCAAGACTCACAATGACATGATTCAAATGTTAAAAGATGTCAACGAGATAAACATCACATTGAAAGCTACGCAGACGTGTCTGCAAAAAGAGATGAAAGATAAAAACATGATTATACATCATTTAAAAACTGCATTAAGTCAGCAAAGCACTTTGATCTCTGAAAATCATTTCTCGAAATCAATCAAGTTACTCAATTCATCTCTGTTTGAAGATTCAACGCAGAATGTAAACAATTGACTGTTTTGAATGTGAAACAAGCTGAAGATAAACAAGAATCATTTTTCTATTAAAGAATTGAAGATTGCATACATTGAAAGTTGAGTCAATGAAACTGCAATCAAACACATAGCAACTCAAATGAGAAACATGATCACGAACTCATTTCTAGAAGCAGAAGAGATGCTGTCGATCATAAATAAGATGTACAATGATCTCAATCATCATCACATGACTCAACAACAGTACTTGAAGCTGTATCAGAACAAGATCTTCTTTCATGAATTTTGAATGAAATTTCAGAGATTTAATGCAGAACTAAAGTACAATAATGAGACTTTACTAAACAATTTTCAGCATAAGATCAGTTCAGATCTTCAGTGAGTAATGCTCAATGAATGAATCACAAATTTGAATGAGTTTGTCAACATCTGCATGCAAGTCGATGTTAGATTGACTGAATTGAATGCTTAATCAATCATCAAAGTCTCAATGATTTCAGCTGCTCGCTCTGTCGCTAGCACTTCATCTGCTTGACTCACGTCATCAGTTTCTGCGTAAAAGAAACTCAGAAGATTGAATCTTGATTTTATTCAGAAAGAGTTGTTTAAGAAAAAACTCTGCTTCAAATGCAAGAAGTCAAAACATAGAGCATATGATTGCTTTAAAATGACTTAAGTGCATGAGATTGCTGCGAATTTGAAAAATGATCTACTTTCATCAAAGTAGTGACTGAAAGCAATATACTTATATTTTGTTTCATCAGCATGTCTGATGATTTATTTAATTTCAAGTCGTTTACTGTTGACGTCATCTTGAATAATCTAGAAAAGATATTCAGATCTCTTGCTCTGATAAATATTGAAGTCATTGACATGACTTTCATTGATGAATCTTTGATGTCAAAGCTATGTGAACACTTTGATATTCAATCAATATTGCTGTTAAAATTAAAATCAATTTGATTGTATGATGAAACTTCTGATTGAAAGTCAATTACATATGCTTTGTATACATCAATCATGATACAAGAACACAAGAATGAAATGATGCTTCTATTAATAACTTGTTTAGATCAGCACAAGATAATCATTGAAAATCTTTGATTGAAAAGAAATTAAATGTTGGTAAATTCTGCAAATAATTGATTAATATCATCATTGAAGATTCAAACATTGAAATCTGTTGTTTTAAAAGCAAGCAGTCAATCAGCATTTCACAGATCTGAATCAAATGAGATTTGCAAAATGAAATGAAAGAACTTGAACTTGATTATTACATTAACAATCATCTTGAAGAGACTCATAAATCAGAAATCAGTAAATAGATTCATTGAACTCACTTGATTCATTGAATCTGCTTTCATAGCAAAGCAAAGCACTCAAGTTGATCTTGATTAACTTTGTTTCTTTTAGTTAATTGAGACAAAGAAACTCGTCAATATTGTCATGATTGAAGTCGTTGTATATCAAACTCTAGTTAAGAATAAGAAGATCAAGATCTTTTTCTTAATCATTAGTGAAATCAATCAAGCGCTTAGCTCAGTTAAAGATTTCGCGAAACTGAATGAAATGATTTCTGTCATGTCATTAAATGAACTGAAAAAGAAGCTTTTGATAGTTTATCATGACTTTCTGAATGTTTTTGATAAAGAAAAGATAACGCAGTTGCTTTTGCATTAATCATATGATCATAAGATTGAATTAAAAGAAGAGAGTCAATCTTCTAGAAGTCAATTGTATTTCATGTCGAGCTACAAGTTGCAGAAGATCAAAGAGTATTTGAAAAAGAATTTGAAGAAGAAGTTTATCATACTCAGTAAAGCTTCTTTTGCTTTATCAATACTGTTTATCAAAAAGAAAGATAACAGTCTTTGCTTTTGCATGAACTATTGAAAACTGAATGCTCTGATCAAAAGAAATCGTTATTCAATATTCTTGATAAATGAAGTACTAGCTTGAATTCAAGACAGTAAGTATCTGACTTGACTTGACATTATCATCGCGTTTAATAAACTGCACATGAGTTCAGAAAGCGAAGATTTAACTACTTTTGTTACTTTCTTTGATGTCTACAAGTATAGAGTAATGCTCTTCAAATTGATCAATGAATCTGCTTTCTTTCAACATTATATCAATGATGTATTGTTCAACTGTCTGCATAAATTCTGTCAAACATACTTGAATGATATTCTCATCTACAGTAAGACATTCAAAGAACATAGAACTCATGTGAAGAAAGTGCTAGAAAAGCTTCGTGAAGTTGATCTACAGATAAACATTGACAAGTGCGAATTTAAAATTCAGAAAATCTCATTTCTTGAACTATTAATATTCATCAATGATCTGCAAATGAATGCTTGAAAAGTAGATGTGATTTGAAACTGAAAAGTGTCTTGATTGTTGATTCACATGCAGATCTTCATTGACTTCTGCAATTTTTATCAATGATTCATAAAGAACTTTTCAAAGATCACTTGACTCATGATAAAGCTGACTTGAAAAGATCATCTTTTTGAATGAACAGAGATTTATCAGATGATCTTTGAAGAATTAAAGCAACAAGTGACAACAGCTCTTGTTCTGAAGCATTTCAACTCAATCAGAGAAGTTATTCTGAAAACTGACTTCTTGAACTATGTCAACGACGAAGTATTGTCTCAATATGATGATGAAGACATTCTACATTCAATGATCTTTTATAGCAAAAACATGATTCTTGCAGAATGCAACTATGAGATTTATGATAAGAAACTGCTGATCATCATTTGCTGTTTGAAGCATTGACATTTCAAATTGAAATGTATGAATATTTTGATCAAGATCTTCATTGATCATCTGAATTTAAAGTACTTTATGATCATCAAAGAACTGATCAGACAACAAGCTAAATGAGCTGAGAAGTTATTTGAATATAACTTCAAGATCATATATCAGTCGAGAAAACAGAATCTGAAAGTCGACGCGCTGATCAGAATGTCAGATGTCAAGTCAGTTGAAGCAAATGATGATTGTAAGTTATATCAGCATCAGATGCTATTGTCAAAAGACAGATTTGAACTTCAGTCAATAGAAAATGATCAGAAAGCTGATCAAGATTTGACTCAGACCTTGCTCAGATTTAACTCAGAATCTGACTCAGTTTCAAAACTTGAATCAAAAGCTAATTAAAATTCAATTGAAGAGATGATTTCTATTCAGAATCAGATTATAGTTGAAAATCAAATGAATCAACTGTGCTTTAATATTCAAATAATCATGAAACAGAACAGAAAGACTTGTCAAGATATTAATCTAGACAATTGCAAAGTACTTGATGAAGTACTCTGAAAAGATGATAGATTATGAATTTCTCAGTCAATGATCATTTTATTAATAAAAAAAGCATATGATCTTTTGATCAATGATCACTTTGACATGAATTGAACGTTGAACTTGCTGAGATGATCATATTGCTGATCAAAGATGAGAATGATGATCAAGCGCTACATTTGAAACTGTTATGTTTATCGTAGATCAAAAGCATCAAGAGATTGAATCAATGAACTGCTGAAGTCATTGCTTATACTTGAGTAATGATGATAGAACATATCATTAAACTTCATTATTAATCTATCAGAAAGTGATGAAAGTAATGCAATTCTGACAGTCATAGATCAATTGTTTAAGAAACGACACTATATATTGTGTTGATCAGATGACGAAGAAATCTTTGCAGAATAAACAGTTAAGCTACTGTTGATATGAGTCTTCAGAACTCATGAATTATCAAGATCAATAATGTTTGATCGTGATTCATAATTCATATCGATTGTCTGAAAGTCTCTATGTCTGAGACTAAACATCAAGATGAAACTATTCATTGATTATCATTCTCAGATTGATGATCAGACAGAAAGAGTGAATCAGAATGTAGAATGATATCTATGAAGCTATTGCTCATATATGCAAGATGATTGATTCATCTGATTATTCATGATTGAATTCATCAATAACAATGCTATTTCATCATCAATTGAACAATTGATATTCTTTCTGAATAAAAGCTTTCACTTTCATATGAGTTTCGATTCAAACTCAATTGAATATGAGATCACTCAAGCTAGAATTGAAGCAGACAAAGCAAAGAATATATTCAAACATATGAAATGATCTTTAGCATTGATCAAGCAAGTCTTGACAAAAGTCAGAATCACAATAAAGAAACAGATTGACAAGCATCGAAAGAAAATGATTTACAAGATAAATGACATGATGTTTCTGAATTCTAGAAACATAATGATCTTACGATCATCAAAGAAGCTAAACGATAAAATGCTAGAACTCTTTAAGATTCTGATTGAGATCAAACATGCTTATTGACTGAAACTATCATTGACTATGAAGATACATTCAGAGTTCACATCAAATCTGCTGTGATTAAATTCAAAGAACTTGTTGAATGAACAATGAAATAAATCATCTGATTCTATAGTGATTGACGATAAAGATGAATGAAAGATGAAGAACATATTGAACTTCAGACATTATAAATGAGGTAAATGACTACAATATTGTGTCAATTAAAAAGAATACAACGTTGATCTACATTGATACAACGTCAATGAAAGTGAATTCAAAGAATGTTTGAAAATCATAAATAACTTTCATGAATGATATTTGAACAAGTCAAGATAGAAATCAACTTAAGAAAGATTGATTAAACTGCAACAATGAGAACATTGCTAAATGAAGAGAAGAGATAATGTTGCAATCATGCACTTCAAGTTAGTTTAACATAGATCATGTCAGACTATCATAAACTAGTATAAAGCTGATGTTGACACATTAGTGATCTAGCGTGTCTTCGTGAGTAAAACTCATGACGTGTTGCATCTTTTTTCTTCTTCAGCTTTGAACTTCTAGTTAAAGTACACTCATATGATTCACTCTATGCAGACTCATAACAAAAAGCTCAGTAAAAAGCATTGTTTAAAGCATTGTTTGATTCATGTTATGCACTTAATCAACGCGTCTTTTGAAGCATGTTTTGAAGTGAGTAGATTGACTACTAGATGAACAAGTAGATAGCTGAGTTAATAGCTGAGTTGATAGCTGAGTTGATAGCTGAGTTGATAGCTGAGTTGATAGCTGAGTTGATAGTTGAACATGTTGATATTTTGATTGTTGTTGTTCTAGAAAGTAAAAATTACGAAGAAAAAAAGAAAATGAAAACTTTGAACTTTCTAGCATTAGCTTTATAAAGCTTGAAGCGAAGATTATTAAGTAGATAGCTGAGCATGTAGAATGACAAGTAGGTAGAAAGTTATGTAGAAAGCATTGTTTGAAGCATTGTTTGATGTATTTTGTGCACTTGATCAACGCATTTGATAAAGCATTTGATAAAGCATTTGATAGAAAGTTCAATAGAAAGTAGAATGATGAGTAAATGAGCGAGTAAATAGACGAGTAGAATGAAGAGTAAATGAGTGAGTAGAATGATGAGTAGATGAGCGAGTAGCTAAACAAGTAGAATGAAGAGTAAATGAGTGAGTAAAATGATGAGTAGATGAGCGAGTAGCTAAATGAGTAAAGTGAAGAGTAAATGAGTGAGTAGAATGATGAGTAAATGAGCGAGTAGCTAGACAAGTAGAATGAAGAGTAAATGAGCGAGTAAAGTGATGAGTAAATGAGCGAGTAGTTAAACGAGTAGAATGAAAAGTAGATGAGTGAGTAAATAGATGAGTAGAATGAAGAGTAAATGAGCAAGTAAATAGATGAGTAGTAGGCTGAATGCAACGAAAGAAACGAAAGTGATGAAAGCAACAAAAGCGCAATTCAGTTCAATGATATATGAACAAACGTAGATTCAGTTCAACGACATATGAAATGATTGCAGATTTTATTCATAAAATCTAATCACATTCAGATGAACTCAGTTAAAATCTCAACTTTATCTCGCTTTAAGTGACAAATGTTTCTTTAGCTAAACTCAATAATTCAGTTCACTTCTCAAACTGCAAATGTATCATCTCAGTATAATGATAAAAGAGTTTTTCATTCAATGATTTTCTACAGTAAAAGCATGATTCTTGCTGAAATCAATTATCACATTTATGACAAGAAATTGCTAATCATTATTCAATATTTTGAACACTGATGACTTGAGCTGAAGTGCATTAAACTACTCATTCAGATATTCATTGATTATCAAGTTTTGAAGATCTTCATGAAAAATAAACAGTTAAGTTGATGACAAGTCAACTATCTGAACATTCTGTCAAAGTTCAACTTTCAGATTATCTTTAAATCAGACAAAATAAATATTAAAGTCAATGCTTTAACTTGAATGTCTCTAGTGAACATCTCTGAATCAGCTCAACGACTTGAAGATCATTTTCAGACTATTTTGACTCTTGATAGAGTTGATGTTCTATTCATTGAATCGAAAGCAAATCTCTATCAGCGAGTGTGTATGATCAATTAAACAAATGAGTTCTGCGATGAATATAAACAAGTTATGAACGAGAATAGGGTTAGGGTTAGGGTTAGGGTTAGGGTTAGGGTTAGGGTTAGGGTTAGGGTTAGGGTTAGGGTTAGGGTTAGGGTTAGGGTTAGGGTTAGGGT
>JAABUK010013615.1_pt1 | contig 10116 bp, 11 predicted proteins | sample 5559141 | NCBI WGS metagenome assembly JAABUK01 (sample SAMN10711869, study PRJNA513367) | rock metagenome | isolation source: Antarctica rocks | place: Antarctica: Victoria Land, Pudding Butte nord | collected 2016-01-03 | reverse complement strand
CACTGCTCCTAGGGCTGAATGCTTCCGATAGGGCTGACCACTGCTTCTAGGGCTGAGCATAGATGGAAGCAGGTAGGCCCCGAGGCATCAACATCCCCAACCTCATTTACTAGGTCAAACCTCAATAATTTTTAATTATTTTGAAAGCATTTAACTCAGCTAATTCAGGGCTACAATCATGTCACTCAAAGTATGTCAGGTAGTCAATGCGCATATGTTGATTCGAGTCGTGGAAGAATTACTACTAGATGAGCGATCGGTCAACCAGCGCTTTGAACCTTCTCAACCTCATTTACTAGGTCAAACCTTGACATTATTCAATTATTTTTGAAGCATTGAATTCGACTGACTCAGGGCTACAATTATGTCTTTCAAAGTATGTGAGGTAGTCAGCGCGCATAAATCAATCCGAGCGGGGGAAATTGATGGTTTTGATGTTCAAGCTGATTCGCGCTAGCAAAACCCTCTAAAATCTCAATGTTCAACATTTTTCTAAAAATGCAGTTTGATGTCTTTGAGTTCAATATTATGTTCATGAATACAGTTGACTGAAAGAAATAAGACCTGAAAGTTTGAAGAAAATCGACTCAGAAAGTTAAATGATACTCAGTCTTTGAAAACAATGATATCGAGCTCTCTGTTTCCAAGTTCTCGCTTAATTTTCTCTTCAAAAACAATGATACTCAGAGCTGAGTATCATTACTCATTTGAGATAGAAGAAGAGCAACTGTTGATGTCAGAACGCAGTCATTTTCGCAAGAGAATACTGCAACAAGATAGAATTTAAGCGATTTTCAAAATCTGAAAATGTCAATCAATCATGTTTAACATTTGAAATAATAAATTGATCACAGAAGCAATTCAATGCTCATGCATGATGCAAGCAACAATCAACTTACTTGAGTCACTTCTTTTTATCTTCATCTGCTTCATTTGCAATTATGAGACATTGATCATTCAAGATCATCAATGCAACGCTTGAAGTTTAAAAGTTATCGATGAAGAATGATTGAGTGAAGAGATCATGCTCTTCATCAATGAAGAAGAAACTCAATATGAAGAGCATTAAATGATTGCTGATGACTGAAGCATTTTGAGCTGATGATGATGTTGAATGATGATCAAATGTAAGACTATTACTCTTAAAGATGAGATTATTACTCATCAAGAAAGAGAATAGAGAAAATGAGTCATCAGATGAAGATGTGAAGATGCATGAAGTGATCATGTAGAGCAATACTGAAGAAGTGCAAGATCGAGATGAAAAGAAAGCGATGAAATCACATGAGATGTGCAAGAACAAAGTTGAAAGATGAGTGAAAAAGTGATTAATGATTTTTTCATTAAGAATGAATGAAAAGATTGATGTTTAAGTATCTGCAGATGATAATTGAAGTAAAGATGAGATCAAAATTGAGTTGATGTTAATTGCTGATAAATAAACTTGAGAAGAAGAAGAAGATTAAATGATAAGCATGTATTGAGCAAGAATCTGATAATCAATTCAATCAGATTGATCGTGATAGACTTAGATACATACAATATTGATCAAAAATGACTCAGTTATGAAGACAAAGTCTGAAACTGATGTTGACGAAACTGATGAAGATAATGAAGATGATTGATTCTCAATAAAAACATTGTTTGCTAAGAAAGCATCATTTGCTAAAAGAGCATCATCTGTTAAGAAAGCATCATCTGCTAAGAAAGCATCATCTGTTAAGAGAGCATCATCTGCTAAGAAAGCAGATGATTTGAAAGAAACAGCATTAATATCAATGATGTTAATGACATTTATTTGTTTATGTCTGATCTTGTATTTGTCTTGTCTCAATGATTGATCAATGCACTTGTCGATGATTGATTTGACATGATAATTCATAATTGAAGTTGATGAATGAGAAAGAAAACATCTGACTGCTTTGTTTATTAATGAAGAAAGAACGTGTGAAAAAACAGTAAATTTTCTGTCATTTGATTTAAATATAAAGCATCAAGTGAAAAACTAATGTTTTAGCTTGATGCTTGATGCTTTATATCTATGTTTATTGATGAAGCTCAACATTGACAAGCTTTTAGCATATCTGAAATGAAACTTCATAAACTTGAACATTCAACTGTACATGATGATGACAGCGCACTTGAATAAAGTTGAATGAAATAAAGTGTAACGACGTTGAAATCATATCATCAAGCGCATGATTTATGTTCGACATCATATCTCTCTTAATCTCATGATTGCTCAACGATACAATTAATGAGTGCTTCATCATTCTATTTTTCAACGAGTGCATTGAGAAAATCTCTACTGAAAGAACAGTAGATTTTCTGTCAATCAACATAAATATAAAGCATCAAGTGAGAAACTAATGTTTTAGCTTGATGCTTGATGCTTTATATTTATGTTTGTTGATGAAGCTTAACATCAACAAGCTTTTAGCGTTCTTGCAATGAAACTTCAAAAACTTGAACATTCAACTATACATGATAACGACAATGCACTTGAATAAAGTTGAATGAAATAAAGTGTAATAATGTTGAAATCATATCATCGAGCGCATCAATTATGTCATGAATCATGTCTCTTTCAATCACGTGATTGCTCAATGATACTGCAACAAGAAAGTGCGCAAAGATTGATGAGTTTTTTTTTTTTTTTGTCAAGTTTTCGTTTTGATTTGCGCTTGAATTCAATCAACATTGAGCTACAATCATGTCTTTCAAAGTATGTGAAATAGTCAGTGCGCAGAAATCAATTTGAGCGAAAAAAGATGATGATCATTGAAAGATTAAGCAGTCAAAATCTTTGATGTTTTCAATTGCATTTGTTGAGTCAAATCTGCATATTTTTCGATGATTTTTAAAGCGTTGAACTCATCTTGCTTAACTTTACAATTGTTGACATAGAAAGTTCTTTATCAAAGAACGACTTTGCAATATTTAAGAAAAGTGATTGATTGATCGAGAAGAGAATGATCTCGCTAGTCATCATCAATCTAGCGATGAAATGATTTCTCTGAGTCATTTCTTTCTGTGACTCAAAGATGCATGTCAAGAATAAGAGATAGCAATTAATGATTGCAGATGAAAACATTGAAGTGAAAGAGAAAATTATTTATTCATCAATAAATCTCATCATGCATTGCTTGCTTCAAATGATATTTATGAAATGAAGTTGAAGTGATGTAACAATGACAAGAAGTGATGAGAATGAGAAAGATGAAAGTTTTTACTTAATTGTTAAATATAATCTTACATAATTGAGAAGAAAGTTATTCACTCTCTCATTATTAAAAATGAAAAGCAAGATGAGTCTTGATGTGAGCATTGAAACAATGAATTATTGCTTACACAGCATGATGCATTGACAGCTGAAGATGATGCAAGACTGAATTCATGATGCAATCATGCTTTCTTATGAAGCAGTACTTGCATTTGTGAGCACACTTGATGAAAGCACAACATATGTAAATCATCACTGCGCTCAGATAATAAATGCAGCGACAGCATCAGATCATCTGATCATTATGATTTATTATGCATCAACATTTATCAAAATATGCAGAATTAAATATGTTTATTAAAAATCATAAGCTCAGTCATTAATGTAAAAGATGTAAAAGAAGTAGAAAAAGCAAATGTAATAAATGTGACAGTGATGATGATGCAAAAGAAGTAAAGAAAAATATACATTTCAATGAAAAAGACAGACTTTGCAAGCATGTTAACATGATTTCAGTAAGCACAAAGCTGCTATTTATCATGTTGATGATGATAATGTTGATACTGCTATGTCATTTACATTAGCTCAAGATCTGTACTTGCATTGCAACAATGTTGCAATGAAAGAAGCTTATATTTTAAGCTGCAAGCTACGTAAGATATGCATAGCAGATTTCATGTTTCATCAGATTTGAAAAAGCAGTACTCATAGAAAAATATGCTGAAATGAGACAAGAAGAAAAAGAAAAGAAGAAAAGAAAGCAAAGATGAAAAGATTAATATCAACAATCTTGCATTAACTTTGTTTATGCTCATTAACATGATTAACTCACAACACTTTTACATGAATGCTAAAGTGTTGAAGAAGTCATGATTATGCTATCAGTTACAAGAAGACAATATGATGTTACAAAGACTTGAGAATTGAGTCTTTGAGAAAGAATGCAGTTGTAAGAATGCATCTCATCAATTATGAATAATGTATGTTTGCAAGATTAGCTCATGAGATTAAATTGAAAGAAGTTAATGAATGAATAAAGATAATGACTTGACAGAAGATGAAAACTCTGTTAGTTCTTGCATTTGTTTCTTAGCAATTAGTTCTATCATCAATAAAGTGTTATCTTATTATCTTTTGCTACGCAGTTTCACGCAAAAAGATCTCATGCATCTCATAATATGATTATTATTATTTTTACTATTTGAATTTTGCTCTTAATGTTGCAATTGATTTTACAATCAATTTTGCAATCAATTTCATGACTTGTATTATAATATTTATACTAACATTGTAATATATAAAAAAGCAGAAAGCAATCAATATTATTGAGTTTTCTTCAGAAATTATCAGTGATTAGATTAGCATTAATAAATATTAAAATAAAGCAGTTGTAAAAGTATTGTACATAAGTTTCAAACTTTATTGTTAAAATACTTGATGTCAAAGAAGCAACATTGTTCATCATGATGAGTGAGATAGTATTGATATCAAATTGCTCTGCGTTGATGTCTCTGATGACTTGAAAGTATATCGGGATGAAATACATGAATATGAAGAACTGAGCATAGTTGAAGAAGGCAAAGAAGGATGCAGCAGCTACCGTGCGCTGGGATGCGACTTTGGGAGGGATAGTCGCCTTGGGGCTCATTCAGAGCTCGTTAATGACGAATGCAACAAGGAGAATAGCAAAGACAATCTTGAGCACGATAATGCGGGGAGATGATCAAGCGTATACTGTTCCTGCCCATTGTAGCGCGATGAGAACGCAGATGATGCTGGGAAGAAAGAGCATTTAGCCGACTGGGTCGAGGTCTCAGAGGAGTTGCATTCATGTTTGCTGTGGGCGGGGTGAAGACGGTAAATGCAACGCAACGAGCAACATGGCTGCTGCTAGCGGTCCAATGGGAAGGTTGATGTAAAAGCACATGCAATTCGTCAGTTCCTGTTTTTTACTCAAAATGTCAACTCATCAGCGTCAGGATAAAGAGTCAGTAAAAGCACCACCGATCAGGGGGGCAATAATGGTCGCAATCGCATATATCTCTTGGCATACGAGGACACGAGGGTAGATAGGCATGTAGATATATTGGTTGAACTATCTAATAGGTAGGTAGGAACCACGGAGGAAGGAAGAAGTGGGAGGAAGGTGAAATACCCTGAATCCCCTGAATCCCCTAGCGTCGGATATGGGCGGAGATTACTAACCACAGGGGTAACAGTACTGTTCCCTGTTTCCAACAATATTCCGCCCATCACACTTTGATATGCTGGTCTCTTGTCCAAGGGCGAGATCATGGTTATGGTGACTAGTGCTCCATTGAAGATGCCCGCAGACCCTGCACCAGAGAGGGCACGACCGACAATGGAAGCGATCGAGGTGGGAGCCACAGCCGAAAGCAGAGAGCCGACTTCGAAGATGAACTGGGCAAGGAGGAAGGTGAGCTTAGTCGAGCATATTGCATAGATCTTCCCGACGAAAGGGATAAGTGGAGCGGCGGGAACGTTGAAGGCAGAGCCATTCATACCTAAGGATCTAGGTCAGAATTGAGATGATAAGATACTTGCATATATGGCAACGAGAAACTCCACTTACCATCCAACATCATTCAGAGTTTTGTAAATGTCTGTGATGCGAGGGATTGCGGTTACGATGATAGTTTTGTCGAGTGCTACGCAGAAGAAAGCGAGGATAAGGGCAATGAAGATGACGAGGATGAGGGCAATGAAGATGACGAGGAATTGCGGCTTGGTTGTTGGCACAACATTATTAGTATGAGCGGAGGAGGCTGACAGATGGGGTTCTTGTTCGATTTGGCCTGCAAGCTGGAGTTGTGGCTCTTCGTCTGCAGTGTCGGAGCCGAGGCGCTTCTCATCAGTGACAGCCTGAACAATCTCGGGAGGCGTTTGAGTAGCCGATGGCTTGGTGTCTATGGCTCGAGAGACCATATCTGAGGTGATAGGTGATAGATGATAGATAGCCCGAGAGATAGATATTGGATGGGGCAATTCTATGCAATGCGAATGGAAATGGAAATGGAAATTTGCACATGGGCTTGTGACGCTCTCAAACCCTCCCGGCGTCGATCTGCTTGGAACGTCGATCCGTCACCACCCCTCGGTCAATCCGTCACCAGCCCGAGCTCCTACTAGACGCCCTCGAGCCCGGTACTTTCTATGACACGAATTGTAGAGCCGGCCAAGGCGACTTCAACGGTTCAAAAGTAATTGAAAAATATGAAGATTTGATCCCGAAAATGAGGTTGGGGATATTGCCGCCCAGAGCCTGCTCCGGTCCCCAACCGGCCAGCACCTGCCCCCGCCCGGATCAGTTCCTGCGCGCTGACTGCCCCACATACTTTGGGAGGCATAATTGTAGTTCTGAATCGGCTGAGTTCAAGTCTTCAAAATAATCAAAAAATATGAAGGTTTGATCTAGTAAAGAAGGTTGAGGATATTTCGATGCGCTGAATCGCCCAGTCCTCCGCCTGGCAGCTGTTTCCCGGCGGAAGGTGAACTTCGCGCACTGAGTACCCGACATACTTTGAGAGACATAACTGTAGCCCTGAGTCGACCGAACTCAATGCTTCAAAAATAATCGAAAAATATGAAGGTTCAATCCAGTAAATGATGTTGAGGGTGTTGATGCCCGGGGCCTACCTGTTCCCACCTAGCAGCAGTACCGAAGATTATCAGCCCTACCAGCTGTGTTCAGCCCTATCGGCGAAGCGAATGAGTGAATCTTGTACCTGCTACTCTGAGCATCAAGCTTGAGACGTGAACAGACGAGTTCTGAAAGAGGGGACAAGCTGTAGATTTATCATAGAACAAGATAACGATTAATTCCGCTTTATGATGGAAAATGAAGTTTGCTCGATAGAACACTGGACTGCTGACGCTTTATCGTTTCTTTCAGCAGGTGGCTCCGAAAATCGTTATAACAACCACGACAGAGCAACATAAGTGAACATCAAAAATACCCCTTTCATCTTGACAACACTTCTGCCAGCTACTCCCTCGAACGAGGCTTGGAAATTACTCAGGTTCCTAGATGTTTCGTTTGCAATCGACGAAATGTCGGTGATGTCACTTCCGTTTCGATTGCCGCTTTTACTTCGGGTCAGACTTGTCGGCGAGTTCGATATTGCGGACGTCGGTGGAGCCACTTCGCTTGTAGCACAAGAAATTCGATTTGGCGAAGCCGGTGAATTGACGGTCACCAAGCTGGAAACAAACTGTATTGTATCATTGTGTCCTGATGGATCAAGATTCTTATGGGAATACGATGATACGCTCGTTAACCATGACATCGAAGGAATGTCAGCCGAGTCTTCGGAATATGTAATGGTAACGGCCAACGGAGAGGGAAAATCAGGACTCAGTGCTGTAGTTTTTGATGTAGGTAATGGAGCTGTTAAACTGTGAATACTGTGTACTGGGATTCCGGAGTTGGAGGTATTGATTTCTGCGCTGGAGACGCCAGCAGTGGTCGCCAGTGCGGTCTCAGTAGGCCCAGAATAAGGTATTGAGCACGGCATTGCAGGGGTTGGTATTGCCTTAGTATCTTCAGACAACGTCGTCGTAGGGCCACGAGAAGGAACCGGAACCAAGACTCTAGGAGGATCGAATCCTTCCCAGCTCCATTGAATGCAGTTACCCCAAGCTGGATCAAGTCTTCGGAGGGCCGGCGGTGGCGCAATGATTGGAACATACGAGGAAGGATTGGGCCGCCCATCCCAGAATGTAGTAGCGAATTGTTGGAATACGAGGTCATATGGGGCATATAGTATATGGGGTTGAAGCTATCTAGTAGGTAGGAACTTCGGAGGAAGGAAAAGGTGGGAGGAAGGTCAAATACCCTGAATCCCCTGAGTTCACTAGCGCCGGATGAATGCGGCGCCGGATGGATGCGGAGATTACCAACCAAATCATACCTGAAATTCCAACACGAATAATGAACTTTGTGATTCTATCAGTGATGGTGGAGGACATAGTATGTCTGCCTCGTTAAAGACTTTTGTAATGACATCGCTCTCGAGACTCGACAGCTCTCCCGGAGCAAAGGACATTGTGATAGAGGTGTGTTTTTCCTGAATCATCGTCAGTCGAGTCCTGTACATCTCGACTGGATTGCAAATAATGAACGAACGCCGACTTGTCCACATCGATCTGACGCACTTATGTCGTGGTATGCGACGTATATCGAAGGAGAAGTACTGGTAGTATCAGCGACATCTACTTGCTTAACTTTCAAGAGCGGAGTATAAGCTTACAAAGTGAATCCATCAGATCCGACGACAGTTGAACGATTGCCGCCTATTGACACAAAGCGACGCCCAACGCTGTTTGACGGTAAGACGGCTTTTGATGTTAGAATTGAACTGCCGCTTGTGCAAGCGGTAGGGGCCCCTGGTACAGGCCAATAGTGAACATCAACCATCGAAAGGTACAATACGCATTGGCCACAACAATTTGGAAGTGCCACACTAGACTGTAATTGAGGAATCTTCTGTCTGGTTTTTGTAGTGTATATGGTCGTCGCTCCAATAAACGTTGTAGTCAACCAGCTAAATGCAAGATCCTCATAGAATGATCCGATGGTGGGACCAGGAACAGTGATTAGGTGGTGCCTTACTGTTTCCATGGGGAAGGACAGCGTAGGAAGCGATTGTGTCGCCACACATTTCCTCGTGCCAAGGCCATCGACCGTGATACTGACCGTAGAGACACCGCTGCCCGAATATGGATCCAAGTCGTCCCGCGAGCCAAGATTTGATGACTCGGAGTGGTTTGAATGCCTTTGGCCCTCAGGGAAGTTGAACAAAGACTCTGCTCTTGATGGAGTTTTCAGTGATTCTATTTGTTCTATGATCAGTATTAAAACCCGAGTGGGTGTATCTGTAGCTCTGAATGTGTAACGGCATTGTTTCTGCACAAGCTTCACATTCATAAAGTGTCAAGCTTGCAAGAAGCTTGGAAATGAAAGTATCGAACTAACCAGCTCCAGACTGCACAGCAAGTACATATAGCAAATAGAGTATTTGTTTGATAGTTGAGAGAACCATTGTTATTTAATCATTAAATCTGATGACAATGGACAACAAGAAATGAAAATCTAGCTTACGTCGGGGGATCTTTTGTATTCAATCAATCTCTCAAGGCAGTGAACGCGAACCATTCTAGTGGACACATAATGAAATGAAACTGTGAAACGAAGATCAAACGATACAGTTTGATGAGAAGGATGCGGACAGCTCCAAAATCGAGGCTCAGCATACAGATCTGACGTGCATAACAGGAATCTGTATAATCCCTTGAAGATTCTGTGCTCGGTGAACCTGCGCCTCAGGAGCTACATCTTGTCGCCCCCAACCGAGGCGATAAACCTTTTCTATGCCTATAAGCATTCATATGATTTTATATTATACCACAGTTCAACAGATTTAAGGGTCTTCCTGCACTAGAGGTATGAGAGCTGAACTCTCTTGAAGCAGCAAGTTTACAACGTGGGTTGAAAAGAAAGATGGACACATTCTGATGATAATTGTTATTTATACTACCGAATGCTAAACAGAATGAATTTCTAAAGCAAAGAATTCGACGATTTGTTTAATTGACTATATAAGACGAACTTTATAATTGGCATAGGCCCCGCATATGTGAGACTTAATGTCGAATTGAAACAGTTTCAAAGCTTATGCGACGCATATGTAAATAAGCGCTCGAAGAACGTTCAATTTGCTTCTTATCGGCCTATAACCCTTGCCCACCGTTTCATCCACTGTCACAACATCAGTGCAAGGAGAAATTTAATTATGGATCTGTACATTAAATTGCGAAGCTTGTAGAACTATTAGTAAAAGTGAGTACCTCTGTAGCCATCTGTGCATTGTGCT
>JAABUK010013612.1_pt1 | contig 10119 bp, 12 predicted proteins | sample 5559141 | NCBI WGS metagenome assembly JAABUK01 (sample SAMN10711869, study PRJNA513367) | rock metagenome | isolation source: Antarctica rocks | place: Antarctica: Victoria Land, Pudding Butte nord | collected 2016-01-03 | reverse complement strand
CTTTACGACAGCAGCTCGCGGTGGTTTGACGCCAGCTCCTGATCGCCGACGCCGTGGGGCCCACCCTCATCTCTCACATAGCGCCACACCCCCATCGCTGTTGGTGTGTTCGGGACACACGGTGCTGCCCGAACTTCGCTTCCAGGATGGTGGCCGGCAGCTCAGGCCCTGCACGCTCGCGCGCGATGGGGTGGAACGGCGCCGGCGGCTGCGTGACGGTCTCGCACGCCCGGCACGCCATCCGCTCGCGCACGGTCTGGATCACCTTCCAGTGCCGGGGCACGACCTCCAGCGTTTCCGTCGCGTCCTCGCCCAGCTTGGACAGCTTGCCTCGGCAGCACGGGCAGGAGGTCGGTCCTGGGATGACCACCCGCTCGCGCGGCAGGTGCGCCGGCAAGTGCGCCGGCAACGGCCCGCGCACCGGCTTGCGGCGCACTGGACGTCTTGCCGGCTGCCCCCCTGCCTCAGCCTCCAGCGCCGCTTCGTCTTCGGCGCACGCGGCCTGCACCTCCCCGAGCTGCAGCTCCAGCTGGTCGAGCAGCTTGCGCCCGCGCTCGGACGACGCGCCGAACTGCTCATGCCGGAGCTTGGCGATTAGCAGCTTGAGGTGCGCCACCATCGCCTCGGCACCCGACGCGCGCGCCTCCGCCTCGCGCCGCGCCAGCTGCTCAGTGGCCAGGGCGGCGCGGAGGGCCTCGATGTCGTCCGGGACAGGAGTGGCGGCGGGCCTCACACACGGGAGTCAACCACACCTGGCAGCGCCTGCGTAACCCCTTGTGCAGGGCAGCTACGACAGGCGCATCAGCCAGCGGCCCCGGGCCGCCATGCCCGTTGCGGGCTTCTCCGGTCTATCCCCTCCAGCAGCATGGACAGCATTGCCGGGGTCGGCGCCACAACACCGTCCTTGGCCTGCGGCCACACGAACCGGCCGCGTTCCAGCCGCTTCGCGTAGAGCGACATGCCCGTGTCGTCGTGCCATAGAACCTTGACCAAGTCAGCGCGACGGCCCCTGAAAATGTAGAGGTCGCCCCCGTGCGGGTCGCGTTCCAATGCCTGCTGGACCTGTAAAGCCAGGCCATTCATCCCATCGCGAAGCGATCCCCCGGAGGGAGATGCCGCGAAGCGGCATCATATGGCGCATGTCCGTGTGCCCGTTGGCCAACCAGACCCGCACGCCGCTGGGCAGCGGGATCACCGCCGCACCGCCGCCGTCACGCGGCGCAGGGTCGCCAGGCCGACATCCGCGCCCACCCGGATGCAAGCGCCGTCCGGCAATGCGATCTCGATCCGCTCCGGCGCAGGTGCTGGCAAGGCAGGCGACCGACCGGGGCCAGGCAGCGCGGGCACAGGATGGCCCAGGGGCGGCATGTCGCCCGTGATCCGCACCGGCATGAACACCGGCATCGGCTCTGGCGCCAGCGCCCCGCTGCGGACCTGCGCCCGCCAGTTCCACAGCAGGCCACGGCTCAACTCATGCCGCCGTGCCACGGCCGCGAACGACGCACCGGGCTCCTCAACCTCGGCTACGATGCGGAGCTTCTGCTCCAGCCGCCAGCGACGCCGGCGCTCAACCCCGGTGATGATCCCCATCCAGACACCCGACCCCGATCCTAACAGCGCTCGTACAAGCGCCGCTAAGATCACAGACCAGGTTCAAACCCACCAGGCGGTGCCCGCCGGACGGATACCCTGATCCAGGTTCTCCGTCCGGCTTTTCAGAGGCTGTGCCGTTGCCTGCCGGTTGCCGCAGCGCGGGCCGGGCTGTTCATAAGGACCCTCCGGAACCGTCCCATGTCCGCCGCACGTTCCGCGTTCGCACTCCGTTAATGCCGGGCTGCCCAGTGTCAGGCATGATGAGTGTCAGGCATGATGACGGAACTCGACCTTTCCTGCCATGACCGCCGCTCCGCCCCTCGCATAGACACGGGATGGCCGGCGTCCAGGGCGGCAGGCACGCCGCAGGCGGCGTCCGGGCCTGGCCGTCCAGCGCCGAACACCTTGGGCAGCCCCCAGAGCCATGCGGTCCTCCACCCTGTTTCTTGCCGCCGTGCTGCTGGCGGCCGGTCCCGTTCCCACGCAGGCGGCTGTGTCCGCGGCCGGGCCTGGCGCCGCGCCGACTTCCGACCGGGTCCTGGTCGTGGAGCTGTTCAGCTCGCAGGCGTGCGCGTCCTGCCCGGCGGCGAACGCCGTCGTGGCGGAGCTGGCGCAGGGCGACGCGACGGTGCTGCCGCTCGACCTGCATGTGACCTATTTCGACCGGGCCGGCTGGAAGGACAGGGACTCGCTTCCTGCGGCCAGCCAGCGGCAGCAGCGCTACGTGGCGCAGTTGGGGACGCCGGGCGTCTATACGCCGCAGGTGGTGGTGGGAGGGCGGCACGAGGCCCTGGGGTATGACGCGCCTGCGGTGCGGGCGGCCGTCGCGCTGGCACGCGGGGAGGCGGGCGGCGTGCCGCTCGGCCTGTCCGTTGATCCCGCGGGCCTGCGGGTGCAGGCCGGGGCCGGGCAGGGCCGGGGGACGCTGTGGCTGGTGGGCTTCGACGGGCCGGCGAGGCGCCGCGGGCCGGGGGTCAACCATGAGTTCAACCCTGGGGTCAACACCGTGCGGGCGTTGCAGGAGGTGGGGGGCTGGCATGGTGCGCCGGTCAGCCTGACGGCTGCGGCGCCGCGGGGCGCGCGGACGGCGGTGCTGCTACAGGACGACCGCGGCGCGATCCTGGCGGCGGCCTTGCTGCGCTGAGCCGGGACTGATCCGGAACCCTCTCCGCAGGGCCGGCGACGGACGGCAAGAATCCCCTTTCTCCTTCACCGCTCCTTAAGCCCTCGGGTGGCTTGGTGGGGCACGCCGGCAAAAAGCGGCGAAGGTGAACACGGGCCGCATCCAGCAAGGCTGGGCCGGCTCGATGGGGTAAGAGACCATGTCGTTGAACTCGGTGAATACCAACGTTGCCGCCCAGGTTGCCCTGGCGTCGCTGAACCACACGAGCGCGCAGTTGGAGGCGACGCAGAAGCGCATCTCCACCGGCTACCGCGTGGCGGACGCCGCGGACGACGGCGGCGCCTATGCGGTGGCGCAGCGCGTGCGGGCGGACGTGGGCGCCCTGACGAGCGTGAACGAGCAGCTCGGCAACGCGAAGGGGCTGGTGTCCACGTCGCTGGCGGCGCTGGGCAAGATATCGGACTACGTGAACAAGGCGCAGGGCCTGCTGGTGAAGATCGGCGACAACAGCGCCACGCAGGACCAGCGCGACCAGTCCGTGCTCTCCTACAAGTCCCTGGTGTCCCAGGTCGCGAACATCGTGGACAACTCGAAGTACAACGGCCAGACGCTGCTGGGCAGCGTGGCCGGCACGCCGGTGGCGGGGGCGTCCAAGACGGTCATCAACAGCGAGTCCGGGACGACGAGCACCATCAGCGGAGAGGACGTGAGCGGGCTGGCGAACACGCTGGCGACCTTGATCGGCTCCTCGTTCGCGCGCTCGTCGGGCGGCGTGGACACCTTCGGGGCCGTCACCCCGCCCGCGGACCAGGCAGCGGCGGCGACGGCGCTGTCGGGAACGTCGGGGGCTACGGCGTTCTCGACGGTGTTGAAGGGGGTGGCGAACCAGACCAACCAGATCGGCGCGGACTCGAACCTGCTGGATGCGACGATCAGCTTCAACTCCAGCAAGATTGACAGCCTGAACGCCGGGCTGGGCGCGCTGATAGATACCGACCTGTCCAAGGAGTCGGCGAAGCTGCAATCGCTGCAGATCAAGCAGCAGTTGGGCACGCAGGCGCTGTCCTTGGCGAACCAGGCGCCACAGGCCCTGCTGAGCCTGTTCAAGTAAGCTCCCCGGACCTGCCCCGGCAGGTCCAGGCCCGGCGGCGGAGGTGCCGCCGCCGGGCCGCTTCCATGCACCAGACATCCACCACGCAGGCATCGGAACCCGCCATGTCCCATCTCGTGCTTGAGCTTCATGCCGGCGAGGCGATGATCGTCAACGGCGCCTCGCTGCGGTTCCGCACGCGCAGCCGGGTCGAGCTGACGACCCAGGCGCGCTTCCTGTTCGGCAAGCAGATCATGGCGCCCGAAGGGGCGGACAGCCCGGCGCGGCGCATCTACTTCGCCCTGCAGACCGCCTACATCGGCGCGGACGACGAGCGGGCGCCGGGGGTGGCCCAGGCGCGGGCGGCGATACGCGAGTTCCAGGCGGCGACGACCTCGGGGCTGGCGCGGGACATCCTGGACCGGACGCTGGCGCTGGTGGAGGCGGACGAGTGCTACGACGCATTGAAGCTGGCGCGGCGGATCATCCGCCATGAGGATAGCGTGCTGGGCCGGCTGCCGGCGCCCGTGCGCGGCGCGGCGGGCAGCGCCGCCATGGCAGCGGCTTAGGGAGCAGGAACGATGAACATGGCAGCGGCCCGTGCCTACCGGTCCCAGGCCGCGCGCGGCGGCATGCGGGAGCAGGAGGCGGACGTGTTCCGCCGGGCGACGGGCGGCCTGCGCGCGGCGAAGGCGGACCCGTCGCTGCTCGGGCGGGCGGAGCCTGACCTCGACTTCCTGATCTCGGTGAACGAGGACATCACGGCCGGGCTGTCGGGCGCACCTTTATCGGTTGGCCTATCGTCGGCCTGGACCTGAGCGTCCTATATGGCGGCGGGGCACGAACGGCCGGAACGGGCGTGAACCCGGTGACGGCGCTGCGGCAGGCCGTGTCGGGGCAGGCCCGCGGGATCGCCGCTGCGGCCAAGCAGCCGGAGGTGCAGCGTGACATCGCCGCGTTCCGCCGGGCCGTGGCGACGGCCAAGGACCCCAGGGCCTTGCTGGCGGACCCGGCGGCGCGGCGGGTGCTGCTGACGGCGAGCGGGCTGGGGGACCAGGCGAACTATGCGGCGCTGGCGACCAAGGCGCTGCTGTCCGATCCGTCCGATCCGAAGGGGCTGGCCAACGCCTTGCCCGATGCGAAGTGGAAGGCGGCGGCGGCCACGCTGGCCTTTGCCAAGCAGGGATTGGCGGCGCTGCGCGACCCCAAGGTGCTGGACACGCTGGCCAGCGCCTACGCGGAGATCGCCTGGCGCAAGTCGCTGGATGCAGCGACGCCGGGGCTGTCGGACGCCCTGACGTTCCGGGCGACGGCGGCGCGGGCGAGGAACGTGGACGACGTGCTGGGGGACGCGACGCTGCGCCGGGTGGTGACGGGGGCGCTCGGCATCCCGCAGGAGATCGCGGTGCAGCCGCTGGACACGCAGGAGCGGGCGATCAGCAGCCGGCTGGACGTGTCGCGGCTGCGGGACCCGAAATTCGTGGACGGGCTGGCGCAGCGCTATTTGATCGCCAAGGCGGGCGAGACGGACCAGGGGGCGCCGGGCCTGCTGGTTTGATGCCGCCGGCTTTTTGTTGGGGCAGCCTGTGATCGTGATCCGTCAGCATGGCATGGCGGCGGCATGGACGGCGCTCGGCTGGTTGCGGCCGGGGCTGGTTGCGGTCGGGCCTGGCAGGCCGATGTAAGGCGGCATGGATCATGTGCAGCCCTTGAACGGACCCCGCCACGACAAACCCAGTCAGGATGGACCGCAGAGCGATAAGCCTCGCCGCCCGGCGCTGTTCTGGCAGCGTGCCGGGTTGCGGGCCGGGCTGGCGTTCGGGACGGCGGCTGGGCGGCCCATCGAGGCGGCGGGGCAGCGGATGGACCCGGTGATGTCGGCGCTGATCCGCTTCGTCCGCAAGCTGCCGCAGGGAAAGGGCGGGGCCTCGCCGGGGCCGGGCGGGTTGCGGGCGTTTCGGGCGCAATACGAGGCGGCGCCGGGCCTGACGGGATTGCATCCGGACCCGGAGGTGGCGCCGCGGCCGGTGCCGGACCTGCCCGGGGCGCTGGAGTATGCCCATGGCACGCCGCGGGGGACGCTGCTGTACTTCCATGGCGGCGGCTTCATTATGGGCAGCCCGGCCACGCATGACGCGCTGTGCCGCCGGCTGGCGCGGCTGGGCGGGGTGCGGGTCATCAATGCCCCGTATCGCCTGGCGCCGGAGCATCCGTTCCCGGCGGCGCATGACGACGCGGCGGCGGCTTGGGACTGGATGCGGGCGAACCGCCCCGGGCCACACCTGGCGGGGGGCGACAGCGCCGGGGCCAATCTGGCGGCGGGGCTGCCCGGCGCGGCGATGACGCTGCTGATCTATCCGGTGGTGGACATGGTGTCCGCCGAGGGGGCGGGAGAGGCGCTGTATCCCAGCATCGGCCTGTTCGGCGAGGGGTTCCTGCTGACGGCGGAGGGCATGGAGGAGTGCGCCCGGCTGCTGGCACCCGCGGGCACCGACCGGGCCGACCCGCGCTTGTCGCCGGTGCGCGGGGCACTGGGGCAGGCCGCGCCGTCGCTGGTGGTGACGGCGGGCTTCGATCCGCTACGGGACCAGGGACGGGCCTGGGTGTCGGCGCTGCACGAGGCGGGGCGGCCGGCTTGGCTGCTGGAGGAGACCGGGCTGGTGCATGGGTTCGCGGACTTCGCCGGGGTGGTGCCGGCGGCGCGGCGTGCGGTGGAGCGTGCGGCAGGGGAGCTGCGGGCGAAGGTTGCCGGACTGGCGGGTTAAGGATTGGGCAATGCGCCACGCCAACCGCCGGAGGCGTTGGCCTGTGTTCAGCCGTTCCATCCCGCCGGCATTCAAGGGCTGACGGGCAGGAGTTCCTCAGTGTTGGGTTGGATGCGTCACCGTCCCCGGTCCTGGCTGCTTGAGATGCGGCCGTCCAGCTTGTCCGTGTCCGGTTGGCGCCGGTCGGTGCAACCGGCCGGGCAGGGTCGCCAGCCCGGCAGGACCAGGTGAGCGGCGCCGGAACGCCCGCGCCGGGTCATGCCTACCGCCTCCTGCCCTGACCGTTCCTGTCGTCGAAGGAAGCGCAGCGGCACGGCATAGGGCGACGGCAAGGGCTGTGCCGGGTGTCCTGAGTTGCCGCGCTGCAAGGGCGGCTCGCAATGACGGGAACGGTCAGGGCGGTTGGCGCCGGGGCGGTTGGTATCAGGGCACGCGAGGTCGCACCTTGGCCGTCGCAGCATAAAAGCTGGCTGGACGGGTCAGGCAGTCTGGCCTGACCCGTCCATCTCCTGGAGCATGATAGGCGCAGGTAGATGCACCTATCATGCTCCAGCCTTTGTTCTTGCGAGCACGTTCATCGCTCAGGTTACTCAACCTGAACCGAACACGCTCTAGCCGCGGACGGCGTAGTAGGCGTCGGTCCCGACCGACCCGGTGCTGGTAACGAAGGCGGCGGCCGCCTGGGGCGAGACGCCGATGAAGCTGGCGTTGGCATAGACGGTGCCTTTGCCGGTCAGGTCTATGTGCAGGGTGGCCCCGGTAAGGGCGGTGCCGTTGCCGTCGGTCCAGCTTGCGCTCGACACGCCCGGCGTCCAGCCGATGACGGAGAACAGGTCCCCGGCATGGAAGTTGACGATGGCGTTCCAGCTCGGCACGCCGGCTGTGGCGTTGGCGAAAAAGGTGTCGTCCCCGGTGCCGCCGACCAGGAAGTTGGAGCCGCCGCCGGCCGACAGGACGTTGCGGCCGGAGTACACCTGCATGATGTCGCTGCCGTCGCCGCTGTGCAGGAACACGCCCTCGGACGGGGAGAACAGCGCGACATCGTTGGCGCCGATGGCGGCATAGTCTCCGTGGATGTCCAGGTCGGTGCCGACCGCGGCCGATGCGGCGTGGATGCTGGTGGTGTTGGCGGACAGGTCGGCCTGGTAGACCAGCATGGGCGCCAAGGCGACGCGGGCGATGTTGGCGACCATGTTGTGCACGGATGCGGTCGGGTGGAAGTCGTCCCAGAAGAAGGAGCGGTTCTGCACGGCGGGGTCGGCCGAGTTCAGCTTGCCGCTGTTGGGGTCGGTGAAGTTGCCGGACCAGGCCGGGACCAGCACGCTGTCCAGGCCGTAGGCGCCGGGGTTGGCGACGGCGGCGTCGGTCAGGCCATAGACGTCAACGGTCGTGATGGCCAAGCCGGTGGCGGCGGCGGCGCGGGTGACCGCGGTGGCGAGCTGGGCGTTGTAGGAGGCGGCGAGCGACGACGCGAGGGCGTTGGTGCCGGCGTTGGGCTTGTCGGAGCCGTTGGCCAGGCCGAACGTCACCTCCGGCACGCGGCCGAGGTCGGGGACGTTGAACACAACCAGGTTGCGGGCGCCGTCCTTGGCCAGGCGGGTGATGGCGTCGTATTCGTTGTTGACCGCAGCCGTCACGTCGCGCGCCTGTTGCGCGGCGGATAGGCCGGTGTCGGCGAGGATGCTGAACAGGTCGTTGCCGCCGACCGACAGGGTGTAGAGGGCGTCCTGGGCGGGATGGCTCACGCCGATCTCGAACTGGGTGATCTGGAATGGCAGGGACAGCAGGGGCGCGCGGAGGTCGCCGCTGTTCTGGGGGGTGCTGCCGGTCTCGGCACCGCCATAGGCGTAGTCGTTGCCGCCGAGCAGCGACGGGGCAAGGGTGCCGAGGCCGAGCTGCAGGGACAGGTCCTGCACCGCGACGGGGCCGTTGCTGAAGACGTTGGCGGTGGAGTTGCCATAGGTTTGCTTGAAGTAAGGCGGGGAAACCGGGTCCTGGCCGGTCAGCCGGGTGACGACGGAGGCGTTGCCGGCGTCGGAGAGGCTGTCGCCGAAGGCATACAGGGCGCTGTAGGGCATGGGGAGTCCTTGATGGGCCATTGCTGGCTGGTCCGCGATGTTAACATGATATATTAGTGTAGTGGGGCCTCATCTGGGCGGGGAGGCCCTGGACCGCTGCGGCCCTGGCTGCGCCGGGGCTGCGGGGGCCGGATTTCGTTCGGGCGGCCAGTCCGGCGCACGAACCGGCACCGATGGCCGTTCGCGTCACCCGTCATTGCGGCGCGCGCGGCGGCACGGCATGGATCGTCCTTGCCGCTCCTGGCTTGCCACGCCGCAACTGCGGCTCGCAATGACGGTGCCTGGTCTGGTGCGGCGCCATGAGGATCAGGCCAAGGGATGATCGGCACGATTGAGAGCGGTGCCGCTCCGGTCAGGGCGGCATCGGCCTACTCCCCGGCGTCGTCCCCCTCCGCGCCACCCTTCTCGATCTGCACCTTCTTGAAGCCGGTGCCGCGCAGGGTCTTCATCAGCTTGCGGTCCAGGCCGAACGGCGGCTTGTTGACCGTGAACACGGCGACCTTGGGCGTTTCGTCCGGATTGATCGAGACGGTGCCGAAGCAGGGCTTGCGGGCGTCGGGGAACTGCTTCTTGAGGTCCCCGGCCAGGGACTTCGAGGGGCGGGTCTTGTCGAGCAGCAGCAGGCCCAGGCCGCCGTTGCCGGTTGCACCCTGGGCAAGGGCGCAGTTGACCGGCTCCTTCTGGGCGCGGATCAGCAGCTTCTTCATGTCCGGCTTGGACATGCCGGTGCCGTCGCCGGGCTGGGCGTCCGCGTCCTCGCCGTCCTTGGCGCCGGCCTTGGACCGTCCGCCTTTTGCACCGTCCGACATGCTGCGCGTCCCCGATGATGGGTGGAGACTACGGGCCATTTCCGGCCTGCGCCACCGGGATGGCATCGCCGCCTCATGAATATGCAGGGGAGATGCGGCCGATGCGCGACGGGAACCCGTTTGCGGACGCGGAGTTAGTCGGTTTCACATTGGGCCGGGCCATGCCCGGCGCCTTGCAACAGGAGACCGCCATGTCGCTACCGCCGAAGACGAGCGCTACGACCAGCACCACGACGGTGCCGGCCGCAGGCCCCATCAACGTTCCCTACCCCGGCACCCCGTCCGTCAGCAACACGGCGCAGGCCGTTGTGCCCGACGACCATCGCACGCACCTGCGCAACCATGCTGCCTGGGGCGCGATCCTGGCCGGCGTGGTGGCGGCGCTGGTGGTGCAGTTGCTGCTGAACGTGCTGGGCGTGGGCCTGGGCGCGTCGTCGGTGGACGCGGTGAACACCGGCGACAACCCCTCGGCGTCCGGCGCCGGCCTGACGGCGGCGATCTGGATCGTGGTGTCGGGCATCGTCGCGTCGCTGATCGGCGGCATCACGGCCGGGCGGCTGTCGGGCACGTCGGACGGCAACACGGCGCGCTGGCACGGCTTCCTGTCGTGGTGCGTGGCGACGCTTGCGATCTTCTACCTGCTGAGCACGGCGGCCGGCGG
>JAABUK010013611.1_pt1 | contig 10120 bp, 2 predicted proteins | sample 5559141 | NCBI WGS metagenome assembly JAABUK01 (sample SAMN10711869, study PRJNA513367) | rock metagenome | isolation source: Antarctica rocks | place: Antarctica: Victoria Land, Pudding Butte nord | collected 2016-01-03 | reverse complement strand
CTGCTTAAATATATCTATTATAATATTTATATATAATTTATAATAGAATTATTTATATTTCACTTAATTTATATTTAAATTAATAGTCTTTAATTATAATATCTTTAAAATCAACTTAAATCTTTTAAGAATAATTATATAATAGAAATGTTAATTTAATCAAGATATGTCTTATATATTAATTATATATATCTTAATTAATTCTTAATTATATACAGCTATAAGATAATCATCTATATTACTTACGTGAATTATAGACTTCTATAGAATTACGCTCTTCTTCAATATAATAATCTAAAAAATAAAGTTTTCTTGCGTTCTGAAATTTAGTAGAATGTGTAACACGCGTTTTTTCTGCGATATCTGAATCTTCATATTAAGAAAGATATATTTCTCAGATTTAGATATAATCTTAATTAAACTCAGTTTTAATAACTATAAAATATTAATAATTAAAACTAGTTATTTTTTATCTCTTTTCTATCTAAGCAATTAGTATTATAATAATCTTCTTTATCGCAGTTTTAGCAGATTATCATAAATTAAGAATTAGTTGTAGTGTCTCGCTCGCGAGTTATCTATGTTTTACTATCTCCCGCATCTCACTTTCTATCTCTAAAACTATCTTATAAATTGCGATCAAATTACTTATAAATTAAAAGAAAACTGCTTCTTCTTAACTTACTTTCATTTACTATTAATACACGTATATTTCGCGCTAAGATTCTCTCTAAAAGAGTTGACTTATTCTAATCTGTGCAAGTAATTATCATATTAATATTATTAATTGTAGATAAATCGCGCATAATTTAATTATAAAGTTTAGATTACAGCGCATTAATTAGAATTTATACTTTTTACTGCTTAATAATTATAGTAAAAATATTATTCTTTAACTTATATATATAAATATATATATCTTTGTAAGTTTAATTCTCTTATTATCTTATCTTCTTTATTATTAAAATTGATTTAAGAATATATTAATTTAATATCTTAAGAGAATCTCTTAATCACTACTTAAATTCATTTCATATCTTAATAAAATTTATATTTAACTGAATTCTTTAATCTTATAATTTTATAAGTATATTACAAAGATATCTAACTATAATACACACGCGAGTTATCTATAACTCATCTAACTCAATCTCTTAATAAATAATTCAGAATATTAAGAACTTTTTTAGTTCTTTAACATTCTTATCACAATAATATATAAGTTTAATAGATCGCATATATTCTTTTATTTATTAAGTACTATTATTCTTTAATAATCTCGCTCTCTTTAACACTCGCTTTAATAACATAGTTATCTTATCTATATCTTATAAATTAGTTGTAAGTTCTTCTTATAACTCTTTATACAGTTATACTAACTTACGCTTCTTTTACTTGCGCATTATATGCGACTTAGCTCTTTAAATACACTCTTTAAGTTCTTCTTATATCAGCTTAATATAATATATTAATTTATCTTCTTTTATAAAATAGTCTGCGTCAGAGAATTTCTCTTTATTATTCTCGAGCTCAGCTTCGAAAGAATGCGGAATAAATGTCTGAGAGAGCGCACTCTTCTCAGAATGTGACACAGCCGTACCGCTCGTGACACGCGAGCGGGAATCCGCACCTTCAGTATGATCTTGATCTTCGATCTCTTCACGCTCTCTCTGCCCTTATTAGACTGTACTGCGAGTATTTAACGTTATTACCGGGCGGCTTCTCTACTCGAGAGAGTAGAATCGTTCGAAATTGTCAGGAGCGTTAAGAGATTGAGCGACGTGATAATATAGCGTACAAATAGTATGCGTCTCGCAGCGTAAAGCTCTATTAATAATAACGACAGAGGAGGCACTTTCAACATTCTGTAAGTCGAACAATGAAGAACTCAGAGTTTCAGACTGCAGAGTTTTTCATGTGTGTTCGCAGGCTTGGCGCGTGCGTTACGCACGGGCCAGATCTTGGCGCGGTGTAACAATAATCTAGACTATATATTCTCTTTTCTTAATTCAGATAATGAATTTGAGCTTTTCTTGTCTCTATTTTAAGTTCTTCTTCTTATAATTTCTATTATCTTCTTAATTTCTTTATTTTGTTCAATTTTCTTATTTATCATCTCTTATATTTCTGCATTTAAAATCTATTCAGCTGATCTATATTACTTAATAATATAGAAATAAGTAGAGAAGAAATGAAGCTCTGAGCAGAGATAAGAATAAGAAGATAGATGTGATTTTATAGAGAATTAAGTAATTATAACTAATTTCGCAGATTCTTCTTGCAATATTGTAAAAGCTATATAAGAGAATGTTTTAGAAATAATCTTGTTAATTTGAAGATAATTCTGAAATAATTTGATTAGATCGAATATTAATAATATATTAATATTTCTATAAATGTTTCTTTCTAGAACTATCTCATATAAATCGGCGAAGATAGAATCAACACTCTTGATAATCATTATAAAGTTGTATAGAGAATTCTCATTCTAAATATCAGATAGATTCATCTTCTTCGCGTCTGTATACATTTTTTCTCATAACTATAATTACTTCTTAAGCTATTGAGCTCTTGAAATCTTTTTTAACACTTAATATTATTAGAATAATTCTAGTTAATAAGCTCTATCTATTAATGCTAGTCTCTTTTTGAGAGCTTAAAGAGTTTTGTATATTATTTCGAGATTTATAATAAAGATTAGATTTGTATAAGTAATGATTTCAGTAATAAATCTTTGTAGATTATTAAGTGCTGCACGTTTCTTCTTATATATAGTCATCTCAGCTCTATATTTATTTCGAAGCAGCTTGTATATCTCTCTCTTATTTTGATTCAGACTAATGACGAACTTAACAGTCTGATTGATATCTATTAACTTTGAATTTGAGAGTTTGATAAGTGTTGAGAGTTCTGAGACTAAGTTTGTATTGATATATGACAGTATATTACTATCCCTGACCCTGCTTTGGACCAGAAATAGTCATTTATCCCAATCTTGTGGAGAATCAAGAATAATGATCATTTTGACAGCTGGGGATATAGAGACGATAGTGGACGTCATTCTGATGACTGTAATTGAGGCCAATTGAGCTGAAAAGCGGGCACGAATCAGAAAATGAGTGTTATTTTGCAGAAAACAACTCCGGGCTTATAACTGTCAGACAAATGGCTGAAATAGCTCTTTTTGTCTGTGTAGAATCGAATTGAGTACAATCAAAGTGATAGAATTGACTGCCTAAAAAGCTATGTAGAATGCCCCTGAGAATGGGCCTAAATATGAAGGAAATGGGGCCAAGATAGGCCGGAGATTGGCTCAAATAGGCCGATGAACAGCCTGAGGCGCAGGCTGAGGCGCAGGCTGTCTGACACACCCCCTCAGCTTCCATTTCGGGCGAAATTGAAGCTGGATATGGGCCGAAATAACGCGAAATAGCGTCAAATAAGGAGAACAGGCCTCGAAGCACTGAGAATGCGTGAATACGCTGTGGAGACGCTTAAGGCGTGCCTGCGAATATAGAAAATTCGCGTAGAGAATGAGAATAAGTCTAATAGGCTTGAAAATATGTAGAAATGCTCCAATCAGACTAGACTCGCTGGCGCGATATGCTCAACGTCATCAGTATCACACTGCTGTTATCGCTGTCCCAGTTCTCACATTGTTCGATAATAAAGAAGAAAAAAGAAGAAGAAGAAGAAGAAGAAGAAGATAGATCAGATCTTTATAGTAGACTACTCGCTGTTGTTATGATCCTTCTTCTTAATGCGGGCTAGTCTGTTTGATATATTAATTAGATTTAGCTGTTATATAAATATAGCGTATTTTTGAGCAGATAATATCTTAATAAGATTATTAACGAGCATTTTAGCTGTAGATATTTATTTAACTGCTATTTAATCAGCTTGAATCTCTTGTCTGAGTCAATACTAATATATATTAATATGACGTAACTTGATATTGAGCTTAAATGCCTCTTTTTTAATAATTTAAATAATCTATTAATTATTATAGTTGATGATAATCTGTTGCTCAATATCAAATTAAATAGCTTGAAAAAATCGTTTTTATTAGAACAATTCTTGAGAGATTAAGAATAGTGACAGAAATTCAATCTCAGTATTTAATATAATAACTGTTTTCTATCTAACAGCTCTTTAATTAATGAGCTCTTAATATAGCTTAAAAAGATATTTATTGAAGCTGCGGCAAGAGATCAAATTGTTTGTAAAGATAATGTTGCTTGAGTATTTAAATAGCTTGCTGATATTATGCTCTGAGTATTTGATAATTAGATTTTAAGAGATATAGAAATAGAAAATAACATGATTTAAGACAGCTAAATAAGCTGCAGATAGATTAGTAAGAAATTATGACAATTTAGAGATAGAAAATGCTATATCAGATTGAGAAATAATAATAATGAAATTCAGAGATCTCACATACTATTAATAGATCAAAATTTATTGTGAAATAGTCTGCGCATTATTATTTTAAAGAAGAATATTAATAGAGAAGATAGAACTTTTCGAAGATCTTAAGATGTTAATAAGATTGAATTTGAAGGCGATTTTAGCTATATATAAGTCTTGATATAATCAGATTTTTCAAGTGTCTCAATTTCGCTTAATTTAAATATCTAAAAATTATTTCAGCTCTTTTAGAAATCTCATTTTAAATTAACGCAGAAGAGCGATCTTAAAGACTTGAAAATGCTCTGAATTCTTTTTATTATAAAGAATAATAATATTATTAATATAGAAGAAGATGAGAAGATAATCATCAGTATATAAATAATTAATGTCTGATACTGAATACTAATTTAGATCTTTAAGAGCTTCGTTAAGAAGAGTATATTACAAAAGTGAAGATTGTTTAAGATTATATAGAACGCGTAAAAGTAATCAGATTGAATTTGAGCGTTAAAATTTCTTAGATAAATAATAATAGATTTTCTTATTCAGCTTATTATTAACAAAAATATTAATAATATTATTTTAATAAATTTTGAGATTAAAAACAGCTGTGATAATTATTAGAGCTCAAAACATTCTGATAATAAGAGTAACTGCGTAAATATCTTATTCTATTTACTGTAGATCTTCTCGCACGCAAATTCGAGTCTTAAACTTACTAAGATAATTATTTATATCAAATTTATATTTAAATACTTATAATAAGAATAATAAGCTAGCTCTCAGCTCAATATTTTTATCTATTTATTTATATATGTCTCTTTTTTCAAGCTCTTGAATTTTCTTCTGCGTTATTTTTCTAAATTCTCTCGCAAATTAATAACTAATAAGCTGTCTTCATACTTTTAATTTAGCAGATAGTATATCTCTATATAGATCTTCTCTTCTATTAATTTAATCTTGTGTGAAGATTAGAATAAAGACAGAATAAAAGAAGATGAGCTCTAAGCTCTAAAAGAGAGATACTGTGTAAACTACGCGATATATAGATTTTTAAGTGTATTTCGCACCTTCTGAGAATATATTTTGAGTGTTAAATTTGACTATTATATGAGAATTTAATGAAGCTGTAGATATAAGTTCTTCGCAGACATCTAATAGATGATCGCGAATCTATTTAGATAGATTAAAAATGTTAGAGAGTTTAGAAATAGATTTAGATATAAGTAGCTGATTTGATATTGAATTTAAGTCTATAAAAGATGTTAAAGCTGAATTTGAGAAAGTTAAGAATTTAAAGTTTTCAAGAAAATGAGATAATTTATTTATTTTACTATTAACAGCTATAATTAATAGTGAAGAGATTGAGAGCTGAATATTGATAATCTTAATAATCTGCTCAACTTTCTCGCGTAGAAAATGATTTAAATTAATATTCTCTAGATTAAAGAATTAAAAATTATTAAATTTAATATTTCTTATTCTAATCACTTTCTTCTAACTGAATATTTATATTCTGTAGATATTTGATAAATTGTAACTAATGAGATGCTTAATATAAGCTCTTAACTCAAGCTTCTGAGTACGGGAAATATGCTTATTGAGAGAATAGACTTAATAATTATAGACGTGAAGATGTGATAGATTGGATTTTGCGTTAGTGAGAGTCTTAATAGATATTTTCCAGCTTAAATAATATTTGGGCGTATAATTATTAAGATATTTAGCTGTTTTAATAATTTCAGATTATAAATTATCTGATAGAGAGCTTGCTATATATATATATCAAGTCTTCTAAATAATTATTCTCTCAGAATATTCAGCAGAGTTATTTTAAGCTTAAGTAGCTGATACTGAGCATTCTGTAATTATATTTCTATCTGCAGCTAATTTATTATATTTGCAATCTAAAGAGATCTTATTATTAGTTCAAAAATAGTAAATAACTTATTTATATCAAGTTCTTGTTATATTAAGAAACTTAGTAATAATATTGACACTTTGAAACTTTTTTGCGTGAGTATAAATGAAATTCATGTTAGTAAAATAACAGTGAAAGTGACTGATTCATTTCTTATTATTATAGATTGTAGATAGCTGAATTAGATTATATATAACACAGGCAAAAGACTTATTCGCAGGATTTTTCTTATTAGATTGTCTTGACACTATTTCTATTATCTTGCTTAATACATAGATCTCGTATTTAGATGAAATAGACAAATTTTGAACAACTGCGCCTAAAATATTCTATTAAAGATGAGATATAGTCTCTTATTATAAGTAATCTATAAGAGTATATTAGCAATCAATCAGTGCCTCTATATCTGCTTAAGAAGTCTGACTGAAGATGAAAGAAGAGATTATTATTAGTTTTGAATAAGAATTATATTTAAGTACTCAATGATTATTAATATACTATATAAAGCAAAAGATCTTATCTTAATAATATAGACACTGTTTTTTTATATCTCAATATACTTTTTTTAATATAAATTAATAAAGAGAGACTATATTTATGAAAAAATTGGGCGCAAGAGCAATATTAATTAGAGAGATTATTTTCAGATCTGTAAATATCTGAATGAAGATATTAATACTCTTAAACATCTTAATTAAGTATACAGATTTGCCTGCTATTAGCTGATTATTTTTCATTATCAGTCACTCGAATTTGAATCTAGATAGATTATTGCAGATATGAGAATTAGTCTTTAAATTAAGAATTCACATATCTTGCAGCTTATAATTCTTCTAATCTACCGCAAATAATATCAGTGTTATTAACATGAATAATTGTCAGGGGCGTTAAGGAATTGAGTGATGTGACAATATAGCGTACGAATAATATGCGTCTCGCAGCGTAAAGCTCTATTAATAATGGCGACAGAGAAGGCACTCTCAACGTTCTGTAAGTCGAATGATGAAGAACTCAGAGTTTCAGACTGCAGAGTTTTTCATGTGTGTTCGCAGGTTTAGCGCGTGCGTTACGCACGGGCTAGATCTTGGCGCGGTATAACAATTATTCCCCCCCTTAAAGAAACTCTGTTCTCAGAACTCAGAGTGTCGCCTCCGCGAACAGACGTGCGAGTCACGAGCGTGTAATTACGCTCCACCTTTTGTTAAAGATTGCGGTATTCAATTTCGGAAGTCTTAACACTCTTCGCGGGCAAAATACTTAGCACGCCCGCTGGCGCTAAGACTCTCCCTCTTGCGGTATTCAGAGACAACTCTTCAGTATAAGTAGCTGATTTATTGTCCTCTTGCGTCTTTCTTCTTTTTCAGATTGTTAGAAGTTCTTCTTTACTGTACAATTCTTTTATTTCATCAAGAAGCTGCGCTTTAACCGCGAATCTTGTATATCTAGAACGCGATTCATCTCCCACTTCTCATTCTAATTAATCTTGATTGACACTGACAGCTCGCAATTATCGCGCCTGCGATATGATTTTAAAAGAGAGATATGAAAGATGAGATGAATCTGTTCATATATCTTTAATAGTTTCAGTCTATACACATTTTAATCTAGCTTCTTAATAATAGAGAATAAACTAAGATACTTATTTAATAACTTCTTACTTGCGCGTTATAGATGAATATTATACGAAGATAATATTATATAATTACTTATAATATAAATTCTTTGCTGATACTTCTTATTATAATACTTCGCAGCTGTTTTACTTACGTATTATTATATATCTCTCGCTTTCAATTCTCTCTTCTACAGAATCTTAATGTGCTGTCTCATATTCTAATTCTCATCTTATTTTATTGACGGGTCTTCTATATCATATCTATATATTACAGACATATAATATCTAGTTATCTTTATCAATATCTTATTAATAGTATTATAAACGCTATTATTATACGCAAACTTAATAGCTAATAGAAATTATACTCAATCATTTTAATAATAATTAATATAGTAGCGCAAATAATATTTTAATATCTGATTTTAACACTTTATTATATTATTATTTTATAGATAAAATACAGTTAAAAATCTTCATTTAATTATTAGATTATAATAAAAGATACTTTATTACTTCGATATAAATAATATATCTTAATTACTCATAATTAATCTTAATATATTATAACACTCTATTACTTCTCGCTTAATAAGTGCAGCAAACTCACTTATAATAATATTAATGATAGTAAGTATATAAATTACTTCACGTGAGTATTAATCTATTATATTAAGTATTAAATCATATGCGCGTTATATATAAAATGAAGAAGATAGATTAGTGATGAAATTCAAAGCAATATTTTATTAGAGCTTCTACGAAATTAACAAAGATATTAATAGATTATAAAGTTTATATCTCAACACTTTTATATATTAATAGATATTATATATATCACAGTAAATTCGCACGCTATCTATTAACTTTAATTAATAATATAATCTGCAAATTATATTTAACATCTTCTTATATTCAAAATGACTTCTTATTTAAAAATCATTATAATTCTAACGCAATATCTTCGCATGAGTAATAGAATTATTTAAAATATATATTGCGTTATCACATTATATAAGATTCGCATAATCTTCGCGTTACTTATTTCTCATATCATCTTTTTTAACAATATTTTCAGAAGATATCTTTTAGCTCACTTGCATATATTAGACGTCTCTTAATTGTAAATTAAGTAGATAATTAATAAGTGCATTTAATACTTTATTATAAGATAATATTTCTTTTATTATTAATTTAATTTCTTATTGAGAATTTATAATAGAAACTTCTTTTAAGATAAGTATCGCGCCTTATTATTAACTCACCTGCGTTAACAGAATAAGTCGCTCGCGAATCTTCTGCGAGTCTCGAAAGAAGCTTCTTAACTTTCTTAGAATCTTTAATTCTCTACTATCTCTAATCTTTAATCTAATAAGCGCTATCACTATCACGCTTTAATTTATATATTTATCTAGTTCTCGCCTCTATTTCACGCGATCTTTACCTGCGAGCAGAACTTTTAACAGCGAGAATTCTTTCTCATTAAGAGACTTAGTATCTCGAAATTCTGATCTTCTTAAAAGTTTATTTACAAGATTCTTTATCTCAGATCTATATATTATTTCAAGATTATAAATTATTAAATATTCTACTTAGTAAGCTTATCTATAATTCATCTACGATAGAATATAAAAATATCGCAGATTTAAATAATCTATAATCACTTAATTTCGCTGTTATAATTATTCAAGATAATATCTTTATTTCTTACAGCTCTTTATAATAATTAGCATTTCCAAATTAGAAATATTATAATTAAGCTTGATAGAAATCAATTTTCTTGAGAAGAATATTATAGATTATCAGATTATTTACTTATTACTCGCATTTATCTTGTAGAATTGTGATAAAATCGCATTAATCTCAAATTCTAAGATATCTATTTTTAAACAATATAATTTCTGCGAATTATAATAACGCAGCATAATCTTTTCAATAAAGTATATCTTTAACGTGCGAAATATCTGCGCTGTCTCTTTAATTTATTTAAAGAATCTCTTTTTCTTATCTTTCTTTATATCTTTTAATAGATTGATTATGAGCGCAATAATAGCGAAGAACTCGCGAATAAAATAACAATAGAAATTAATAAATTTAATAAATATCTGAATATTATAAAAGCTTTTTAATTCAGCTCACTTTTTAATAATGATTATCTTGCGAGAATTCACCAA
>JAABUK010013608.1_pt1 | contig 10120 bp, 8 predicted proteins | sample 5559141 | NCBI WGS metagenome assembly JAABUK01 (sample SAMN10711869, study PRJNA513367) | rock metagenome | isolation source: Antarctica rocks | place: Antarctica: Victoria Land, Pudding Butte nord | collected 2016-01-03 | reverse complement strand
CGCAACCGTCGTGCCTCGACGATCTCCACCACCACGGACACGGTGGCGGCGGACACGTCGGCGTCGCTCAGCGCCGATACCAGCACGCCCGCGCCGACCGGCGCACCGGCACCGGCGGTGCGAACCCACGCGCAGGCGTGCGCCCAGCCGTCGATGTCGACGGTCGTGGAGGACTCCGTCACCCGGCGCAGATCCGCTCGTGGCCGACCGCGGTCGGCGTCGACGCTGCCGGCCAGCGTCGCGAGCACCTCGCTGTCGTCGAGCATCCGACACGGGAGGCCCGCCGCCGCCAGCAGTTTGGTCGCGCGGTCGGCCTTCGACCTGACCTGGGCGTGAACCGGGCGCCGGTCGTCGAGGTGCCCGGCAACGTCGACCGATGCGGCCAGCCGTACGGCAACCAGCCACGACACCGCGGCGGCCGTACTGCTCGTGTTCACCTGCCGGTAGGACCGGGCGAGCCCTGGGACGGCCGCCGCGCTCGCGGCCGCCGGTGCCGGCAGGACGCGCACGACCAGTTGCACCGAGTCGACGCCGACACCGTCGGGGTCGCACAGGTCCGCCAGCGTGCCGATTCCGACGCTGGTCGGCCGCATCGACGGGACGACCGGCTCGTTCGCCGGGGCCAGGACGGCGGTGAAGCCGCTGCCGTCACCGATCACGCCGACCGGATCGCCCGACCGTGCCGAGGCGAGGTCGACACTCAGATCGGGGCGCAGGTAGAGAAAGGGAACGAGGGCATCGTGCTGAGCAAGCGGAAATCCTTGGGTGCAAGCGGATCCACGCGCGGCACGGCGCCGGGCCGCCAGTCGTCGGCGGACGTTGAGGCCCCGATCGAGCGAACGGCCACCGCTGCGGACCACCGTGAGCACGATGACCAGCACGAACGCAAGCAGTGCGACGACAAGCTCCCCGGGCGCGACCACGGCCGTCACGACGACTCCCGCGATCGTCAGCTGCCAAGCCAGCAACGAGATCAGCGAGAGCGGACCCACCCGGCGACCGCGCCAGACCCGGGCCCATCGCTCCTGCGGTAGCGAACGTGCCGGCCGTGCCGCCCTCGAGGTTCGTGATGGTCGTGCCGGCGGCCTCGGCGTCGGTGGAGTACGCACAGCCGGTCCGCCGGTCGCGGGCTCAGAGCCGAGCAGGGAATGCGTAGCCACGCGTGCTTCCTCCAACCTGGCTGTGGGCGAACGACGGCACGGCTGTCACCGACCTGCCTATCGTAAGGAACTCATCGGCGCCGCCACCGGCGTTGCCCACAGGCTCCCGAGGAGGTGCGATGCAGACCCGTCGCGACCAGTTGCAGGCGTACCGCTATCAGGTGCGTCGCGTCCTGACCGCTTTGCTGGGTTCGGATCCCGACTCTCCTGAGCAGCCGATGCGGCGCGTCGCCACGGCCACCCTGTCGGGTGTGATGGTGGCGGTGCTCGCGCTCGCCGGCGCCGGCTTCTACGGCAAGGTTCGTAGCGGCTCGCCGAGCAAATGGCAACAGGCCGGCGTCATCATCGTCGAGCGCGACACCGGGTCGCGCTACATCTACGCCGACAAACAACTTCACCCCGTGCTCAATTACACCTCCGCCCGGCTGCTCCTCGACGCCGCGAACGTGCCCACCGTTCAGGTCGCACGGACGTCCCTGGCGGGCGCGGCCCGCGGGGCCACCGTCGGGGTCGCCGGCGCTCCGGACTCGCTGCCGGACGCCAAGCATCTGATCGTCGGGCCGTGGTCGGTGTGCACGCAACCTGCCCAGGCAACAGCCGGTCCGGGCCAGACCGGTGGCAATATCAGCACCCTGACGATCGGCGAATCGACCGGCGGCGCAGCGCTTGGCAATCGGGCGATGCTCGTTCGCTCATCGTCGACGGTCTACCTCATCTGGCACGGCAAACGACTGCGCACGGACTCGGCACTCGTTGCGAAGTATCGGGCTGGATTCGCAACAGGCGTTGAGGGTTCCCGCAAGCTGGCTCAACGCCGTACCGGCTGGAGTCGACCTGCGGCCACCCGCCATCGCATCGTCGGGCCAGACCGGGCCGACGGTGGCCGGTGCCCCGACGAGTGTGGGCGACGTCCTCGAAGCGCCCGGCGCGGGTCCGGATTCGAGCCTTTACGTCAGCCTCGTCGACGGCGTCGCACCGGTCACCGCCGTCGAGGCCGCTCTGATCAGCGGTGTCCCCGGACGCATCCGAACCGCCCCCCGCCGCGTCAGTACCGCTGAGGTCAACTCCGCACACCAGTCCGCCACCCGGCTGGGCACCGGCGACCTGCCGGCCACCCGGCCGGTCATCGCCGATGCCGCTGGCACCCCCGTCTGCGTCCAGGGGTCGACGCGGCGGGCGTCGCGAGTGACGTCCTGGCGATCAGCGTCGGCGGTCCAGCACTACCGGTCACGTCCACGGGCGCCGCCGAATCGTCAACACAACATAGAGATTCCGACAAGCCGACGGTCGACCAGGTGCTCGTCGCAGCCGGCTCCGCAGCCGTCGTTCAACGCCTCGCCGCGGATGGGTCGGCAACGGCCGGGCAGTTCCTCGTGACCGACGCGGGCATCCGCTACGCGCTTGCCGACGACTCCGTTGCCACCGCACTCGGCTACGCCGGAGCGCACGCTACCGGCGTGCCCGGCAGTGTTCTGGATCTGATCCCGCCGGGACCGGCGCTCGACCCGGCCAAAGCCCTCGAGTTCGCCAGACCGTGACCGACACACCGGCGTCGAAACCGGGATATCCACAGGCCGGCAAGTGAATTCTGCGGCGGTGCACCGACCTTGCCTACGGTGGTGCACACGGTGATTGTGACGCGGAGCCAACAGAGCGGCGCCGCCCAGGTCAGGTCCATTCGCCACTCGTTCGGCATCGATCCCGCACCGGAATCGACGCCAAGCCCAACAGGAGGGTTACGCCGTGAGCGGCACCAACACCCACAATGCCGGAGATATCAAGGCCAGCGCCGACCGCATCGATGAGTCGGCCAGCACGATCAACGGTCTCAAGACCGCGATCGACGGGCATCGCGCAGCATTGCAGACACACTGGAAGGGCGTCTCGTCAGGCACCTTCGCCAAGGTCATGACGGTCTACGACGAAGAACTGAAGAAGGTTCTCGCCTCGCTCGAAGACATCCACGAGAAGCTCGTCCACTCCAAGATCTCCTACGAGACGAACGAACAGCAGTCCACCGAGGCCGTCTCGGCCATCGAAGCCGCACTCAGCGTCTGATCCGCCCCACCACCGACATCACCGAAGGAGCCACACGTCATGTCAGAAACCGAGACCACGCTCTTCAACAAGGGCGGCATCGACCAGGGTGCCCAGGACCTCGAAGCGGTCGCACGCGCGATGCGCACCGAGCTCGACGACCTCAAGTCGTTCCTGAAGAACAAGACCGAGTCGTGGGAAGGTCCCGCCCGCTAGGCCTACTTCACGGCCCAGGGCGAATGGGACAAGTCCTTCACGAAGATGGACACCGTCTTGTCCTCGGCCAGTGCCACGGTGCAGACCGTCGGCGAGCACTACCAGACCACCGAGAACCGCAACGCGAGCATGTGGGCTTGAGCCCGCACCTGCATGTCCAGCACGCATGAACGGCCCTGCCAGGTTCCATCCGGCGGGGCCGTTCACTCGTTCGGGAGCTCAGATCACCCGGAATTGTCGGAGCGCGAGCATGCCGCGACCATCGGCCGAACTCCGTCCCACGTGGATGTATCCCCCACGGACAGTCGAGTCCCGCACCGTCACCGACGGCTGAGCGGGCACGTCGGTACGGGTCCACGTGATCACGTCCCCGTTGACGACCAGGCTGAACGTCATCCACGCGCCCGCCACCGCGGACGGTCCGAGGACCGACCGGAGCAGGGTCCCGTCCGGCTCGCCGGCCTTGTGCAGATACAGCTCGATCTGGCCGCGGGGACGCATGATCGCGTGATAGCCGGTGGATTTGCCGTACCGGTGCTCGTAGTACGTGTCGTCGATGTGGCCGAACGCCAGGGTGAAATTGGACGCCGAGCTGATCGGGAGATGGGTCCACGACGCCGCGAACCGGATCTCATAGGTGCTCGCGGCGGCGACCAACGGGCAGAACTGCCCGAGCATCAGGAACTCCTGCTGCCCGGCTGGACCGGCGAGTGTCAGTTCGTCCACCCCTGTCCACTCCGGCGCGTTGACCGGGTCATCGGGCTGGCGGCTGACCTGTCCGGCGGTGACCTTCTTGCTCGCCCAGTCGTCGGTCCTGCTGATGCTCGTCGTGCCGGTCGTGTAGCCGATGCTGGACGAGACCGCGCCCTTGACCCCCAGAGCGATGTGGTGAGCGAAGTCCGACCGTCGGTGGGTCGGGTAGACCCAAACCGGGACACCGGTGGCCACCGCCGCGCGGATGATCTCGTCGCCCGTGGTCGCCGGGATGACGAGATAGTCGTGGGCGGGATCGAGGCCGGCGGCGGTGCGTTGAAGTATCTCCGGCGTCATGTCGGCGTTGGCGAGATAGACGAACACCGGGTATCCGGACGCCTTGGCCTCGGCGACCCGGCGGGTGCCGCGGAACAGCTTCACGATCACGCTGTCTTTGAGCCCGTGTGCCTCGATCATCGCGATCATCGGCCCGTATGCCGCGTCTGCTTTCGCCTCGATGCACATCACCGCTCGACCCTCGGCGAGGTTCAGGACGTCCTCGAGCCTGGGGATCGTCGGCAACGGCGGTGCCAGCCACCCCGGCCCGAGCTGTGGTGCCTCGATCGCCGCGGCGGCGACCGTCGCGTAGGTATGGTCGGCGACCAGTCCCGCCTGGGCGGTGGTGCGGTTCAGCGTCAGGTCGTGCAGGCAGACGAGGACACCGTCAGCTGTCATGTCGACCGAGATCTCGATGCAGGTCGCACCCCAGTCGAGGGCAGCCTGGTAGGCCACCAGGGTGTGCTCGGGCAACACGTCACCGGCACCGCGGTGCGCGATCTGGTAGGTCTCACCCCGGCTGGCGCGCCAGCGCTCGACCGTCATCCGTGCGGCCTTGCCCGGGGACCGGCCGAAGCCCGGAGCCCGTCCGCAACCCGCGAGCAGGCCCGCCGCCGCCACCGTCGTGCCGGCAGCAAGGAGGCGGAGCAGGTCGCGGCGGGCGAGCGGCGGTCCGCCGGTCATCGGCTCGGGTTCAGTTCGGCTTCTTCAGAGCTGACCAGTCGGCCTTGGGAGCCGTTCTCGCGGTGGGAACGAGCCCCGACGCCCGGAGATCGGCGACGACGGGCGCGGCGGGCACCAGGCTGCTGACCGCGTTGGGAGCCAGTCCAGGGCCGGACGGGTTGGTGCGCGGCAATGCAGCGCGACGGGTCCGTATCCATCGGGTGTCACCGGTCACGGCCTGGACCGCGCGGGCGACGAGGCCGCCCAGCCCGCCGGCGATGGCGAAACACCCGATCCCACCGACGACGTAGGCCGCGGCGATCACCGAGGACGACGCGGACTGACACATGACGGCAGCCACGACGGTCACGAGGACGCCGCCCGCGACGAACCAGAGCACGCCGAGCACCGACCGCGTCAGCTTGTTCGTCAGGATCCACCAGGCAGCGCCACCGCAGGCGAGCACGATCAGGGCGATGGTGACGACGAGGAGCACGATGTTGAGGTTGTCGCTGCGGCGGGCGGTGAAGTCGCCCACGCCGATCGGGTCCGCGGCGATCGTCGCGAAGATGCCGCGCCGCCAGACGACCTGGTAGATCGCATAGATCAGCGCCATCAGCCCGCCCGGCAGCATCAGCGCCGCCGCGGCCTGCGCACCCGGAAGCGTCCGTACCGACGCAGTGCTGGCCTGAACCTGCCAGATCGAGCTGCTGGGCTGGTTCGGGCTCAGTCCGGACGCCGCCGCCGACAGGCCCGTGCGGGGTTTCGCGGCCGGCATCCAGGAGGTATCGATCTTGCCCCCCGGACGGGCGCCGAGCGCATCCCGGACCACCGTCAGCGCGTCGCCGCATCGCGCGCACGCATGCGCGCCTGCAGCGTTCGCGAATCCGCACCGGGCACAGAGCATGTGCGAAATGCTACCGGGCTGTCACAGTTCGGGCAGCGACCACGACGCCGGGCTGTGGAGTGCGGGCGCCGGGGGTGGGCTGAGGCCGGGGTCAGGTCGCACGTGGGCGGCCGGACGGAAGCCTGGCCGTGGACAGCACCGTCCGGCGCTCAGCCGAGTGCCGCCGACACGACCTCGCGGGCCTGCTCCTGCACCAGCGCGAGATGTTCGGCACCCTTGAACGACTCGGCATAGATCTTGTAGACGTCCTCGGTGCCGGACGGGCGCGCGGCGAACCAGGCCGACTCCGTCGTCACCTTGAGGCCGCCGATCGGAGCGCCGTTGCCCGGTGCGTTGGTCAGCTTGTCGACAATCGGCTCACCGGCCAGTTCACTCGCCGTCACGTCGGTCGACGCGAGCTTGCCCAGCCGCGACTTCTGCTCGCGGGTGGCCGCCGCGTCGACGCGCGAGTAAACGCTCTCGCCGTACTTCTCGACCAGTGCCGCATGAGATTGCGACGGCGTCTTCCCGGTGACGGCAAGCATCTCCGAGGCCAGCAGCGCGAGGATGATGCCGTCCTTGTCGGTGGTCCATGGCGAGCCGTCGAAGCGCAGGAAGCTCGCGCCGGCGGACTCCTCGCCGCCGAAACCGACACTGCCGTTGACGAGACCGGGGACGAACCACTTGAACCCGACAGGCACTTCGAGCAGTCGACGGCCGAGACCCGCGACCACGCGATCGATCAGTGACGACGACACCAGCGTCTTGCCCACGGCGACGTCGGCGCCCCACTCGCGCCGACTGAACAGGTACTCGATCGCCGTTGCCAGGTAGTGGTTCGGGTTCATCAGGCCGGCGTCGGGGGTGACGATGCCGTGCCGATCGGCGTCCGCGTCGTTGCCGGTCGCAATGTCGAACGGCGCGAAGCCGTTCGCGTCGGGCTTCATCCGCGTCACCAGCGAGGCCATCGCGTAGGGGGAGGAGCAGTCCATCCGGATCTTGCCGTCGTGGTCGAGGGTCATGAACGCCCAGCGCGGGTCGACCTCGGGGTTGACGACGGTCAGGTTCAGCTTGTGCCGCTCGGCGATGGCGCCCCAGTAGGCGACCGACGCTCCACCGAGCGGGTCGGCGCCGATGCGGATGTTGGCCGCCCGGATCGCGTCCATGCTGACGACAGTCGGGAGGTCCTCTACGTAGTGACCCATGAAGTCGTAGGTGCCGATTGCCGACTTGATCTCGGCGGCGTCGGCGCGCTTGACCCCAGCCAGGTCGTCACGGAGCAGGTCGTTGGCACGATTCTGGATCCAGCCGGTGGTCTCAGAACCGGCCGGACCGCCATGCGGGGGGTTGTACTTGAAGCCGCCGTCGCGGGGCGGGTTGTGCGACGGGGTGATCACGATGCCGTCCACGAGCCCGTAGCTGAGTAGCCCGTTGAGGCGGCGGATGGCGTGCGAGACGGCCGGTGTCGGCGTGTAGCCGTCGGCCATGTCGACGAGGACGCTCACGCCGTTGGCGACGAGGACTTCCAGCGCGCTGTGCCAGGCCGGCAGCGAGAGCGCATGCGTGTCGCGGCCGACGAGCAGCGGGCCGGTGATGCCCTCACCGGCCCGGAATTCGCAGATCGCCTGCGTGATCGCCCAGATATGCCGTTCGTTGAAAGCCCCGTCCAGGCTCGAACCCCGGTGCCCCGAGGTGCCGAACAGCACCTGCTGCATGGGGTCTTCCGGATTCGGGCGGATGTCGACGTAAGCGGCCGTGAGGGCGTCCACGTCGATGAGGTCAGCAGGCGCTGCGAGAAGTCCGGCACGGGGATCCATGCCCACATGCTGTCATTGCGAGCCGGTCGTGTCTCGGCTGCCGGCGTTTGGTGGTCAAGCCGGGTGGTCAGGTCAGCTGGTGGTGTACCCACACGTTCGGCTCGACGTAGACGGCGTGGTCGTGCTCGACCGACACCTGCACGGGTACCAGCGCGAAATCGAGTTCGAGCGGACCGCTTCGGTCGAACGGCAGGCCGGTCCACTCCCGCCACTGCTCGAGGGTGCCCGGGATCGTCATCGCGAGCGGGCAGACCGCACCGATGATGCCGCCGAGCCGGACGTGCACCCGCAGCCAGGGGTCGTAGGGCAGCCCGTCCTCGCGAGTGCGTTGGACGTACTCGGTCATCGGTGTGTTCGGCTCGAGGGCTTTCGACGTCGGTCGGACGGGTCCGACGAGGTGCTGGTGGCCGAGGCTCCGCATCTTCGTCCGCGCGCCGGCGATGAGGACGCCGCTTAGACCCCGGCCCAGCAGCGGCTTCGACACGCGGGCCTCGATCAAGGACACCGCGGTGGGCTCAATTCCCTGTGCATGTTCGGAGAACGCCGTCTCCAGGATGGCATCCCACCCGCGTACGGGCAGATTCTCGACGCCGCGCCAGGCGAACGGCACGGCGTTGACGCGGGCGACGACCTCGCCGTCTGGAGCGAGCATCACGTGCTGGTACTGGGGAAAGACGGTTGGCATACGTCCGTAGTAGACCGCGCTGACCGGGTCTTGCTGCATGAACGTCGGCCAGATGCCCTCGACGTCCCAGAACGCATCGACGAGCTCGGGGCGGTCCGCGAGGGACACGACGGAGTACTCGGCGCCGACGGGCGGCGGCCTGCTCACCGATTCGTCACCAGGAGCCGCCGCCGCCGCCGCCGCCACCGCCGCCGGAGAACCCGCCCCCGCCGAAGCCGGACGAGCTACCGCCGCCGCCACCACTCGAAGGCGGCGACGGGGGCGGCGAGAAGCTGCTCTGCATGTTGCTGGCGAATGCGCTGAATAGGAAGGGGTTCGCGTAGTAATTCGGGCCGTAGTACCAGCTCGGCTGAGCCGGGATGCGGCCCTGGGAGACGAGCGTCTGACACACCTTCTGCCACCGGTCGGCGAGGTCGAAGGCGATGGCCCACGGGAGGTAGCGGCTGAAGATGTCCTCGCCCTCCTCGAACCGGAGCTGGTCGGCTTCGGCGGTGGCGAGGTACTGACGGAAGCCGAGTGCCTGGTCGTCGACGGCGCGACCCACCGCACTGCGCTGGCCACGTCCCCGCATCTTCGAGATGACGACGAGACCGCCGATGATCGCCACCAGCGGGACGATCACGAGGACTAGCCGGAGAGAGCCACCACCGACGACTGCGGTCGCGAAGCTTGCGATTCCGCTGAAGCCGAAGAAGGCGAGAAGGACCACGCAGCCGATCAGGTTTCGCGCTGTGCCACCACCCGGGCGACCACGGCCGGGACTCGGCATCCGCTGGTACCAGCCCTGCTGGGCGACCTGGCTACGGACGGCTGCGACGGTGGCGTTGTGGGCGTTCATCATCGTGTTGTCGCCGACCTCGCCGCGGGCCATCGTGACGCGCGTGCCCGCGGCCAGGCCCGGGAAGAGGCCGGACATCAGCGTCTGTTCGTGTGGGATGGTCGCGACCCGCGGATCGACCAGTTCGGCGAACTGGACGCCTTCGTCTTCGACGATGCGGACGCCGCCGCGGACAGCGAGGTCGATCAGCGTCGCCGCGGTCTCACGCGTGTCGATGGTCGAATCGATCAGCAGACCTGCCTCGGCGACCGGGATCCGCGGCGGCGAGAAGGCGACCGGAATCTGGTCGTCGGCGATGTCGTTGTCGACGACCGCCGCCGTGACACCGGGCGGCGGGAACGTGCCCGGAGGCAGCCCGGCAAAGCGCTTGTCCTTGTTCCCGCGGCGGTGGTACAGGAAAGCGCCTGCCGCCGCGAGGACGGTGAACACACCGGAGGTGACAACCGCCGGAGCGGCGACGCCGTTGCGCTTGAGGAAATTCGGCGGGTCGGCGAGGACCGGTGCGTCGTTCGCGACCGCGCCCGCCGCGATGCCGGCATCGATCGTGAGCTCTTGGCCTCTTGCCAGGGAGCTCTGCGTGTAGGTGGCGACGCCGCCGGACCCGGTGTTCGCCGAGGTGCAGCTGCTCTTGCTCGTCGTGCCCGCAAAACACGTCACCTGGTTGACGCGCCCCGGAACCTGGACCGTCGCGGACGTGTTGTTGATGGAGTCGACCTTCCAGCCGCTTCCGGTGACGTCCCAGTAGAACTCGGAGTGGTCGGTGAAGTGCCGGAGCGCACCCCGAACGTC